>FLOH01001253.1_pt1 | contig 40702 bp, 38 predicted proteins | sample 756751 | NCBI WGS metagenome assembly FLOH01 (sample SAMEA4026879, study PRJEB14308) | marine metagenome | biome: coastal water; material: water | depth 74 m
TGCCAAAAAACTAATCCTACCTAGTTGTTGGGGAGTTGGTGGTAACCAAGAGTTAATGAAACCAAGAGACGCAAACAGCTACTACCACCTACAGTTAAGAAATCTAGCCTGGGCTCTATTTAACAACTCTCAACTAGAAGAAATCATCATAGTGGACCGAACACCAATTATGAGCACCAAAGATCAACCATACACACCCACCAAACCATACAACGGCCTAATACAAAAAAGATAGTTGGCGCTATAATATACAAAATGACAAATCCAACATCAACGTGGGAGTTCAAAGGAATTACATATCAATTCACCTGGATAAGTGGCCCAGATGTAAATAAATATCAACCATGCACCCAGGCATATGGAATCTGCTTCACCAAAAAAGGCCAAATTGTTTTAATCGATCATCTGGATATGCGAATGATTCCGGGCGGATCCCCAGAAGGTAAAGAAACCCCAGAAGAGGCTCTTCGTCGAGAACTAGTAGAAGAAGCAGACATTGTAGTTTCAGAAGTAATTCCTTTGGGGGTCCAAAAAGTAATGGAACTAAACAATCCTGATTCAAACCCATACTATCAATACCGTTATGCTTGTTTAATAGACAAATTACTTCCACGCACCCCTGATCCAGACAACGGCATTATTCACCCTCGTGTTTTAGTTCCAGCTTCAAAAGTAACCAAACACGTCAAGTGGGGAATAACTGGGGATACCATGTTTAAAGAAGCAATCGAGGTGTTCAACAAACACTGGGGAAAAACTAGCCAATGAACCAAATAAATAAGTTCCTAGACAACCAATTCGACAAAATTTCAAACAAAATCAAGGGTGGCTTCAAAAAGCTTAAAAAATACTTCAAACGTCTCATTTACCCCCTATACCTCTTTCCCATCAAACTCTTTACATACTCCACCTACTACGCCATTAAGTTCCTAATCAAACTTATCATCTCTATCATCAAAGGCTTGTTCAATGCCATTATCTTTCCTTTCCGTAATTTCAAAAACCTCTTCAAAACCTTTTTCTGGGCCAGCATATTCCTCTACTTTGCCTTCACCGAATTAAGATTCAAAATACTTGTTGACACCTACGGCGGCTACGACAAGTTCTTCTGCATGGACTGGTCCACAGAGAAAAAACTTAAAAAGGGTGTCTTAAGAATAGTCGGTGGCTACGGTGAAGGCTCCGGCTTCCTCATTGGCCCCGGTAAGGTTCTTACCAATTTCCACGTAATAGAGGGTGAGCCAAGCCCCAAGGTCATCTTCCCAGACGGCCACTTCGAAACCCCAACCAGAATCACCGCCTACAAAGACGCCGATCTAGCCTATCTCTGGTTAGACAGCCAACACGAAGAGTTAATCTTCGAGTTCCAAAACCCCTTAGTCCTATCTCAATCCGAACCACTTCTATCAGCCGGCTATCCACACGGCACTGATATCATGGGAGAGCCAACCATACTAAAAGGCACCTACATAACCATCCGCCAGCAAGACAACTACCCCGTCAACTTCATTCACACAGATATCGATCTAGTCAGCGGCATGAGTGGGGGACCACTAGTTGATCAATGCGGCCAGGTAGTGGGCATCAACACCTTAAGTATCTCAGGATCCATGTCCTACTTCGTGGCAAGCAACAGCATTAGATGGGTAAACCCTCAGTTTACAGATGAGCACGTTGCTAAAATAGAAGTCCACCCAGAAGAATCACCAGAACAGGCCGTTAGAGCCTTCTATATATACCTAAAAGCCAGACGCATGCAAGATGGCTTCAACTTACTCAGCCAACAGTATCTAGAAAAAACAGACTACAAAGAATGGACCAGCCGGTTCCCAGATATAATCAATGTAAAAGTACTCAAAACAGAGCCAGTAGCAGGCCAAGAAGACACAGTCTTCATTAAGTTCATCACCCAAAACTGGGTCAACAACAGAGTTGTCTTTCACTACTACCAAGGCACTTGGCAGACCGTCTCAGAAGACGGCCTCTACAAAATGAACCAAAGCAAAATAGAAGAAATAGAAGCCCCAGACTACTCCTGGTTTTACGAATAGCCAATATGACAAAGATAAAAGACTTACCCAAACATAAAAGGCCAAGAGAAAAACTTTTAGAAAAAGGCCCAAACGCCCTTAAAGACTACGAACTTCTAGCCATTCTATTAAGAACAGGTTATCAAGGAAAAAGTGCCATCGAGATAGCCAAAAGAATTCTAAAAACTATACCTTTTAAAAAACTTACCAACCTTCCCATAGAAGATCTAGCTAAACTAAAGGGCGTTGGCAAATCAAGAGCCGCTATTATTGCCTCATCCTTCGCCATTGGGAAAAGAACCTATCAAGAAGACAACTCCATTGTCATCAAAACTCCAGAAGACGCGGTCAAAGTGGTCAGTTTCTTAAAAAACAAAAAGAGAGAGTATTTAGTAGCAATATATCTAAACGCCAGAAAACAACTAATCACCACCAAAACCATCTCCATCGGTACTCTTACCACCAACCTAGTTCACCCCAGAGAGTTATTTAGGCCCGCCATTCAAAACAACGCCGCCTCGGTAATTATCGCCCACAACCACCCATCTGGAGATAACAAACCTTCCCTTGAAGACATCACAGTAACCAAGCAGTTAAAAATCGCCGGACAACTGTTAGGGATTACATTAATTGATCACATAATAATTACTAACAACAATTTCACAAGCATAGAAAACGAAGGATTAATCAAGTAAAACATAGTAAAGTAACCACCCCTCTTCTCCAAAAGAAACAGCTCCCGAATGATAAAATGTATTCAATGACTAAAGAAAAAGAAAGAACCGAGTTACATCGAGCTATTTGGCAAATAGCAAATGATCTGCGCGGAAGTGTAGATGGGTGGGACTTTAAACAATATGTATTAGGCATACTCTTTTACCGATTCATTAGTGAGAATTTGACAAATTATATTAATGATGATGAACGTCGTGCAAGTAAAAAAGATTTTGACTACACAAAATTGTCGGATAAAGAAGCTGAATTCGGTAGAGCTGATACTGTAAAAGAAAAAGGTTTTTATATTTTACCTAGCGAGCTATTTATCAATGTCTGCAAAAACGCGAGAAATGACTCTAATCTAAACGAAACACTATCGTCTGTTTTTAGTAGAATCGAAAGTTCAGCTAAAGGAACGAGTAGTGAAGATGATCTTAGGGGCTTATTCGCTGATCTTGATGTAAATTCTAATAAGCTTGGAAATACAGTTGATCAACGCAACAAGAAATTAGTAAAGATTATAGAAGCAATTGGTAATCTTCGATTGGGAAACTACTCAGACAACACCATTGATGCTTTTGGAGATGCCTATGAGTTCTTGATGACCATGTACGCTTCCAACGCAGGTAAGTCTGGGGGTGAGTTTTATACCCCTCAAGAAGTAAGTGAGCTACTGGCTGAAATTACAACAGTTGGGAAAAAAGAGGTAAACAAAGTTTATGACCCTGCTTGTGGATCGGGTTCTTTGTTGTTTAAATTCGCTAAGGTACTTGGCAAAGAAAACGTAAGACAAGGTTTCTTTGGTCAAGAAATCAATATAACTACCTACAATCTATGCCGTATAAACATGTTTTTGCACGATATTAACTACAATAATTTTGATATTGCTCTTGGCGACACTCTCACAGACCCTAAACACTGGGATGACGAGCCATTTGATGCAATTGTTTCTAATCCCCCATATCGTATTAAATGGGAAGGTGATGCCAACCCACTTCTTATCAATGACCCTCGTTTTTCACCTGCTGGAGTATTAGCGCCCAAAAGTAAGGCAGATTTTGCCTTTACTATGCATATACTTTCTTGGCTTTCTACAAGTGGTACTGCAGCTATCGTTGAATTCCCCGGTGTACTTTATTGTAGTGGTGCAGAGCAAAAGATCCGAAAATACCTAATTGAAAATAACTATATTGATACCGTCATACAGTTACCTCCTAACTTATTTTTTGGTACAACCATTGCCACCTGCATTATTGTACTTAAAAAGAGCAAAAGAGATAATAAAACCCTTTTCATCGATGCCTCTGCAGAGTTTGTGCGTAATGGAAACAAAAACAAGCTAAGTGAAAATAATCGTAAAAAAATACTAGATGCATTTATTTCCCGCCAAGATGTTGAGTACTTTGCCAAATTAGTAGACAACAAGGCAAGTGCCGAAAATGAATACAACATAGCTGTATCTAGTTATGTAAAGCAAGAAGACACACGCGAAGCAATTGATATCAAAGAACTCAACTTCAAAATCACAAAAATCGTGGCAAGGCAAAACGAGCTTAGAAATGCCATTGACAAAATAGTTGCAGACATTGAAAAATAAAATAATATGGTAAATACAAAAAGACAGATATTTTATAGTTTTCATTTTGATTATGATGTCATGAGAGTTCAACAGATCAGAAATATAGGAGCTCTCGAGGATAACAAACCAGTTTCTGCTAATGAATGGGAGCAAGTAAGGAGAAATGGTCCAACGGCTATTGAAAGGTGGATCGAAGATAATATGAGATACAGAACTTGTGTCGTGGTGTTGGTTGGAGAAGATACAGCAAATAGACCATGGGTAAAACATGAAATAAAAAAAGCTTGGAGCGACCACAAGGGTCTTGTTGGTATTTATATACATAATATAATGTGTCCGAGAAATGGAATTGGCATACAAGGAAAAAATCCTTTTGAACAATTCACACTCAATGGAAAACCACTGTCTTCTATTGTAACTTGCTATAACCCAAGCCCCCATGATGCCTACAATGATATAAAGAATAATATTGAAAAATTGATCGAAGAAGCGATAAGTATAAGAAATTACAACTAAAAATATGAAGGAAACAATTTTAAACAAAAACAAACAATTAAATGGTCATGGACCAAATAAAATTGCTCATCTGCAAATGATTCAAGGAGTAATCGACAGAATGGGAGGAAATTTGTTTTACCTTAGAGGATGGTCAATAACATTACTAACTGGATTATTTGCAATCTCAACTTCTGATTTCTTAAAAATTGCTAGTTGGACTTCTTGGCTATTTTTCATCCTTCTGATTTTATTTTGGATATATGATGCCTACTTTTTATCTCTAGAACGAAAATTTCGCGGTTTATATGATAAAGTCCGAAAAATGTCAGAAGACAAAATTGATTTCTCAATGAGTATCAGTGAATTTAATATTCACGCTGACAAGACATTATTTGCCACTCTATTTTCACCAACACTGCTTGGTTTTTACGGAATATTATGCATAGCGATGATTCTAATTGCTGGGTTTATCAAATAATAAATGGCAAAAATTTTTATTAGTTATAAATATAGAAATAAGCATGTGAGGCAAAATGATTCTTGTAATTGGAATCATTGGGCTCAAGAGGTTGAAGATGGACAATACCTTACAGCCAGAAATTATGTTACGCACCTAATGGAAAAAGTATTAACTGATCACACAAATAAAGCGGAGAAGGACGATGAAGACTTAAGTCGTCTTTCAGAAGATATGATACAACAGAAATTATATGACAGAATTTACGACAGTACTGTCACGATTGTCTTGATTTCAAAAAATATGAAAGAGTCCAAGGATGAAAAGCTCCAATGGATTCCGAGAGAAGTTGCCTATTCTCTTAGAGAACAACCAAGAGATGATAGAGTCAGCTATACAAATGGGGTTTTGGCTGTTGTTTTGCCAGATGAAAACGGTATCTATGATCATGCGGTCATAGATAAAGATTGTGGTGTGAGAAGTTGGCAGACGGATTCTTTCTTTAAAATTGTTAGGGGTAATATGTTCAATAAAAAAAATAAAAACCAGAGATTATGTAAATCATGTTTCGGCTACCATCATTATGATTGCGATCATTCTTATATTTATCCAGTGAAATGGGATGATTTTGTAAAAGGTCATAACGAATACATAAATCACGTTTTAGATATTAAGGAAAGACTTAATGATTTTGAACCTTTATCCAAGACTCTTGTATAATTATGACTATCCACCAATCAAAAATTGAAAAACTAATCGCCGAACTGTGCCCCAGAGGAGTTGAGTATAAAAAGTTAGGAAAATTGGCGAGTATCGAGACTGGTACACAACTCAATAAAACAGCAATGGCAGAAGTCGAAGATTACCCAGTTTTGAATGGTGGTATAAATCCATCCGGTTTTTATCATGAATACAATACAGAAGAGAATACAATCGCAATCAGTCAGGGTGGTGCATCTGCTGGCTATGTTAATTTTGTTACAACAAAGTTTTGGGCAGGAGCTCACTGTTTCGTTATTAAGCCAATGAGTAGTGAAGTTAAAAACAGGTATTTGTATTTTCTTCTGAAAAACGGACAAAAAAAATTGCGAAGTGCAAAACTGGGTGCGGGTATTCCCGGATTAAACAAAAAAGAATTACAAAACTTCAAAATCCCCATCCCACCTCTTCCAATCCAACAACAAATTGTAAATATTCTTGATAAGTTTACTGAGTTAGAAGCTAAGCTAGAAGCTGAGCTAGAAGCAAGAAAGAAGCAGTATGAGTATTATCGAGATGAATTGTTAAGTTTACAAGGAACGGAGAGAAAAGAATTAAGCGATATTGGTAAATTAATTCGCGGAAGTGGTTTACAAAAAAAAGATTTTACAGAGACTGGAGTTGAATGCATCCATTATGGACAACTTTATACGCACTATGGATCTTTTGCTAAAAAAACAAAATCACTTATATCTCCAGAACTTGCAAAGAAAATGAAGAAGGCTAGAAAGGGTGATGTTTTGCTTTCAGGTGTTAGCGAAAATATTGAAGATGTTTGCAAACCGTTGGGGTGGTTAGGTGAGGAAATCTGTATTAGTGGAGATATGTTTGCATTTCGTCATAACCAAAACACAAAATATATTACTTTTCTTTTGCAAACCAATGATTTTCAAAAATATAAAAGGAAGTATGCACAAGGGGCTAAAGTCACAAGGGTTAGAACAAATAAGATATTAGAATATAAAATTCCCATACCAATATTGTCTGAGCAAGAACAAATTGCATCAATATTGGAAAAATTTGACGCTTTGGTAAACAACATCTCCATCGGTCTCCCAGCTGAACTTGATGCACGTCGCAAACAATACGAGTATTATCGTGATAAATTGTTAACTTTTAAAGAATATGCCGAATAAACAACAAACTTACTACAACATGGTCGCACAAAACTCGGAAAGTACCGTTGTATCTCAGTATATTCCTGATACCAGCATGTTAAGGGCTGCCGGTTATCAAAGCGAAGCAGAGTTAGAAGAATCTTTTATAGAACAACTTCAATCTCAAGCATATGAGTACTTAAAAATAACCCAAGAAGAAGACTTAGTTAAAAACTTGCGCAAACAACTGGAAAAACTTAATGAGTTTACCTTTACAGATAATGAATGGCAAACCTTTTATACCCAAGAACTAGCCAACCCCAACCAAAGCATTGCTGAAAAAGCCTCCACTATTCAAGAAGATTACATAAAAAACCTAACTCGCGATGATGGAACCGTAAAAAATATCTATCTCATCAAGAAAGATTCTATCCATGACAACCAATTACAAGTCTTAAATCAATACACCACAGATGGTGGCAAGCGATCTAACCGCTACGACGTCACTATCTTGGTTAACGGCTTACCACTAGTTCATATTGAACTTAAAAAGCGGGGAATTGCAATTCAAGAAGCCTTTAATCAGATAAACAGATACCAGCGAGAAAGTTTTTGGGCAGCATCTGGATTATTTGAATATGTTCAAATCTTTGTAATATCAAATGGTACACACACAAAATATTACAGCAACACAACCCGCTACCAGCACATCAAAGATGTGAGTCAGGGATCGACAAAAAAAGGTAAACGAACCAGTAATAGTTACGAATTTACAAGCTGGTGGGCAGATGCCACCAATAAGCCAATAGCAGATTTGATGGATTTTGCTAAGACGTTTTTTGCCAAGCATTCTTTACTAAATATTCTCACTAAATATTGCGTGTTTACTAGCGAAAAATTGTTATTAGTTATGCGACCATATCAGATCGTAGCCACCGAGAAAATTCTTAACCGGATAGAAGTCAGCACTAATTATAAAAAACTAGGAACAGTAGATGCTGGGGGTTATATTTGGCACACAACAGGATCAGGTAAGACGCTTACTAGTTTTAAAACAGCCCAACTAGTTAGTAAATTAGATTATATCGATAAGGTAGTATTTGTCGTTGATCGTAAGGACTTAGATTATCAGACAATGAAGGAATACGATAAGTTTGAAAAAGGGGCTGCTAATAGTAACACAAGTACCAGAATTCTAAAAAAACAACTTGAAGACAGTAATGCCCGAATCATCATTACCACCATTCAAAAACTAGATAAGTTTATTAAAAAAAATGGTAATCACACAATATTTAATGGTCATGTAGTCCTAATTTTTGATGAATGTCACCGCTCTCAGTTTGGAGATATGCACCACGCAATTACTAAAGCATTTAACAAGTATCACCTTTTTGGTTTTACAGGAACGCCAATATTTGCCAAAAATGCTTCTTCTGGAGGACGCCCAAATTTTAAAACAACAGAACAAGCCTTTGGTGAAAAATTACATACCTACACAATTGTTGACGCTATTACTGATAAAAATGTTCTGCCTTTCAAAGTTGATTATGTCTCCACTGTTAAAGAAGCTGAAAATATTGAAGACGAACAAGTTCGAGACATAGATAGAGAAGCAGTGCTGGCATCACTTAAACGTATAGAAAATATTGTTGCCTATATTCGCAAACACTTTGACCAAAAAACCAAACGAAACAGCTTTTATAAACTAAAGGACAGAAGGCTAGCTGGTTTTAACTCAATTTTCGCAGTTTCCTCAATTGATGTTGCCAAGAAATATTATGCAGAGTTTTCCAAACAGTTAGCGGATGTACCAAGTGATAAGAAACTAAAAATAGCTACCATTTATAGTTTTGGTGTAAACGATGAAGATCTCGATGGTATGATTGGTGAGAATTCTGAAGATACTAGTGGACTAGATGTTAGTTCCAGAGATTTTCTTGATAAAGCCATTTTAGATTACAACAAACTTTTTGGGACTTCTTTTGATACGTCTTCTGACAAATTTCAAAATTACTATAAAGACGTAAGCCAAAGGGTAAAAGATCGCGAGCTTGATATTTTAATTGTGGTTAACATGTTTCTTACCGGTTTTGATGCAACTACTCTTAATACCTTATGGGTAGATAAAAACTTACGGTTACACGGACTACTTCAAGCATTTTCAAGAACCAATCGAATATTAAACAGTGTAAAAACTTTTGGAAATATTGTCTGTTTCAGAAACCTTGAAAAGGCGACCAACGAATCAATTGCATTATTTGGAGATAAAGAAGCAAGTGGGGTTGTGCTACTAAAGTCTTTTTCAGATTATTACGAAGGGTATAAAGGCGAAGAAAAAGAAATTCGTGGTTACACCAGCTTAGTTGAAGAATTACTGGAAAAATTTCCTCTTGGTGAGCGTATTGTAGGAGAGCAAAATCAAAAAGATTTTATCAAACTCTATGGATCAATTTTGCGTCTTACCAATATTCTAACTACATTTGATGAGTTCGTTGGTAAAGAAATACTAACCGATCGAGATGTTCAAGATTATCACAGCGCATATATCGACTTATACAATGAGTTTCGAAAGAATAAAGATGACGAAAAAGAAAATATAAACGATGATCTTGTATTTGAAATGGAGCTGATTAAACAAGTAGAAATAAATATTGATTATGTATTAGGACTTATTAAAAGATACCATGAAGATCAGATAAAAAATAAAGATGTGTTAATAGATGTTAATAAAGCTATAGACTCTAGCATTGAACTAAGAAACAAGAAAGACTTGATTAATAAGTTCATTACAACTCTAGATGTTCATTCTGTTGTTGAAGAAGACTGGAGAAAGTTCATTGAAAAAAAGAAAAAAGAAGAATTAGAAAAAATTATAAAGAGTGAAAATCTTGACCCCGATGCCACATATGCATTTATTAAGAATGCTTTTCGCAACGGTAATGTAGAAACAACCGGTACATCGATAACAAAAATATTACCACCAGGAAATCGTTTCTCACCAACTGGAGAACGTACCAAAAGGCGTGAGAGTGTACTTGAAAAGCTAACAAGGTTCTTTGAAAGGTTTTTCAACGTTACAAGTGAGTAGAAGAAAAACATGCAAAAAGCAGTCATAGAAATTATTACCCACAAAGATGACCCATCAGGCCTCAAAACGGTAGCTGTTGCGGGTAAATCAATCAAGGCTTTTGTAATACCAAGAGTAGACATAGCAGACATCGGAGAATTTGAAAACATAGACATGCCTGGAGTATATTTTTTATTAAACGAAGACGAAGAAGAGAAATCTGTATATATTGGCCAAAGTAACAACGTCCTACGCAGGCTAGAACAGCAAAAACTAGAAAAGGAAAACTGGACAATTTCCATTGCCTTCACAGCAGGTAAGGAAATTAACGCACCATTTTTGGAAAAATTGTGCATTAAAGAAGTAATCACTACTGGTAGATACAAAACATCAAACAAGACAGGCTCTCCAGGTAATTCAATATCAAAAAGTGCTGAGATTGTGAATCATCAATTTATGGACGAAATAAAATTTGTTACCAAACTTCTTGGTTTTCGTATATTCAGTTCAGCTCCAGCATCCGCTCCGGAAAATAAATATTCGTTAAAAAGTAAAGATATTAAAGCAGTAGGAATGATTATGGAGGGAAATGAATTTTTGGTATACCAAGACTCAGAATCATCATTAAATACTTCCTCCGGTCTTGAAATTCATGTAAAAAGCAGTGTTCGTTTAAGAAATAAACTTATTGAAGAAAAAGTAATACAACTTGCAGACAAAAAGGATCGATATATTTTTACAAAAGATTATATTTTTAATAGTCCCAGTGCGGCTGCAGAGGTAGTTAATGGCATGTCAACAAATGGCTGGACGGCATGGAAAGATCAAAACGGAAAAACACTAGATGAAAACATCAGAAAAACCTCCCTTGTATAAAATACCCTTTTTGTTTAAGTTCAATAAAAATAGACAATGATACAATTAACCAAAATGCAAAACCCATTTCCAGTTTCAGATTCTGAGTTAATAAAATTAATTAATAGTTTTTTATTATGGCAAAACAGTACTCCTAAAGAACAAGAATGGATTAATAAAAACCAAAAACGAAACGCAAGATACAAAAAAACTCTTTTAAACAAAAAATTTATTGAAGACTCATCAGAACACAAGCTTCACAAAGAAATATTTGATTACTCTCGCACACTAGACGGGCCTGCAATTATCAGACTAGGCATACCAAGACTAAAGGGAGAACAGTCAAGAATAAAGAGTAATTTACTATACATAATAGATTCTACTGACGATCTTTTTCTAAAGATCCACAACGTAATAGAAGGTAAATATAATATTCCGCTATATAAAAGAGCCTTTTGGACCCCACTTCTAAACATTGCGTATCCAAACAATGCTCCAAACTGGAATAACAAAACCCAAAACTTTTTCAGCCTATTCGGCATTGATCTTGAGACTAAGAAAAAAACTGTTTCAGAAAAATATCGCATCATTTCAGAAGCCTTCAAGTACTTGCAGTCATTAAATAGTAAATTAGATTTTCTATTGATAGACCATTTAATGCACTATGCCACCACGGTACCTCGTGGAGAAAATCAGATTTTTGATATTATTCCAGATAAAGAATTTCAAGAAAGCATTCAAGACGTAAGACAATATACAAAAGAAATCAAAGGACTATCAAAGGGCCCAATAAAAAGAGGAAAACCAGTTGAAAATATTTCATCAATTTCATTTCCAAGAAAACCTGCAAGATCGGCAAAAGCACTAAAAAATGCTAACTATACATGTGAGGAAAACGTAAAACATAAAACATTTATTCAAGAAAAAAATAGTAAACATTTTTTTGAAGCTCATCACTTAATACCGATGAAGGCACAAGGAGATATCGAAAACGATATTGATCGGCCTGAAAACATTGTTTCATTATGTCCTAATTGTCACAGAGCCATCGAAAAATTAAAATTAAAACAAAGAAAAGAAATGGTAGAAAAATTTTATGAAATAAGGAAAAATAAACTAGAAAAAATAGGGGTAATTATGTCCATAGACAAACTACTTAGCTATTACAACATCTAATTCGTCTAAACCACCCTTACCAAATACTTCCAAACCACATACATACCATAGGTATCTAACTTGCAGTACTCCAACAGGTTGTTTTTTATACTTTCCTTTTCCTCTTTAGATCTTTTATCATCTATCATTTCCATGTACCGTATCATGGCCATGCTTCCATCTGATATTTCTAAGTTTTTGTAATCTAACTCAGGTGCCAGTACCGGCAACACGTTTTTAATAGAACTGCTACCCTTAAACTTATGGTGAACGTAACACTTTTTAGAGATAATCTCCTTTAAGTCATAGACTCTTTTGTTTACCTGTTCCAAAAACTCTTTGTACTCGAGGTAAAGCTTAGCCATTTCATTGTTTCTGCCCTTCTCAAACGACTTATGCCACACAATCACACTGCCAGTTAATCCAATATCAGCTTTAAGTTGCTTTAAAAGGTCTCCTACAGGCTCCTTTGTGTCTGTAGACAGGTACTCATGGTGCCTTAACTTACCGTTTTTTTCATCTAAAACATGTAAGGAATACTGAAAGACTACATGCTGAAAGGTTTTGTAGCCTTCATGCCTTGGAACAGCGTAGTTTACGGTTTCGTAGTCCAAGAAATATAGGGGGAAGACCAAGCTACCTAGCTCACCCAACAACCTATCCTTCTCTATATGAACATGTTTGTTGTTAATTAAATCAACCACAAACCGAATGCTAGCCGGCAACTCAAAGTCATCCGGAATATCTTTAATTAGCTTAATTCCCATGTCAGCTAACTCTTGTTTATGTTTAGTTCTAATTCCAGACACCATATGAATGGAGTCATCTCCAAAACCGCTATGGCAGGTGTCTACGCAGGGGCAGTCTCTAGCATTATCACAACACTTCAAGCCATTAGCAGTTTCTTGTTTAGACGCCTTTAAAGCCTTTTGTCTGTTTTCTTTTATTACCTCTTCTGCCATCTCTGCTTTCTTGGTTACGTCATTAAGGGAAAACAGCTTGTTTAAATCCAACTTATCTTCTAAATAGTACTTACTATCTATTATCACCACAAACACTTTTCTCACCCTTTTACTGGCCATACAAACCACACGTTGGAAAGAAGCGTCCCACTCATGCTTCTCCTTAACATGAGATGAGCTCTTAATTTCATAAAGGTCTATCTCCCCAGTTTCTGTATTCTCAATTACCGCGTCGGATATAGCAGTGAACTCACCGTCCACATACTCTTCCTGTAACTTCAAAACATACTCCGGCCCATACTTAGGTAGTACATACTCTCTTAAATACTTCTCTGCCAACTCTTCTACCTCATACCCTTGAGTTCTTAAGAAAAGCTCAAAAGAACTTGGCTCCTTAAACTTTCCACCATGCTTCTTGTGCCACAAATGAAGAGGGGACTCAAGAAAAAGCAAAAAATCAGTCTTGGTGAGCATAGCTATATTATAGTATGTATATATTAGTTAGAGTTACGTTAAGAACAGTTTAAAAAGATAACTAAGGGAAAGTAACAAAAAGGTATAATACTAGTGTGGTAGCTAAAAATAGTAAATCTCATATTTGGACGGAAAAACTTAAAGAAATTGAAAAGCTTGCAGATGGTCTTGGACGACCAATTGACTTAAAAGTTAGAGATGTAGTAGTTGGGCTAAACTTATTTAAAGTAACTACAACACAGTCTTGCCACGGACATTTAGATCATGGTTATGCATATCCATGGATAGAGATTTCATCTAACCAGACAGGTAAAACTTATTCTAAATACAATAATCTTAAAGACTTACAAATACAAGCTGATAAACAACAGGGCCAACCTGACCCCAAATTAATGAAGGAAATATTTAGCACTAGAAATGAAATTGAAAAAGATGTTGCTAGTAGCTTAACCAAACCAATTAAACTACTAAGTTCATTTTACAAAAAACACCCAAACACTTCTTTTAACAAAAGACTTATTTTGAACAATCAATTTATTACTAGCCGAATACAACCTCAGGGTGGTGTAACACAAGCTCTAAATAACGAAAAAACAAAAAAACTTAATCTAAAAACATATCAAGAGGAATTGCAAAAATTCGGACAATATTTAAAAACTATATTCCACGATAACTTAGTCGTATAATGCTCTCTGCACTTTAATCTAGAGAAAAGGAGGTATATAAATGCCTACAGAAAAATGTCCTAAGTGTAACGGCACTGGAAATCCCAGTGCCTGTGGTTGGTGCAATGGTGCAGGACAATCCTACGACATCCATGAAGGAGCTTACGTTCCTTGTCAAAAATGTAAAGGGTCAGGACAAAGTTCAAACCATTGTGATTGGTGTAACGGCACCGGTCTAATAAATAAATAGGTGTCCACTACCAAGCTGAAGTCTAATCCTTCAATCTAATCTTACCCAGGACACTCTTAAGTAACTACTTACTAAGAGTGTCCTCTTTTTTTGCAAAACATGACATAATAAGCTCATAAATGATTTTTGAACTAAAAAAACAAGAAAACAAAAAGACCGAAAAGGTCTTTAAAAGCGCTCTTAAAGACCTGGAAAATTTCTTTGAATATAAATGGGCAACCACTCCTCCTAGACTTTTTATCATCAATAGCCTTAAGCTTAAAAGAGAGATGTATGGTAAGGACGTTCCCAAATGGTTAAAAGGCTACAGTACCGGTACCAGTATATTTATATCAACCAAAAAGTTAATACAAGAAGAAGATGCACCCAAATTTAATGACGAAAAATATGCTGCCTTAATTAAACACGAACTATGTCATTGTTTCTATCGAAGAACAACCAAAAGTGAAGCTCCAACTTGGCTAAACGAAGGCTTAAGTACATATCTTTCTGGTCAATTAAAATGGAAAAAAGGTGTAGGTGAATACAAATATTTTTTAGAAAAACAAACTGGATACACTAGTAGTGGAATCTACGGTGAAAGCGGCTTTGTAGTTGAGGTATTAATAAAAAAATACGGAAAGAAGAAACTATTAGAACTACTAAGTGAAATAGGAAAAGAGAGACCGAACGAGAAAAAATTCAAGCAACTATTTAAAAAAATATACGGATTAAACCTGAATTATAATGAGATCAACAAAAGAATAACCAGTATAAACTTACCTTAATACCTACTTATCTCCACTCACTACTTGTTTCAATACTATTAAGGATGTTTCGTTTGGTCTCAACTTTTCCAGCTTTTCTAAATATATTTCCGGAAACACAAGGTCTTTTGCTTGGCCTTTTAGCTCTGTTTTACCTGGAACATCTAAGTGATTACTTAAATAAACTTCCAAGGCTCTTATTAAACTTTCTTCAACAATCTTGGACTTAGGATAGTTTTTTTGTAACTCCTCGGGAATTTTAGAATAAAGGTCTTCGTTAACCTCACCAAAGTCTTTACCATGTAGATATGAGTGCATATACTCATGAATCACATTGCCAATATTGGGTTTATCCGACGGGCCAGTTATTAAGATTGTTCTGTCTTCATCTTGAATTGAAAACCCACGTTTGTGAGACTCAAGTAAATTTACCGTAAACAACATATCACCATCAGCTTTCTCCATATCAAACAAATAATCAATCTTTTCTACAATTCTTTCAACTAACTCCTGGTATGGTTCTAGTGCTTTTTCTGTTTCTTTTTCAATCTTTGGCCAAATACTCTCGAACTCAGACTGCATAGCAAACTTAGCTAAGTAATCAATTGCCGGTAAAAAATCAGGATTTGTTTCTCCCGAACTCAAAACTGCCTTGGTGTATTGAAAGGGGTGCCACTTAAAGTCAAACTTATCAACCTTCTTATCTCTCAAGTACTTTCGCACCCAAGTACGCAAAGAGGACATACCACTTGCGTTGTTTTCCATATCGTATCCGTTGTAGTTAAGTGCTGTATACAGTACCAATAGGGACTTGATTGGTTTAACAATAATCTTCATATGTCGATTTGTCACATTTTTTACCTCCACCTAAGACAATTACTCCTTTTCTATATGGTCTTTTATCCTTCTTTGTCATGTATGAAGTATATAATAAACTCACAAATGATCCTAAATATACAAACAGGTGAGGATAAGTGGCTAGAGAAGGTTTATAAAAAAGCCATGGCAGAACTAGATGAGTTTTTTGAATTGAACTGGCAACACAACCAACCCAAATTATTTGTCGTTAAAGATAGACAGGCCATAGACAAGATCAGGAATAAGAAAACCCCCCGTTGGTTAGTTGGTTGGGGAGGTAGGTGGACTGGTGTTTACATACTAGACAGAAATAATTTTGAAAAAGAAAGTGACCATACATATACCAAGGAAAAATACCAAGCCTTACTTAAGCATGAATTAGCCCATTGTTTTACTGACATCTTAACTAGTAGCTACAGAAAACCTGTTTGGCTAAATGAAGGTATCTCAATTTATCTCTCTGGAAAATTAAAATTCAGTAAAAAACCAAAAGAATACTTACATTTCTTAAAATCCTTTGATAAGCAGGAGAATGGTGTCTACCAAAAAACACGAACTGGGTGTATACAGCCCACTTTGTCTCTCAAAAGAACCTGAAAAACCAAACTGCATTATTAAAGGTAATGTAGGAGGTAATAACCAAGTCAAGTTGTACTCGGTCCCTGGTTGTACAGGATATAAACAGACCTTAATAGAAAAAGACCTAGGGGATCAATGGTTCTGCACCGAGGCAGAAGCAAAGAAAGCAGGCTTCAAACGTGCAGGGGGCTGTCCTGACATAACAGGAGTAAAATAAACTAGCCATGGCCAAAAGAAAGTTAAATATAATAAAAATCGCGTTTGTTTTGTGGGCTTTATGTATCGTTTTGTTTCTAATCTCTATTGGCATAGCTACCCAGTGGTTTTCTACAATGGTAGACAACACAAACTACGGTAGCTCCCAAGCATTTCTAACCTCAACCATAGCCCTTATTTCCCTAGGCGTTCTATTTTTCGCTATTGGCACTCTTAGCTACTCGTTCAAAAAATTTAAACTAAACAAAACCAAGAACAAAAAAGGGAACTGGTTATGGACATTCTTTAAGTTCTTACTTTTCTTAAGCATAATGCCGGCTGTCTTAATCTTCAACATAATAAAGCCACTTCAACTACTTAAAAATCTTAAAAAAGAACTAAAAAAGAAAACACCATTTTTTACTCTTCTAAAAAAGATACTAAAGAAAATATTACTCCTCATCTTCCCTTTAGTTATCCTACTACCAATTTGGATCAGCGGATACGCACTTGCCATAGAACTAACCAAAACCAAGTTAGGGTATACCACTACCCCCAACGGTGTTTCTGGCACCGGCTCTATGTATCCCACCTTTCCTAAAGGTCAAGGTAAAACAATTACCGAACAGTCTAAGGAAATTGTAGCTACTCCTGGAATGTTTCCTTATCCAAACGGGCTAGTATTGTTTGGCAAAAGATACTTCAACCACGAAATTGGCAAGGGAGACATAATAACCTTTGAAAACGAACAAACCAAAAAAATCACCCAAGAAAAACTGGGAAAAGCTTATGGGTACATAAAAAGAGTAATTGCCACAGAAGGAGACAAGATAGAAATTAAGGGGGGAATTATCTATCTAAACGGCGAACCTCAGAAAGAATCCTATGTAGCCAAAGCCAGATCTACTTTTGCAGGCCCCTTCCTTTCTGAGTGTACAACTCTAACCGTACCTCAAAACAAGCTATTTGTAATGGGAGACAACCGAAAAGGGAGTGGAGACTCAAGGCATGAACTAGGTCTAGTAGATATACAAGACGTGACCGAGGTAATTCCCTGGGATGACCAACTTGAAAACTTGAGCTCAAACTGGCATGACCCAATAGATGACTTAAAAGATTCAGCCAAAATTAAGATTAACAAAGAAAAATATTTGGAAATACTAAACCAAGAAAGAGAAAAGGCTGGAGTTAAGCTTCTAAAATACGAACCCAAACTAGAAACTTCCGCCACCAGTAGGGGAGTAGTAATGCTAGAGTATAACGACCTTTCATTCAAAGCCACCAGAAGCGGATACACCATGAGACAAGCTATGAACGAGGCAGGTTACTCTAATATAGTCTGGGGAGAGGCACCAGTGCTAGGCTACTACGAAGCAGATGAACTTTTAGAAAATCAACTTGAGTTTTCAGAATACAAAAATTTCTTACTGAAAGGTGACTACCAACACATTGGTATTGCCGAGGTAGAAGGGGAGATAAATGGTTGTCCAACCCAAATTATAGTACAACAGTTTGCCGGCTACATTCCTCCAAACTACGACAAAAGTGACATAGAGTCCTGGGATCAAGCCTTAGCCTCGCTAAAGGAAGTTCTTCCCAGTTGGAAAAAAATTAAAAACGCCCCTAATTTATATAAAAACCATCAAGACGAGGCAAACAGAATTATAGAAATAATGCATTTGAGAATATCTAGAATCGAAGGTATTGTCTCTAAAATGAAAGCAAACAAGTGGTTAACCAACGAGGAAATTGCCTTTACCAAACAAGATCAAGAACTATACAAAGAGCAAGATAAGTTAGCCGAGTTTCTAAACTCAAAAGAATGGTAATGTCTATTAATCCGCATAGCCAAAAAAATCCCTAGGAATTAACTCCTAGGGATGTAGTACAAAACAAAATTTAATCTTCTTCAGGCAGGGGATTAACTTCGCCAGCTTCTTCACGTTCCATAGCTAAATCATAGTTAATTTGTTCCTCTGAAGGAAGCTTACCTTCTCGATGAAGGCGAATAAAGTAGTCGTGGTGGCGCTGGAGAGCAGCATTGTAAAACTCTACCAATTTTAATGTTTTTAAAGTCTCTTCAATAACCTGCTGAAATTCTTCTTTCAGGCCATGATGATCCTTCACACCACAATTTGCATGAGCAAAGTCCAACGTGATTTTATGCCAAGGCTCGTTGGGTATCAGATTACTAGAAACTCGAAGGCTACTGGCAATCATCTGCCAACATTCCTCAAAAATTTCGCCTTTACGAACCAGAGCAACTTCGCATCGCTTAGCTAATGAGGTTTGGGCGCCAAAGTAACCACCTTCACAATGGTGCCAACCACCATCGGGTTGACGATAAATTTCGCCCCAGCTGGGGATGACAACATTGTCTGTGGCCGTAATGGCTCGTTGCCGGGTGACTTCATCCGTTAAGTCAGATATCTCATCTCTGGTGATTTTACTAACCATTGTTACTCCTCCTCATTTTCAGGTAAAGGATCTACTTCACCAGCTTCTTCACGAAGCATGGCAAGCGCTAAGCCGTAGCGATCATCTGCTTGGAGCTTGCCTTCACGATCAAGTTTGACATAGTAATCATGGTGTCGTTGCATTGCGGTTCCGACTGCAATTTTGTCTCGGTGTGATCTGCGCCAAAACAAGAAAAGATTGATGGCCATCAGTAAGGTGAGAACAATCAAAAGACCGACCAAACCAAAATATGATTGTGCCAAATATGCGACACCAAAAACAGCGCCAGCAAAAACGAGAGCACCAGTGGCTTCTTTACGACTGTCTTGTTTGGCACGATAGCGCCATTCGATAACGATCAATACTACAATTGCAATACCAACGACATAATCTGCAACTTGATATGACATGTTAGCCTCCTTTGGCTATATTATCTAAAGATTAAATTGTAAATTTGCTAGAGAATTGTGTTAAGTATAGCAAGTTTTACTTAGAAATACAAGATTATAGGTTGAATAAAACTATATTCAATGCTAGACTATAAATCTAGCTCGTTGATTCACTTAGCTCATGAAAGGAGAAAAACACATGAGTAACCAAATTTTAGGCACAGCTTGGGAACAAGGCATAATCGAAGGTCCCGATCGCCAAATTCTCTACGAAAGTCTTGGGCGGTGTGGAACAAACTCATCCCGCAACGTAGACTTTCACAGCCACACAAGAGTGTTGTCAATATCAATCAACTCTCTTTCCCGCAGACCAGGTTGTGAAACCGGCATGGAGTTCAATCTAACAGGCATTATGGAACTTCACTGTCGATCACTCCATGTTGAAGGTTGGTACAATGCCGCAACAGGCATGGGACACCTAATAATCAGGGAAATATACAAAAAGTAAAAACATTTCGCTTACATCCGCCAGAATTAAACCTGGCGGTTTTTTATCACTGTTGCCACCTGCAATAATTTTTACTATTGACTTCGGGTACTGTTCGGTATACATTTAATACGTAACCAAAACAGACAATGAAGAAAAAACAGTCAGTTGCCATATTTAATAAAAAAAGATTGATAGATGAAGGTTCAAGTGAAACCGTTACAAAATGTAACGCTTTGAAAATGAAAGCTATCGATGGAAAATTAAGACTTACCAATTGCGCCGATACCCAAACCATGTTCCGCCTTGTTCAGTCCATCCCTTCCCCCAAAGCCGGGCCGGCGCAGTTACTAGCTAACAAAAAGATATAATAATCCCATGAACAATAAACTTCAGAAACTAAGCAATTTTGTCATCTTTAAAACAGAACAAGGCAAGGTAAACATAGATGTATTTTTTCAAAGTGAAACCTTATGGTTAACTCAAAAGTTAATAGCCCAGTTGTTTGAAAAAGACAGGGCCACCGTTACAGAACATTTAAATAACATCTTTAATCAAGGAGAGTTAGACGAAAAAGTGGTATGCAGGAATTTCCAACATACCACCAAGCATGGCGCAATAAAGGGGAAAACTCAAACAAAGTCTACCAAATACTATAGCTTAAACGCTATTCTCTCCGTTGGCTATCGCGTTCACTCACATAGAGCCATAGAATTCAGAAAATGGGCCAGTAAAACACTTCACGAGTTCATTATTAAAGGTTTTACCATGGACGACGAGCGACTTAAGCAAATTAAACACTTTGGGAAAGATTACTTTGATGAACTACTTGAAAGAATTAGAGAAATTCGTATTAGCGAAAGACGTTTATACCAAAAAATAACAGATATATATTCACTCTCAGCAGACTACGACTCCAAAGATAAAATAACTAAGCATTTCTTCGCCATAGTACAAAACAAACTTCATTGGGCCATTACTGGTAAAACAGCAGCTGAAATAATTTACACCAAAGCAGATGCGAAAAAAATATACATGGGATTAAAAACATGGAAAAACGCACCAAAAGGGAAAATTATTAAATCAGATGTAGTAGTGGCCAAAAACTATCTCCATAAAACACATATTAGGAAACTGAATTCAATTGTTAACTCTTATTTGGATATAGCAGAAAACAAAGCCGAAGGTAGACAAGTCATGAATATGAAAGACTGGAGTCAATATTTACAGCACTTTCTAAAGCTTGCTGACAAACCAATTTTAAAGAATAAAGGTAAAATATCCATGCTAGAAGCCAAACTAAAGGCAGAAGGCGAATATAAAAAGTTTAGAATCAAGCAAGACAAAACATTCATTAGCGATTTCGATAGAGAGGTTAAGAAACTACTCTCGAAAAAGCACAATCAAATCAAATGACCACTCAGATCAAATGCCCCCATTGTAAAAAGCTTTTTGAACCCACCGATGCTTACAAACATGAGCAAGAAGAAAAACTAGTAGGGGAGTTAAAGAAAAAACACCAACAGGAACTAGAGGCAGCCAAAGAAAAAATATACAAACAAGCCACCAACGAACTAGATCAAAAAACTAAGCTTGACCTAAAAGACAAGCAAGAACAAATTGAGAAATTAAAAACCAGAGCCGAACAAGCAGAAGCAGTGGAGTTAAAAATAAGAAAAGAAAAAAGACAACTAGAGGAAGATAAAAGAAAATTCGAAATAGAGAAACAAAGGCAACTAGACAAAGAAAGAGACAGCATAAGAGACAAAGCTTTAAAAGAAGCCCAAGAAGGACACGAACTAAAAGACAAAGAACGAGACATGATCATCCAAAGCTTAAAAAAATCCCTAGCAGACGCTCAAAGAAAAGCTCAACAGGGCTCACAACAATCTCAAGGTGAGGTCTTGGAGCTAGAAATTGAAGATATCCTAAAAAAAGAATTCCCCCAAGACATAATAGAGGAGATCAAAAAAGGGGCACGAGGTGCAGACATACTCCAAAAAGTAGTTGATAAAAGAGGACAAATGGTAGGTACCATCCTCTGGGAAAGCAAGAACGGCAAATGGCAACCAGCCTGGATCAAGAAACTCAAAGAAGACCAACGCCAAGCCAAAGCCGACCTAAGTATCTTAGCTACCAAGAACCTACCAACAGACATCAAAGACTTTGCTTATCAAAACAACGTCTGGATAGTCTCAAGAAAAATGATTATCCCTATCGCCTTTGCTCTGCGGTTCAACTTAGTCAAGGTCAACTTTGAAAGAGGTATCAACACCAACAAAAATGAAAAGATGGCCGTCCTATACCAGTACATGACCAGCATAGAGTTTAAACACAGAATAGAAGCCATTGTAGAAGCCTTCACCGAGCTACAAGAGCAAACAGAAAAGGAAAAACGCTTCTTTAACATCAAGTGGGCCAATCAAGACAAATCCTTAAGAAAAGTAATCGATCATACTCACGGCATGTATGGGGAACTCCAATCAATGGTCGGTAAGTCCTTACCGGAAATAAAATCACTTCAACTAGAAGAAGGAAAAAAAGACAAATAAAAAAAGCTGAAATCTTTATTGACTTCAGCTTTTAAACATCTACATGGCCGCTTTAATTGCTTTTACAAACTCTTTTTGATTAAAGCTATCCAAAACTACGCGAACATTTTCATGCTGTGCAAGTTTGGCTTTAATACCCATTGTCACTTTATCATTGCTCTGGGTAACAGTGATAGTTGCTTCATTTCTCTCAAAACGCTGAGTTGTCCGATCAGCCAAACTTAACATCTTTTTCCAAGTGGCCAACCCATTTTTCGAGATAGCAAAGCAAGGATAAAAAGCTTTCCCGTTTTTATCAAGAATCATTAATCGCCAACTCTGGCCAATTTCGTCCTTGTAAAACAATACTTCTACCCCTTTTGAATTCATAGGTACGGTAACCACAAGCGCGGTCTTTTGTTGATCACGATTAAAAACTCTCGCGAGTAAATCTGCAAAAAAAGACCTTATCTTATCCACATCTAAAAACTTAAGCTTCTTCATATCTTAACAACCTCCTAATAGGTTTGATTACAATATATTTTAGAGTGCCATACCGAATCTCGATACACTTTAGATTCTACCATAGTCGAACCAAAATAACGATACTATAAGTTCCCTACAAACCCACAACTTACTCCCTTTAATCTTTTTCCATCCAAAACTGATATATTAGATACTGATATTTAAACACTGTCCATGGCCAAAAAATTCATTATCTACTCATTTCTGTTTCTTTTAAACACCACCGTGGTGGTAGCTCTAAACAAAAGACTAAACACCTTAGACCAAGTAAAAGGAGCCACTACCGAGATTAACTTCTCTGACCCAGCAGACTACTCTCTAGTCTTTGCCTCTCTACCTTCTCAGACCTCCCAGATTCAGGCCTCCGTCAAGACCGCCGATGCCAGACCTGAAATAATCAGACAGTACCTAGAAAGATACGACTCTCCTTTAGTTCCTCAAGCAGAACTGCTAGTACAGGTTGCTGACAAATACGACTTCGACTACCGCTGGATGGTGGCCATTGCTCAACAAGAATCTAATTTATGTAAAAAAATCCCATACGAATCCTACAACTGTTGGGGGTGGGGGATATACGGTGACAAAGTCACTAGGTTTGAAAGCTTTGACCAAGCCATCATAAAAATAGCTCCTCAGTTTAAAAAAATATTCTTAAAAGATCTGCACGACAAAGACCCTTACCAGGTTATGAAAACATACACTCCACCATCACAAGGTTCTTGGGCTAAGGGAGTCATGCAGTTTTTCAACGAACTGGAATAGAGAAAACACTCAAAATGAGTTAAAATATACATATTCGCTTGCAACGTGGCGAAGTTTTACGTTGCCGGGATGGCGGAATTGGTAGACGCGCTGGATTTAGGATCCAGTGGGAGCAATCCTGTGGAGGTTCGACCCCTCTTCCCGGCACATTTGATATAATCTAAAAAATCCATGACCATAAAACACTTAAAGACAAAGGACAACACAGCCATAGTTCTTTTAACCACCTCCTCAAAAGAAATAACCTCTGCCAAAAAAAAGGCTTTTGAAAAACTTGTCAAGGACATATCCGTAAAAGGTTTTAGAAAAGGTAACGTTCCAGAAGACGTAGCTAAAAAAGAGATAGGGGACGAGAGACTAAAACAAGAAGCCGTCAACATAAGCCTTGAAGCAGGTGTCCTACAACTTGTAAAGGAGAACAAATACAAGCTTTTGGGTCTACCCCAACTAGACAAAGCCGAGGTGGAAAAAGACACTTCTTGGATATTTACCCTAAGCCTACCCTTAAACCCCGAACTTAAGCTTCCAGATTACAAAAAGACCGTTAAAACCATTTTAGAAAAGACCAAGGACAAAACCAACGATCAGAAACTTTCAGCCATAATGACTGCTTTACTTACTAAAATAAAGATCGTCGTACCTTCAGTCCTAGTAGAAAGAGAAGTAAATCACTCACTTTCAAGGCTAGTCAGCCAAACCGAAAGCCTTAATCTTGACCTTAAGACCTACTTCAAGTCAATCAACAAAACCGCCGAGCAAGTAAAAGAAGAATACCACCAAAAGGCAGAAGAAAGCATCAATATCGATCTTATTTTGTCTCAAATAGCCACGGATCTTAAGGTAGATGTAACTGCAAAAGAACTTGAAGCCTTCGGAAAAACCAGCAACACCCCTCCAGAGAAGTACAGTTCATTAGCTCCTGTTATAATCAGAAGAAAGACACTTGACCTATTACTAAATTTATGATATTATAGGATCATGAATCCTGGTACACCAGCAAAAACTAGCAATCAGACCTCTCCACAACTTTCAAGCTTCATAGAGGCTCTAAAACAAAGACAACAAACCCGTGGCCTTTCTAGTCCCGAGAGACCAGGACAACTTCCTTTCTCAGAAACAAGAAAAGCTAAGGAACTAGAAAACAAGAGAATAGAACAGTTCCACCAAGCCAGAAGTAAAGAATGGGCCGGAGTCTACTCTGCTAAACAAAAGCAGATGGAAAAAAGAATTGAGGAGATTAGAGTTCAACTTAAAACACTAATTAAACAAGTAGTCAAGTTCGAGTTAAACGTTACCGAAGCTATCTCTACCGCAACCCCAGAACCAGGTGTCTATCACATAAGCTTCCTAGAACACATCAAAACCGTAATAGAACTATTAAAGAAAAACATCACCGAAGCCAACTCTTGGCTATCCCTATACAACCAAAGATCAAAGAAAAAAGGCCACTACTGGGGTAAGGCCAAATCACAAGGTACCTCATACACTCTAAGCGAGGAAAGACAACTAACCACTTCCATTGGCTAAACCCAACCCATTTGATGTAAAATATCAGTTACTGAGAGCCCGTAGCTCAGCTGGCTAGAGCGTTGCATTGACATTGCAGAGGCCACTGGTTCAAGTCCAGTCGGGCTCACAAACTTCCTTTACTACTCAAAAATCCTAACAACCATATCCTTCAGGTAATCCACAAACACATCAACTTTCTTCAGTATCACGACAAGAACATTCTCTTTGTTTGAAACACTTTTTCCTACAAAAACACTTGCCTCTTCAGATTCCTCTACATTCTGAGTATCTAGATCTTCTTCAATTTGATCTACACTTTGTTCTTCATCTGAAGATTCATCCAGTTCAAACTCTCTAACTTTTTTAATACTATCATCAAATAAACTCTTTACAGGAGTCAGTTTGAATATATCTTTTGTACTACCCACAATCTCATTACTCCATTCTCCTGCAAGACCGCAAATATTAATCGCAGCAATTCTAAAGTAGTAGTCTGTGTTCTCCTTTAAGTTGTCAACTACATAGGTCCTTTGTCCGTAGCCTCCAATATCTAAAGAGCCAAAAAGATATTTACCCGGTTCAACTCCATATTTAAGGATGTATTTGTCAACTGGTTCTCCTGCATCGGTAAAATACAACTTAACCGAGTCCTTGGTTGGAGATGAAGCATATATCAAAGGAGTTTTGACACTAGGTGGAGCTGAACTACAAACCTGATTTCCGCTGGAACTAGATACCGAAGATGAAGCCGCACCTGCCGATCCTTCACCAAAAAGTATAAATGTCGAAAATGAACTCGTGGTACAGGTAACAGTCTTAGTCAAAGTATCAACCAAACAGCTATCAAGTACATACCAACTACTTCCATCCCATCGATAGATAGACAAGGTACTTTCATCGTATCCTACCACCTGTGCAGCCGTATATGTCATGGTAATGGTGATGGCTTCATCAAAACTAGATACCTTTTCTGTCAAACTTGTAACCGCATCAAGTTGGTAAACATGATCTCCAATAGCTTCTACATCAGCACTTGGTGTCATGGTAGCAAGAATTACCGAGTTTTTTTCAAGTCGCTTAACCTGAAAATCTGCATTAGTACTAGAAAAATTAACAGGTATAGTTAGAGTTACTTTAGTATTTCCACTCTCTTGAAGTGTAACCGTACCTCCACTTCCAGTCGCAACCGTAGACTCGGCAATCGTTTGGATAATAGATGATCCTGTACAACCGGTGGTAGTAAATGTTTGATCCTCACCAGTCAAGGTATTTCCTGCTGTGTCTTTAGAGATCGTTCTGTAGTGATATCTCACACAACCTTGCAAACTACTTAATAGAACACTATGGCTGGTTACTCTTGGAGCAGTGTCGGTTTCTGAAGTAGTATTACCATAACTAGAACTAACACCATACTCAAGCTGAGAAGAAGAAATCTCATCCGTGCTCCAGGTAATGGTTGCTCCTGCAGCTCCAGGTGTGTCGTTTTCCGCAACAGAGATCACCGGGGAAGATGCATCATATGTAAAATCAGTAGTTGAAGAGGCTTGGGTGTTGCTGGCGGCATCGGTAGAGCGAGATTGGAGGGTGTAGTCTGCATCAGAAACGGGAGTAAATGTGTACTCCCAGGTAGTTGTACCCGTAGCTGCTAACCACATCTGAGACAAAGAATCAAAAACCGCTCCCGACCAATACTTAACTCCATTGTAGATAGAGACGGCTACGCTTGCAATCGATGAGGTCACATCACTAGCTGTTCCCTCTATCTTGACCGGAACATTGGCCGCTCGATAGGTACCCAAAGCATGAGAAATAATGCTTACCAATGGGTTACCGTTATCCCACTTGTAAGCTCCATTCCAAGTAGTCACATTACCGGCGTTGTCAGAAGCACAAAGGTACAGAACGTGATTGCCTTCCGTCAAAGTACTCGTCAAGTTAGCGGTGGCAGTTGTAGTTGTTCCAGCCGAACAATCGACCCCTAAATCATTAGAGTCCCAAACATATCTGATCTCATTCATTCCTGAAAGTGCATCAGCTGGAGTTGAGACTGTAACTGTTGGTTTGGCATTAGTCCAGCTAGCTGATGATCCTGTAGCTGATAGAGTTGTGGGGGTAGTTGCATCAATGGTATAGCTAACTGATTGAGATGAGGTCATTGGATTGCCAGCAGCATCTGTACAGCGAATATATATTGTCTTAGCTCCCTCTCCACTTAAGTCTGAGGTACAACTAGAAGTAGAAGCACAGGAGTTACTCATAGAGCTGTAGGCAGTGTCAGTAGTATCCCATTTACATGCTGATACTCCGCTCCCTGATCCATCGGTAGAAGAGAAGACTATTGCAGTTGATGAGTCATCGGTTGAATCATAGTAGGTGGCAGAACTGTCACCAGCAACCGAAGTAATGCTGGAAATACTAGGAACAATTGAATCAATGGTGTAACTAACTGATTGAGAAGAACTCATCTTGTTTGCGTAAATATCTTGACATCTGATGTAGACTGTTTTAACTCCTTCTCCAGATGGGGTAACAGTACAACTAGAAGTAGATCCACAAGAAGTACTCATTGAGTCGTATGCAACATCACTTGTATCCCACTTACAGTTATCTACTCCACCACCAGCACCGTCGGTAGAAGTAAAAGCAATTACTGTTGATGAGTCATCGGTGGCGTCGTAGTAGGTAGCACTAGAGTCCCCAGCGACAGAAGTGATACTGGAGATACTAGGTGCATCTGTCTCGATTGTTGTCCCAGAAGCAGCACTACCCCAACTTGTTTCAACATTATCTCCATTGCGTGATTTAGTACAGAAACTATATTGAGTTTGTTCACTTAACCCAGTGGCTGTTACTGTAGCCCAAGAGGACTCCGCTTGCCAAACTGGGGTACTAGAGTTGTCTGATCCGTTAGCTGCCAAGTACGAACCACCAGAGCCATCACAACTAGCACCCGCTTCTTTGTAGACAACCATCTCGGTTGAGGTAGGACTACCATTGGGATTAGGGTTAACGTCTAGGGTGGTCGCACCTGCGTTGTTGACCACAGGTGCAGTTGGAGTGGTAGCTAGGGTGTATTTACTGGCGGTACTTGAGTAGCTAGAGTTACCGGTACCATTATATGATACAACTTTACGGGTGTAGGAAGTGTTAGCTGCTAAACTAGCTTCATCACACAAAGAGAGATTAACACTTGCACAAGTAGCCTTGAGAACATTACTTGTATCATAGACTTTGAAGCCGGTTTCGTTGCTGGCGTTGTCGGTAAAGTTCCAGCGAATGGAGGTAGTTGAAAGAGCGGTGGCTGTGGCGATAGTTGGGGCAGTAGGAATGAGACTGTATCTGATAATAACAATGCCAGAGCCACCCGCACCACCACTATTCCAAGTGTCACCCCCAGCTCCTCCTCCTCCTCCTCCAGTGTTAGCGATTCCGGCAGTTCCACTCTGCCATTTTTTGCCACCTTGACCACCACCACCATTTCCACCAGCGTTATTGTATGTTCCTTCGTTCCCACCACCACCACCACCGGCGTAATAGATAGAGGAGCCAGAGATGTTTGAGCTTCGACCAACTCCTCCACCATGTCCACCTGCTGCACCAGCACCTCCACCTCCACCGGCATTGAATGGAACGACTGATCCTTGCCCAGATCCTCCAGCGTAACCTTGTCCAGCAGTGCCTGCACCACCACCTACATTATGACCTCCACCGCCACCACTACCACCAGCACTACCGCTTGTGGACGATGAGTTACCCCCTCGGCCACCCCCAATACTAGTGATCGTATCAAATACCGAGTTACTACCATTAGTAGAACTTCCTCCTCCAGACCCAACTGTTATGGTGTAATTTTTTGCCGTAACATTATAGCCTGTTGCAGTACGATATCCGCCTGCACCGCCTCCACCTGCACCACCAGCAGCTCCTTGACCACCTCCACCACCACCAGCAACTACAAGGTATTCGACTGTCAAGGATTCAGCAGGAGTAAATGTACCACTACTAGTAAATTTATGGATACCATAGCCACCCGATTCTGTGTAGGTGCCACCGGTTGCCCTGGCGGCAGCTTGGACTTGAATGGGAGATATCAAAAAGGGAACCAGTAGTACTAGTAAGGTTAAGATGAGTTTTTGTGATTTTTTAGTGGCTATATTCATAAATTATGCAAATAAATTATTTTCGTTACATCACAATACATTTCCATACATCAAGTATATATCAAACTATACGCCTGTGTACACTCAACAAATCTTTCAAAAAATTAATGTCCTGATTCCTTTATTTTTTTCTGTATACTTAAAAAACATATGAAGAAAATCGTTAAGATCACCAAGAATAGTGGTACCAAAAAAATCTTTCTAACCTCCATCGTCGGAGGTATAGGCTGGGCATTTGGCGCCAGTATCGGTTTTGCTTTACTCATTACTCTCATAACCTACATCCTTAATCTACTTGGAGGTCTACCATTTGTAGGCAAGTTTTTTGGGCAAATAATCGAAAGCACTTCTATTTACCTCAACACTGGTTTAAAATAGCCGTAATGAATAAACCAGACGAACAAATCGAACTAGAAAAACTAAATCCCAATGACCATCGTGTCTTAGGCCAGAAGCTTGACCTTTTCACCTTCTCCGACACCATAGGCAAAGGCTTACCTCTTTGGACCGCTAAAGGTGCTGTAATCAGAAGGGAACTAGAGCGTTTCATCACCGATGAGGAAATCAAGTGGGGCTACCAGCACGTCTACACACCAGACATAGCCAAGCTTGACCTTTATAAAAAATCCGGACACTATCCTTTCTTCAAGGACTCCATGTACGCCCCAATCAAGGTTGATGATGAAAAATTCATGCTTCGCCCCATGACCTGTCCTCACCACTTCGAACTTTTCTTAAGAAAACCTCACAGCTACAAGGAACTGCCTATGCGTATCGCCGAGCTGGCCAAACTCTATCGCTACGAACTATCAGGTGTCTTGACCGGGCTTATCCGCGTACGCTCATTTTGCCTAGCCGACGCCCATATCATCTGTGCAAACGACCAACAAGCCAAACAAGAAGTATCCTTGGCCCTTGATCTAATTGAACACTTAGCCAAGACCTTTGGCCTAAAAATGGGGGAGAACTACTCATACAGACTATCTTTAGGTGACAGGAATAACAAAGAAAAATACTACAACAATCCCAAAGCCTGGGACAAATCAGAACAAATCTTAAGAGAGGTCCTAACCGAAAGAAAAGGTAAGTTTGAAGAGGTAAAGGATGAAGCCGCCTTTTACGGTCCTAAAATCGACATCCAGATGAAGAACATCAACGGCAAAGAAGACACCGCATTTACCGTCCAGTACGACTTCTGCATGCCAGACAAGTTCAAACTAAACTACATCAACAAAGAAGGTAAGGAGCAAAGAGCCATAGTCATCCACAGATCATCCATAGGAGCCATTGAGCGTATCGCTGCCTTCCTCATAGAACACTACGCCGGTGCCTTCCCAGTCTGGCTGGCTCCAATCCAGGTCAAGATCCTTCCTATCTCAGAAAAATTCCATAAAGAAGCAAAGGAAATTGAAAAAACCTTGAAAGAGAAAAATATTAGGGCAGAACTAGACGACACCAATGAGTCTTTAGGAAAGAAAATAAGAAATTCGGAAAGTAATAAAATCCCCTACATGATCATCTTAGGCGAAAAAGAAATAAAAGAGAATCTTGTCTCCGTTCGTCAAAGAGGCCAAAATGACCTAGGTCAGATGAAATTAGCCTCATTTTCTGATAAAATACAAGAAGACGTAACAAACAAATTAATTTTTTAAATAACCAAAGAAATAAACTCTTGAGAAAATACCACCGCACCAATCAATATATAAGACACCCAGAGGTTAGAGTCATCAGCGAAACTGGTGAGCAAATTGGTGTCATGTCCTCTGAAAAAGCATTTGCCTTGGCTAAGAAACAGGGACTAGACCTAGTAGAGATCTCAGATAAAGCCAAGCCTCCAATCGTCAAGATAATAGCTTTCAGCAAGTTCAAGTATCTAGAAAGCAAAAAACAAAAAAGTGGCCAAGGTTCTAAAAACCAAGACACAAAAGAGGTTAGATTCTCTCCCTTCATGGCCGAAAACGACCTTAACACCAGAGTAAACAAGGCCACCAAGTTCTTAAAAGGTGGCGATCGTGTTAAGTTAGTGGTAAAATTCACCGGTCGACAAATCACCAAGAAGGATTTTGGTGATCGTGTCATGAAATATGCGCTTTCAAAGCTAGAAGATGTATCTACAGTGGATCAACCACCAAAGTTAGTCGGCAAGCTTTTGATAGCACAAATTAAACCTATTAAATAATGTCTAAGGTAAAACACAAAACCAGAAAGATCGTAGCCAAACGATTCAAGATTACCTCATCCGGTAAGGTCTTAAGACGTACCCCAAACATGAGACACTTACGCCGCAAAAAAAGTAAGAAACAACTAAGAAGATACAGAAAATACATAGAAGTTACCGGAGTAATGGCCAAAAAGATAAAGGCCATGTTACACAACTAAAACAATATGCCAAGAGTAAAAACAGGTCCCTCCAGAAAAAGATCGCATAAAAAAGTCTTAAAGATGGCCAAGGGCTACAGAATGACCAAAAGCCGTTTGTTCAAAGTAGCTCAAGAAGCCGTGTTACATGCCGGTGAATACTCATTCAGAGGCAGAAAAGAAAGAAAAAGACAGTTAAGAAGACTTTGGATCCAAAGAATAAACGCCAGCCTTAAGCAATATAAAGAAGCACCTTCTTACTCAAAATTCATCAACCTTCTGACCAAAAAAGAAATCAAGCTAAACAGAAAGTCACTTTCTGAAGTTTCAATTCATTATCCCAAAGCCTTCAAGGCAGTCCTAGACTTTATAAACTAACTTTTTTAAGCGGAACCTCTCTATAAAAGGATGGTTTCTGCTAAAATCGTGGTATCAACATGGATCAAAAAATCAAAAACACCAAGCAAAAAATAAGACAAGATCTTGTTTTAATAAAAAACATTCAAGATTTAGACACCCTCTCCACCAAATACTTAGGCAGAAAAGGGGAGGTGAACAAACTCTTCCAGTCACTCTCACCAAAAGAAAAGGCTACCTACGGTCAGAAGCTAAACCAACTTAAGAACGAAATTGAAAAAGAAGTAAAAAAAACCAAGTCACTTCTTTTAAACGTAAAACCAGATAAAAAAATTGACATCACTATCCCCGGCATCAAGCCCAAGGAAGGCCACCTACACCTTCTAACCCAAGCCATCGAAGAGGTAGAAGACATCTTTAGATCCCTAGGCTTCATCAGACGAAGATATCCAGAAGTAGAATCCGATTGGTACTATGCTGAAGGTTTAAACATTCCCAAAGACCATCCCGCAAGAGACGACCAAGAAACATTCTACGTAAATAAGTCCGTAGTCTTAACCGCCCACACCTCCAACGGCCAGCTTAGAGAAATGGAAAGAGTCAAGATTCCTCCAATCAAAATGATCAACATCGGTAAAACCTACAGAAGACAAGCCTCAAACACCCATTCCTCAATGTTTCACCAGTTTGAAGGCCTTATGATAGACAAAGACATAAACATAACCAATCTCATTGGCGTTTCAAACTATTTTGTCAGAAGCTACTTTGGACCAGATAGGGAAATAAGGTTAAGACCTCATCACTTCCAATTCACCGAACCTTCGTTCGAGGTAGACATCAACTGCTCCTTATGTAAAGGCACAGGCAAAAAAAATGGAAAAACATGTTTAGTCTGTAAGGCTGGTTGGTTAGAGTTGGGTGGTGCCGGTATGGTTCACCCTAAGGTTTTAAAAAACGGTGGCATAGACCCCAACAAGTACTCAGGATTTGCCTTCGGTTGGGGAATAGAAAGAATTGTCATGATGAAACACAATATTACCAATAATCTAAGAGATCTGTACCTTTCTGACCTTAGGTTCCTAAAGCAATTCTAAAAACTATGGACATCAAACTAAGCCACAAACTTCTGAGTCAATTCCTCGAAACAACGGCCTCTCCCAAAAGTATTGCTAACTCCTTAAGTCTATGCGGACCAACAGTAGACAGACTACATAAAACAAAAGGCGACAGCATCTACGACATCGAGATCATTACTAATCGCATCGACTCTGTCTCAGCTTTTGGTATTGCAAGAGAAGCTTTAAGCATACTCCCTCAATTTGGCTACCGAGCAAAACTGCTTAATGACCCCTACAAACTAACCAGAAAAGACCTTGGAGTCTTACCCAAAAATCCACCTGTAAAGGTTGTAATTAAAAACAAAGACCTGGTTCCTCGCTTCGCTTGTATCGCCTTAAAAAACGTCTCTGTCAAACCTTCTCCTAAAAGCACTCAAAAAATACTAAAAAACTCTGGGCTAAGACCACTTAACAATCTTGTAGACATTACAAACGAACTTACCCTTATGTACGGCCAGCCAGTCCACATGTTCGATCTAGACAAAATAGGCAAAAAGACCATGATAGTAAGAGAAAGTAGAGCTGGGGAAAAAATCCTAACACTAGATAACAAAACACTTACCCTTAAAGGAGGCGACATAGTAATAGAAGACGGTCAAGGCAATCTAATTGACCTTTGCGGCATCATGGGTGGATACTTAAGCCGTATATACAAGAATACCAAGAACGTTCTTCTCTTCGTTCAAAATTACGAACCTAAACACATTAGAACAACCTCTCTTTACACTCAACAAAGGACTCTAGCCAGTCAAATCTTCGAGAAGTCACCAGATAAAGAATTAGTCCTACCAGTTCTAGTAGCCGGCGTAGAACTAATCAAAAAAAGAGCCTCAGGCGTCATCTCAAGCAATCTAATAGATATCTACCCCAAACCTTTTAAACCTCACTCAGTTAAACTGTCCCTTAAATGGCTAAATCAGTTCACCGGCATTGAAATAAAGAAACAACTAGTTATAAACATTTTAAAAGACTTAGGGTTCATAATACTATCCTCCACCAAGTTTAGCCTTACCTGTCAAGTTCCAAGCTGGAGAGACAATGACATAAAAATCAAAGAGGACCTAGCAGAAGAAATCACCAGAATTCATGGATATTTTAGGTTACCATCTGTCTTACCTACCAGTATGCTTAAAAGTACAAAGCAAGAACCGGTACTTGAAACAGAAAAAACTTTAAAAAATAAACTCTATGCCTTAGGTTTCACAGAAATTTACAACAACTCCCTAGTCTCCAAAGAACTCTTTGAAAAAGCCAAGGTAAACCTAAACCCAAGTCTAAAATTACAAAATCCACTTTCTACAGACCATGAATACATGAGACGTAGTCTTGTACCTAGCTTACTTCAAAACATTAAAGACAATCAAAACCACCAAAAAAAACCTCTTCATATATATGAACTAGCCAATGTCTACCATCCTCGAGGCGAAACAGATCTTCCAGATGAGAACCCAACTCTTACCATTGCCACAGATCAAATAGGCTTCAGAGAACACAAAGGATATGTAGAAAGCCTTCTTAAAGATCAAAAAATTAACAATCTAAAATTCAAATCAATTGACAAACCTTCACTTATCTTCAACTCACCTTCAAGCGCACTTATCTATTCTGGAAAGGAGTACTTAGGGATAATAGGCTCTCTTTCTGCTCGAGTAGTCAATAACTTTGAACTTAAAGGCCAAGTCTTCGTCTCTACCTTAGACGTTTCAGCCATCACCAGAATAAAAGGTTCATCCTACCAGGCTAGCCCTTTACCTAAGTATCCACCAGTAGTGGAAATGATCACTTTAAACACCAACATTAAAGTAGGGGAGATAATAGAAAAAATCAAGAAGGTAAGCAATCTAATCACCCAAGTGGACTACCAAGAAAGTTACAACAACAAACACACCTTCAAGCTTTTGTTCAGTCATCCAAAAAAGAGTCTAACTCAAAAGCAAGTCAATCAACTAAAAAGAAGGATACAAAAATCAATATAACTAAATAACTAAGAAGTTATGGAGTTCCCGAAACTGTGGGGGTGGGTGTAGGAACCGGTACATCACTCCAGTCCACATTTACACCAAACTCATGAATCCTATCACTCTCTTTCCCGTCCTTATCTCTTGCCAACACCCTTACCTTATGTTGTCCGTCATCTAGGTTCTCAATTGTCTTGGTATACGGTCTGCTGGTAAACTTTCCTTCTTCCTCACCATCTAGGTATAGTTCTATCCAGTCAATTTCCTTCTCACTAGTTATCTCAAATCTAAACTCTACCGTACTGCTATCAATTCTAGATCTATCCTTAGGGCTGATTATCTGTACATCCAAACCACTAGCAGACTCACAGTACTCCGTAGGTGGCCTGTACTTCTCGTCAGCTTGTTTTGATATCCAAGCATCGATCCCAATCTGCCACAAACCCTTATCTGTTAAAGGATCATCTTCCTTCAAAACAATAAACTCTCTTCCATCATAGTTTCCCTGCACTACCTGTACCGGATTAGCTAATCTTGTACCATCATTCTTACAGACCTTCATTAAAGGGTGAATTGGATCCTCTCCGGTCGGTAGGGTACCCTCAATTACCCATTCTTTGTATGCTGCAAAGCCATCATGCGCCGGATACCCTGACACTCTATCAAGCTCTACCTCAACCACTCCTTCTGGTATGTTAAAGGGCGAATCAGGATATGATGATAGGACCTCAAGCATCTGCTTTCGCCAGATAGGTGCAGCTCCAGACACTCCACTAGCCACATTCTTCATTGGAGAGTTGTCATTATTCCCAACCCAAACTCCAACCACAACACCATTAGTCCAGCCAACCGTCCAGTTATCTCTCATATCATTAGTCGTACCGGTCTTTACCGCCACACTCCTTGACCCCAAGTTAAGATACGAGTTCTCCCCAAAAGTAATTAAACGAGCCTTGTTATCAGACAGCATAGAGTTAATCAAAAAGGCCACCTTTTCATCAACCACTCTAGAAGGTTTGACCTCCTTTTTCTCAAACAAAACCTCTCCATTTGCATCCTCAACCTTTAGGATATAGGTAGGCTCAACTTTATAACCCCCATTTGCAAAAGCTCCGTAGGCAGAGGAAAGCTCCAAAAGTTTTATCTCTCCACCACCCAAAGCCATAGACAAACCTAATCTGCTTATATTTGCCTTTGTAGGTTCAAGACTTTCCATCCCCATCTTAAATGCCTGATCCAAAACATCCTTCACTCCAACTCTAGCCAAAAGCTTAACGGCCGGAATGTTAATAGAGCTAGCCAAGGCATCCTTTAAATGTAGGGGGCCATGTTCCTTGCCATCATAGTTTTTAGGAATATATGGCGTACTCTCATCCACACCCGGAAACTCTGTTTCTACGTCAATCAGAACACTTCCCGGTGTAAACCCTTCTGAAAGAGCCGTTGCATAAACCACCGGTTTAATAGACGATCCAGGTTGTCTTAATCTTGTAACCACATTAACCTCTCCATCAATGTCGGTATCAAAGAAACTTTTAGATCCTACCATAGACAAGATATCTCCAGAATTCACATCAATCACCACCGAAGCACCGTTCGAGATATCCAAACTCTCGGCAACCTTTTCGATTTCTCTAGCTACGATATCCTGGGCTTCTTTTTGGAGTTCCCAATCCAAGGTCGTGGTCACCTTCAAACCACCTCTTTCCAAAATCTGGGGGCCGAACATCTCCTCAAGTATTGTTCTAACCTCCATAACAAAGTGAGGAGCTTTGATACTTGATCCAACCGGTTTAAACTCAACCTTGTCAAGATTCTTTACTAACTCTTCTTCCGTTTCCTCATCTATATACCCATCTTCTCTCATTCTTCTAGCTACCTGTTTAGCTCTATCCAAATATCCTTTACTTGAACTATACGGAGAGTATCTGGTTGGCGCTTGTGGTAACCCAGCTAAAATTACACTCTCAGCCAAATCAAGCTCAACCACTTCCTTACCAAAATACATCTCACTTGCCGCCGCTACTCCCCAAGCCGTACCTCCATATGGAGCTTCATTTAGGTACATCTGCAAGATCTCATCTTTCTCAAACCTGCTCTCAATACGAACCGACAGTACAAACTCTCTTACCTTTCTGCTTAATCTTCTCTCGGTAGTCAAAAGAACATTCTTGACCAGTTGCTGAGTCAATGTAGATCCACCCTCTGCTCTTCCTCTGGTAAAAAGTCTACTAACACCTCTTAACATACCCATCAAATCAAAACCTTGATGCTCATAAAAATCCTTATCCTCAACCGCGATCGTAGCTTGTTTCAAGTAGTCTGGCATCTCATCTAGAGGGGTAAACTTTCTGTTTTCGTCTGTGTACACATCAAACAACACCTCTTCTCCTTCTCTGTCCAAAATCACCGAGGAAAAACCAGTCTTTCTCAAAACATTACCCGGATCCGGCAAATCTCTAGAGTACCAAAAAAACAAGACTATCATTAAAAAGACACCAGACACTCCACCAACCAGTACTATCTTGCCCCAGTTAAGATCTAATTTCTTCAAAGGGTTCTTAAATCCTATTTTCCTACGCCTTCTGTAGCTGTATGACATCTCTTAAAGTATAATAAAAATCATGACCAAAAGAAACAAGAAGAAACTTATGAACCTTTTCACCATCATCGTCGTCATTTCCCTTATCATAAGTATGTTCGCCCCGCTTGCCTATGTTCTCTAAGCCCGTTTCAAGCCTGCCAGGCATCGGACCGGCCTATCAAGCTCGCCTTGAAAAACTAGGGGTCAACACCTTAAAAGACTTACTTAACCACTATCCCAACCGTTTCCTAGACTTCTCTATTACCACTCCAATTCACAAGTTAGTTTTAAAAAAATCATCAAGCTTTAAAGCCACCATCGACTCTCCCACATCCTTTTATTCAAACTCCGGTAAGTACATAACTCTTAGCCAAGCTTCAGACAAAACAGGGCAGGTACAGCTTGTTTGGTTTAACTCCAGGTTTATAAGCTCCCTAATTAAACCAGGAGCCACCTACACCATAGCCGGAACACCTACCTTCTACTCCAAGAAATTAGCCATCTTCTCTCCTCAAATAGAACTCTACACCGGCAAAAGTAGTTTAAACACTCAAGGTTTCGTACCCATCTATCCGCAAACCAAGGGAGTTTCAAGTAAATGGCTAAGAGATAAAATAAAAAAGCTCTTAGATCAAACAATAGTTAAAGAAACCCTCCCTCTAGATCTATTAAAAGATCTCTCTCTACCCACCAACCAGAAAGCTTTAAAAAACATCCACTTCCCACCCAACTTAAAAGAACAAGATCTGGCAGACAAAAGACTCTCATTTAATCAGCACTTAAAAATAGCCAAAAAAAATCTAAAAGAACAAAAAAGAAAACCTCCAGCCATAAAAATTCTAGTTGATAAAAAAACCCACGACCTAGGCTTAAAAAAACTTCCCTTCAAGCTCACCAGGGGACAACTGCAAGCTCTAAAAAACTCTTACAACGATATCAACTCAACCACCCCCAGCAGGAGATTAGTTCATGGAGACACCGGTTCAGGTAAAACCGCCGGACTTATCCTTCTTGCCAACCAGTGCCTTAAAACAAATCTCTCATTTGTCGTACTAGCCCCCACCCAAATCTTAGCCAAACAACACCAAGACACCTTTAAAACACTCTCTCTTTATCCAAAAAACATCACCCTAATCACCGCCAAAAGTAAAAAGGTCTTCAAAAACCAACCTCAAATCTACATCGGTACCCATGCTCTCCTGCAAAGCTTACCCTCTAAACTCAAACACCCCGTAGCCGTGCTGGCAATAGATGAACAACATAAGTTCGGAGTCAAACAAAGACAAGCACTTCTTGAGAGAGATCCATCACCTCACATCATAAACTTAAGCGCCACCCCAATACCTAGAACCATCGCTCTTGGTCTCTTTGGGGAAATAAAGATAAGCACTATAAAGGAAAAACCAATGGGAAGAAAACCAGTCAAAACCTGGGTCATGGACAAAAAAAGGTTAAAAAAAGGAAAATTATGGCTTAGAAAACAACTTGAAAAAGGCAACAAGGCCTTCGTTGTCTGCCCTAACATAGAGGCAAAGTCAGCTGCTTCCATAAAAGATACCTTGCCTCAGTACCAAAAAGACTACGGTAAGAACTATCCCATCTGGTCCTTGCACGGTAAAACTCCACCAGATAAAAGAGATAAGCTCTTGAAAGAATTCAATAAAGCCAAGGCCGGCATCCTAGTAGCCACACCTTTAATCGAGGTGGGTATAGACATCCCCAAGGCCAATATAATCATAATTCACTCAGCCGATAGGTTTGGACTTGCCCAACTTCACCAACTTCGTGGTCGAGTGGGTAGGGGAGACAAACAAGCCTACTGCCTGGTGATTCCTTCTCACACCGAACAAACCACCATAGACAGACTACAACTACTCTCAAAACACACTTCCGGGCTAAAACTAGCCAAACTCGACCTAAAGCTAAGGGGAGCAGGGGAGTTATTCGGTAAAAAACAGCACGGCAAGCTTCCGGTCCGCCTTAAGTACTTCTGGAATACAGATCTATACAAACAAGCCAAAGAAATTGCCAAAAAGCAACTAAACTAACCAACTTCTCTTTTTTTAAAAAAATACATATATATTTATATATCCCATTGTCACTTAAAGCCTAAGCTGATAAAATATCACCCATGGCAGCAACACCAAAAAGAAAACACTCTACAGCCCGTCAAGGTAAAAGACGCGCTGCAATTGTTTTAAAAAAACCAAAGCTAATTTCTTGCCCAAAATGCAAGAAACTCAAAAGGTCTCACTTTACCTGTCAAAACTGCTAAAAAATGAAAACTGCCCAAGACCCCAGACACTTAAGAAGAATAATAACCTTCAAGTCTCTTTTCGCCAGAAACTTCACTCACCAGGACCATTTTAACGAACTAAGTAAAGCTGTCGAGGAGAATCAAAAAGAGATAGATAAAATCATCACAAAGTCAGCTCCAGAATGGCCATTAGAACAGATAAACAAAATTGACATTGCTATCTTAAGACTTGCTACTTACGAACTTCTTTTTCAAAAAGAAACACCTACCAAGGTAATAATAGATGAAGCCATCGAATGCAAGCGTA
>FLOH01001254.1_pt1 | contig 40697 bp, 34 predicted proteins | sample 756751 | NCBI WGS metagenome assembly FLOH01 (sample SAMEA4026879, study PRJEB14308) | marine metagenome | biome: coastal water; material: water | depth 74 m
AGATGTGTATAAGAGACAGGTGTATAAGAGACAGTACGCTTGCCAACTACCGCGACTGCGATAGCACCCCAAAGGGTCCGACATATGCTCATCGCCGGGACCTTTAGGGGATCGGACAAAATTCTTGTGAGAACTTTTGAGAACCCAGCGCGCTCCCAACGGCGTATCTAGGCGCATCCCGCCTAGATACGCCGAATGCGGACCTCCCAACCACGAAGAATCCCCGTGGCAAGTGGGCTCCGGAGCTAGAGCACACCCTATTGAGAGTAACGCGACCCGCTGTACGGATTCTACCTAGCAACGGAGAGAAACGGCCATTTCAACCAGCTAAAAGACAGCGAGTCGAACTTACCTCGGCCTTGCCAGAACCCGATGAAGGCCCCTTTTGCCAAATCTCCGTTTTCCCACCGCCACCTCGCCAAGTCGAGAGCGTTCACGAGCTCTTCCAGGCCGAGAATCTACCCCAAAAATCGAGAAGTCTCCCCTCGCATCGCCCCTGGCCGATGGGACAATGCAAAACCCGTCGGAGGTAGGCCCCGCTTGCCCTTGAGAGCGGCGGCAGAAGTGCCGATTAGAATCCCCAGTATACTCCTCCCCAAAACGCCCCTCACCCGATCCAGCTATCGCCCCTACCTCTAATCCCTTCATGGCACGCGCCGTCCAGCTGGCACGCGAATCCGTCTCCGCGGGAGGCGGCCCCTTTGGTGCCGTCGTCGTCAGAGGCGGTAAAATCATTGCCGAAGCATCCAACCGGGTCGTTCTGGATTCTGATCCAACCGCCCATGCAGAGGTTTGTGCAATCCGGGCGGCCGCGAGCGCCCTCGGAAACCATGTACTCGAGGGTTGCGAGGTGTATTCGAGCTGTGAGCCCTGTCCGATGTGCCTAGGCGCCCTCTTCTGGTCGCGTGTGGACCGCATCTACTTTGGCGCCTCGCGCAAAGATGCGGCCGAGGCTGGATTCGATGACGACGCCCTGTACCTCGAGCTCTCTCTCGCCCTAGACGAGCGAACCCTCCCCATCGCCCAAATGGAGCGCACTCTCGCGCTTTCCGCATTTGACGATTGGCGTGCTCAAGAGAATCGCACACCCTATTAGCATGACGCCTGACGCACTTCCTGAGGGCTCGAATAGGGAAACGAACAAGTCGATTTGCCCACCTCAAGCCGACGATCTCCTCGGCTTGGATGTCCTTTTGGGCACCGAGAGTGCCGGCTTCTGGAAAGAGGTCTACAGCCGGCGCTCCGTTCGCAAATTTCGCGGTGAACCGGTCCCTAGAGACGTCGCCGACCGCATCATGCATGCGGGGACTTGGGCACCCTCATCGTGCAACTATCAGATGTGGGATCTCATCGCCGTCGACGACCCCGAGGTCAATCGAACCCTCGCCAAGCTCTCGACTCAAATGGGCAACGCCCCCCTCAACATTGTCGTCTCTTACGGGCGCGCGTTTTCAGAGGAGGGATATGCGAACATCCAATCCGCTAGCGCCTTGATCCAAAACATGAGCCTCGCAGCGAGCGCTCTTGGCCTTGGCAGCTTTTGGATCACGCAGATGGGTGGCGCAGAAAAAGTGCGCGAACTGGTGGGGCTCCCCATCGATCGTTTTGTCGTAGCTGTGCTCGCCGTTGGCTATCCGGAAAAGGCCGAACAACGCGCGCCCAAGCGGCGACCTCTGACCGATATTAGACACTGGAATCACTACGGCGGCCGCCCCATCCCCTCCACCGCGCAGCCCGACAAGTGGGCACCGGACCTACTGGCGATCTATCAGCGCGCCCGTGTTTTGAACGGCCTGCGGCACAACAAGCCTCGTCCATGGGAAGTGCGTGCTATTGATGAGGTGATCGAGCATTTTGTTCCCCCCGCCGACAACACGGCCACGCCGGCTCCGCGCTGGCTCGACGTTCTCCCGTGCACAGGTATCGTCACTGAGCGCCTGTCCAAGCGCGCCCGTGGATACCACTTCGATGTTGTCGAGCGTAGCCGCGGCGTGGCCGAGTTTGCGGGCGGGCGCACACGACCAAAGGCGGGGCTACTCTGCTGGCCAGACGCGCGGTCCCTTCCAGAGCAGGCGAGCCTCCGCTCCGTGCAGGGCGCGGTCGTCCACATCGACGCCGAATCCCAAGGCCCGCAACTTCAAGCGCCCACCGCGGGGACCTATGACATCGTCTCGTGCATCTTCCGGTTCGAGGGAGTGGCGCCGTGCGACCGCGCCGACCTCGCCCGTGAAATGGCGAGCTGGCTAGCTCCCGGAGGTAGCCTAATTCTTGGTGTGGTGAACAGGCACTCCTTCCACGATTGGACTGAGCGCCTACGCGCCCGCCGCGGCGGCCCGCGCGGCGTCGAATACGTACTCTCGCCGGATCCAAACATCGGTCCGTTTGCGGCCGTCGACTGCGAAGACGTCAAGCAGCTCTTCCTAGAGCAAGGGCTCATCCTAGCGGAAAGCCTTGGGTTACAGGCCGTTCCCCAGCCCGAGGAGATCGAGTTCCGCACCCGGAATTTCTCCTCTCGAACCCGCAGCATCGCACGCTTTGTTGGGCGCGGACTCGCCCTCGTGGACAAGCTCCCCGGAATGCAAGCTAAGCGCGGCCGCTTCCGCTTCTACCGCTTCGAGAAAATCGCTGCCAAGTGAGGCCCGTTCACGGCATGAGGCCCCTCTCTACCTGCGGAGGAAAACCAGTCTGCGCTCGGCCCAGCGACGCCCGCCCGAGGTCGGGACCCACGCTTCGTCTTCGAGCAACTCGAAGGACTCACCCAGCGCTGTGGCGAGCTCGTCAGGAGTTGCGCGAAACGGAGGGCCACCCTCATCCGATGGCTTGTTCGTAGGGAATAGCAGAGACAAGAGCAGCCCACCGGGCTTGACGCAGCGTGCGAGATTCGCACCAAAAATCTCGCGCTGCTCATGGCTGATCGCGCAAAAAATCGTGTGCTCATACACAAGATCGTAAGCACCTTGACCAAGGCTCCCCTCCGGATCGAAATCGAGCGCGTTCGTCACCAGAAAGCGGCTGCCATTCTGAGTGTACGAGTCCCCCAAGGTCTCTCCGGCGAGGTCGACAATATCGAGCGCATCCACCCGCCAGCCAGCCTGGGAGAGAGCGAGCGCATCATGCCCGCGGCCACAACCTGGGACCAACGCCGCCCGTCCATTCGCTGGATTCTCTCGCATCCAATCGACAAGCCCGGGATGAGCGCCACCAAGGTCCCAGGGCGTGTGGTCTTCTTCATAACGCCCACGCCAATTGAAGCAGGGTTCGAGATTTGGATTTGTCATTTCGACGCCCGGCGCAGGGCCAAAGAGAGAGAGTAGCCCGGCTCCGCAGATGCACAAAAGACGGAGTGCAGAAGTGTGTGCCCAAGCCCGTGATTAGGCATCACAAGCACGTCGCCTGGACGCACCATAAATGCGTGACCGGCGTCAGCAAGAAGGTTCGTAAACTCGGGTCCGCGGTTTACGAGTCGCGCCAGCTGTCCGCAACCGGGCTTATCCAGCTCTTCATAGACAAAGCGACCACCCTTGAGGATTTTCCGCATCAACGTCGCTCCTTGATGACCGCGAAAGAGCGCCGACTTTAGCCAAGGCATCTCGCCTTCCGAGATGAACTCCACGAACTCCGTCACGCGAGCGGCTAGCTCCTGTGTGGAGAGTGCGATCCACGCCGTTACGCCCGAGAGTTGCGCGTAGACCACCCCCCGCTGCCGGTGATTGTAGTCCTCGTCAAATGCGTCGTGGTGCATGAGTACACCCCCGTTCGGAGCATTCCAATAGGCGATGTCTTGGGTGAAGTAGTGCGCACCCTGGGGAGGTTGGGGCCCATCATCACTTTCCTCGACTTCTTCGATCAGATCGAGTTCAACAAGAAGTTTCTCGAGCTCCTTGTTTTCGCGAATTAGCGCTGTCTCAGGCAGGAGTTCACGACCCAGCTTCTCGACGACTCGATGGCTGACTTCATCGTGACTCGCATCGTCGTCGACCTCGACGCCAAAAGAGATTCGAACACGTGCAGACATGTCCTCTTCGTGATCTGACAGTCGCTGGGTTTTGACCCAAAAGTTAGGAGTTTTCCGGTCCGCCTCCCCACCATCAAAGCCCAGAAAACGGCGCTCGATGTCACGCAGATTCTCCGCGTCGGCTGCTTCACCCAAGGCGTCCGACTCCTCCGCTCCCCGAACGGTAAACCTCGGGTCGAGTCGCCCCAGGCTTGCCTCGAGAAACGCATCCAAAGCGCCATCGGTCCTTATCGCTTCGTGCAACTTTGAGCGCTCGGCAATCAAGGGCGCAAACCCCGGCAAGGTAGAGTCCAGCAAACCGCGCAATAAAATCGGCCGCGCGTCGGCCCACCGTTGGCGCCATACGTGGATGTCAGCGGCCTCGACATCACAGAGTCCCGCAGTCGAGATCTCCGCCCAAGAACCATGGGAGATACCACGCCGAGTGAGCTCGACGCGATCCCGCTCGCGCTCCGCAACTTCCGACAAGAACTGGGGATCATCCTCGGAGTCCCACGAAATTACGCCGATCTCACCGGGTAAGTCTTGCCTATCGGGCGCTCCAACAATCTCTTGTAATAATCCACTCATAGTTAGGGGCATTCTACTCCGCTCGTGCATGAATAGGAACGCTCGCCTCCTCACCCCTCCCCACCTGAGTTCGCAAGTCCCCCCTCCATCCCGATTCCCACTTGGCATTCCCCCTCCACTACTTCGTCTTCGCACCTCTCTTGCTTTGGGCCTTACTCGCCTTCACTGTTCCTGCGAAGACGCCCTTTGCCATCTTCGCCGAAGCTCTTCAAGCGCTCCGCACGACACGCGGAGGCCGCTTAGTAGCCGGAGCCTATGGGGGTGTCCTTAGTGTGAGCTTGATTGAGGGGCACTTCGACGACGCTCTCACCCAAGCGCTAGGCTACGACCTGACTCCGACTGTTTTCGCCTTGGAAGGTAACTTCGTTCAGGCTATCCAAGACGGCTTCCTCGCGCTGCCTGGGGCTGACTTTCTCGTCGGCATTCTCGCCCTCGTCTATACCGCTGGGTACATCGCCTGGCTCGTGTTGCCCGTCTTCGCACTCTTCGGATTGGGCCGAGTTCAAGCCGCCGGTACGTACGTGGCTGCTTTTGCGCTCAACTACGCGCTCGCCTTGCCGTTTTACCTGTTCGCTCCGGTTCGAGAGGTCTCTTGGAGCGGGCTAACGAACACTCGTCAGCTGCTCGAAGAGCACTGGCCTGGGATCACCGAACCCCTCCGCGCAGAAAGTGCACTCGACAACTGCCTTCCCAGCCTACACGTCTCGATTGCCGTCACAGCGCTTTGGTTTGCGGTTCGGTATGGCAACCGCAGACTGGCCCTCGTCGGCTGGCCATTGACCCTCGGCGTGACTCTGTCCGTGCTTGTGCTAGCGATCCATTGGGGTATCGACACCGCTGCCGGGATACCCTTTGGAATCCTCTGCGCACTTCTTGCCGAGCGACTGCTACCGGTCCCCCCTCGGGAGGCTCTCTAGCGGCACCACTGCGCGGCTTGCAGGAGCGCAGTGATTAAGTTTTCAGGCGAGGCTGTCCCGCGGCCGGCGATATCGAATGCGGTCCCGTGCGCAGGGCTTACGCGGAGATAGGGCATGCCAAGTAGAACGGTCAGCCCCGTAGTTGGCGCAGCGAGTTTGACGGGAATAAATCCCTGGTCATGGTAGAGGGCGAGGACAGCATCGAACACACCAGATTGCGCACGAACAAAAACGGTGTCGGGCGGCTCGGGCCCAGTCACATCCAACCCCATTGCGCGAGCGCGCACGAGAGCAGGCTCTAAGATGAGCGTCTCCTCATCGCCAAACAAGCCCCCCTCTCCCGCGTGGGGATTGATCCCCGCAAGGGCCAGCCGAGGCGCGGGAAAACCAAACGCTTGCAGCGATTCGTTTAGAAGTAAGAGGCGCTCCAAAACAAGCTCGGGAGTCAGGCTCTCGAGGGCGGCCTTCAACGGCATATGCCGCGTTGCGATCAGCACTCGCATATCACCCGCAAGTGCCATCATCTGACAACTCTCGGCTCCCGCCCACCGACTTAGGAGCTGGGTTTGGCCTTCCACTTTTTCGCCCGCGAGGTGCAAGGCCTCTTTGCAAACAGGCGCCGTCACAAGGGCGTCGACCGCGCCGCTGAGACCGAGGTCGGCTCCTAATCGCAGCGCATCTAGAGCCGCCCGCCCGCACGTTTCTTGCGCAAAACCAAGTTCGAATGCACCGAGCTTCCCCTCAGAGGAGTCCATCCAAAGGGCGCGTGATGAGTCGCTGGGAACGAGAGCGAGCTCCTCACCGCTTCCGACAACTTGGCACCCCTCCATGCGCAGCTCCCTCGGGCCCAAGACGACAAGCTCAACGGCAGCCTGCACACGTGAATCCACAAGGGCGGCGCGAACGATTTCAGGGCCGATCCCCGCGGGATCACCCAAGGTCAGCGCGATTCTGGGAAGACTGCGAATCGCAGTGCTCCCCCTACTTCCGAAGGGCGTACTCATAGGCGCGGCATTCTACGCAGGTGGCGCCCCCTTTCCCCACATCCCCTCTACAATTCCGCGTCTATTACAAGCTTAGACCTCGTCGCGCTGCTCTGCCGCGAGCTCGGGGGAGCCGCCGGCTCGCAGCCAGTTCAAAGTACTGGCAATCACGTCGAGAACATCCAAGTTCGGGCTCTCCCCGAAATCCACGCGAGCGAGCAGCTGGAGTAGGTCTGCATTTTCTCCAACGGGGACCTTGCGCCGCTTGGCCGAAGCAACCACGCGCTCGGCGAGCTCACCCTGGCCTTCGATAATCCGGCGACCGGTTTTCGAGGTGCCTGGATAGCGCAGATAGAGTTTGAGTGGTGTGACGTCGTGCATCGGATCGTTTTGGTAAGAGTGATGAGGGACAGGAGATTAGCCACGGAGATCGAGCACCTTGCGCTTCCGCAAGAAGCCGATGTCGAGGTGCCTTCTAGAGACATCGATGTCTTCCGCTGAGGCTGCAAACACAGAGACTCGGGCGGGTAGAGAGTCTCTACCGATATCGAGGTCAATGGTGTCCGCAATATCGTCTTGCAGAGCTCGGGCACGCGCCTGCAGTTCGGGAACAAGGGCCTGATCGCTCACAAGCACGCGCATCGAGACTCCCCCGCTACCGTAGGTGAAATCCACACGGACCGGGCCCAGGCTCTCGAAAGCAACCCCGATCGTCACACGCCAGATCGGTGTCCCCATTGGATCACCATCCTCGAGCTCGCGATGCTGCACAAACAAGCTTGCGCAAACCCAACGATCTCCATCGCGCACAGGGAAGGTCCAGTGGTTGGGGTCGCCTTCGACCTGTCTCGCAATTTGCAAGACCTGTTCAGCTTCTAGTCCAGCCAGAGCGCGCTCGACTTCAACTCGCAGTTCAGGACTCGGATCTTTCGAAAGGGTGCTAAGCAGCTCCCCTTTGAGGTCGCGATCGATCTCCAATAAGCATGCAATGTCATCGGAGAGTGCACCTGCCCGCAATAGGTTCGCTTCGTATCCCAAACCGATCCGGTTCAGTACGTCGGCGAGCTCCAAGCCGTCGGCCCCGGGCTGGAGAAGGTGGTCCTCAAGCCTCGAGAGCAGCATCTCGCACTTCCCATCGGTATCCTTTTTGAACGCCAGCGTGGAGACTAGATTCGCCGCCAAGTCGATCACTAAATCGCCTAGTGGCATGTCTTGGCACAAGACCATGCGAAGGGCGTCGTGCAGACGAAATTCGGCAAGTCCAGGTTCGCTTAAGACAACCAAGTTCAGCTCGTCAGATTTACGACCTTTTTCCACTCGGAAATAGAAGGACTGCCCCATGAGGAGCCGAACATCTGACTGCAGCGAAAAGCGATGGCGGCCCACCTGGATCAGGAAACAGCCGTCCCCAAAAACCTCGACAACTTGTCCGAGTAAGACACGCCCAACACGCAAGGCGGCGGCGAGCTGTTTGCGTTGGCTTGAGGCCGTCCCGGAAACGCTGTGATTCGGGACTTCGTAGGGGTTTTTATCCACGGTGATTGGGGTCCATGGCCATTTGCCAGGGTTTAGGGGCCTACTTGGGCTGCCAAGCGAGGGGGAGCAGTTGATCGAGGTACCCCTCTGGTATCGGAGGTGTGTCCAATGGGATTAGCCCCTTATGCCAAGAGGTCGCTAAAATCGCAGGCGACATGAAACGACCAAACGACTCTCGATCACGTTGGACCTCCTTCGGGGCCCTCCTCGCCCTGGTGGCTGGCGCTAGCTGTGGGCCCCAAAACGAACCCGTTCCCCCCTCGAAAAGCACCGTCCTCCGGCCGAATTTGCTGTTTATTAGCATCGACACCCTGCGGGCGGATGCTCTCTCATGTTATGGCAATGAGCTACCAACAAGTCCCAATGTGGACTCGCTCGCCCAAAATGGTGTCCTGTTCGAGCAGGCAACTTCTACGACTTCTTGGACCTTGCCGGCGCACATTTCGATGCTCACGGGTCTAAACATCAGCGCCCACGGAATCTGCGACGAACGACTCTGGGGAGCTGTTGGGCTGCCAGGCGGACCTCCTCAGCTTCCTTTAAGGGGGGAGTACATCTCTGAACCATTGCTGCGTGCCGGTTACCGAACGGCAGGTTATTTCACATGGGAGTACCTAGACGCAGACTTTGGATTTGGACAAGGATTCGAGGAGTGGACGCGCGTCGGCAATACGGTTTGGTCCGACGCAGCACTCAAGGCCAAGTACAAAGAACTTGTGAAGGCCAACAAAGTGGCGGAACTCAAGGAGTGGGCCAGCCTGAGTCCTGAACAGTTCGACTCCCAAGCACCTACGACGGATGCGGTTGTCGACCGAGGATTGGCATGGCTGGACACCGTCGAGGGTGAACCCTTCTTCTTGTTTCTGCACTTGTTTGACGTGCATGACGAATACTTGGCCCCCGAGCCTTTCGCAACGCAGTTCGACCCTCTGTACACGGGCCCCGTCGACGGCACCGAAGTCAGCAGTGACAAGTCCCAGGTAAACCATGAGATGCCTGCACGCGACCTCGAAAATCTTCGTGCGCGCTACCTCGGGGAGGTCGCCTGGGTCGACTCACAAATCGGGCGCCTGCTGAGTGAGCTCGAGAGACGCGGCCTTCGCGAGAACACACTCATCGTCCTGACATCCGATCACGGCGAAGAGTTTTTTGAGCATGGCCACAAGACCCATCGATCTCAGCTTTACCCGGAAACGGTTCACGTGCCCCTCATTTTCTCATGGCCGGGTCATCTCGATGTAGGCCGGCGCGTGAAGAGCCCTGCGGGCATTGTCGATATAGCTCCGACGATCAGCTCCCTGCTCAACGTAGCGCCGCCAAGCTCCGTGAGCGGTCGAGATCTGAGCGCCGTCTTGCATGGTGCAGAAGAGCAGGCTCTCGCGCCTTACCTAACCGAACTCCAGCTGTTCCAGAGTGGCAACCCAGTACCTGTGAGGCATACGGGAATCCGACTTGGAGACGAGCTTTGGCTGCGGGTGGTGCAGCGCGATGGTTCCCGGTCAGGAGAATACTTCGACCTTACCAAGAATCCTGTAGCGAGTGGATTCGGTGCCCCCCTCGACGGCGATGCATTCGCCCACTTTGACGATCTCCTAGGGGGCCTCCGTGCCAAAACACAAGCAGAGCGCGATCTCGCGCCAAGTCGGGCGAACCTTTACACACGACTCGGAAATGAAGTCTCTGAAGAGCTCTCCGGTATGGGATATTTAGAGAGTCGAGATGGCACCCCCGTTTCCACAACGATCAAACTCTGCATGGACGGCTGCTTCGCCTCCCCGCCCGCAAAATAGAAGTGGCGTTCCCCAAGTCGCTCCGCCCAACCCCTGACCCATTCATGATCAGCTCTCTTTCCCCCGCTCGCCTCCTCCGCACTCTTTCGCTCGCCACCCTAGTTCTGCTCGGTAATTTCCAAGCGGCTAAGGCTCAAGATCAGATCGACTTTAAGCGCCATGCCGACGGTTTCGCCCTCGACCACAAGCTGACCGGCCTGACGGACATGGAGGTCGAGTTCAAAGACGTCATCGACGAGGCCTACGCACACGTCAGCTTGGGCCTGTTTGAGGTTTACCATCCGATCCCCGATTTGGAAAACACCGGAGTCGCTCGCACATTTCAAGAGCTCTGCCTGCTTCTTTTAGCTGTACAGCAAAATTGGTTAGACAATCTAGCGCCGAGTTTGGGCCGTCAAAAAGAGGTCGAGAAGGACATCAAGACTCTTGAGAAGTGGGTGAACTCTTGGAGTACTGGCAAGCTGGCCGACCTCGACCAAGGGGGGGGGCACGACTTGCTCACAGCACTCAAGGCAAAGGACAGCTACATCGAAGCCTCTCAAAATCTCCGCAAGAGCTTCTTGCTAGGAGAGTGCCTCGGACTCAAGAGAGACCTCGAGGAGGTCATGCCTGCGTCGTTGATTCTGTGTCCTACACGCATGGAGTTTGTTCGTCTCGTTTGTTATGCGGGACTTCTGTTCGAAGAGGAGCGCTCGAATTACTGGGCCGACAATCTGCACGAGTGGATCGAAGGTCGCATCATGGACATGCGAGTCCTTGCGCTCGAATACGTTGATTCGGGCCGGGATGCAGGTGACATCTACGGCGGTGTGCCCATGGACGCCAAACGCCCCGACGAGCTAGCGCAGCATGTGATACAGCGTGCCTTCCTCAGCCTCATGCGAAACTATTTTGGCGATCGCTTTGATCCCGCCCTCGCCGTCGGATTCGCGATCAACTTCAACATTGACCTCTTTGGAATTGATCACAGTCGGCTTGAGGGAGATCCACGCGGACGATCTACGCCGCCCCGTGAGGTCTTCGTGCCCGGCGGCAACCCCGATGGAGGTTACCTCCCCCCGCTTAGCGCAGAGAGTCCTTGGAGGGAGTTTGAGGGCGAGTTCCGCTACGTGCACAAACTGGCTGCGGCGCAAGAGGCCGGCAACCAAGCGAATCAGAACCAACAGGCCCGGCTTCAGAGTTTCCTTCTGGTGAACGACAGCGGAGCATCCCAGTTCGTTGTGAGCAGTCCTTTCCTTGGCACGCCGGCCATCACGGCACCGATGCCGGCCTCTGAATTCGTTGGCGACTACCAAGAGTTCTTCCGCGCGTACCGCACTGTGTTTATGCACTGGCTACGGACCGAAGCTGGCAGCTCCAAGAAGGACTCGGCGAAACGATTCGCAGCCCTGCTAGCCGCAATCGGCGAGGGCGGGACCTCCGAGGATGCGCCCACATTCGAAGAGGTTATCCCCAAGATCTATGAGCTACCGTTGAGCAACAAGGAGCAGGACAAGAAGTGTTTAGAAGGCCGCTTCTTGCGTTGGCTCCAAGACCAGTGAGAATTTATCTCCACCTGAAGTAGCTTTTTCGGGGTTATCACAAAGAACCGATCGGCGCGTTCGAATCAGTGTTCTATGAAAATGACCTCCACACTTATCTTCGCTTTGCTGGCGTCTGCTTCCTCGTCCTGCACAGTCATCGAAATCGACTCGGACAGCGACCTTCCTGGACTACAGGTCCACGGCCTAGTCGACGGGCACATCGCGTTTGGTATGTCCGATGAGACGGGTATCCTTGAGGCGAGCGTTTTGGATGGCCCCAGTGATGGCGGTATCTTGCACCTCCGCATTAGTAATCTTCTCGGCCTTGAGATTGGTGTGCTAGGTGCCGCTTTCAACTTGGGACCTCTGCATGTTGGCCTAGGCACACTCTTCTATGATCCCAATACACCTTTCATCGACTCCGATGAAGAGGTTTGCGACCTTGAGGACTGCGAGGAGTGCTACGGCGAGGAGTAGCGCTCCACGGATCTAAGATCGGATTCTCGCGACTGCGGCGCGCCACTTGGCGAGCTGGGTAGCCTGCGAAACGCTCTGGTTGGGAACAAAGGTGCGCTCCACTTGAGGAGCCGCCCCTTGAGAGACCAAGCCGAGCTCGACGGCAGCGAGCAGTGCGGCGCCGCGGGCAGTCGCTTCGATGGACTCGGGTCTCTCCACAAGCAGACACGCCAAGTCCGCCTGCATTTGCATGAGCAGGTTGTTTGAAGTTGCTCCGCCATCCACGCGCATGGACTTGATTTCGTGACCTGTCTCTTGCCTCAGCAGCTCGATGAGCTCCGCAGTCTGAAGCGCAATCGCTTCCAGGCCAGCACGGACGATGTGGGCTCGATTCGATCCTCGACTCAGGCCCAAGATCGCAGCACGCGCCTCGGCATCCCAATAGGGGGCTCCGAGGCCGGTGAATGCGGGCACTAGGGTGACTCCCCCCGTGTCCGGAACACCGGCGGCAACCTCTTCGCTTTCCTCGGAGCTGTTCAAAATACCCAGCTCATCCCGCAACCATTGGATAATGGCCCCGCCCATGAAGATGCTCCCCTCGAGGGCGTAGACGCTCTGGCCTTGAGGGCCGACCGCAAGCGTCGCCAGCAATCCTGAGCCGCTGAGTTGCGGACTCGACTCACCGTGGTTGAACAGCAAGAAGATGCCTGTTCCGAAAGTACATTTCAAGCTCCCGGGCTCCGTCGCTCCTTGACCAAAAAGTGCGGCTTGCTGATCCCCCATGACTGCCAGGATTGGAATCTTGCGCCCCACGACCTCCGTTGAGGTTTGCCCGAAAGCTCCCCTTGAGTTGCGCACCTCCGGAAGCCACTGCGGGTCAACTCCAAACAAATCACAGAGCTCCCCATCCCACTCCCTGCGATGGATGTCAAACAGCATCGTCCGCGAGGCATTTGTTGGATCCGTGGCGAACATCCGGCCTTCAGTCAGGTGTGCTAAGACAAGAGTGTCCACAGTCCCAAAAACGACCTCCCCTCTATGAGCCCGTGTACTAAGGCCGGGGACGTTGAGCAGCAGCCATTCGATTTTGGAGGCGCTAAAATAGGGATCGATAACAAGTCCCGTACGCTCTCGTATCCAGGTCGCTCGCCCCGACTCGCTCGCCAACTGCCGGCAACGCTCGTCGGTCCGCCGATCCTGCCAAACGATTCCCGGAGCCAGAGCTCGCCCCTTTTCCGAGCGGTCCATTGCAAAAACCGTTTCGCGCTGGTTGGTCACTCCTAGGCCGACCACATTGCTCGCGCGCGGGTCGTTCAAAAGCTCTGCGAGCACCTCATCGACAGCCCCAAGAATGTCCGCAGCATGATGTTCCACCCAGCCCGGCTTGGGGAAGTGCTGTGGAAACTCACGATAGGAGCGCAATAGCGGTTTCAACCCAGAGGAGCGGTCCACGGAATAGAGCAGAGCGGTAACTCCCGTCGTCCCCGTATCCAAGCCAATAATCGTTGTCGCCATGGGGAAAACATAGAACAAAAAAAGGGTTTCACCTAGGAGTGATCCTAGGTGAAACCCTTCGAGTTCGATCAGCCCTCAGGTGAGGACCGTCGTAGCTAAAATCGGATCAGTTCGTGATCTGCTCGATTTGAGCGAGATTGCCGAAGGCCTCAAGCCCGATGTAAGAATCCGCGATTCCGCGGTTGGCCAAGATCAAGTCAATCGACCCCGCATCCGCTGTCCCTGAAAGAAGGAGCTCTGCGTAGGGCATGACCATCTCGTATTTCCCAATCGTGAAAGGAGAGCCTTGGAAGCCCGCCCATTGGGTCACACCGACACCGCCGAGATAGTTGTACCCCACGCGCAGTAGCGTACCGATCCCCCGCTCTTCAATCTCCTTCCGATCCACAACTACGGTTACATCGCCGTGGAAGGTGAAGCTAAAGATCGAGGCATTCGAGGTCTCTTCAACAGTGACATAACCGTTGCCATAAGCATCGGTGATTGCCGCGTCCAGAGCCTGAATCGATCCAACAAGCATTAGGCTCGGTGCCATCGCCTGATCTCCCGAATTCCCGCCGAGTCCTTCGGGGCCAGAGGTGACTCCGCCATCCGGGCCGAGGTAGATCGCTGGCAAGGTGCCGATGAGGTCGTCACCTGGTGTAAATCCTCCACCACCAGCAGTTGCCTGGAAGCCACCGATAAAAAGGCTAAGACCTAGAATGGTCGCAATCGTTGTTTTAGAATTCATGTTTAGCATTCCCCTTCCAAAGCTTGGTCACTTTGGGAGAGCTTTGCCTCTGAAGGCAAGGCGAATAACTCGGGACAGGTTTGGATCAGGTTTTCGGCAAATCCATCTAGGCTTGCCATGATGGATTGCAGCTTGGGAGAGGACTCAGCAAGTGCGTCCGCTATGCGCGCCGCTTCGTTGGGGTGGCGGTCGAGAAGGTCTCGGAGCACATCCACGGAGCGATTGGCCGAACCGAGACGCAGGTGACAGATAGCCGCGTTATAGCGCGCAAGGAAGAAGCGCGGATTTACATCCGCAAGGCCGCTAATGGTCACCCAGCGGAAGCAGACAAGGGCTCGCTTATGGTCGCCCTCTGCCCCATAGAGCTTGCCGAGCTGCATCGCCGCATGGCCACGGTTGGCCTCGTCCATCGCCGTATCAAAGACATAGCGAAGATCCTCGGCGGCCCGCATACGACGCCCTTCGTGCGAATGAACAAACGCCCGATATAGGCGTGCCTCCTCGTGGTCGGCATCGATCGTGAGCGCTTCTTCAAGGAGGCGTTTACCTTTCTCGAGAGAGTTCTCGATCTTGGTCAGCCTTCCATTCAGCATGTGTCGAGCTTCGCTCCAGTCGACATCGGAAATGGAGTCCCGGCCGCTTGCCAGAACACCATCCACAAATCCTCGTCCCCGGGTTTTTTCAAGCTCGACGCGAACAGCGGGCTCGAAAACGTCATTGCGATACTGAGCATCGGTTGCGGCAAGGACATAAGCCTTCCCCAGCTGATAGAACACGGTCGCAAGTCGGCTCACCAGCAGCGACGATTCCGCTTGATCCATGAGCTCTTTACCCGTCAGGGCCGAGAAGCGCAAAAGTAGAGAGTCCGGGTTGGCGATGTCCTGGTGCATGCTCACCATAGAGCGCGTGTCGTCCAAGAAGTCGTGGCATCCGGCGCAGACCTCAAGGTGAGCGATGGCGCGTGTAGCTGCTGCATCGTCAAGCTCGCCGTCTACAAGCGCGGACAAATCGGATTGAAAATCGAGGCACACATTTGGGGTGACCTCGGTCCAGAAAGTGCTATTCATGACAAACGACCTCCAAGTGGGTGATTCGTTGTAGAGACGCGTGTGGTCGAAAGTTCACGCGACTGAACTGGTCTTTGGGGTTTGGGGCTTCTCGCGGGACGAACATCCGGTGGAAGGCCATCAAATACGCGGCGCATCGAGCGATGGATTTTTCTACGGGCCCTGAAGATGACCATCTTTAGATTCTCCAGCTTGATGCCCAGGTCGGCTGCCGCGTCACGATAGCTGCAGTTGTCCACCTCAACGAGGTGGATGGCGCGCTGCTCGCGATCCGAAAGTTCCGAATAGAACCGCAAGTAGAGGTGCAAGTAGGTCACGTAGACGCGATTGCACTCCTCGGTGGTTTCCCTGTCCACAGCGCCCGCAAGCGGACACTTCACACCGTTTTCGGTAGGCTCGGGGAGATCGTCGATAGGCACCTCGGAACGACCCCCGCGACTTTGCGATCTCAAATGCTTCAATACCGTGTTGCGTACGATCGTCGCAGACCAAACCCGAAATGCATCCTCGCGCTCGGCGTTGAAACGATGCGGGTAACGGTGGACGTTAAAGAAGACCTCTTGAAGGACGTCTCGAGCATCTGCACGGCTCTGGTAGCGGCGCAAGCGCGCTGCCACCTGTTGAACCAGGTGCGGCCCGTTGAGCTCGTAGAGCAAGCCGAAGCAGACTCTGCTCTGGTGTAATCGGAAGAACTCCATGATCTTTGTTGAGAGCGCGTCTCGAACTTGATCTTGGGTGCGCTCTTTCCCATCGGTTCCCTCAAGGATCGCAAAGAGCGGTTGAAGGTCGGCGACGGAGACACCTTCAACTTCCGAAGAGATCTCAAGAAGCTTTGGCCGAAGCTCCGAAGTGTTGAAGGCAGGGGCGATCAGAGCCTCTTGCCCGCTGAAGTACGAAGGACTCATGCATTGCGCTCCAATTTAGTGGTGGAAGATTCCAATTGCATGCAGTCTCTCTGGCCTATGTCCTTGGGGGAGGGGGATGTTGGCCCCGGAGAGTCGGGGGAACATTTATTATTAGACGTGGGTAGATCCGAGGTTACTAGATCCTTTGCAATCAGCGGGATATCGTCCACTTCCGAACGCTTAAAGAAGCGTAAGCGTCTGTAAATACTTCAGTTAGAAATAGCGCCAACAGCTGGCGCGATCTGAGCTATGGAGCCGAAAAGCGTGTGGCTGGCAACTCGGGGTTGACCTTCACTGAGCTCAGGACCCAAGAACCCACGGGGTTTTCATTCTTGTCGTAGCTCTTGAAGCTGCGGGGAAACTTAATTCCACCGTGATCCTCATAGTCCCCAATCCGGGTACAACCAACTCTTCGCTTGGACTTGGGATCGTAGATGTCCATCCGTTCAATCAGCGACGTTACCGGGCTGAAGTAGTTCCGATACAGCTGCTGTACGCCACGCATGGGGATGAACTCCGCCTCGACCGCCGCGTATTTCACGTCATCCCTTTGGCGAACACCTACAAACCGAAATAGGAGCTCTTCGGAGTCCGGCATCAAGATGAGATCGAGGTGTGCGAGAAGGGCGTTTGCATCATTGGCTGCATTTGTGCGAAGCTCTCGCGCATTGGTTTCATCGAATCCGCCCTCTGCGTTCTCGACCCACACATGGACACTACCCGGTGTGACGACAGAGATCAGCGCGACCTTCTCTCCGCCCAAATCCACCTGGGATTCGACGCGGACAGCCCTCGGAACGGGCTTGCTCGGACCGGCCTCACCTTGGTCAATGGATGCAGAGTTGTGGAATCGTATCTCCACTTTTTGCGGATCCGCAACGAGCTCTTTTCCCTCTCCGTCAAAAGTTGAGGTCGTAAAATCGAAGCTCATCCGTTGGAGCTCCGCAAGCCGCTCTGGGCCTCCGTGAACTTGTTGATAGAGACGCAGAATGCGCTCCCAATCCGAGGAGACGACGATCTCAGCTGGTTTGCCCCCACCGTTGACGGGGGTTTGTGCACTTGCTAGAGGTGCTGCAACGAGAAGAGGGAGGAGAAATCCGAGACAACGCATGGTGCGAGGAGCAGGGGTTCAAAAGGAAAGGGAGGAGTCGTAAGTCTACCGCCGATGAGGCTGTCCGGGGCAATGTGGAACAACTCATTCCCCGGAGAGTGCAGACAGGTGGTGACAATAGAGGCTACGGAACCAATGATAGGTCTGTGAATGCTCAATCGATAATCCTAGAAATAGCCCTAGACATGGGGCTCGACCTGGCCGGATTCACAACATTGGCGCCTCCAAGGGATGCGAAGCTGTTTGAACAGTGGCTGGACAAGGGCCGAGCCGCGGACATGGACTGGCTCGAACGGAATCGAGAGCGCATTGTGGACCCTCGGGGCCTCTCTAAGGGCCCCGCCGTCATGCTGGTCGTCGGTTTGGGGCATGCCCGTGCCAAGGTCGATCTCCCCGGTGGAGGCCGCATTGCCCGCTATGCCGCCGGCCGTGACTATCACAATCGCCTTGGAAAAATGCTCGTAAGGCTGGGCAAGCGCCTGGCTCGAGAGGGACTCCTGACGGGAGGGCGAGCGGGCAGAGCTATGACCGACGCGGCCCCCATCCTGGAGCGCTCCCACGCATCGGAAGCAGGGCTAGGCTTCGGTTCCAAGGCGGCTACCTTGCTAAATCCCGAGCACGGACCGTGGTTCTTCCTTGGCGAGTTGATCCTCGAAATCGACTCAGACTTTGGCCCTTCGCCTCCCCCCGCGGGCTCTTGCGGCACCTGTACGGCCTGTATCGACGCCTGCCCTACGGATGCAATCGTAGCGGCCGGACAAGTCGATGCGCGCCTCTGCATCAGCTACCAGACGATTGAGAATCGCGGCCCCGTCCCCCACGAACTGCGCCCCAAGTTGTCCGGCTTTGCTTTTGGCTGCGACATTTGCTCCGAGGTTTGCCCATGGGGAATCCGGGCCGAAGTACGAAGTGATCGCAGCCAAGATTGGGGTCAACACCCGGCCGTTGAGAACTTGGGACTCTTCGATTGGCTCCGCGAACCGGCGAGTAGCTTCAAGGACACTTGGCGAGGATCACCTCTCCAACGGCCCAAGCGCGAAGGATTGGCTCGCAACGCAGCGCTGATCTTGGGTTCAAATCCGGTTGACGGCAGTCTAGAGGTACTTTGCGAGACGCTGTCATCCCACGACTCTCCTTTGGCAAGGGAGGCCGCGGCTTGGGCTCTAGCCTATGGTCACGGCAAAGATGCGGGTGTCCAGGAGGCCTTGGATCATGCTATCCAAAGGGAGAGCGACCCCTTTTGGCGAGCCCTTCTACTCCAAGATCGGGAAATCGCTGACTGAGTCTTCGCCAGCAGGCCGACCCTTTCGCCTAACGGCCTGTCCGAGTCTACAGGGTCAGAATCCTATAAATTAGCCCTGAGGGCAATTGTAGATATTGCTGTAAACGACTATACAACAATCGCTTATAGCTAATTCATGATCTCAAAGTCTGTCATTTCGCGCTCACTTCCCCCCGTTCATGGGGAACCCCTCGGCCCTTTATAACGTCTCTAGTAGTGGCTGACCCCTATGGACGGAAGTGCATCGCTTCCCTTTAGACTCGCCCCTACAACTAAGCTAAGACCAACCAGTTTGAGATTCCTCGGAAGAGCGTCCAGCGTGGCTACCTGCAAGCGTCTTGTAGGAAGTGGCACGAGTGACACCTCCGGTTTTACCCCAATTTGGAAAGAGAGACGCCATGGCCAGTAGCAGCTTTTACGACGACCGCAAGTATTGCCTCGAATGTGACCAGTATGTCCCGTACCTCATGAGCGCAGAGCACAGCTATTGCTCGAACTGCGGTTCGAGGGTGCAGCTCTTCTCGAAAGAGGATTGGAGCCAGTTCTCAGAGAATCTCAAGCCAAAACGAATCAAAGGCGATTCCCCTGACAAGAAGCGGGATTCCGCCTGACAAGACCACTCGAAGCTCAGCCCCCCGGTTGTGGAAGACAAGGGGGTAGAGCACGAGAAGTGGAAGTGGAAGTGGAAGTGGAAGCCCCTGTTGCCGCGAGGTGCCAGGGGCTTCATTTTTCAGGAAGCCCGAGCCCCCTGTTCGGATCGGCAGACCTAGCACAGGGTGAGAGCTTCACTAGAGAGTTTGGCCTAGAAGCTTCCGGAATCAGAGTCCATGGAATCGGATCGGTTCCGACCGTTAGGCCAGTTGGTTTCTCGTCGGGCCAGGGTGGTAGACAACAAGAGCTACGAGTGTGGGATTAGAACCCGTTAGGATTGGAAACGATCGCCTGTGCGGTTCCTGCAGAGGCTGTTGAGCCCCGCGCTCCTAGCGACAAGATTCCCCCCGAGGGTGCCACGCTGTTGCGCGAACTCGGAAAGATCTCAACCGCTTGGAGCTTGGCTCCATTCACAGCGAGGTTTACGGCCCCCTGGCTAGCAACGGGCTGCTAGGGGCCGGGTTGATAGCAACGTTTTGAAGAAGAGAGGATCCAAGACCCGACCCCATGGCTCGCACTAGGAGAGAGCTGCTCGAAGCGCGGACTCTAAAGCTCGGACAACTCGCCATCCGGAGGGATCTCCGGGAGCCCTGAGGCACCTGGAAACTCCCTGGCTGTGCGCTCCAGCAGCTCGCGGGCCCGAAGGAGCCCACCGGCGTCGCGAAAGGCCTCAATCGCAAAGATACGGTTGCTGATGCCTCTCGGATCAAGCAGGTCTTCAGCGCCCATCAACCTTGCTAAGACACCAGCGAGTGCGTCTAGATTCCCTAGGTCTCGGTATTGCGCCCCGAGGGCACGGAGCAGTTTGGGGTCCCCGGGATGGAACAACAGCCTATTGTTTAAGGACTGAATCTCACCCGCGGCCGCACTGAGAACTCGCCATCTGCCTTCGAGGGCTAGGGCCTCTTTGTCCTCACCCAAGTCATTCAGAATTCGGAAGGCCAAGAAAAACGGTCGGGGCTCGAAAGGCAGAAGCTCCATCGCCTCTCGCGCAGACGCGAGCGCCTCTCCAAGCGCGTCCCCATCGAACTGGATCTGTGCCAACCAAGCCCACGCATCTCCATGGTCTGGCGAGCTGCGGACGAGCTCGTTCAAAATAGCGAGGGCCTCGGTTTCGTCGCCCAAACGGTAGTGCGCTAGGGCCAACCCACGGCGAGCTTCTGTGCTGATCAACTCAGGTCTAGGCGCGCCCTCTATAACGGCGAGATAGTGCTCCCTAGCTTCGCGGAAGAATCCCAATGAATAGAGAGAGTGCCCCAAGATTTGCGTTCGCCAAATCTCACTGGGAGCGACCTCGGAGAACCTCTCCATGGCAACCTTGCAATCCCCGTAGCGCCTTAGGCGAAACGCGGCTGAACCGTATACGAGAAGGCTCGGCGGGAAGTCCGGCAAGATACGAAGAACCTCGCGGCTTTGGGCCAAGCAGCGCGGGTAATCCGCCTCGCCAAAAGCGGCCTGCGACAACATCGCGAGGCGAGCGACTTGGGGCGTGACTCCGGCCATCCTCTCGGGGTCCGGTTGGTGATCCCGGAAGAGATCCGCCCAGGTTCCAGGCGCTGCTCGCGGAACACTACCGAGGCCAAGTGCATCCAGACGATTGGCCGCTGGCAACTGAATCTCGGGAGGGCTCCCTGGCGTTTGGCGACCATAGGTGGAGCCGGCGAATATGGCGACAAGGACAAAACTGAGTGCTCGAAATGGGAAGCTCACCTGGCCCCCGTGCGCACAAGGCGATTCCATTTCCCAACGTTGGCCAATGTTCCGGCCTCTAGCTCTTGAACATCACCGCCGGGCCAAAAAATACGGCCAGAGTGGGGCTTACCCAACGCGCCAAGCCCGAAGTGAGCTTCGGCGGGAAGACCGGCCTGAAAACCTCCCGCTGCGGTAATCTCACGATGGATCGTGCGCATCGGCTCACCCTCCCCTTGGCCCGCAAAATCGAGTTCAATCCTTGCCCCAAGCCCGGCCTGATTCAATGAGCTCTTGTCAGTCAACTGAAAGCCGATCCAAGATTCCCCCGAGTTCGCTTGGAGGTTGCGAAGAACTCGCACCGGCCCCCCGTGATCCAAAGCTACAAGATCCAAATCGCCATCGCGGTCGAGATCGCCAAACACCGCCGCTCTCGAGACCGTCGCAATACCCGCGGTCAGCAACCTAGGCACGAATCGTTGGCGCTCGGAACTACTCGTGTTTTCCATCCAGTAGTCCAGCTGGGCATAGCTTGTGTCCGTACCGTCGCGGTCCGCTTCGGGATAGACATGCCCGTGAAGTGCGAACAGGTCGAGGTCGGCATCGTTGTCGAGATCGGCCAGTCCAGCGCCCCACCCTAAGAGCTGCGTGCTTATCCCTGCAATGCCAGCTTGATGGGAGCGCTCGCGGTAGCTGCGACGATCTCCGGAGAGATAGAGGGAGTGATTTTCACCACTAAAGTTCGTCACGAAAAAATCGGTTCGCCCGTCGCCATCCAGGTCTCCACAGCCGACACCCATTCCCGCCTGCTCGCGGCCATTGGCGTCAACAGCCACGCCCAGGCGCAAGGCCACATCATCAAAGCGACGGCCGGACTTGTCCTCACGCTCACGATTTTCCCAGAGATGATTGGGCGTCGAGTCGTTCGTGACATACAGGTCCGTATCCCCGTCGACATCAAAGTCACCTGTGACAACACCGAGCCCGAACGCAGCCTCTCTGGGCCGAAATCCGAACGAAGCGCCGTCGCAAAGTTCGAACTTGCCGCCTCCCAAACCGCGATAGAGTTGATCGTGCTGCGCCATAAGCCCTTCGGGGCCGCAGTTCACGGGACGCCCCTTCCAAGTGCACTCCCCACTCTGCCTAGACGCCACGAGCTTGAAGTCGAAATCCAGGTAATTGATCACGGCAACATCGAGAATGCCGTCCAAATCAAAGTCGAGAAGCGCGGCACTTGTCCCCCAATTCTCGCCTTGCAGTCCGGCCCCGCTAGTCGCCTCTTGAAATCCCTCTCCGCCAAGCAGAATACGATCCGGCCCCCACTCAGTCAGGAATAAATCTAGCGCCCCGTCGCCGTTCAGATCCCCTGCGACGCCCCCCATTCCCCAGCGTCCGCCAGGTATGTTCCAGGCACTTTCGGCAGGGCGGAACGTCGCATCCCCCTTGCCAAGAAAGAGTCGTGGAGGATTTCCTCGCTCTCCTTTCTGGACGCGCTCGGGGGTCGATCCATCGATGACCACCAGGTCGAGAATCCCCTCCCCGTCAAAATCTCCAAGCACGACGCCGCCGCCATTCACTTCAAGGATCCAATCCACTTCAGGGGATCCGGATGTGGTTGATACACCTGGCAGGGCCTCCGGGCCGATCTCTTCAAACTGCTGGGCCGAAAGAGATGACACAAAAAGGCCCATGCAGGCACTCGTTATAGAGGCAATCCGCATGGGCCTTAGGTTAGCCAGTGAGGCTCAATTATTGACCGACAATCAGCTCAAGCCCGTCCGACATTCCAAATCCGCCGGGCTGGCTGCCATCGCTGATGCCTGTTTGGAAGTAGACACCAATGCCGACGATCCCGGGGTTGTTTGGGATTGCGCTGTTGAAGATGGCACTTCCTCCAGACGCGGGAAGGAAGCTCAACGGGACGACCGGGCTGAAGAAGTCAGCCAGAAGAACACCACCAAATGCAGGGGTGCTGATCTGATTGAGGCTGACAACCATAAACACGCCGGCCTGGGTGATGTTGGTTGTCGTCACAGCAAACGCATTGCCGATCTTCGTTCCGCCTGAGCCGCTGATCGACATGTAGTTGGCCGCAGATGCGCCCGTTCCATAGACCGTAAAGCTTCCGCCACCCGTACCGCCCGCAACCGCGACGACGGTGGGCTCCGAAACAGTGACGTTGCCGGCCCAGTCCGTGAAGCGCCGCTCGTAGGCGACGTCAATGGCGGTACCGCCAGAGGTATCTGCCATCTCGAAACGGAACTGGCCGCCTCCGCCCATCTCCGTCACGCCCGTAGTTGTCGAAGTGCCAGCGGTCACGATCACCTGTCCGCTCATGCCGAAGCTGGCGTGAGGGATACAGATGTAATCGTAGGTTCCAGGGCGAACGAACGTGTAGCTGTAGGTTCCACCCGGAGGGATGTTACCCGAGTTGAAATCATAATTTAGAGTCGAACTCGTAACGGTGTGGACCGTCACGCCTGAGTCGTTGTTTGTCCAAGTCACCGTTGTTCCGGCTGGCACAACCAAGACGGAAGGAGTGAACGATAGGCCCTGGGCCGAAACGGAAGCGGTCATCGGTGCAGTTCGCACGACATAGTCGAGCTCCGCCCCAACCCAGTTGCGTCCGTCATCCATGACCTGGTCGCGAATCTCTGAACGCACGACCCATGGGCCAGCGCTACCAGGGACGACGTTCTCCTCGCGAACGATCACGGGATCAAGCGTGTCGGCGGACCCCATGTTCTTGTAAAACTTGGCGTCCCACTGGGTTGATCCGGACTCGCCTTGTGAACTGATCACATCGTAAGCACCGTCGTTGTCGAGGTCGGCAACGGTGATATCCAGAGTCGAATCGCTAATCGCAGTAAAGACACCCGCAGCGTTGCTAAAGATGCCATTGCCGTCGTTGTTCAGCATTTTCTCCTTGGACGCCAGAGACCCAACAACGGCGTCAAAGTCGCCGTCGTTGTCGTAGTCAAAGAGCGCGATCTCGTTGTCGTCGTCACCGCCGGTCGTCACGCCCTTCGTAAAGCTGAGGGTGCCGCTAGGAGCGAAGTTGTTCTTAATCGGACCCTCTCCGAAACCCGAGAGGCTGACAAAAAACATGTCGATGTCACTGTCGCCATCGAGGTCGCCGACCTCAGCTTCGTAGACATTCGACGAGGTCGCCGGGACAAGGTTTGATGCGTCGGTGAAGTTTCCTGCGCCGTCGTTGAGCATCAAGTATTGGGTCGTCGCTCGGTTTAGGCCGATGAAGTCGAGGTCCCAGTCTCCATCGACGTCAGCGAACTGCACGTCCATGTGCGCCTTCATAATCGGCGCACTTAGTGCCCCCTGGTTCTGCTTGAAGAAACCTGCACCATTGTTGAAAAACAGGTGCGGTCGCGATCCCGAGCCACCAAGAAAGGAGCTGCCCGAGTCCGAAATGATGACGTCCAAGTCACCATCGTTGTCGAGGTCGCCAAAGTTCGAGCAAGCCGAACTGAATGGGATGTTGAATCCACGAGCGACGCCCTCGAAGCTAAAGAAGCCCGGGGACGCGCCTCCAACGTTCATGTAGAGGAACGGGGGGTCCGTATTGAATGCGTTAGCAAACATCGCGTCGATGTAACCATCGCCGTCCACATCGCCGGTGTCCGCAGACTTTCCATTCGAAAGGTGGACACCAAGCCGTGCGACACTCTCGTCGACAAGGGTGCCTGGTGCAATTTCGAACTTATTGATGATCAGGACGTTCTGGCGCTTGGGGCCAGCACTTGAAAAGCCATCCCCTTCGGCAAAGAAGACGTCCAAGTCGCCATCGTTGTCGACATCGGCGCACTCGACGCCTTCAGTCCAACGCTTGGGGTTGGGGAATGCGCCAGGAATGTGCTGGAGTTGCTGAGCCGCAGAGGGCGCGACTAAAAAACCAGCTGCGGCTAGGCAAACCGCTGAAAATCGGAGGGACGATGTAGACATTGAGAACACTTGGGGGGTGAAAGAAGCCGAAATGGGGCCGAATCGAGAGGCGAGGAGCCGTCTAGGACGGGGCTCAAGACGCCAAAGATCCCATGGATCGGCTTTTTCTGATAGCCAAGGAAACATAACTCGGACGTAAATCTTTTGAGGATGAAGCTACCCTATGCGCCTCTTACCCTTCCGGGGAGCAGGTCGGCGCCTAAACTGACAGAATCAAGAGGCCGCTCCCAATACCAAATCGAGATCAGATTCGAACGATGAGCATCATCGAAAACGTACGTGAACGCTACGCCAAGGGCGCAAATGCCGTTGTCCCGGAGCTTTGCTGCCCAGTGGATTACGACGCCAGCCTGCTGAAAGTCCTGCCCCAAGAGATCATTGACCGCGATTACGGGTGCGGCGATCCCAGCAAGTTCGTTCATGAGGGTGACGTCGTCGTCGATCTCGGTGCAGGCGGGGGCAAGATCTGCTTCATGGCGAGCCAAGTGGCTGGCCCAACGGGGCGTGTGATCGGAGTGGACGCTACCGCTGATATGCTCGACCTCTCGCGTCGTACCAACAAGGAGGTGGGTGACAAGATCGGCTGGCACAACGTCGAATTCCGCCATGGTTGGATTCAAGATCTGGCCCTCGATCGTGACAAGCTCGCCTCCTGGCTTGAATCGAACCCGGTAAAGGACCTCGCCGGAACAGAAGCGCTCGAGCTAGAGAAGGCACGCCTGCGCCGAGACGAGCCCATGATTCCCGATGCGTCGGTTGATTTGGTTTTGTCCAACTGTGTTCTGAACCTCGTCGGCTCCGACGAGAAGGCCGAGATGTTCAAGGAGATCGCACGGGTGCTCAAGAGAGGCGGTCGCGCGGCTATCTCCGACATCGTGTGTGACGAAGATGTCCCGCTCTCGATGCAAAATGATCCCGAGCTTTGGAGTGGGTGCATCAGTGGCGCCATGCGCGAAGATCGTTTTCTTCAGGCTTTCGCCGATGCGGGGTTGTACGGCGTGGAGATCGCCGTCTACCAGAAAGAAGCGTGGGCCGTGGTCGAGGGCATCGAGTTCCGCTCCATGACGGTCGTCGCCTACAAAGGTAAGGAGGGTCCCTGCTTAGACCATAAGGAAGCCGTCATCTATAACGGCCCCTTTAGCGAGGTGCGTGACGACGACGGCCACGTGCTAAAACGCGGAGTCCGCACTGCCGTGTGCCGCAAGACTTTCGGGATCCTCACAAGTGCACCCTACGAGGGCCAGTTCACTCCCGTACGTCCCCTGATCGAAGTCAGCGAGGCCGACGCTGTCGATTTCGATTGTGCTAGCGACGGTGCGCGAACTCCGGCGGAAACAAAGTTCGGCGTCGAGCGCGCAAACAATCTACCTGCATCCTGTTGCGAGCCCGAGGCGGGCTGCTGCTAATCGATAGCTAGAATCTGGGAGGGGCGAATCGCAGCATCGCGGCTCGCCCCTCCCTTTGGTTAGACCATGTCAGAATCGCAACCCGTCCCCCCCCATCGCCTCTACCAGCGCGAGCTTCTGCGTCGCAGTCGGTTGATGCTTCTATTCACGCCCGGGTTATGTCGAGGTGGAGAGGCCAATTCGCTGGCCATTCTAGATGCTGCCCTTCCGCTCATCGACGTCCTTCAAATACGAATCAAGTCCGGCGCTCGAGACCTGTTCGAGTGGACCCACAAAGCACTTGATGTACTCGCAGCGCACAATGGTCTCGAGCTGCCCGTGCTGATAAATGATCGCGTTGATGTGGCCCTTGCGCTCGGTGCCTCCGACCCATCTAGGCCCATCTCCGGAGTCCACCTTGGCCAAGGCGATCTTCCATCGCGAGACGCGCGACAACTCCTGGGGGACGTCGCCCTTATCGGTCGATCGACGCACGACTTTGCACAGGTCGTCCTGGCCTCGGAAGAGGCGGTGGACTACCTCGGCTTTGGTCCGATCTTCCCAACGGAGACAAAGGGATACACTTCGGGCATCGGACCGGAGCGGGCCTGGATGGCGGCAACGGCAACGGGCTTGCCCATCTTTCCGATTGGCGGCATCAACTCTCAATCGGTCTCCGAATTACGCCCCGTCGGTCGCATGGCCGTCTCTTCAGCAATCTTGGCAGCAGAAGATCCCGAAGCTGCGGCTCGCGATTTGCGCAATCAAATCTCGGCCTAGCCGAAATCTATAAATCGCTCAATTCCCCTAATGCGACCCTCTGGCGAGTAGCATTGCATCTCCATAGCTGAAGAATCGGTAGCGCTGCCCGATCGCCTCTGCATAGAGGCCAAGCGCCTGGTCGCGCCCGATGAATGCTGAGACCAACATCAGGAGAGTCGACTTGGGCAGGTGGAAGTTCGTGAGCAACATGTCACACACGTGAAATTTTGAGCCGGGTGTCAGGAACAGGCGCGTCTCACCAACACCCGCCCGCAGCACGCCGTCTTGCGCGGCGCAAGACTCCAGAACACGTACAGCTGTGGTTCCGACACAGACGATACGCCCGCCGTTCGCGCGCGCTTTCTCGATCTCTTGAACTGCGCTCGGGAGTAGCTCATAGCGCTCCGAGTGCATCTTATGATCCGCCGTATCCGCGGCCTCCACGGTGGCGAATGTGCCCAGCCCGACATGCAGGGTCACCGTGGTATTCCCGATTCCCTTGCGCGCAAGGGAATCTAAGAGCTCCGGTGTAAAGTGCAATCCCGCGGTCGGCGCCGCCACGGCACCGGGAGTCTCGTTAAAGACCGTTTGGTAGCGCTCTCGGTCAAACGCCTCCGTGGAGTCATCGGCCGTCCCTTGCTTGCGGGAGATGTAAGGCGGCAGAGGCATGTGCCCCGCCAGCTCGAAGAACTCTTCGAGCTGCTCGGGGCTGAACTCGCCCTCAAAGTCGACGAGCCATGTGGGGCCGGGCTTATCGGGCTCTGCGTCATGGGGTAAACGCTCGATCGCCCTAAGGGTCGGCACGCGTCCATGATCGGTGCCACCCGGGAGCTCGAATGTGAGCACCTCATCGACTTTGATCTTGCGGGCGGGATTTACCAACGCGGTCCACCGCTTAGGTTGCCCCTGCTCCGGCCGTAAAAAGAGGAACTCCACGCGGGCGCCTGTGGCACGGTAGGCAAACAACCTCGCCGCTCGAACCCGCGTATTGTTCAGCACCAATAGATCGCCAGGCTCGAGGAGCTCAATCAAGTCCGAGATCACCCCATGCCTTGTTGCCAATTCGGCGCCGCGCGGTGCGCTCTCGTCGAAGTACAGCAGTCGAGCTGCGTCGCGCTTGTCCGCCGGTGCTTGGGCAATCAACTCTCTCGGGAGCTCGTAATCAAAATCGTCAACGCGCATGGGGTGCGCTTCGATTGCGCTTGTAGTCGGATAGGAGTAGGCCAAAGAAGGGCAGGGCTACGAGGGGCCAGAGCCATACGGGTTCGGTCCATGTGCCCACAAGCTGCCAGGACGTCAGCGGCCAATAGAGTAGCGGTGAAGCGATGACGAGGAACATCCAAGCGCGACCTTTTGAGAAGGCCAAAAACGGGATGATCCACGTCAAGTACCATGGGTGGAGAGTTGGAGACACAATCAAGAAGGCCGCAAGGGCCAATCCTGTTGCGCGTACGGGCTCCTCCCTCCGCACGATAAGCCTCAACATCCATAGGGCAGCTAACCCGCCCGTAAATAACTTAGAGAGCTTTCTCGGGTCGGACCAAGTCCCGTCCCGGTCTCCCCACATGCTAAATATAGGCTCGACGTGCCTGTGGATAAGATTCCATGACTCCCACCTCAATCCATAATTGGCGAGCCCGTCCAAGATGCCCGAGAGGCCCCCTTCGAGTGCGAGTACCGGCAGAAAGCCAAGGGCAATCAAGCAGGCCAGGGTTAGTGCTGAGGACAGACTGGCACCTACCGTTCGGCGGCGCAGGACGAACGGAAATGCCAGCAGCGGAAGAAACTTCACAAGGAAGGCCGCTGACAGTGAAAGCAATCCAAGAAATACCCGAGAGGACTGCTCCTTCGGAAGGGCTAGGGGACGATCCAGCAGGGCGAGAGCACTCAGAAGGAATAGGATTCCCAAGCTGTCGAGGTGTGCTGAACTTGCAAACTCAAATACAACCAGGGGACACCAGGCCCAAGAAACGAGCAGGGCGTCAGGTAAACCTCTTCGCCGTAGAAGTGCCAAGAGGGGGATTAGCGCGAGTAGATCCGCGCAGGAGAAAAGTATCCGTAATCCGAAACGCGCACGGTCGGGCTGTTCACTCCCCCCCATAGCGCCGACCACCGCAGCAACCGCCGCTTGGGTTACGGGTGGATAGGCGGCGCTCACATCCTTGTTGTTCATCCGGTCATAGGCAACGCTCCATTGTTCGCGTTCCTTGGCCAAGCTCGGATCGTCGGGTGCCTGGGCATAGGGGCTTTTCCCCTCAAGAACCAGGCCTCCCTCCCAAACATAACGCCAAACATCGTCTGACAGGTTCGGCTCCGCACAGAGGGCTAGTGCCCGCATCGATACGGCAACGACCAGGATTGGGAGCAGCATGCTCCTCCCGCGATTGAACCCTCGGGCCCAGAGCAGCGCGCAACCCCATAGGACCCCCAAGGCAAGCCACAGTCCGATTACAAGCAAAGGAGAGTGCGCTAGGTCCCCAGATAACGTGACCCCCAAAACGCCCAGGATCAGACATGCCCCGAGAATGAGAAAGCGGCGCGCCGAGCCCCCCCGAGATGGGGAAGTTACTGGGTTTTGTGTGTCCATTAAGCTGAAGGAATGCGGTCTAAACCTATCAAAATCGGTATTCCGGAAGATCGAGGGATGGGATTTGACCCGATGCTGGGAAAGCAAGGAGCCGCGCCGGAATCCCCTCTCGACAGTATGCATCCAAGACGATGAGGTTGTTAGCGCGGGTTGCCCCGGGGGGGGCCAACAAGCGCTGATCTACCCGTTTCGTACGGGAGATGGAGACTCGGTGGCGCCGTTACGAAAGTGGCGGCGCCACTTCTCATTTAAGCCTGGTAGCTCAACGGATTCGCTCTCCAAGTTGGTCTAAGCTTGAATGCGCTAGCCTGACCTTGCAACGGCCAGCCCGCCGAATTGGGCGCAGAACCCAGAGGCCCCCTGTGCGTCCACCACAAGCCTCCAAATGAGATTGAAGATATCGCATTCTCGATACAGCCCAATTAGGCGAGGTGTGGCTGGCTCTCGATTGAGGGTCGGACAACTCGCCCCCCCCCTCCCGGGACATACCCGTTGCCTCGAGCCGATTTTGGGAACATTCCCACAGATAACGAAGATCCCTATTCTCGAAGACCACCGAGTCCGAATAAGAGGTCATCACTCGACTACCCTGGGGGGGGCGGTCGAGAGATTTTCTCCCGATCTGGGAGATGGAGACTCTGGGGCACCGATGCGAAAGCGTCGGTGCCATTTTCGTTAACAGCCGTAGAAATGTATGCCCTTTCAAATCATCCGCCCGAAAACGGCCTGTGGCGGTACCAAGCCCCATGCTTTGCGACCACCAAGCGATGTCTTCCCACCTTCTCATGCGAACGGTGACGACGAATCCTACGGCGCCAGTTTCTTTACAGCCCGCTGTTGGACCGTCTCCGAGTCAATCTACCCCCAACTCTCGCAACCTCTGGGTAAGAGTGTCGGGGTCCCACCCCATGAGCTCAGCAGTGCGGGTTCGGTGAATTCCCCCACTCTTTTTCCGATTGGTATCGAGCGCGCACCACAATGCCATTGGATCGGGATGTTTGCTGGAAAAGCGCTTGGGCAGCTCTAGCGATGACTGCTTCGCCAATCGCCGCAGCTCGTCTTCGTCCAATAGGTCGGACTCTCCAAAAATAATGACCCGGTGGGCGAAGTCCGCAAGCTGACGCAACCCTCCTTCCCAGTCTCCCCTCCAGATAAGCCCTGTAGCGCGCGGAGTAACAAAGGGTGCGATACGCCGCTCTCGTCGAGCCGCTCGCGACAGAAACAGGTCAAAAAACGCCGGCAGGACCCCACGGCGTTCGGTCAGTGGCGGCAAGATGACCTGGTGGTGTTGCAGCAGGTCTCTTAGACGCGGCCAAAGGCTGCCCTCTCTTAGGGGAGTCCGAGTCGTAATCACCACATGGCGAAGGGAGGCTTCTCCTCGCTCAACAAGTTCAAATAGAGCTTCCTGCCCAACGGGATCTAGATCTTCCAAATCTTCAAGGATCACACCTCCGGGAGCAGCTGTAGTAAGTGCGCCCAGCCACTCGGAGATGCCCGTTGTGCGCAAACTCAGAACTTTGGGCGCCGCCTCGCCCCCTTGCCTCTCAAAATGTATCAATCGCGCTGCTATGCGCTTGCCTGCACCTGGGCCACCAACTAAGACGATCACTCCTAAACTTGCTGTAGCGGCCTGGGATACGAGACTTAGAAGCGGGACCGTCTCCGGTCCACAAGATGCGAGCTCTCTCTCCTCGTCCCCCAAGAGGGCGAGAAGAGGTGCAGGCAGTGGAGCTAAGTTTTTGGCAGCAAAAAAGACAGCATGCTTATAGGTCTTTTGATGCCACAAATCGAAGCGCGCCAAGCCTATTTCAGCCCCCACGTTGCGACAAGCCCGCAAGAGAGAGCCGCTCTCTTTTGCCCCCAGATCGTCTCGTCGAGCGGACTCCACGACAAGCCAACCGCAAACCCCACCGCAAGTGCCGCCGGATCGAATCGGAAGGACTAGCCCCGCCGCCGCGTCGGGGTGCACCCCTTCCGTCCCCCCTGCACCCTTGGCGTAACTAAGGGATTCCCCAATCCGGTCTCCCTGCTTCTCGGCGCGCTCAAGAGCGCCGCAACCGCCACTCACTCGCTCCCAGTCTCCAAAAGCCTCGCCGCTGGACGCAATGAATTCCGGCCCGTTGCTCCCCTTGACGAACCCCCACCAGCGGCGCCGCCCCAAGGAAATCCCTTTCGTCAACTTCTCAAAAAGAGGAGTCAAGCGCTCGACTTCAAGTACCTCTTCTACCGGGTTGGGCAACCCCAAAAAAACTCGTCTTGCGGCCTCTCCTAACGCCGCAAGACGCTTGGCATCTGGAACTAAGAGGTGATCAAACTCGAGTCGGATCCAACCCAGTAGGTCGCCGCCCCGTGGGGCGTCCCGTCCAATCGGCACTAGGGCCACGGCCTTCGTCAGTGGTGAGTGGCAAGATCGGAGCAGTCGCGCACCGCCTTCGTCGTCTGTGAATCCGACCCAGAGATTCGCAGTCGCAACAAGATCCTGTTCGGGTTCCCCCAATGTAAATGGAGCTGCTGCTTGGCGATCGCGCCAAGCAGCGGAAGGTGCACCCAAAGAGCTAGCCAAGTCTGAAAACAGCAATCGACCAGAGTGCCCCCGCGATGGAGCCTCTAAAACAAACAGGCCCGAGGCTCCGACATCAGAACGATTTAGCCGGCGGGGTTTTTGAGCGCCTGGAATCTTAGCTGGCTTTTCCCACTTCATGGGCCCCGATAGACTCCCTCGCAAGTCGGGGCGACGATCCCCAAGGGTCGCGAAGACCAGCGGTAGACACCGGCGAAGTTGAGGGGCCAGAAACTCGCCAGCCGCCTCTAGGTCGCCGGCCGCCAAGTTGGCGAGTCCCGCAAGACGAACCAGCTCCGGCGATGCGGCAACCAGATCTAAGTGCCGCTCCATCCAATCCCTCGCCAAAAATACAGCCCCTCGATCCAGGAGACACCCAGCAACCCCAGAGATAGCGGTCTTGCACTCATTGAAACTTCCCCTTTCCGCACCCCCTAGAACGGAACGGTAGGAGAGCTCGGCCCGCCGGCTCTCCTGCTCTGAAAATGCGATATGGCCACGCCAGAGGGCACTAGATACGGAGGACAACCCCAAGCACATTGCCGCCGCTAAGATCCGCTGCGAAACCGCAGATCGACACTCTCCGGGACCTGGCAAGCTGGGTAATGCGAGGCCGAGCTTGCGCTCTTCCAACCGCACCACGCCATGCCATAACTCTGTGGTGGAGCGCGCCCCGACCTCCCATGGCTCAAGCCCTGAGCGCTTCACCATATGAGCGAAAAACAGCTCGGACAAGAGCGCTAAAGCATCTACCCGAATACATAAATTCAGCTCGCCCTCTGCCCGGGAGATATCGAGCCCAATCGACTCGGCCCGAGGAGCCCGGCCCTCGGTCGCCAACAGGCGCGCCAAGGTAATCGCTGATCGCAAACGACCAGCGACAGCGCCGCCGGCTTTGCACATGTCAGGGGCAAGGAGCTCAAGGGCTTCGTCGATCATGAGGCCAGCCCCCCAAAGTCGCCACCCTGACCAACCAACCCCTCGCAAATCTGCGACGCAACACCACGGCTTGCCAGTAGCTCTTTCAGAGCGCCAACCGAAGTTGATGGTGGTGTCCAACACCCCTCGCCCCGAAGATTTTGTCGCCGCTGAATTCGTGCGCCTAAGCTCTTGGCACAAGCCTGCAATCGTAGAGATAAACTCGAGAACCGGTGGTCCAACTGTGCTCCGAAATCAAGGGCTTCGGCACCGAGGCCGAGCTCAAGCGCCAAGAAAAATGCCGTGATTAGGGGCCCGGCACCCGAGCCCGGAATCTCGACAGCTTTGCGCAAACAACCCAAAGCAAGGCGATCCGACCCAAGCTGCGCCCACGCTGCTCCGAGGCCCTCCCGAATTCGCCAAGGAATGTCGCGGTCCTCTCCGCACTCACCGTCCAACTCTTGGCGAAGTAGCTCCGCATACATGTCACGAGCCCGGCGCCCCTCGCCACGCGTCAACAAGACCTGTCCAAGCGCAAGATAACCCGCAGGCGATTTCCACAGGTTTAGCCCGACCAGGATCAGGATTTCCGGCGACGGCTTTTGATCCCCATCGAGCTGCATCTTTAGCAGATCCCCACCCTCAAGCTCACAGCTGTCGTGCGCGAGCAGATCGAGTTCGAGGCGCGCCCGACGCTCCCAACCCGCGCACGGAGGCTCTAGCAGAGTCCCATACTCAGCCGTTCCAACACCGCCAAGGCCTAGCCCAATTCTAGCGGCCTCAATCAGCAGGCCAGAGAGCTCGCGCCGGTGAACAGAATCGAGCTCGGCATGTGCGCGGAAGCTGAATTCGATCCCGCTGCCAACGCGGTAGAGCTCAGCTTGCAGGGAGTCGTCGTCGTTTTCGTGTGTGATGTAATGCATGGAGGGTACCGTCAAGCTAGTGGTCGCACGGCGAAGCCATTGGTGACACAAATGCTCCTAAATATTTATCGAGGGCCTCGCGCGCCCCTCGCCCGACCGCCCCCCCGTCTCTGCCGAGCTCGTGGGCCACAGCATCGAGATCGCGGCCATCTATAAGGAGCGCACGGAAGCAGCGCCTTTGGAAGTCCCCCATTCGGTTTAGTGCCAAGCAAGCTCGTCGCACCGCGCTGGGCTCAAAGTTCAAGGGCAACCCAAACACCGCGAAGCCCGCTGCCGGATTTCCATCCGACATGTCCTCGCCGAGCAATGCGAGCTGTTCAATGGAGCGGTCCACGATCCCAAGCAGCCACTCGCGATCCAACCGACGGCGGCGCTGTACAACCGTCTGGTGCGCACAAAGAGCGAGTGCCCGAAGGCAGAGCGCCTCCTCGTCCCACAATAGCGACCGCTCAGCTAAGCGCGCGTGAACGAGGGCGCGCATCTCCAGTGGATCACCATCGATAAGGCGGTCGAGCAACGCGCGCGGGCCCTCTTCCACGAGAGACGCGTAACCGATCGTCGCTGTTGGGGATGGCTCTGCGCTCTCATTCGAGTGATTGGTCATTAGCTGCGTGATCGTGGGGTTGCGAGCGGAGCGCGGGAGGGCGGACTAGGGAGAGTCGCTTCGAACTTCAGGTTAGGGCAGCGCGCAAGTTCTTGGGGCCGAAGACTCGTGCATTTCCATCAAACGGCGAGGATCGGCTTGAAACGGGCCTCTTCCCAAAAAAGACGGGCTGCCCAAATGGCATTTGACTCGCATTTTCGGTGAAATGCAGGGCGCTACATTCCAAGGTAGCTGCCACCAACAGGCAAAAGTTCCCATTCACCTCCGCGCTCGGGTCTTGAGCGCCCCTCGAAATCATGCCCACTAAGCTTACCGATCGCACAGGCGTCATCTTTGGCGTTGCCAACAAGCGCTCTCTCGCCTGGTCCTGTGCCAAGGCGCTAGACAGCCAAGGGATGCGCCTCTGTCTCACCTACGCGACGGATCGACTCGAGGCTGGCGTCCGAAAACTCGCCGAGGAGTTGACGAACCCGCTCATCCTTCGCTGCGATGTCACCAGCCCCGAAGAGATCGATTCTGTTTTTGAAGAAATCGAGAGGGAATTTGGACACCTCGACTCCTTGCTACACGGCGTCGCTTTCGCGAAACGCGAGGAGCTCGCAGGAGACTTCTACCACACCTCAAAAGAGGGCTACATGCTCGCGCACGAGGTCAGCGCATACTCCCTGACGGCCGTGGCGCGCCGGGCCCTTCCCCTGATGGAAGGACGTGAGGGAACGATCGTAACTTTGACCTACATCGGGTCCGAGCGTGTCGTTCGCAACTACAACGTTATGGGGATTGCAAAGGCCGCTCTCGAAGCAAGCGTTCGCTACCTCGCCAACGACATCGGTCGCCTAGGGCACCGCGTCAATGCGATTAGCGCTGGACCGATCCGAACGCTCTCCGCTTCAGGTGTTGAGGGCTTCAGCAAGATCCTCGATCACATCGAAGCGCACTCTCCGCTGCGCCGAAACATTACAGGGGAGGAGGTCGGAAACACCTGCCTTTTCCTGTGCTCCAACATGAGTCACGGCATCACGGGCTCGACGATCTACGTCGACTCGGGTTATCACATCATGGGGGTTTAGCCATGGCGCCTGCACCTAAAGAGGTCGTGATCACCGGGGTCGACATCTCCTTTTTTTCCGCGGTTGGATTGATGGTGAAGTGGAGCTTAGCTTCGATCCCCGCCATGTTTATCGTGAGTTTTCTCTGCGCCGTATTTTTCGCAATGGGCGGCGGCGCAGTCGCGGCGATCGCCGCTGCTATCGGCGCGATCGGCGCGAACGGCGCCGGCTAGGAGGGCTTCATGGCGCAGGCTCTTCCGGATGCAGGATCCGTTTCACGACTTTGGGAGGCCTACCTCGCATCCCTCGGTGAGACTGTAGCCACAACGGAAAAGACATTTACGGCATGGCCGTTTTGCGATAACGCCGCGGATGCCGATCAGCTTCTCGCGCTAGTCCTCAGAGGCATCAAACGCGCCACAGCTGGCTCATTAGCCGAATTCGAGGCTGCTGGCGATCCGCTCCCCCACGTTGGCGAGCTCAGCCTCATCCTCGATAGCGCGGGGGTTGCGCGCTGCGTCATTCAAACCACGCGAGTTGACATCGTGCCGTTCAACGAGATCACGGCGGAGTTTGCCGCAACCGAAGGTGAGGGCGACAAGAGCCTAGCGTACTGGCGGCGTGTGCACTGGGATTACTACACTCGGGTACTTGGCAAAGCGGGCCTCCTTCCGGATGAAAACATGCTGCTCGCCGCAGAGCGTTTTGACGTGGTCTACTCGCCAGACCTCGCCGATGCCACGTCGAGCTGGGATGTAAAGGCGAGCGATTGGGATACACAGGTTGGTGAGGAGGGCGACCCGAATTGACGCCTAAATTCGAATCCCGTCCGGTGGCGCTCTCCAGGCGAAGTAGCGGCCCTCGACGTGCTCGATGCATGTTGTCGTACGGGCTACCTGTCACGCGAAATGGCGCGGCGTGGAGCGCGTTTCGTCGGCGTAGATTCCTCCGAGCGCATGATCCCGATCGCGAGCCAACGGGCTGCGGAACAAGGACTCGAGTCGACCACTTTCCGGGTAGCTGCATGTCCCTAATGGAGACAAGCTCTCTGCGCGCAAGCTCATTCGATTTAGCTATCTCGAACTACGTGCTCATGGACTTGCCCGACATCCAGTCCGCGCTGGATGGCCTGTTTGCGACCCTTCGTCCCGGCGGTATAGCCATCGCAATTTTCAGCCACCCCTGCTTCCCCAAAGACAACACCACTACTGTCGATGAAGATCCACGCAGCTCGGTGGTCACTTATCGGTGGACACACAGCTACTTCGAGAGTCGCGCCCACCTAGCTGCCGCACGCGGCCGCTTCACAAGCGCGTTCCCGACCTATCACCGCGCGCTCTCCGACGACTTTGGCGCCTTCCGCACCGCGGGAGTTCAAGTCACCGATTGCGAAGAGCCACGGCTCCAACCCGAGCGCTTTCACTTGGCACGAGATGAGTACCGCAAGAGGCGCAGCCGCCTCCAAAAGCCGCCAAACTTCCCCTTTTAGCCTCTCCGTCTCTTCATCATGCGTCTATTCATAATCTTCCTTGCCATCGTGACCTTCGCCTCCGCCACTCCTAGGATTCTGGAGGGTGAGAGCAGTCCCCCAACAAGCCTTTTCGCAGCGACAACACCCGTTCAAACGGAGTTGCCAAGCAACCTGCCAGCCACCAAGGACGAGTGGTTGCAGCACATCCGAAGCGCGAAGACATCCTTGGATTTAGCGTTTTTCTACGCGAGCGATTGCGGACCCGACGGCGATATCGACCCAGAGACCCCCACCGCATTGACCGAGGTTATCGCTAGCCTGATCACCGCCGCAAAAGACAGAGTAGCGATTCGAATGATTGCCGATAGTGGTTTTGAAAGGACGTATCCAGCCCTCTTGGCACGCCTCCAATCCACGGAGGGCGTTGAGGTTCGGACACTCAACATGAAAGCCCTGGCCGGAGGAGTCATGCACGCCAAGTACATGATCGCTGACCGCAAGTCGTTCTACGCTGGCAGTGCGAACTTCGACTGGCGCTCGTTAGAGCACATCCAAGAGCTCGGCCTCTCGGTTGTGATCGAATCCGTAGGCATCGCTATGACCGACGTCTTTGAAATGGACTGGTACCTCTCCGGGGGCGGTGAGCGAGGGAGCTGCCCCGAGCCCAAAGGGAGCTGGCCTCTTGTGGGCAACACGACACTCTACATTCCCGCAGGAAGCACCACTGGAGAGACGATCGTGGTCACGCCCGTATTCAGCCCTAAAGACCTGCTCCCTCACCAAGACTCCTGGGATCTCCCCCACATCCTCGCACGTATCGACGGCGCACAGGAGAGGCTCTGGATCCAGGTCATGACCTTTCGTATGAACGGCTGGAATGGTGAGGAGTTCACCGCTTTGCAAGCTGCGATTCTTGGCGCGGCGGAGCGGGGTGTGGACGTGCGAATCCTCGTAGCTGATTGGGGAAAGCGCAAAGGGACGATCGAGGGCCTACAGAAGCTAAGTGCGCGCGATGACATACAAGTCCGCATGATCACGGTCCCAGAGCATACGACTGGCCACATTCCATTCGGCCGTGTGATCCATGCGAAGTACATGGTGGTAGATAGCGACAAGGCGTGGGTCGGAAGTAGTAACTGGGAGAAGAACTATTTCTATGAGTCGCGCAATGTGGGCTTCTTGCTCGACGGCGCCAGCGCGGTAAGAACGCTGGCCGACTTCTACACTGCTAATTGGACCTCTCCGTACAGCTACGTCGTGGATCCAGAGGCGACTTACGTTGTGCCCGCGTTTGGCGAACGCGATTAGAGTGCAGATTTCGATCCGGTTACAAACCGGTTTCGCTACAAGTCACCGACCAAGCTATCCTGATGGTATGAACTTGCCCTATCGCCCAACGTCTCTCCTCGCCTTAGCCCACGCCACCTTTCTTCCCGTTGCCTTCTTGTTTGCCACGCAAGCTCAGGCTCAAGATATTCGCGATGGAATCATCTACTATCCAGGTGGCTTCACTATGGAAGTTGGCGAGCCCGGTGTGCTTCCGCCAGCCGTTCGGGCTGCGCAAGGGCAGCAGCTTCACAGCGACAACTCAGGTGGTGCCAATCAGACCTTGAAGGCCCTGGCAGGTGGACAATCTGGGTTTTCGGCGGTTTGGTCGGACACGCGAGACGGCAACCTCGGTCTCTATTTTGGGCTGCTGGGGATTGGGGCGAAAGAGTCGGCGGATGGCATTCCAATCCACGCGCCTCGCTCAAGTCGGCAGGTTCTGCCCACGCTCGCCCAGTTCCCTCTGGGTTCCAGTCGGACGGCCGGCGCGATCGCCTGGACCGCACAGGAGATGGGTGGCATCCTGACGACCGTCCGTATGTTCGACACCAGCGTTGCTGGCGAAGAGGTATTCACCAGCCCGCCGATCAGCTTGGGCGCGCTTGATAGCTTCTCAGGTGCGCAAATCCAAGTACTCCACAACGGATTCGGTGCCGTTGCCTGGCTACGGGCGGGTTCGATTGTTGGTCGTAGCTTGACTCGGGATACAGAGAAGGGCGTGCTGCGGCCTGGTCCGGAGTTCACCCTGGCAGAGAGCGTGACTGCAGCGGGTGGCCAGTTCCACCTCGCCTTAGCGACAACCGGAGACCTAGCCGTCGGATGGACGGCAGATGGAGAGATGCGCCTACAGCTTATGAGTATGCCCAAGACCGGGGAACCGGGCACTGCGATTGGGCTTGGCAGTGGTCGAATACTTGAGGTGAGTCGTGATGAAGCTGCGCCGGATGCCGGATGGTGGGTTCTTGCACAAACCAAAGGTCAGCTCTCGCTTATCCACCTCGATATTACAGGGCGCACTGACCGCAAGACTGCAGCGCTTGCCAAGGGCCAAGTCGCCTCTGCAGACATGTGCACTTGGGCCGATGGGAGAGCCATCGCGGTTGTCGTTGAAGAAAAACGTGAGCAGCCTCCACAACTTGTTCCCCGCTGTCGTGCTGGCGCATTCCAACTTCACATTTTTGATGACAAGGGCAAAGCGGTCACGCCACCCGGTGGGATCGATGCGCTTGATGCGGGTGCGATGGATGCTCGCGGCCCAAGAATCGCGGCTTCCGGCGTCAACTTTCTTGTCGCATGGACGGACTCGCGCGCGGACACCGCTGATGTTTATTATCGTCAAATATCCCTCGCCGAGCCCTTCCGAGAGGCTTATTGCTGGAACCGGGATATAGCGAGTAGCGACCAAACTCACGCCGCCGTCGCCGCCTCTGGTGAGACCGGCGTCGCCGTGTGGGAAGACGGCCGAGATGGCGAGGCGCGAATCGTAGCCCGCACGATCCACGTGGCAGCGGGCTCCAATGCAACACGTCGTGAGGAGGCCAATGCGTCGCGCTCTCTGCTTTTGGGTGAGGAGATCTATGCCGAGTTCAACGGCGTCCGATGCGCTTTCCCCGAGGTTGCCGTTGCCGAGGACACCTCGTTCCTAGTGACCTGGGCGGAGTCTCTAGAGGGTGGCTTCGTCTTGCGAGGCCAGGCTTTTGACTCCGATGGGAGCTCGCTCGGTGCCGCCACCGATTTGGATTCGGGCCATACGGTTTCAGGGACGTGGGGCTCCGCCCTAGTTGCACTCCCGCGCAACGCTGGCTACATGCTGACATGGACTCGGAGCGGGGAAGGCCCCTTCGCCTTGCGACTCGATCATCAAGGGAAGGCGCTGGGGAGTCCCCACTCTCTGACCAATCGCACTGCTGAGAACGCCGCAAGGCCTGCACTCTGTCACTTGGATGACGGCCGCTTTCTTGCAGTTTGGGACGACATCGGCCAGTCCCCGCCGGCACGTGGTTCGGCTTCGAAAGTCGCTGGAAAGCCCCAAGAGGAGACGCGTATCTTGTCGGGCCGTTTCCTCGACGCAAATGGGCACCCCCAAGGCGAGTCTCTCCATTTCGCCCCCTCACCCAACGGTGGGGACCTTGATCCTTCCGTCGCACCTCTGCGAGCGGGCAGCCTCAACCCCGCGGGCTCCTTCCTGCTTGTTTGGACCGGAAACGACGGTCCCGTTCGCGATGTGTTTGCACGGCCGATGGCCCCGAATGGAGAGCCGTCCGGCCCGGCGATGGGCGTCTCGGTCAAGGCAAATGAGCAGGACTATCCCGAGGTCGTTCGCATGCCCAACGGTGAACTTTTTATCGCATGGGAAGACGACATCTCAGGTCGCGATCACAAAGCGTACTGTCTCTTATACACATCTGACGC
>FLOH01001255.1_pt1 | contig 40689 bp, 40 predicted proteins | sample 756751 | NCBI WGS metagenome assembly FLOH01 (sample SAMEA4026879, study PRJEB14308) | marine metagenome | biome: coastal water; material: water | depth 74 m
ACCATAGACCAGCCGGGCCACCACATCGCGGCCCTGATCATCGGTGCCGACCCAGTTGTCTGTGCTGGGGGGTGCGGGTGCGGGAACCGTCAAATCGTAGTTGACGGTATCAAAGGTGAAGCGCACAGGAGGCCAGATCATCCAGCCTTTTTCCTGGATTAACTCGACCACGAAAGGGTCGCGGTAGTCGGCCTCGGTCAGGAACTCGCCACCGAATTGCGTTTCCGGGTAGGCCACAAAGACCGGCGAATACAATCCTCCGTCGTAAGCCACCAGCAGGGGCTTGTCGTTGGCGATGAATTCGGCGAACAGGGTAACGAGGAAGATAGCGAGAAAGATCCAGAGCGACCAGAAACCTCGCCTGTTGCGCTGGAAGTTCATCAACCGTCGCCGCGTCAGCGGTGTGATGCGGATGCCGAGAAACCGGTCAGCGGTCGGTGGGATTGAGGAGGGGGGTGCCAGGTCCACAATCAGACCTCGCGGCTTTCAAAATCAATGCGCGGGTCGACGATGTGGTACATGATATCGCCAACGATGCCGAGGATCAGGCCCAACAGGGTGAAGAAGAAAAGTGTACCGAACATCACCGGATAATCCCGGTTGAGCGCCGCCTCGAAACCCAATAATCCAAGCCCATCCAGCGAGAAGATGATCTCGGTCAGCAGCGAGCCGGTGAACAGGATGCCGATGAAGGCACTGGGGAACCCGGCGATAACGATCAGCATGGCGTTACGGAACACATGGCGGTACAGCACTTCGCGTTCCTGTAATCCCTTTGCCCGGGCGGTGACCACATACTGCTTGTTGATTTCTTCCATGAACGAGTTCTTGGTCAGCATGGTGAGACCGGCAAATCCGCCAATGACCATGGAAAAGACGGGTAGCGCCATGTGCCAGAAATAATCGGTAACCTTGGAGAAGGTATTCAGGTCGCTCCAGTTATCTGAAACCAGGCCGCGCAAGGGGAACCAGTCGAAATAGCGCCCGCCCGCAAACAGCACAATCAACAGAATGGCGAACAGGAAGCCGGGAATGGCGTTGCCGACGATGACCACGCCCGAGGTCCACATGTCAAACCGTGAGCCATCGCGCACGGCCTTGCGAATGCCCGGGGGAATGGAAATCAGATAGACCAGCAGGGTTGTCCAGATGCCGAGGCTGATGGACACCGGCATCTTTTCCAGCACCAGATCAAGCACCGCCTTGTCGCGAAAGAAACTGTCACCGAAATCGAACCGGATGTAATTACCCATCATGTAGATGAAGCGCTCATAGGCCGGTTTGTCGAAGCCGAACTGCTTTTCGATCTGGGCGATCAGTTCCGGGGGTAAGCCCTGAGCCCCCCGGTACTTGCTGTTTGCGGATTGGCTGGTGCCGAGGGAAGTCCTGTTTTGAGACGTGACCTCACCGGCCCCCGCATCACCGCTGATCCGCGCCGTGGCTTCCACGGCTGTGCCGGTGATCTCGGCAATCATCTGTTCTACCGGGCCGCCGGGTGCTGCCTGAATGACCACGAAGTTGATGATCATGATACCCAGCAGCGTGGGAACAATCAGGGCAAGGCGGCGGACGATATAGGCGTACATGAGTGGTGATCAGTCCCCGGATGATGAGATCTTGTTCTTGAGCGCCATTTCCTTGTCCGTATCAACCCACCAGGCCATGAACTGGTTACCTTGAACCGGCGTAATATCGGGGCGACCGAACTTGTTCCAAAAAGCAATACGGTCGTACTTGATATGCCAGTGGGGCACCAGCCATTGGCCCCATTGCAGCACCCGGTCGAGTGCCCGTGTCGCGGTCACCAGCGCTGCCCGGTCCGGTGCGGCGATGACTTTTTCGATCAGATCATCGATGACGGGATCGCTGATGCCCATATAGTTGCGCCCGCCCTCCATATCGGCGACCTGTGACCCCCAATAGGATCGCTGTTCGTTGCCCGGTGACAGGGACTGCCCGAAGGACGAAACAATGACATCGAAATCATAGGTGTCCAGACGGCGCACATATTGCGCCGTATCCACGGTGCGGACAGCGACTTTCACGCCGAGTTTCTCCAGGTTCTGGGCAAAAGGCAGCACGATGCGCTCAAACAGCGGGCTGATGAGCAGGACTTCGAAATCCAGGGTTTCTCCGGTTTCGCTGTTTACACGTTTGCCGTCTTTTATCTCCCAGCCTGCTTCCCGTAACAACTTGCTGGCCTGACGCAGACTGTTGCGGATGTTTCCGGAGCCGTCGCTTTTGGGTGGATTGTACTCAGCCGTGAAGACCTCATCGGGGATGCGTCCCCGGTAGGGCTCCAGAAGGACGAGTTCTTCCGGGGATGGCAGGCCGGTCGCCGCCAGCGCCGAATTGTCGAAGTAGCTGCGGGTTCGGGCGTACTGGCTATAGAACAGGTGTTCGTTGGACCATTCAAAATCAAAGGCATAAGCCAACGCCTGGCGTACCCGTTTGTCCTTGAACTTGTCGCGGCGGGTATTAAAGGCAAATCCCTGCATGCCGGAAGAGCGTTGATGTTCGATGGTGGCTTTTTTCAGGAACCCGGCTTTCACGGCGGGGATATCGTACTCTGTCGCCCACGCCTTTGAGGAATTCTCGTTGCGGTAATCGAAGGCCCCCGCCTTGAAGGCCTCCAGCATGACGTTTGAATCGCGGTAGTAGTCGTAGGTGATGGTATCGAAGTTATTGAGTCCCCGATTCACAGCCAGGTCCTTGCCCCAATAGTCGGCGACCCGTTCCACGGTAATGGATCGTCCGGCGTCTACCTGACTGACCCGGTAGGGGCCACTGCCGAGGGGCGGCTCCAGCGTTGTCTTGTCGAAATTGCGGGTTTCCCAGTAATGCTTCGGCAACACGGTAAGCTGCCCAATGATCAGGGGAAGTTCGCGGTTTTCACCCGGAACGAAACTGAATTTCACCGACCGCTCGCCGGTCTTTTCGACCTTGTCCACGCTGCCGTAGTAGAACCGGTAAAACGGCTGGCCTTTCTCCAACAAGGTATTGAAGGTCCAGATCACGTCTTCGGGGGTGACGGGCACTCCGTCATGCCAGCGGGCTTCCGGGCGCAAGTGGAACTCGATCCAGGAGCGATCCTCGGGCACGGCCACGGACTCGGCCAGCAGACCATATTCGCTGAACGGCTCATCAGCGGAACTGGTCAGCAGGGTGTCGTAGATGAAGCTGACACCGGCGGCGGACACACCCTTGACGATGAAGTCGTTCAGGCTATCGAAACTGCCGGTCGCGGCCAGCTTGATGTTTCCGGTCTTTGGTGCGTCCGGATTTACATAATCGAAGTTCTGAAAATCAGGTGGATATTTGAGGTCGCCATGCATGGCGATGCCATGCATGGGCGGAGCGTTTTCCTGCGCCACGACGGGAGCGCCGAATAGCGCAACGAGGGCGAGAGCCATCAAAGGAATGAAATTTCGGAATGCCTTAATCATATTGAGTCGCTCGCCATCCTGTTTGTTCAGTACCATAAGCGCGATTGTTGCCGCCGTCTGTCCTGCAATCAAGGGGGGCGTGTATTTATTTGGTGATGAATGCGGCGAAGTTGGGGCAGGAATCATCCGCCAAGAATGGCAAGCACCTGGTCGTGGAGTACCGGGTCGCCGGTTGCCAGCGTCGTGCCATCGGAATCGATGGTCAGCGCATTGCCGTGCCAATCCGTCATTCGACCCCCTGCGCCCTCTACCACCGTCACCAGCGCCATATAGTCATAAGGCCCCATATCAGCCTCGCAGACAATATCCAGATGACCGCTGGCTAACAATCCGTAGGCAAGGCAGTTGCCGCTGTAGACCGGGCGGCGGACAGTCGTATGGCGCAAGCGATCAAAGCCGTCGCGTTGCGCGCCTTCCGCGAACATGAAGGGCGACGAGGTTGAAATCCATGCCTGTCCCACGGAGCCGCAGGGGCGAGACGATACCGGGACGCCATTCAGTGTGGTGGGGCGGCCTCGTGCGCCGATCCAGCGGTCGTTCAGTACCGGTATATCGATGACGCCGATAATGGGAACGCTGTCTTCCACCAATGCCGCCAGAATGCCAAAAGTGGGGAAGCCGGTGGCAAAACTGACGGTGCCATCAATGGGATCAAGCACCCAGACATATTTTGCATCCAGTGATTCGTGGCCATGTTCCTCGCCCAGAATGCCATGATCGGGAAACTGTTTGTTGATCAGGGCACGCATGGCGCTTTCCGCTTCCCTGTCGGCGATGGTCACCGGGCTGTCGTCGGCTTTGTGCTCGATCAGAATGTCGGCGCGGAAATGACGAAGGACGATGGCCCTGGCGGCATCTGCCATGTCAACGGCGAGTTCCATGAACTCACCCGGAACGTCCCCTCGCAGCAAGGCTTCCGAAGGGTTCCTGAATTTTGTCATGTGTGGGTTGCTCCCGTCCGGTCAGGGCAGCTTAAGGCAACGGAACCGGCGAATCGCTCTGTGCGTGAAGATATACCATCAGCGCCGCACGCGCCGCCGGATCTTTGACGCCTTTGAAACTCATTTTGGTACCCGGCGCAAATGCCTGCGGGTCAGTCAGGAAGGAATCCAGTGATTCAAATGACCAGGCACCGCCCAGGCCGGTTATGGCGGAGGAGTATTTAAAATCAGCGACGGAACCCTGGTCGCGACCGACAATGTTCCAGAGGTTCGGTCCGACCTTGTTCTTGCCACCGCTCTCAATGGAATGACAGGATTTGCATTTCTTGAATGTTTTTTCGCCCGCTACGACATCGGCACTGGCCAACATGCCCATTGTGTCCATGGTTTCAGGCTCGGTAGCGGCCATTTCAGTGGCTTCCTCAGCGCCACCACGATCGCCTGAAACGATGCGGAGCGCATCGATATTACCTTCGTCCGTGTGCACCAGCATGTTGCCAATGGTATGGCCACCGTAGACGAGCCACGTCGTGATCAGCAGGGAAAGAGCAATTTTTTCAAACATGCTTTTCATCGGGGGCAATCCTCAATCTAGGGGCCTTACATCAGGTTGGCAGTATCCGGTCGGTGGTCTGATTCGCGGCGCACCATACCCCTTCAACTTGCTTCATTCAACGTAGATTTGGGCAGGTTTGGGTGAATCAAACGGTTTAGTTCTTTGCGCGGGCACGACTGCGGGGTAAGTTTCGGCCATGAATCCCGTTGTGATTATTCCGGCGCGCATGGCGTCCACCCGGTTGCCCGGCAAACCGTTGGCCGAAATTGCCGGTCAGCCGATGATTGTGCATGTTCTGCGGCGCGCGCAGGAGGCCGATGTGGGGCCTGTTGTGGTGGCTTGTGCAGAGCAGGAAATTGCCGACGCCGTAATAACTGCGGGCGGCTTCGCCGCCCTCACCCGACCGGATCACCCGTCAGGATCTGATCGCGTATGGGAAGCACTGCAATCTTTTGATTCCCAAGGTAATCACGACGTTATCATCAATGTGCAAGGCGATCTGCCAACCATTGAGGCCTCCGCCATCAGGGCAGCCCTTGAGCCGCTGTCGGACCGGGACGTGGATATATCCACACTGGTCGCGGAAATCACTGAACCATCGGAACGCGATAACCCCAATGTTGTGAAGGCGGTTGTGGCTTTTTCAGGCGGCACCCGAACAGGACGGGCGCTCTATTTCAGCCGTGCGGCCGTACCGGCCGGGGATGGTCCCCTGTACCACCATATCGGATTGTACGCGTACCGGCACCATGCCCTGGAGCGGTTTGTTTCCTTAAAACCCGGCATTCTGGAACAGCGCGAACGCCTGGAACAACTCCGGGCCCTGGAAAACGGCATGCGGATAGATGCCGCGCTCGTTGACACGGTTCCCTTCGGTGTCGATACTCCCGCCGACTTGAAACGCGCCGAGCACCTGCTCGCGTAAATTTGAAATTCAGAATCGGCAGATGTGATGTCACAACGTGCAGCAAGCCCAGACGAAACCATTGCCTTCCAGGGATTGCCCGGGGCCTATTCCCATCTGGCGTGTCGCGAGGCCATGCCGGATATGGAGCCCATGCCGTGCCGGACTTTTCGGGATGCCTTTGGTGCGGTAACGGAAGGTCGCGCGCGCCTGGCCATGATCCCCATCGAAAATTCCGTTGCCGGTCGCGTTGCCGACATTCACCACCTGCTACCGGATTCGGGCCTGCATATCGTCGGCGAGCACTTCGAGCGGATCAGTCATCACTTGCTGGCGGTAAGAGGTACGGATTTAGATACGCTGACCCATGTGCATAGCCATATCCACGCCCTGAGCCAGTGCCGCCAGATGATCGCGGAGCTGGGTGTGGAACCGGTCGAGCATGTCGATACGGCGGGCGCAGCGGCAGAAATTGCCGCCAAGGGCCACCCCAGCCAGGGTGCAATTGCGTCCAGTCTTGCAGCGGAGATTTACGGCCTCGATTCACTGAAGGCGAATATCGAGGATGCGGAACACAACACAACGCGCTTCATCATCATGTCAAAACGTGAAGAGCGTCCGCCGGTGGAGTCGTTGCCGACCGAGGTGATCACCAGCTTTGTTTTCCGCGTGCGGAACGTGCCCGCAGCCCTGTTTAAGGCCATGGGCGGGTTCGCCACCAATGGCATTAACATGACCAAACTGGAAAGCTATGTTGGGGAAGGCTTCTTTGCCGCGCAATTCTATGCCGATGTGGAAGGTCACCCGGATCACCGAAACCTGAAGCTGGCGCTCGAAGAACTGGGCTTCTTCACCCATGACGTCCGCATTCTGGGGGTCTACCCGGCGCATCCGTTCCGGGCAAAAGTGAATGGTGCAGCGGGCGGTGGTACCGATTCCTGATAACGTGTTAGCTGTCTGCCATCTCTTCATGATCGGCGGACAGGTACTCACCCATCATGGCCAGACTTCCGGCGTTCAAGAGCGCGACCCCCGCGTTTGACAGCGAGTCCAGTATGGCCAGGTTCACTATATATCGAACCTGAAAGTACCCGCTGTTTGGCACCCAGAACCGTGCGCCGATGACCACGCCACCATTAGATGAAGTCATGGACGCCGCCCTGCGGCTTCACGCCGCTGTTGATGTCTGCGATGTCCGCCTGCGCCGAAGTTCGACAGGGGATCCTGAATCGCCACCGTCGCGCCAAAAGCGCCGACAACGGCCAGAGCAACCAGCGGGCCGAGGATCTGGAAGCCATAGGCGACGGTAAATTCCGGCAGCGTATCGATCAGCGTTTGCAGGGTTTCCATCCCCTGTTTAACTCCGGTGTCCATGACGGATACCTCCTGTCCCCTGTTTTGGTGTGACGAATCGAAGCACGGTGTCGCCCGCCTGAAAAGGTGTGTCGATCATTCCCCGCCCACGTCAGTCATCCAGTCTTCAATCAGCCAGCGGGCAATGGAATCCCGTCTCGACAACCGTCGGTCATCGCGGTCTGCGGCGGACAGGTCACGTATTTCAGAATGCGAAAACCACAGGGCTTCTTCCAGTTCGTCCTTGCCCACATTAATATCGAATGTTGTAGCGCGGGCGCGGAACCCGAGCATGAGAGACGACGGAAATGGCCACGGCTGCGAGGCCCGGTACTCAACATCTGTAATATCGATGCTGGCTTCTTCCATGACTTCACGGGCGACGGCAACCTCCAGACTTTCCCCCGGCTCGACGAAGCCAGCCAGCGATGAATACATGCCGGGTGCCCAACTCGCCTGTCGCCCTAAAAGGCAATGAGGTTCACCATCAAACTCCGCCGTGACCAGCATGATCACCGCCGGATCGGTTCGGGGGAAATGATCAATGCCGCAGTCGGGATTGGTGCAATGACGCACATGACCGCCTTGTCCGGATTGTGTCACCGTACCACAGGCACCGCAGAATTCATGGCGTCTATGCCAGTAAGCCAGGCCACGCGCATAGGCCAGAATCGCCCCGCTTTGTTGAGACATAAGCCCGCCGACCGACCGAATGTCGGTGAATTCGGCAACACCGTGCCCGCGATCGGCGACAAGCCCATCGGTCACAAGCCCATCGGTCACTAGCATAGTGGCTTCGTGTTCCGGCAGTTTGGACAGATCAATGGCAAAAACGGGGACTCCATCCTGAAGCCCGAGAAACATAGGTGCCACATGGGGTGTGGCCTCGGCGATGACATTGCGGGCCGAATCGCCTGAAATAATGGCAGGTTCGGGCTCGTCTTCGGATGCCAATGTGATCAGATTGCGATCATGCCATACGGCGAGAAGGCCCACGTCAGGGGCTTCCATGCGCGCCTGTAGCCATGCCGCGTCCTGGCGGTTAAGAGCGGCACGATCAAGGGGGCGACCGGAATATGTCAGGCGATGAGGCATGGCGAGAAGGTGACACAGCTTGTTGGTTTGGGCAACGGCGGCTGTCTGGGCGCGTGTTTTGCGTGGCGGGGGCGGAAATGTCTTGGTATCAATAGAACCTGAACAACAGTCTGACGGTCTGACGCCGCCGGACAAGGTGGCAAACATGCGAACTGCTCGATTTCTTGCAATGATAGGGATGCTGATAACCGTACCGGCCTGCGGGGCAATGGAATCCCTCTATGCCGAATACGCTCCGGTGCCCAGCATCGCCTGTGAGGAGCGGACGGCCCGTCAATTGCAGGGCGTTGATTTCACATCGGTGCCGCGCATTGAAATGATTATCCGTGGGGGCGAGTTCTCGCCGATGATCATGCGACTGACCAAGGGCCGCGCATATGTTCTGCGGCTCCGCAACCGCGATGATGAGACCCACACCTTCAATGCGCCCGACTTTTTTGACAACATTGCCGTCGCCGCCGTCGCCCTCGACAATGATATCTTGCCGACCTCGTGTCCCGGACCGGCTGTGAAGATGGCACCGGGACAGTCGTTCGAGATGCAGTTTCTCGCTGCCACCGATGGGGTGTACGAATACCGCGACACAGGTAGCGATGGGTATTCCATCGGCAATCTGCTCAATACAGCGGCACCCGGCGGCATCATCCGTATCGAAGAGTCCTACTGACAGGAGTGCCCTGACTATGACGTTCCGCGCGGTCATCGCCATGATGGAGCACGAGACCAATACCTTCTCGCCGGTGCCGACGCCGCTGTCGCGGTTTGGCAGCCCTGATATTGCCATGGCTGAGGAAGTTTACCGGCGGTTCAAGGGAACCGGGACCGGTATCGGCGGTTTTCTCGATGTTGCCGACGCCGAGGGGATGGACATTGTGACGCCCATCGCCGGTAACGCCGCGCCCAGTCGGTACGTCGATGCCCATGCCTATGCCACCATTTGTGACGCCATTTGTGATGCGGTAGCGGCGGGCTGTGACGTCTGTTGTCTCGACCTGCACGGGGCCATGGTTACCGAGACGACGGATGATGGGGAAGGCACGCTGCTCCAGCGTATCCGGAAACTTGCGCCTGATTTGCCGATTGCGGTGAGCTTCGACCTGCATGCGAATATCACCCAGGCGATTGTCGACAATTGCAGCGTCCTCGTGGGTTACAAGACCTATCCTCATATTGATATGTACGAGGCGGCGGCCCATGCGGGCAGCATCATGGTCCGCGCCCTGAAAGGCGAAGTGACGCCGGTCATGGCCTGGGGCCAGCGTCCAATTTTGGCCCAGACCCTGCGCATGGGCCACGACGATCATCCCATGGGACCGATGATCCGGATGGCACGTGACGAGGAAGCAAGCGGCCTGCTGGCAGCAAGCGTGTTCGGTGGCTTCCCCTTGGCCGATTTCCATGATGCGGGGCTATCCGTTGTGACCGTGTCGGATGGAGATGCCGCTGTTGCCGAGGCCGCCTGTGAACGTCTGTTGAGCGAGGCTTGGCGGCGGAAGGATGAGTGGATATTTCATTCTGAACGGCTGGCGGACACCATCGCGCGCGCAAAACAGATTTCCGAGGGACCTGTCATCCTGCTTGATCACGCCGACAATTCGGCATCTGGCGGCACCCAGGACACCATGGCGGTGCTGAAGGAAGTCATGGATCAGGGCCTTGAAGACGTCGCAATGTTCGGCATCTGTGATCCCGAGGCCGTGCTGGCGATGGAAGCGGCGGGTGTGGGCAGCAAAATCACCATTGATCTGGGTGGCAAGATGGCCATGCCCGCGATTGGTCTGGACGGCGCGCCGTTACGTCTGAGCGGAAAGGTTCGTGCCATCACCGATGGCGATTTTGTCATTACCGTGCCCATGGGTCGAGGCACCACAGAATCCATGGGTAAGACAGCGGTGCTCGATACCGGTAACGTTCAAATCGTGGTGTGTTCCAGCAATACAGAACCTTTTGATCTGGGTTGTTTCCGCAGTGTCGGCATTGAGCCCACGGCCAAACGGTATCTAATTCTGAAATCCCGCATTCACTACCGCGCCGGGTTCCATGCCATCGCACGCCACGAAATTCCGTGTAACGGGGTCGGCGTCACTAGCAGCGACAACAGCCTGTTCACGTTCAGGAAAGTCCGGCGTCCCATCTATCCCCTCGATCCCGATTGCCCGGAACGACCAAATTACGAAACGCCGTCGTGATCGTCAGGTCAAGTTTTCCACTGTTGTGGGCTTCTTAACGCTTGCCTCTCCCGCCCCCTGATTTGCTATAGTGCGCCCGGGTAACCGGCGCGGGCAGGATTCTCGCCAACCCGGTCAGATCCGAAAGGAAGCAGCCGTAACGAGTTTTGTCCTGGGTCGCTGTCCGGTTACCCACCTCATACCAGGGCGTAGTAAGAATATGGGCGATGCCTGATGACGGATAGCGAAATACTGGTACCAGATTCCGCCCCGGTCGATGCCCAGTACCGGGTTCTCGCCCGCAAATACCGCCCTTCGACATTCAGTGAACTGATCGGTCAGGACGCCATGGTGCGGGTGCTGACCAATGCCATGAATACAGGACGGCTGGCGCATGCCTTTATGCTGACGGGCGTTCGCGGCGTCGGCAAGACCACCACGGCGCGCATTATTGCCCGTGGCCTTAATTGCTCCGGACCTGATAATCAGGCCGACTATGGCCCGACCATAGAGCCGTGCGGTCTTTGCAACCACTGTCTGGCCATCGCCGAAGACCGCCATATGGATGTCCTGGAAATGGATGCCGCCAGCCGCACAGGCGTTGACGATATTCGCGAACTGATCGAAGGCGTGCGCTATCGTCCCACGTCTGCCCGCTACAAGGTCTACATTATCGATGAAGTGCACATGTTGTCGAAGAATGCCTTCAATGCATTGCTGAAGACCCTGGAAGAACCACCGGAGCATGTGAAGTTCATCTTCGCAACCACGGAAATTCGCAAGGTACCGGTCACTGTTTTATCCCGTTGCCAGCGTTTTGACCTGCGCCGGGTGGGTGTCGAAGAACTGGCCATGCATTTCACCGGCATCGCCACAAAAGAAGGTGCATCCATTTCGGAAACAGCGGTAAAACTGATCGCGCGGGCTGCCGACGGCAGTGTTCGCGATGGCCTCAGCCTGCTGGATCAGGCGATTTCCCATGCTGATCATGAGATTGGCGAGGAAGAAGTGCGCGACATGCTCGGTCTGGCTGATCGCAGCCAATCGTTCGACATTTTTGAAGCGACCCTGAAGGGTGATGCGGCGGGTGCGCTCGACATTATGAGCCAGCAGTACAATTCCGGTGCGGACCCCGTGCAGGTCATGGAAGACTTGTTGGATGTGACCCACTGGATCACCCGAATCAAAGTCTCGCCGGATGTTGCCAACGACGTGACCGTACCCGAGATCGAGCGAACGCGTGGCTGTGATCTGGCTGAGCGGCTGGGCATGGCGGCGGTTTCGCGTGCCTGGCAGATGCTGCTGAAAGGCCTGGCCGAAGTCCGGTCTGCGCCATCCGCCATTCAGGCGGCGGAAATGGTGCTGATCCGGCTTGCCCATGTGGCCACCCTGCCCACTCCGGAAGAGGCGTTGAAATCCCTTAGCCAGGACCACAGTAGTCCGGCGGCCACATCGGCCACATCGGGGGCCGGTACGGCACCCGCCAGTGCGCCACCGGGGAGCGGCAGTACCTCTGCTACGGCTTCCACGGAAGTACCTGTCGGCAATGGCGGCGGCGCGCGGGCTGCCTTGAGCGTCGTTGCGGCAGACCCGGAAATCCACGTCACCGAATCTGTGGCGGCCCCCGCCCAACCGGAACCTGAGCTTCGGGGTTTTCATGATCTGGCGTCTATTGCCGAACGGGCCGGGGAATGCCGGGAAGGGCGCTTGCAGGCATTCCTGATGCATAACGCCCGACCGGTACGCTTTGAATCCGGGGTCATCGAATTGGCGCGTGAGGCCCATACGGATGATCTGATGGTTCAACGGCTGCGGAAATTTCTGCATCAGGAAACCGGAAAAAATTGGTCGGTCGGTATTTCGGGTGAGGTGGGTGAGAAGACTCTGGCCCAAAAACAGGCAGCACTAACGCAGGATGCCATTGCCACGGCTGCGGCCCATCCGCTGGTCCAGGCGGTGCTTGAAACCTTCCCCGGCGCGAAGATTGCTGGTGTCGAATATCACCGGTCGCCGGATGCATCGCCCGACGTTGACAACACCAGGGGTTCCAGTGGGGATTCCAGCGGGGATAGCAACGGGGAATCCGACTGATCCTCCCGCATTATCTTTTGCCTGTTATTCCAGATGGTTGCGGCACATTTTCGCGCAATAGGCGTATTTTTCTCAAATAACAACTCTGGGTTAGTGGTGCCCTGTCTGCCTTCCCGGCTAAATCCCCCGGCTAAATCTGCTGTGATTTAACCGAAGGGAAATGCACATGTCATCCGTCGTCCGCACCGAGCGCAATGGCCGGGTTCTGGAAATCACTATGGACCGGGCACCGGTCAATGCCATCAATACAGAAATGTCCATGGCACTCTACGAGGCGTTTGCCACGTTGCGGGATGATCCTGACCTGACCGTGGGCCTGATCACCGGTTCCGGGGAAAGATGTTTTTCGGCGGGCTGGGATTTGAAAGAGGCCGCCGTGTCCTTCGATGGCATGGACGCGCCCGAGACTCTGGGTATGTCACCCGGCGGTTTCGCAGGTTTTACGGAAATGTGGGACCTCTACAAGCCGGTCATTGCCGCCGTGAACGCCCATGCTATTGGTGGCGGGCTCGAGGTGGCGCTGGCCTCCGATATTGTGCTGGCCGCGCCGGAGGCAGAGTTCTGGTTACCGGAAATGGAGCGTGGCTTCCTGCCCGATGCGGGCGCGGTGCAGCGCCTGCCGAAGAAAATCCCTCATAACGTGGCGCTGGAGATGATGTACACCGGCCGTCACATGTCGGCGGAAGAAGCCTGCAGGTGGGGCTTCGTGCACCGGGTTGTGCCCCGCGAAGAACTGATGGATGCAGCGCGTGACATGGCCGCGCATATTTCGACCGGTGCGCCGTTAGCTCTTCAGGCGCTCAAGGAGACTTTCTACGGATCATCGGAAATGTCGGTCGACGTGGCCTTCGACAATATGTCCCGGGACAAGGGGACGTTCCCGATCTACGAATCGGTCCTGGATTCCGAAGATTTCAAGGAGGGCCCCAAGGCCTTCGCCGAGAAACGTGCGCCGGTGTGGAAAGGCCGCTAACGCTTTCAGTCTGAAAATATGCCGGGAAGTGCAGCCCGGATGCGCCCCCAGATTCGCCCCCCGGCCAAACTTGGGGGGAGGGCCGGGGGACTAGCTGACTCTCGGTGGTTCTGGGTAAGGTGCGAGTGGAGAAACAGCGTTGCGCCCGTGATACGCGATTACAGACCTAAAATCAATCTAAACTACGGCGAGCGGATGCCAGCTCGCACTGCACCCTCCCCCCCCTACAATGTAAATGTTTTGCCCGACGCTGCACCCCAGGCATCCATGAAGTCATTCAGATGCGGGCGGGTCTCGCCTTCGTTTTCGATCAGCGAGACCACATCGGCGACGGCGCGGTTATAACCCTCCGTGGACAGCTTTCCCCGGTGGTGCATATGACGGAGGTACACCAGGTAGGTATTCAGAACATCGGTCTCGCAGTAATCGCGAATCTCGGCAATCTGGCCGTTATCGACCATCTCGGCAACTTTAGAACCATCGACGCCGAACTTGCCGGGAAAACCCAGCACCGAGCAGACCTCGTTCAGTTTGACCCGCGCCGATGCGCCGTAATCAGACAGAACCTCCATCAAATCGCAATGCCAGTCATCGGAATAGCGCGATGTATAGCTGTTCCATTTGTCACCGTCTGAGTAGAGAAACCGTGCGCTGACCCCATGCACCATGGCGCGGTACTTGAGCACTGACAGATCGAACCCGCGGCCGTTAAAGCTGACCAGACGGGGGCGCAGGCGCTCCACGTATTTGAAGAAACCCTGGATCAGTTCCCTCTCGCTGGACCCGGTGTCGCCACCGGAGCGCAGTTCTTTGAGCAGGTATTGTTCTTCAAGACCGTCGCGCTCGATCTCGGCTTCCAGAAAGCTAATCGCCACCACCTTGTGAAAGGGTTGGCGGGGAAAGGCGTTCCGCCCATCGGTGATCTCCAGATGGTAGCGTTCCATCTCGGCGCGCCGGGCTTCGATCCCCGGATCATCAAAGCCGGTCAGGTTGGGCACGGCATCCGTATCCGGTGCGGTTTCGATATCAAAAACAAACAGGTTCTGGTGTGACATGACACTCTCCCTCGCGCCTGTTATACACGGTCGATCCTCCCCGCGCACCATATGGAGCCCGCGCCATGACAAATTTCGGCAATATGATGAAACAGGCCCAGCAAATGCAATCCAAGATGCAGGAAATGCAGGAGCAATTGGCCGAAGTGGAAGTCACCGGCTCTGCCGGTGGCGGCATGGTTCAAGTCACGCTCAACGGCAAGGGTGAAGCAAAACGAACCAAAATCGACCCGTCACTGGTGGGTGAGGGTGATACCGACATGCTGGAAGACCTGATCGTTGCTGCTATCAATGATGCGCGGGCGAAGGTCGACGTGCAAATGCGCGAAAAAATGTCGGAAATCACCGGCGGTCTGCAATTGCCGCCCGGCATGCAACTACCCTTTTAACTGATACTGGCTGATCCAGATTGTCCGGGTAATGACCAATGCATGACGCCACCATTGACCGACTGATCCAGCACCTGGGCAAGCTGCCGGGCCTTGGGCCGCGATCTGCAAGGCGTGTGGTGCTACATCTGATCAAGCGGCGGGAATCGCTGTTAACACCGCTGATCCGTGCGCTCAGGGATGTATCGGAAGGAATCCGCGTCTGCGGCCAGTGCGGCAATATTGACACCATCGACCCTTGCACCATCTGTAGCGGACCAAAGCGGGATCACAGCATGATTTGCGTGGTCGAGGATGTGGCCGATCTGTGGGCGCTGGAGCGCACTGTCGCCTACCGCGGGCTCTATCACGTTCTGGGTGGCACCCTGTCGGCCCTGGACGGCGTTGGTCCGGAAGATCTTAAAATGCCGGTGTTCCTGGATCGCGTACGAAATGAAAAGGTCACAGAGGTGGTCCTGGCCCTCAGCGCCACCGTGGATGGCCAGACCACGGCCCACTACATCGCCGAACGTCTCGTCGATCAAAACGTCAGCGTGACCGCCATAGCCCACGGTGTCCCCGTGGGCGGTGAGCTGGATTATCTGGACGAGGGCACACTGACAACGGCGCTCAGGGCGCGGCGGCCTGTGTAGCGAGGTTAGATCAGCTTATGTTCCACAGGCTTCGGTGGGGGAAGGTCTTCCACAGGCGACGCGTCATCAACCAGCTGCACGGCTTCAATCTTCTCGCCTTTGCTGACGATCTTCCGGGTTGATATCTGGATCTCGGTAATATCTTTTTCAGCCTGCCCGAAATGGGTTTGCAGTTTTCCCACCCGTTCATCCAGCCGGCCTACATCGGTAATGAGTTCCTGAACCTGCTTCTGGATGACGCCGGCCTGTTCTTTCATGCGGGCATCTTTCAGCACCGCGCGCACCGTATTCAATGTCGCCATCAGGGTCGTCGGCGATACGATCCAGACGCGGCGCCGGAAACTGTCCTCGACCACTCCGCGCAGTTTTGGATTGGCGTGCAGTTCCGCATAGATGGCTTCACTGGGCAGGAACATGATGGCGGATTCAGCGGTTTCGCCGGGCAGAATGTACTTCTCGGCGATATCCTTGACGTGCCTGGAGACATCGGCGGAAAAAGCCCTTTCAGCCTGAACCCGCGCGATGTCATCAGTGGCCGCCTGCAGGGCTGCGTAGGACTCCAGCGGGAACTTCGAATCGATGGCAATGGGGCCGGGGGGCAGCGGCAGCAGAAGCAGGCAATCCACCCGCTTGCCATTCGACAGGGTGGCCTGGGTCTGATAGGCGTTCGGCGGCAGGATGCCGGATACCAGATCGTTCAGTTGAATTTCTCCAAACGCGCCACGCGCCTGTTTATTGGAAAGGATGTCCTGTAATCCCACCATCTGCTGCGAAAGATCGGTGATGTTTTGCTGCGCAACATCAATGACAGCCAATCGTTCGTGCAGGGTTTTGAGGGTCTCCCCGGTTTTTTCCGTCTGTTGCGCCAGCCCGTCGCCCAATCGTTTGTGAAGCGAATCAAGGCGCTCGTTCATGGTGCCCTGGGTTTGCTGCAACCGGTCGGCCAGGATCGCCTGATTGCCGTTCAGTCGTTCTGCGGTTTCTTGCAGACGCATGAGGGTGGTCGTCAGTCCGAGTTCCTCATCACTGCTCCGCCCCGAGCGTCGCAATACCACAACGGCGACGAGTGCCAGCAAGACAAGTGCCCCAAGGGCAATCATGATTTCGCGATCTGAAAACATGATTTATTTGTACATCGACTGGCTGTGACATGCACTCTCAATACGTCCTCAGCCGAAATCACATAGCGTTTGGATGTTGATAACCTTGACGGCCTCCGGTCGAGGCAATATGTCAATCTCATGAAATAGTGCTGCCACACCATCCGGAGAGAGTATCTTGGCCAGGCTTCCCATTATTGTCGCACCCGACCCCCGCCTGAAAGGCGAGGCGCTGCCGGTTGACGCGGTGAATGATGATATCCGTACGCTCATGGATGACATGCTGGAAACCATGAATGATGCCAATGGGATTGGGTTGGCGGCACCGCAGGTCGGGGAACTGAAACGTGTTATCATTGTCGACGTCGGGCCAATGGATGGCCCGCGAGAACCCTACGCCATGGCAAACCCGGAGGTGATCTGGGAATCCGATGTCATCGTCACGAAGGAAGAAGGCTGCCTGTCACTCCCCGATCATTACGCCGAGGTGGAGCGCCCGGAGACCATCAAGGTCCGCTATCTTGACCGGGAGAACGAAATTCGGGAAATGGACGCTGACGGCCTGCTTGCCACCTGCGTCCAGCATGAAATCGATCATCTGGACGGCGTCTTGTTCGTCGATCGTGTGTCTGCACTGAAACGAAACATGATCTTGCGGAAGCTTACCAAGGCAAAACGCCAGGGAGTCCTGGAAACAGCCTGATCCTGCCTATCGGGTTTGGTCTATCCGGTTTGGTCTATAGGGGGAGAACCACCACATGAGCCGCCTGCGCGTTGTCTTCATGGGCAGCCCCGATTTTTCGATCCCGACGCTTCAGGCGGTATTGGACGCAGGCCACGAGGTTGTGTGTGTCTATGCTCAGCCACCCCGACCAGCGGGGCGGGGGCAAAAGGAACGGCGTTGCCCGGTTCATGAGTTTGCGGCCTCTCGTGGTCTAACGGTGCGCACGCCGGAAACCCTGAAGGATGAAGCGGAAAAGGCGGCATTTACAGGACTGAACGCTGATCTGGCCGTAGTTGTGGCCTATGGCCTGATCCTGCCGGAAGAAATCCTGAGTGATCCCCGCCTGGGCTGTATCAACGTCCATGCATCCCTGTTGCCCCGGTGGCGGGGGGCAGCCCCGATCCAACGGGCCATTCAGGCCGGTGATACAGAGACCGGGGTTTGTATCATGCAGATGAACAAGGGGCTGGATACAGGTGCGGTTTATCTGAGACGCCCTATCGCCATCGATCCGGAGACCACCGGTGGGGTGCTGCATGATGTCCTCTCCGAGATTGGAGGCGCGGCCTGCGTTGAGGTCATTGACGGGTTATCCCGAGGTGCCCTTGTTGCCGAGGCGCAATCGGAGGAGGGTGTCACCTATGCATCCAAACTGAAGTCCAGCGAAGCGCGCATTGACTGGTCCCGCCCTGCTGAGGAAATCGCACGCACGGTGAAGGCGTTTGATCCCTGGCCCGGGACATGGTTCGACCATGAGGGCGAGCGGATCAAGGTGTTGAGCGCGTCGGCAGAATTATCGGATGGGGCACAGGGCGGAGAGCCGGGAAAAATTCTCGATGAACGTCCTGCGGTAGCCTGTGGAGAAGGATGGTTGGTTCTGCACCGCTTGCAACGTGCCGGACGAAAGGCCCAGGGCGCGGAAGAATTTTTGCGGGGTTTTGAACTGCCGCCCGGTGCTACCTTGAAATAACTACAAGCCCGCAATGCTGGGCGCGGAGCGTTCCAGCTTGCGAATTTTGTCGAGGCCGTGTTTCAGTTCGGTCTGGATAACCTCGGCACGTTTGGCCGGACTCCCCACCTTCGGATCCGGAAAGGCGTGGGTCCAGGCACTCATTTTCACCCACAGTCCGCACAAAACCCCGCCGTTGGTGGTGTGGAAACTGCGGATAAGTTTTTCTACCTCATGAAAGCGTTCGGCGGAAATGTCGCGCCACAGGCCGTTTGATGCGCGGTCCAAGGCTTCAAAACGACCGGTCAATCCGGCCATCGCTTCATTAAAGACCGTTTCCATCTCTTTGGTCACATCCAGCAACGCACGGTCTTCGCGAAACTGGTAGCTGACCCGCAGGTCCCGCAAGCCGTCGAGGAACTGACTGGCAATGGGCTCGATCCGGTCCAGGCACTGCCGGAAGTAGCTCAGGGACATGAAAATATCGCCATAGTCTTCGAGAAAAGCCGGCACCTGTTCCGGCTGAATACCCAGCTTCTCGGCCATTTCTTTCAATCGCTGAAGAGCTTTCGCCACATCGGGTTGGCGAAACAGGCCTAAAATATCGTCGAAACTGTTGATTTCACTGGCTTTCGAATCGCCAAAAATCTCCCGAATTAGCGGATAGGTGAAGGTCGTCATGTAGCTGGTAAGTTCCTGTGTCTTTTTATCAGAAAGGCGCAGGGCGTCGATATCGCTAACATCAATCCCGAGTCCCCTGAGGGTCATGCGCAAGCTGAAAACGTCGTAGCTTTGAAGTTTCTCCAGCCTGCGGAGCATTTTCATGTCAGGGTGATCGGCCCCCTGCGGCCAGCCAAACTCGGAAGGAAGGTCCCGCACAACAAGCTGGCCACCGCCGGACGCATCACTGGTGAAGACTTCGATCACGGATTCCAGGCGGGCATTCTTGAGGATGCGTGCCGCAGCTAACCCCGTTGTTTCGAGCGGCAGGATGCTCAAGGGCATGGAAAACAACGAGTCGCGGTCCGCCGCACTGATCTCGGGCTTAGCAGTCTTCATTCAATCCTGATCCTACCTGCCGTAGGGCGAACCTGACCTCATACGGAGGCTTATATATAGAGGTGTATGCAGAAAATACCACACTTCGAGCCCGGTAAAGGTGCGGAGCGGCTTAAATTGTGTCGCCTTTCGTGAGGCTTGGCGATAAACAGGGGCATGCCACGTTATCGATTGATCATTGAATATGATGGACAGCCCTTCGTCGGCTGGCAACGTCAGGACAACGGAACCGGTGTCCAGAAAGTTCTGGAAGACGCCGTTAAGTCGTTGTCCGGTGAGGAGGCCGTGGTCTATGGCGCGGGGCGTACCGACGCGGGCGTCCATGCCTTGGGCCAGGTTGCCCATGTTGACCTGGGCCAGGTCTTGCCCACGGATACGGTTCGTGACGGCCTGAATGCCCACATGCGCCCGCATCCCGTGGCTGTTTTGGCCGTCGATGAAGTGGCCGATGATTTTCATGCCCGGTTTTCGGCAACGTCGCGAACCTACCTGTACCGGATCGTCAACCGGCGTGCGCCGGTGGCTCTCAAGAAGGGTCACGTCTGGTGGGTGCCCGTCCCGCTTGATGCAGCCGCCATGGACGATGCCGCACAGGTGTTGATCGGCCAGCACGATTTTTCCAGTTTCCGGGCAACATTATGTCAGGCCAAATCGCCGGTCAAAACACTGGACCGTCTGAATGTGGAAACCCACGATGGCGAAATTCATGTGCACGCCCATGCCAGGTCATTTCTGCACAATCAGGTCCGTATCATGGTCGGTACGTTACGTCTGGTGGGGGAAGGTAAATGGACACGGGATGATCTGCGAAAGGCACTGGAAGCCCAGGACCGAACGGTCGCAGGCCAGACCGCCGTGGCCGAAGGGCTTTACCTGACGCATGTGGGTTACTAATTTTATTAAAGTACATTGTTACCCCAGGAGAGATAAATGGGCACGGAGCCAATAAAACAGATCGACCTGCATCTGCCTGCGGGCGCGGCAGACGGCCAGGAGAGCGGAGGTGGGTCCGGCGGTCAGGGGCCGGGTCGCCCCGGCAATAGTTACTCTGGCGGGAGCCGCCCTGTCATGGGCTGGATTGCCGTGGCGTGCGCGTTCCTGGGCATTGTGTCGTGGGGGATCGTGTTTGTTCCCCTGGGCTTCGTCTGTTCCGTCATTGCGCTCTTTATGGGCCAGGGGATGTGGGCGTTCATCGGCCTCGCCCTGTCTGTTGTGGGCCTGTTTTCGTCGCCGTTACTGCTGGGCGTACTGGGGCTTGGTGCCATGGCTGCCTATTTCGGCATCCCGGTCTGATCAGGCGGCAATCAGGGTATCGGCCCAGAAACTCAGGACCATGCTGATCAGCAGGTCCAGCACGACGATGCTCCATGCCATCAGGGGTGTCAGTTGCAGGGCTGTCTTGGCGACGAACCATGAGTAGAACATCACCAGAAACAGCACGATCATTGCCAGCGGGCCGGTGCCCTCGATCCCGGTCAAGCCCAAAATCGCCACGGGCATGTATAGCAGGTTCTGCAACACGGCTGCCCAGTTGTAGGCAACGATGCCACGGATATAAAGGGGTTCACGGTCGATGGCTCTGACCACCAGCATCATAATGACCGGAAACGCCGTCCATGCGATGACGTAGGCAATTAGCTCAACACTGATGAACCGCCAGCCATTGACGGTATCGGGCATACTGGTCCAGCGTGCCAGCATGGTTCCGGCAAACAGTGGCAACACAACAATAGCGGCGCTAAAGGAATGCCAGAAACCGTGAGGGCTGTCGTCAAAGTATTTCATCCCGTCCGGGTCAAGACGGGCCAGCCGGTACGCGCCATAGAGCGCGTTAGCGGCGGTGTTGATTGCGCTCATTTCCCGGCCGACTGAAAAAACTCATTAATAACCGACTTGTAGATATCCGCCAGCGCGTGGATATCGGAAACCAGAACGTGCTCGTCCGTCTTGTGGGCCGTGTCGCTGATCAAACCGAATTCGGCAACGGGACAGTAGTCCTTGATGAACCGTGCATCGGAGGTGCCGCCAGTGGTGCTGAGTTCCGGCGTTTTTCCGGTGACCTGTTGCACGGCGGCGGAAATGGCATCGCTCAGAATGCCGGGAGGCGACAGAAAGGACTCGCCCGATACCTGTACACTCAACTCATATGCGGCACCGTCACGGTCCAGTCGTCCGCGCACCAGTTTTTCGATCTCTTTGCTGGTATGACCATCATTGAACCGGATGTTGACGCGCGCGGTTGCCAGGGAAGGAATGACGTTGGACGTTGGGTTCCCAACATCAACCGATGTGATGGTCAGGGTGGATGGCTGAAAATGCTCGGTTCCATGGTCCAGCGGCGCATCGATCAGCGCGCCTAGCATGCGAACCATGTGGGGGATGGGGTTGTCGGCCATATGGGGATAGGCCGCATGGCCTTGCGTGCCCTTGACGGTGAGATGCAGATTCATGGATCCGCGTCGCCCGATCTTTGCCATCTCGCCAAGGGTATGCGGATTGGTCGGCTCGCCAACGAGGCAGGCATCCAGGGTCTCGCCTTCTGCTTCCAGCCATTTCAACATCTTCTTGGTACCGTTGATGCTGACCCCTTCCTCATCACCAGTAATGAGAAGACTAAGGGAGCCAGGGAGTGGGCCATCGCAGTTCCCGGCGAAGCGCGCTGCGGCAACGGCAAAGGCGGCCACCGCACACTTCATGTCCGTTGTGCCGCGACCATAAAGTTTACCGTCCATGATCTCGGCCGCGAACGGTGGATGGGTCCACAGGACCTCGTCGCCCGGCGGTACAACATCCGTATGTCCGGCAAAACAAAGATTGGGAGTCTCGGTCCCTAAGCGGGCATAGAGATTGTCCACAGGTTCCGTATCCGGTTCTTCAAATACCTGGCGCTGGCAATTGAAACCGTGGCCTTCGAGAAACCCCTGCAAGACATCCAAAGCACCCGCGTCCACCGGCGTAATGCTGGGGCAGCGAAGGAGCGCCTGGCTGAGTTCAACAGGGTCAGGCATGGCTCAGTCCCGGAGCAAATCGTTGATGGAGGTCTTGGACCGGGTCTTCTCGTCCACCTGCTTCACAATGACAGCGCAATACAGCCCCGGGCCGTCGTTGCGTCCGGGGATGGGGGCACCGGGCATGGTGCCGGGAACCACGACGGAATAGGGCGGCACATAGCCATAGCTGATTTCGCCGGTCTCCCGATTGACGATTTTGGTGGATGCGCTGATATAGACGCCCATGGACAGGACCGCTCCTTCGCCGACGACGACGCCTTCGACGACTTCGGACCGTGCGCCAATGAAGCAGTTATCCTCAATGATCACCGGCCCGGCCTGCAAAGGCTCCAGCACACCGCCAATGCCGACGCCGCCGGAGAGATGACAGTTTTTGCCGATTTGCGCGCAACTGCCCACGGTCACCCAGGTATCGACCATGGTGCCGGAATCAACGTAGGCACCCAGATTGACAAAACTCGGCATCAGGATGACACCCGGTGCAATGTAGGCAGACCGGCGAACCGTACAGTTCGGTACGGCGCGAAATCCGGCAGCGCGAAATTCGGTTTCTGACCAACCATCAAATTTGTTGGGCACTTTGTCCCACCACGTCGCCCCCCCCGGGCCGCCACTGATTGTCGTCATGTCGTTCAGCCGGAATGACAGCAAAACGGCTTTCTTGAGCCACTGATTGACCTGCCAGTCGCCGGAGGTTCTTTCGGCAACCCGCGCCCGGCCTGAATCCAGAAGTTCAAGCGATGCATCAACGGCGTCGCGGATCTCGCCCGCTGTTTGCAGATCGACGGCGTCGCGGTCTTCCCATGCGGCTTCGATAACGGTTTGGAGTTGCGCTGAATCAGTCATATTGGCCCCGGTGGTTCAGTAATAATTCCAGTTGATATTGAGCGCGGCGAAAATGCGGCAGGGCGCGCGGACTGTCAATTGAAAGTAAATCATTTTCAGCGAGCCTTGGTGTTATGCAGGGGCAATATGCTCGACCACACCGCCCAGCCAGTTTGTCAGATCATCGGCGATATGGTGGACATAGTCCTCGTTACTGCCTTCAATGCCCCAGGTGGTATCGGTGCGGACCCATACGGTGCTCATCCCCAATTCGGCGGCAGGGCGCAGATTTCTGGCCATGTCTTCAACCATGACCGAGGAGGCGGGCTCAACACCAAATTTCTTGATCAGGGAGACATACACGGCGGGGTCCGGTTTCGGAATAAAATCGGAGGCAACAATGTCAAATATGTCGTCGAAATGATGATCGACGCCCAGGTGGCGGGTAATGCGCTTCGCGTGATCGATAGAGCCATTGGTGAAAATCAGTTTCCGGCCGGGCAGGCAGGACAAGTGCGCGTCCAGTATTGGATCATCCGGAACGTCGCTCAAGTCGATGTCGTGGACGAAATCAAGGAACGCGGCGGGCTCTACACCGTGATGGTGCATCAGGCCCCTCATGGTCGTTCCATGCTCGCGAAAATATTTCTTCTGAAGGCCATGGGCGACATCATGTTCGACTTCAAGGAGGTCAATAATGAACTGTGTCATGTTCCGCTCAACCTGGGAAAACAGGTTGCAGGAGGCTGGGTAGAGAGTGTTGTCGAGATCAAATATCCAGACCGCCGCATTGGCGAGATGTGACAATGGCTGACGGTTCATTGTGCGGGATGTATTTTGCATGAGCTAGATGGTGGGGATGGCGGGGCGAATTGACAAGCCCTGGAAAGAATTTAACGGCAAATATCAGGGAGAATCATGTCGTTTACGGGCTGGTAGGACCTCGGGTCCTTCATATAGTATGATTTAAAACAGGCGAGCTGCTGTTTACCGGGGGCAACAGTTTTGGTGGGAAACATAAAGAGTTCGGACCAACCGATAAGTGGGGCGGCAGATGCCGCTATGCTTGAGGGTTATCCCGGCGCGGCAATGCTGGTCGGTTTGGACCATGCTGTGCTGACCAGCAATTCAAGGGCGGATGCCTTCGAGACGTTGCTGGCGCGCGGTGAGGCTCCCGCTCTTGCAGACGCGGTGACCCAGGCGGCGGCGACATCCTCGATTGTGCTCTGCAATTTCAGCCTGGCAAGTGCCAAGGGCGATGTGACCCTGGAGGCGACCATTCTGCCGTCAGGCATCGCGGGAAATCCTGACTCCGCACCCGGTATGCTGGTCCTGATCCGTGATCTGACCATGGAGAGAAACCTGCGGACCACGTTGATCGAATCGCGTCAGCGCTATAAGGACCTGATCGAAGTAAATAGTGACTTTGCCTGGGAAGTGGGAACGGACGGGCTTTTTGATTTTGTCTCACCCAAAGGCGCGCTTCGCTACAAGGCAGAGGAAATTGTCGGGCAACCTGTGAAAGAGTTTGTGGTCGATCCGGATAGCTATAACCCCTTGCCATTTATCAGTGACATGGCGCTGGAGAATGTCGAGTTGTGGATGACCAACAAGGCCGGGGATACGGCCTGTATGTTGACATCGTGTGTGCCGTTGCTGGATGAACATCATTGTCGAATCGGAACGCGAGGGGTTTGCCGCGATGTGACGATTGAGCGAGCAAACGAGGCCGCCCTTGCTCGCGCCCGGCACCGCGAGTACCTGCTCAACCATATCGTCTTTGCTATTCGCGATGAGATCGACCCGCTCAATATGTTATCAGCGGCAACAATGGCAACGGCGGACGCCCTGATGGCGACGGGGGCCCGGATTTATCGTCTGGGCGACGATGGCGGCTATAGCGTTGCTGCAGAATACGGCGAGGTTGAGGGAATCGATAGCCTGTCCGATTCGTTCGGGGATCTGGATTTTCGGACTCGCACCCATGAAGCGACCATTGGCGATTACCAGATTCTCTATACGCCAACCCAGTACCGCCAGGCGATCAATGGCGTGTTTGCCGTGTGGCGGCACGAGGATGCCATAGAGTGGGAGGACGACTACCGCATTCTGTTGGCAGATGTTGCCAACCAACTGGGGATCGCCAACGAACAGATTGCCAATCACGAGCGCATTGTGGCGCTGTCGCGGACCGACAGTTTGACGGGCTTGTTAAACCGCCGAGCCATCTATGAGGAAGAGGTGCCGCGCCGTATTGCGCGACTTAAGCGCGAAAAGAAGACAGCGGCGCTGTTCTATGTGGATTTGGATAACTTCAAACTGGTAAACGACATTCGGGGTCATCAGGCGGGAGATGATGTATTGTTGCACTTGCGGCAACTCATGGTCGATAATTCCCGCCCCGGAGACGTCATCGCCCGTCTTGGGGGAGACGAGTTTGCCATGTGGCTGGATAATATATCGCTGGAAACGGCACAGCATCGTGCGGAGGCACTGCTCGATTCAAGTATTGTTCTGCGGCAGTATTCCGGGACAGAGGATAAACCGCTGGGTATATCTATTGGAATGGCGTTGTATGATCCACTAACCGGTGAAACACTTGATGAACTGACTGCGCGCGCGGATGAAGCGATGTATGCGGTCAAGCGTGCCGGCAAGGGTGGAATTTGTGTCGCACCGGCACCTGGCGAAGCTGATGGTGACGGCGTGTGAGGAAGTTGACGGGAAGAAATAACGAATGACGGCAGACGTCTCCGCAAAAACCATCTCCTATGAGGAGGCCAAGGAGCTTGCATCGGACGCCGACCCGGAGGTCCGAAGGGCGCTTGCGCAGCGCACCGATTTAAGCCCTGAAATGCTTTATTTTCTGGCCGGGGACGTTTCAGAAGATGTCCGGAAATCCGTTGCGTCCAATCAGGCAGCACCCCGTCACACCTATCCCCTTCTGGTGGAAGACGAAAGTGGGGCTGTCCGCGGTGACCTGGCGAAGAAGATTGCGAAGCTGGCCCCTGATCTGCCCCCTGATGATCAGGGTAAACTCTGGCAAATCGCCAACGACGCGCTGACCGCGCTGGCGAAGGATCAAATGGTCCATGTCCGCCAAATCATGGCCGAAGCGCTGAAGAATGTGACCACGGTCCCCCCGGACGTCATCCGAATTCTGGCCCATGACATCGAGGCATCCGTTGCCTCGCCTGTTCTCGAGTTCTCACCCATTCTTTCAGACGACGACCTGCTGGATATCATTCAGCAGGGTGCCGCGAGCGACAATCTTTCAGCAATCTCACGCCGCGAAACCGTCAGCCATGGCGTTTCCGATGCGATCGTTGGAACCGATGATACCCATGCGATTGCGGAACTGCTGAGCAATTCTTCAGCGCAAATAAGGGAAGAGACGCTGGACGATTTGATTGATCGTGCGGCTGATATTGATATATGGCACGAGCCCCTGGTCCACCGACCGTCTTTACCGCCCAAAGCTCCTCAGAAGCTGGCAATGTTCATCGCGGACTCCCTGATTGCCGCACTCGAAAACCGTGACGATCTTGATGCGGAGACATTGGGCGAGATCAAACAGCTGGTGAAAGAAAGACTGGATGATGAGGGTGGTGAGAAAGCCGCTCATGCGGGCCTGTTTGATTTCCTGGAGGGGCCGTTGCCAATGGTCCTCGTAAACCGGCTGCATACGTCCGGCGGACTGAACGCCGCTGTGTTCCTGAGCGCGGTTCAGGCTGAAGACCATCGGTTTGTGCTTGCCGGACTGGTCGCCCTGTCTGGTTTGAATGAACAGGTTGCCAAACGTATCTTCGCGGAACGAAATCCAAAGGGGATCGTCTCGCTTATCTGGAAGGCTAACCTGCCCGCCTACTTAATTGTGCCTGTGCAACAGCGCATGGCCCGTGTAGCGCCTGATGATATGATCCAGCCGAAAGGCGAAGGTGACGTAAAGGAAGACCAGGAGTTTCCACTGACCCAGAAAGAAATGGAGTGGAATATCCAGTTTTTCAGCGAACTTTCTGATCATGATCCTGAGCAGTAGGCGGAGCGATGTCGTTTGGTTGAGAGTCCTATCAATTATGAAAGTGCGCGCGACCTCGCTCGAAACGGTGAGGAGAAAGAGCGCACGGATCTGGCCACCCGGACCGATGTGCAACCCGAAATTCTGTATTTCCTGGTAGACGACCCGTCGTCGGATGTCCGCCGTCGTCTGGCAACGAACAAGGCGTTGCCCAGTAAGGCAGACGCCCGGCTGGCTCGCGACAAGGAAGAACAGGTGCGCCAGGATCTGGCTGAGAAGATTGCCCGCCTCGTTCCCGAGCTGGATCAAAAAGAGCAGGCGCAGGTCTACGAGTCGACCATGGAAACGCTTGAAATCCTTGTTCGTGATCAGGCGACCAAAGTACGTCAGATTTTAGCCGAGGTATTGAAGGATGTAACAAATGCACCGGCCAGCATTATCAATCGGCTGGCGCGGGATACGGAAATTGTTGTCGCGGAACCGGTCCTGACGTTTTCACCTGTGCTGAGCAATGAGGACTTGCTTAAAATCATTTCCAGTAACTCTGTTAAAGGTGTGATCGGCGCGATTGCCCAACGAGATAAACTGGTTGAAACCATCTCCGATGCCATCGTGCAAACAGATGACCTGGGCGCGATTGCCCTGTTGCTTGCGAATTCGAGCGCCCAGATCCGCGAAGAAGCGCTTGAAGCCATTATTGAGAAAGCGCCCGAGGTGGAAAGCTGGCACATGCCGTTGGTAAAGCGCCCGAAGCTGCCGCTCAGGGCGGCGTTACGACTGGCCCATTTTGTTGCGGCGAGCCTGGTGGATGTCTTGCAGCGAAGGGGTGATCTGAGCATTGATGAGATTTCGGAACTCCGGGAAATTGTCGATAAACGGATTGACGATGGCACCATTGACCCTGATTGGACCAGCCAGCCGCGAGACGAGAAACCTTCTGTCGTCGATATCGACGATATGGTGGATGATGATCCCGACAAGAAGAAAAAAGGCAGACCGGTCACGCCGATTCAGATTGCCCAGGACATGAAGGATAACTTCCGCCTTGATGAAAAGTCCGTGATGGAGGCCATGGGTCGTGGCGACGTAGATCTGGTTATCGCAGCTATTTCAGTACTTTCCGGGATATCTCTGGAATTGGTCGAGAAAGCCATGGATACGAAGGATCCAAAAGTTGTCATGGCGGTTTGTTGGAAGGCAGGGCTGTCCGGGGAGTTGGCGGAACAGGCGCAAACAAAGATTGCCAGTATTGGTAAAGACGATGTGATGCCGGCGAAGGGGATGAAATTTCCCGTCGAGGAAACCGAGATGGAAAATCGGATTTCCGCGTTGCGGGATCAGGCTTCGGCGCAGGATGACGAGCGTGGCGAACCCATGGATGAAATTCAGAAAATAGTGCCCGCTAAAAGCTGATTGGTCATCCGTCCGGTGTGATCAGTGTTCCGGCTCCGTGTTCCGTGAACAGTTCCAGAAGGATGGCGTGGGGAACGCGGCCATCAATGATCACCGCACCACCGACACCCTGCTCAACGGCCGTGATGCAGGTTTCGGTTTTCGGAATCATTCCACCGGTAATGGTGCCATCGGCGATTAATTTCCGTGCTTCGGATATGGTGAGTTCCGGAATCAGTTTTCCATCACCATCCAGCACCCCGACAACATCGGTCAGGATAAGCAGGCGACGTGCTCGCATGGCCGAGGAAATCGCGCCCGCGACGGTGTCAGCATTGATATTCAGGGTTTCCCCTTCAGGGCCACAACCGATGGGTGCGATGACAGGGGTAATATCGGATTCTTCGAAAAAATCGAGAATATGAGGCCTGATTTCTTTCGGCTCACCGACCAACCCTAAATCAAATATCCGTTCAATATTGGAATCAGGGTCCCGCTTCGTGCGACGTAATTTGTCGGCCAGAATGAGGTTGCCGTCCTTGCCCGACAAACCGACGGCGAATCCGCCGGCTTCGTTGATATCTGAGACAATCTTCTTGTTGATGGATCCCGACAGCACCATCTCCACCACTTCAACGGTTTCCTTGTCCGTGACCCGCAAGCCATCGACGAAGTCGCTTTTGATCTGCAATCGATCCAGCATGGCACCAATCTGTGGCCCCCCGCCGTGGACGACGATGGGATTGCTGCCGACCTGGCGGAGCAGCACGATATCGCGGGCAAACAGTTTCGCCATACCGGGATCGCCCATGGCGTGGCCGCCATACTTGATGACAATGGTTTCCCCGGAATTGCGCTTCATATACGGCAAGGCCTTCGACAGAATCTTGGCGCTTTCGAGCCACTTTTCTTCCGTCTCGGGGATATCGGTTTGTTGTGTGTCGTCGCTCATGGCGTATCCATTATTACTGAGCTTTGGTATAATACGGTGACGGTATCAAAACAAGATTATGAACCCGGCAACGCCAGGATTGCCAACTCGGCGCGAAGCTGGGCGATCCCGTGGCCTTTGCGGGAACTCGTCGGGATGGCCTCGGGATGCATGGCAGTATGCTTTGGTGCTTCGGCTGCAATATCGGCGAACAATTTTTTCAGACCGGTCGCCGATGCCTTGTCGGCCTTGGTCAAAATGATTTGATAGCTGACGGCGGCGGTATCGAGCATGGTCATGACCTTGCGGTCACTGTCCATGAGGCCATGACGCGCATCGACCAACAGACAGGCCCGACGCAACTGTGCGCGCCCTTTCAGATAGGTATTGACGAGACCTGTCCACTGCTTCACGCGGGATTTGGAAACCTTCGCATAACCATAACCCGGAAGATCGGCGATCATCAGTCGTTCATCGAGATTGAAGAAGTTGACTTCCTGCGTTCGTCCCGGCGTGTTGGAGGTCCGTGCGAGGCTTTTATGGTTCGTCAGGGCATTGATAAGGCTTGATTTCCCGACATTGGAACGTCCGGCAAAGGCGATCTCCGGAAGAGTCGTCGCGGGAATTTGTTCGGGCTGGGCGACGCCCATGACAAATTTACATTCCCTGGAAAACAGCAGTCGACCCGCTTCGAGCGCGGCTTCATCGAATTCCTCCAGGGGATCGCCCGTCGGTGCCATTAGATTTTATCCACTAGATCAGATCTGTGCGGGGATCAGACTTTCACGCCCATACGCCGCATAATGATCCACTGCTGGAGGATCGACAGCGTATTGTTCCAGGCCCAGTAGACCACCAGACCTGCCGGGAAACGGGCGAGCAGGAAAGTGAACATGATGGGCATGAACAGGAAAATCTTTGCCTGAATGGGATCAGCCGGTTGCGGGTTCAGTTTCTGTTGCAGGAACATGGAAATACCCATGATCAACGGCCAGACACCAATCATCAGGAAGTCCGGCGGGCCCCACGGGATCAGGCCGAAAAGGTTGAAGACGGTGGTGGGATCGGGCGCGGACAAATCCTGAATCCATCCAAAAAACGGCGCGTGACGCATCTCGATGGTCACGAACAGCACTTTGTAGAGCGAAAAGAATACCGGAATTTGAATGACAATTGGCAAGCAACCGGCCGCCGGGTTGGCTTTTTCCCGCTTGTAGAGCGCCATCATTTCCTGATTGAGTTTGACCTTGTCGTCACCGAAGCGCTCGCGGAGCTTTTTCATTTCGGGTTGCAGCTTCTTCATTTTACTCATGGCCACGTAGGATTTATTGGCCAGAGGGAAGAACGCGGCCTTGATGGCAACGGTCAATAGCAGGATGGAAATGCCGAGATTGCCAACATGGCCATTCAGCCACAGTAGCGCCTGGAAAATGGGCTTCGTGAGGAAATAGAACCAGCCGAAATCGATGGCCAGATCAAACCGGTCAACGCCGAATTCTTCGGTGTAGGCATCCAGCAACGGTTTCTCTTTCGCGCCGGCGAAGAAATGGCTTTCGAATTCCACGGTGCCGCCAGCAGGTACAGTCTGGACCTCACTGAGGTAATCGACCTGATAGCGGTCCACACCTTCGTCACTGCGATGCACAAAGCGGGAATTTACGGCCTTGTCCTGTTCGGGCACCAGGGCGGTCAGCCAGTATTTGTCCGTGATACCGATCCAGCCGCCGGTGGCCGACTGCTCAATGACGCCCTTCTCCTGCAAGTCATCGTAATCGACCTCGGTGAGGGTTTCATTGAACACACCGAGCAGACCTTCATGCAGGATGAAAAAACCTGTGACCTCTGGCGTGGTCCGGCGCGAAACCAGACCATAGGTATGGAGCGAAGCCGTTGTGTCGCCGGCATTCTCGACGCGCTGAACGACAGAGAACATGTAGTTATTATCAATGGCGATGGTCTTCTTGAAAATCAGGCCTTCGCCATTGTTCCAACTCAAGGTAACGGGACTCGACGGTGTCAGTTCCCTGACGTTTGCGGCCCAGACGGTTTCCGGCGTCGGCATGGGGACAGCAGAGTTGCTGGCACCCGCAATCCAGCCGAAGTCGGCGTAGTAGGCGTTCTTCAGGCCTTTTGGCAGCAAGACAACGATTTCGGCGCTCTCGGGGTCCAGATCTTCGCGGTAATCGCGCAGCGACAGGTCATCAATCAGCCCGCCGACGAGAGAAATCGAGCCGTCCACCCGAGGCGTCCTGATAGCGATCCGACTTGGCGTAGAGAGGATTTCAGCCCGATTGGCATTTGCTACAGCAGCCACATCGACCGCTCCCATCTCCGGCATGGGTAATTCACTGGCCTGTCCGCTGCCATCGACAGTGGGCAGGGAGGACCCGGCGTCCGGTGCCGTGCCACCTGAAGTGTCGCCAGCCTGCTGATCGGTTACCGCTTGCGGGACGGGCGCGGGGTTCGTCATCTTGAAAAAGGCTTCAAAGCCCACCAGGATTGCGATCGACAGCACAATGGCCAGGATCATATTACGGTTATCGAACATTTCTTGTTTCCCTGGATTTTTCTTTTTCTAGAGGGCTCTGGTATCGACCGGAGGTACGGGATCATGACCACACGCACCCCAGGGGTGGCAACGGCAAACACGTTTTAACGTCAGCCACAGTCCTTGAACCACACCATGGGTTTTCAATGCGTCGATGGCATAGGCGGAACATGTGGGCGTAAATCGGCAATGCCCCGGCATGACCGAGGAAATAACGTAACGGTATAGATGGACAACACCAATCAGGGCGTGAACGAGGATCTGTGCCGGATGTTTCAGCACTGCGTTCATCAGATTTCGCCCCTCCACCCCATATAAATCAGTTGGTTCACCGACAGCCGCCGCGAGTCTCTCATGTGCGGGCGCTCATGTTTTGCGGTGCTCGACGAGTCGATCAAAAGCTGTTTTCAAATCATTCACAAGCATCGAATACGGCCGTTTGATGGTTGCGGCTCTGCCAATAACGACAAAGTCGTAGCCCTCGCGGGCATGGCGGGGCGCAACCTCATCCACTGCGGCGCGTAGTCTGCGGCGCGCCCGGTTCCGTTTGACGGCATTACCCACCTTTTTGGTGACGGTGAACCCAATGCGAACGGCTTCTGGCGACACAGACTCCCCGTCGTTATCAGGGCGCTGCCTAGCTTGAACAATCACACCCGGCGCGACCCATTTCCGTCGCGTGCCAGCGACCCGCAAAAACTGGGGTCGATGTTTTAAGCGAAGGACAACGGGGGACACGCGCACACTCAGGCAGAAAGACGCTTACGGCCTTTTGCCCGACGGTTGGCGAGAACCTTACGACCACCAACGGTGGCCATGCGGCTCCGAAAACCATGGCGGCGCTTACGAACGAGCTTGCTCGGTTGATAGGTGCGTTTCACGGAAACTCTCCGACGTTGACAAGCCACGGTGTATAAGGGGTCGGTTCACCGAAGTCAACGACGCTGGAGCGCTTTATTTTGGTGCCATTTTTGCCACTGGTTGGCGGTGTGAGCCGGTTTGCTTCACGGTTTGTTTATTTGAGTTCATTGGCACCGGCGCAACCTTTTCCATTATAACCATTGACAGGATGCCATCGGCTGTAAATCGTTACTGACGCTGAGGTTTGCGACCTGAATTGTGGAGCGACTGTGTCGGGCAACGAGCGAGAAAATCGGATGAATTCCTCAAGCGAGGCGGCGCACGGTGGCCTGCCCCTAAAACGATTGTTTCCAATCGCGCTGATTGTGGCGGGATTTGCCGCATTTTTTCTGCTTGGCGGGCAGAAATACCTGTCCTTCAGTATGCTGAGCGAACACCGTGAAAGCATTATGGCATGGTACGAAGCCAACATGGCTCTCGCCATATTCCTATTCTGGATTATTTATACCTTGGCGGTAGCATTTTCTCTGCCCGGAGCCGTATGGCTGACGCTCATCGGAGGCTTTGTTTTTGGAACCTGGGGGGCGCTGATCTGCGTTGTCACGTCGGCAACTGTCGGGTCTGTTCTCATTTTTCTTGCAGCACGGTACGCCTTTGCCGACTTTTTCCATGCCAAGGCAGGACCAATGGTGCACCGCATGGAAGATGGCTTTCGTGAAAACGCCTTGTCGTATCTTTTGTTTCTGCGCCTTGTGCCGGTGTTTCCCTTCTGGTTGGTCAATCTGGTACCGGCCGTTCTCGGCGTTCCCCTGAGAACCTATTTTATTGGCACACTAGTTGGTATCATCCCCGGCAGTTTCGTCTATTGCAGTGTCGGCAACGGACTGGGTGCCATATTTGAGAAGGGCGAGATGCCGGATCTCGGGGTTATTTTCGAGCCGCAAATTCTCATCCCCATCATCGGGCTTGCCGTCTTGTCCCTGATTCCGATTATCTTCAAAAGGATCAATAAAACGTGAGTATCGGCGATACGATCAAGAGGGATATCTGCGTCATTGGCGCAGGGTCAGGCGGCTTGTCTGTGGCCGCCGGGGCGTCCCAGATGGGGGCCAGCACGGTGCTTATTGAGAAGGCCAAAATGGGGGGCGATTGCCTGAACTACGGGTGTGTGCCGTCCAAGGCCTTGCTGGCCGCCGGTAAAGTCGCCCACTCCATGCGCCACGGTGCGCCCTTCGGGATCGGGTCAGTTGAGCCTGTAATCGATCGTCGGGCGGTTTATGATCATGTTCAGGGTGTCATAGACGGCATTGCCCCCAATGATTCCGTCGAGCGCTTTGAAGGCCTCGGCGTCAAGGTTATCCAAAACACAGCCCGCTTCACCGATCACCATACCGTTGAGGCCGGGGGCACGATCATCAAGGCGCGGCGGTTTGTCATTGCCACGGGGTCATCCCCGTCCGTGCCGCCCATTCCCGGGCTCAAGGATGTCCCATTTCATACCAACGAGACGATTTTCACCGCGGATAAGTTTCCCGGGCGACTGGTCGTCATCGGCGGCGGGCCAATCGGCTGTGAAATGGCCCAGGCGCACCGTCATTTGGGCGCTCATGTCACAATCCTGGAACACTTTTCCATCCTGCCCAAGGACGACCCTGAACTGGCCGATGTGGTGCGCCGCTCCATGCGCGACGATGGCATCGACATTCGCGAAGGCATCAGCGTGCTCCGGGTCGATAAAACGGCGGACGGCGTTGTCGTCATGGTTCAATCAGGTGACGGGCCAGAAGAAAGAATTGAAGGCTCCGATCTGCTGTTGGCCACCGGACGCATAGCCAATGTGGCCGAACTTAATCTGGAAGCCGCCGGAATTACCTATTCCAACAAGGGAATCCAAGTCGACAAACGGCTGCGGACCACCAATCACCAGGTTTTCGCCATCGGCGACTGCGCGGGCGGCCCGCAATTCACCCATGTTGCCGGCTATCACGCCGGTATCGTCATCCGGAACGCGCTGTTCCGGCTGCCTGCCAAAGCCGATCACCGGGCCGTGCCCTGGGTGACCTTCACCAGCCCTGAACTGGCGCAGGTCGGGATGACGGAAGACGCGGCGCGAAAGGCCCATGGCAATGATTTCCGCATCCTGCGCTGGCCTTATTTTGAGAATGACCGGGCACGGGCACAACACCAGACCGACGGCCTGATCAAGGCAATCATTACCCCGAAGGGACATATCCTTGGTGCCGGGATCGCGGGCGCAAATGCGGGCGAGTTGATCCAGACCTGGGTGCTGGCCATGGCGGAGAAATCGAAAATCGGCGCCATTGCCGGCATGATCGCGCCGTACCCCACATTGGGCGAAATTTCCAAGCGTGCGGCGGGTAGTTTTTACACGTCAACCCTGTTCAGCGAACGGACAAAGTGGATCGTACGGTTTCTCGCCCGTTTTGGTTAATGCCAAGGAACAGTGATAATCCTTGCTATAAGGAATGGCCATGTCCGAATCAGGAGAACAACACGAAACGGAAAATCCGGAGACCCCATCCGGAGGCTTCCGCCCGCGCACTGACCGGTCCAGTATTTTTACCGGACTGTCGGCGCGCCTGGTTGTCCTCACCGTTGTGTTTGTCATGCTGGCGGAATTCCTGATCTGGACGCCGTCGGTCTCGCGGTTCCGGAAAAACTATCTGGAAGAGAACATCGCCAAGGCCCACCTCGCCATGATCGCCGTGGGCTCCCTGAAATCAGAAGCCGTGAGCAGCGACCTGGAGCAGGAGCTTCTGTTCTATACCAACACCTATGGCATCGTCCTCAACCTCACGGATCAGCGCATGCTGATGGTCGGCGATACCATGCCGCCGAAAATCGATCTTGACGTGGACCTGTCTGACGACCGGTTCCTGGGCTGGGTCCGCGGTGCCTTTTCGACCCTGGCACAGCAGGAAAACAGGGTGCTGCGGGTCATGGGGCCATCGCCCAAAAACCCTGAAATCGGGGTGGAGATCATCATCGATGAAGCCCCCATGCGGGAATCCATGATCAGCTTCTCCTGGCGAATTCTGGGACTTTCCATCGTCATCTCCATGTTCACGGCCGCCTTGGTCTTCCTTTCATTGCAGTGGCTCATGGTGCGCCCGATCCGGTATTTGACCCGCAACCTGGGGCAGTTCCGCGAGAAACCGGAAGATCCCGACCGGGTGATCAGGCCAACGGACCGCCCGGACGAATTGGGCCGCGCCCAGCGCGAACTGCGGATCATGCAGGAAGAAGTGCGCATGGCGCTGCGCCAGAAAACCCGGCTGGCGACCCTGGGTGCCGCGGTGGCGCGGGTGAACCATGATCTGCGAAACACGCTGGCGACGGCCGTGCTGGCGTCGGACCGGCTGTCGACTATTGATGATCCGGAAGTCCAGCGGGTCATGCCGCGTCTTTATAACGCCGTGGACCGGGCGGTGCGGCTGTGCAGTCAGACGCTGGATTATGTAAGCGCCAGCGACCTGAAGCTTCGCCCCGAACCGTTCCACCTGCAAGAACTGCTGGTCGAAGTCGGCGTGGCGCTCAGGGAAGGTCTGTCCGGGCAAACCATGGAGTGGAACAACGACGTCGCCTTTGGCGTCACCGTCATTGGCGACCGGCACCAGCTATTCCGGGCCTTTCACAATCTGGCGCTCAATGCGCAGATGGCGGGCGCGGAATACCTGACGGTGTCCGCCGACGTGAACGGCGACGTCGCACGGATTGACCTTGCGGACAACGGGCCGGGTCTGCCCGAGAAGGCCCGCGAGCACCTGTATGAGCCGTTTGCCGGATCATCGCGAAAGGGCGGCACGGGTCTGGGGCTGGTCATTGCCCACGATATCATCGTCGCCCACGATGGCCGGATCGAGCTGACCGGAACGGGCGAGGACGGGACGACCTTCCGGATCGAGCTGCCCGCCCTGCAAGTCGATGAATCGCTGCTGGCTGAAGAATGAAAACCGCCCCGACAAGCGCACCGTGGAACCCGGAACAATACGAAAAGTTCGCCCATGAGAGAAATCGTCCGGCCCTGGACCTGATGGCCCAAATTCCCTTGCAGAACGCCGAACAGGTCGTTGATCTGGGATGTGGGGCGGGTCATCAGGCCGCCGCCCTTGGCGAACGGTTTCCCATGGCGCAGGTGCTGGGCATCGACTCATCGCCGGAAATGCTGGAACAGGCCCGCCGGACATATGGTCAGGTGGCAAGGCTGCAATGGCGCGAGGCCCAGGTGGAAGATGTCGTGCCCCATACACCACCCGACCTGATCTATTCCAATGCCGCCCTGCAATGGGTGGGGGGGCACGAAACCCTGTTCCCCCGTCTGGCCTCGTGGCTGAAATCCGGCGGTGTTATGGCCGTCCAGATGCCCGACAATTTCGACGCTTTGTCCCATCAGATCATGCGAACCACGGCAAAAAATGGCCCGTGGGCCAATCGGCTCCACGCTGTGAAGCGCACGTCCCCTGTAAAGAATGCCGCCTTTTACTACGGCGCACTGGCCCCTCACGTGCGGCACATGGATATATGGACGACCACGTACATCCATGTCCTCGAAGGCAGCGACCCGGTCGCCGAATGGACCAAATCCACCGGCCTGAGACCGTACCTCTCGGCGCTCGAAGATGACGCGGCACGGGGTGAATTTTTTGCGGACTACGCGGAGCGCCTGCGCGATGCCTATCCACCCGAACCGGATGGCCGCACCCTGTTTCCGTTTCGACGGATGTTTATGATCGCGGTGGTTTAGGGCCGCTCCGGGAACCGTTCACCGCATCTCCGATGGTTCGCACAGATTAATGGATGTGCGCGAAATCCCTGAGGGTGCCGAGTTCCAACTGGGCTTCATCAAGCTGGTTTTTGACAATATCGCCGATGCTGATCATTCCCATCAGTTCACCGTCGTCCACCACGGGAAGGTGACGCACATGCTTAAGGGTCATCGTTTGCATGACGCTTTTGATCGTATCATCCATCTCGCAGGTGTAGACCCGGGACATGACCTCCTCGACTTTCTGATCAAGGGTTGCGATCCCGTGTGCGGCTATGCTGTGGAGGACGTCGCGTTCGGTAACGATGCCGACGAGGTTTCCGGTTGGTCCACAGACCATAACGGCTCCTATCTTCTTTTCCGTGAACATGCGGATGACGGTGTCTACGTGGTGTCGCGGGTCCACGGTGATAACGGAACCACTCTTCTTTCGCAGAATTTCAGATACAAGCATCGCTCACCTCCTTGCCGATTAGCCCAACGGGTTCGACCGGGGCGCGCCTGACCGAAACCGGAAATTAACCCGGAGCACCCGGTTTTATTGGAAGGGCCTAAGCGGCGTGTGCCGGATTCCCGAAACCCCGCAGATGCCGCAATTACCTGTTTCACCATCTGGAGAGGCGGATATACCCGCGTCTCCGCAAATACATACCCTGATGAGGTCCAACCAAACTCTCCGGCCTCCGTATGCCTGATACTACCACAAAATGCCCCGTTCCCCAATGCGGATCACCGGGGCGGAAGTCTGGCCCCTGGGGCGTCGGCGCGCCAGATGTCCGAATGGAAATCTGGAGACACCTTCCTTAATTCCCCCTTCCCCTTCTTGAGAGAGGGCAAATGCTGGGGCGGTCGGGCTGGCAATGGTCCGGGTTAGAGGTGGTGGTCGCTAATTCGTTTTGGGAATGTGTATTATCTCAATGCCTTCACGGTGTCTTGCTGGCCCAGGATCCGCACGATCAAAACTTCCTGACCTTCGATGATCATAAATCGAATGTGACCTATGCACGCTCCGGCGGTAGCCTTTGCGGATATCGTCAACGGTTGGGAATGTGAGAGAGGGAGATTAGACGAATGAACAGTTTATTTATCCAGGTCATCAAGTTCAGCCATCCTAAATTCTTCATCAGCATCAAAACGCGCCGCAAGTTTGACAGCGATTTTCAACGCCGCCCGCAAATTGGAGCCATTTTCTTCGGGTTTTTCACCTTCGATCATCTGCTTGAGAGCAACATCCATACGGTAGCGTGGAACTGCCGTCTCAGGAAACTCGCTAAGCATTGGTAAAAGCAATTGCCACATATCATTGGCTTTGGCAAATCTGGCGCGGAAATAATTTCCCTCGGGGTTAAGACCATTACCCATTACCCCAATGGTGGAGAAAAGCACGCCTCGCAGTGTGATCAGATAGGGACACATCGAACGGACAATATCGTGTCTCGCATCCGCTTTTGCTCGCTCATCGCGCCACACACTAAGCCACGCCATACCCAGCACTGTGGTTATAGCGCCGCCGGCTGCTCCAATGAATGGAGTCCAGTTCCCAACCATCTTATCTGTAAAAGCAGCAAGGCCAACGATACAGCCAACAGCAAAGCCAGTAGCAACAAGGGCCGTTCTAAGGATTGGTTCTGCATGTTTTTTCATGCCCGCAATTGTGCACAACCTCGACCGCTCAATCAATCGTTGATGACGGCGTCATAAACCAGGAATTGAGATGAAACCTAAATCAATCAGACACAAAGCGCGCATGCAAAAGCCAAGCATGGACAGTTTGCCATTTAGGGCCAGAGGGTCTGAAGCGAAGCAAATTGGGGTGTTCGGATTTCAGGTAGTTATGAAAAATAAAGCCGTCCGTTCCTGTGGCAGTCTCTCAATCACCGCGGTTACTTTCCCACCAGCGCTGCCATTCGGAAAGAATTAGTCGTTTAGCTTCATCTTTTTTCATGGGCGAATTTTACGGAAGAAAAACTTGCTTGTAAACATTAGTGTCCACCCCAAAAACGAGGATTGAACATGAAGGAAAACGAAACAGAAAGAACAACGGCGATGGGGTTGTGGACCCACGCGAAAGAGTTTTCAGATGCCGCCAAGATTCTCCGCGATTCCAAGAAACGGCACACTACGATTCCCGCCTACTACTTAATTGGGCACGCCGTTGAGTTGATCCTAAAGTCCTACCTGTTAGCGGCTGGCGAGACCCGTAAAGTCCTGAAAGATAAAATTGGACACAACCTCAAAAAAGCTGCCGATAAAGTCAGGGAACATGATGATGGAAAGATTTCCATTTTGTTGGACGAGTACGCGCAGCAAATAGAAATGCTGAACAGATGTTATCAGCGTAAGGAATTTGAGTACCGGGTAACCGGAACCAAGATACTTCCGAAGAAACGCGTTCTTCATCAGCTGTTAGATGACCTTATTCCCTTGGCAAAACCATACGCGCGACAATCGTTAAACGCGCTACCAAAGACGAAAGTATAGCGTTCAAGAAACGAGGGACGATGGCGCGGCCTCGGGTTCTAATTGGAGGAAAAGAACGATGGAGAAAATTGTGATTGGGGCGCAAGGATTGTCAATCATCCAATTTGGTTCATGACCCATCCAACCCACAAACATAGGATAAAAGACCTGATTATGAGACCTTTGCATAAATGGGCTGTGTGTGATTCAAATATCCTTGGTTGTTTTTGCAGGAGATCGGCGATGTCACACCGGGATGTAGGTCAGATGAGCCTGGCGGACGGTCTTGTTGGCCGGGGCAGGAAACAAAGCGGTCTTGATCGGCTGGGCGCTGTGATTGATTGGTCATGCTTTGAGCGCCTGCTTGAGGGGATTTATGCCTCGCGCCGTGGCCGCCCGTCCTACCCGCCTGTTGTGTTGTT
>FLOH01001256.1_pt1 | contig 40689 bp, 40 predicted proteins | sample 756751 | NCBI WGS metagenome assembly FLOH01 (sample SAMEA4026879, study PRJEB14308) | marine metagenome | biome: coastal water; material: water | depth 74 m
ATCCAAGTTTCACGCCTTCATAACGGTAAATCCGTGCCGCTTGCGATGTTGGTGCGCGGTGAGATTATTGGCGAGATGTCCCTGATTGACAACCAACCGCGCATGGCCTCCGCCGTTGCCGTAGAAGCGTGTAAGTTGGTGTGCATCTCTGAAAACAATCTCCAAGAGCGCATGGGCAAGTTGGCCGACAGCGATCAGGTTTTGCACTTTCTCATCAAAACTCTGGTGCGCAGACTGCGTGGCCTAGCCCGCAATACGGAATAAGCGTGGCCTAGCCCGCAATACGGAATAAGCGTGGCCTAGCCCGCACTATGAAACACCGTCATTCCAAATCGGCACCATGTTCACTGTGGGCAGAAATTCCGACGTTGGCGTTATGGCGTCGAGTTGGCGGGAGACTTCTTGTATGGTTGGGCGGTCTTTGGTGTTTTGCAGCGGCCCCGAATCGTCGTTACCGTAAACGATGATGATGTGGTTGCGGGGCGTGCCGAAATACGATCCACGGGGGCTGATTTGGTCGAACACTTTGGCTTGCAGGTAATCGGCCATGGGGTGAATGACTGTGCTGGCTAAGCCTTTGGCGGTGTCGTAGCGCAAGGTCTTGCTGTTGCACAAGGAGCGTTCAGAATAGATTTTTTTGATGCCGAAGGTGTCCAGCTGGTCGTGGATAGGGGTGCCTTTTTTAAGCACGTAACCGCTGGTGAGAACCTTATCGACCGCATCGGCGTGCTCATAAATAAACTGAATGGTCTCGTCCAGTTCTGCGCGGGTTTCAGATGGAAAGCCGACGATGAGGAACAGGTGATTGCGAATGTTCGCCTGGTGCGCGCGAACCAGGGTGTTGGATGAACTTTCCACGGTGTTGCCCTTATCCATCATGGTGAGCAGGCGTTCCGATCCAGATTCCAAACCCCAATAGATACAGCGGCAGCCTGACACGTACATGTGGTCGAGAATTTCCTGTGTAAAATCGGCGGTCGGCTTGGCCAGCGCGAAGTAGCGGATATCCAAGCCCCGTTCTAAAATTTCATCGCCGATTTTTTGGAAGCGCTTGGCGGAAATCATTTCGTCGACAAAGGTGAAATGGCGCGCGCCGATGGTTTTGACGTGGTGTTCAATTTCCGCCACGCAGCGTGAAATCGATTGAGTTTTATAGCTGCCCGCGTAACTGGCGAAGTGATCGCAGAACGTACAGCGCCGCCAATAGCAGCCGCGTGAACTGATCAGCGGCACCACCGGGTCGGGGGTGTAATAGGCGTTTAAATCAAAATCGCTAAAGTCGGCGAAAGGCATGTCTTCGTGGTTAAGCTTTTCCAAACTTTGGCCAATATCGGTTTGACCCGAGCGGGCGTTGAAGCTGGCGCGTCCCGTGACCATGGCCAAGCCGTCACCACTTTCAATGGCGCGGAGCAGTTCCAAGAACGCCAGTTCGCCTTCGTGCACCACCACGTGATCGACGAATGAACGGGTGATAAAACCTTGCAAGTTCACTTCATTGAAAAAGCCCCCGCCGAACACGGTGATGACATTTGGATTGATCGTTTTGATGGTCCGCGCCAACAGCGCGGAAAACCAAAACTGCTGGGTGAACATCACCGACAAGGCGACGACGGCGGGTTTGCTGGACAAGATGTGACGGGCGAATTGATCGACGTACCAAGGGGTCGGTCCGTTGCGCTCAAAGATGGACTGACACTGCGCATTGTACGCATCGCTGATCAGGCCCTGATAGCGGGCGAATGTTTGTGCCAACGGGTCGTGCACGGCGTCGTCATAAAAATCATCACCGCCGGTGTTGAACAGGTCGGCGGCGGCGACGCATTGGTCGCTGTCTTCATAGTGAAAGGCGGCGGTGTGGTGACGCTGGGATTCGACGATGGCGGAAAACCACGTTGCGTTTAAGTCTAGGCACGTGACCTTAAAATTGCTTTTTTGTTCGACGTTGGCTTTGATTAAAGCGGGGCCGAGCGGCAACGATGGAAAGGACGCAATGGGCGAGACCATGCAGACGTTTTTGGCGCTGGGTTCCGCCCGTCCAAGGGCGGCTCTGTCGGGCAGTTCATCTGCAGACAAGGGGTGGAGGAAATCAAAATACTTGGCTTGATAGCCCGCCACCGTTTGGGTCGCTAGTTTGTAAAGTTGAATGGCTTCGGCGCGCCGCCCATTGGTGGCGAGGGTGTTGATGCGGCCATGCCACGCATCAAGCAGGGCGGGCTGGCTGGTCTGTGCACGCTCATAACAGCTTAAAGCCTTTTCACTGTGCCCTAAGTCGTGGTGGATGTGACCCATGGCGCATAAAATTTCAGCGGAGCCCGGCGCGTTGAGCTCCAAGGCGCGCGCAAAGCTGGTCAAAGCCCCGTCGTTGTCACAGGTGTGACGCAACATGTGGCCTTTGAACGCATGCGCCAACGGTGAATGGGCAAGACGGGCGACGGCGTTTTCCACCACCGCCAAAGCGTTCTCGACATAACCGGCCTCGAACAAGGTTCGGGCCAGCGCCTGGTAGCCGTCCAAAAGATCAGGGGCGATGGCAATAGCGTTCTGCGCGGCACTTTGGGATGCGTTCAAATCGTCCAAGCGTTCATGGGAACGGGCCAAAAGAACGTGTGCGGGGGCATTGTTTTTCACCAGTGCGATGGAGCGTGATACGGCGCTTTGCGCAGACGCATAATCGTGGGTGGCGAAAAAAGCCTGGGCGAGGAGGAAGTAGATGTAGGCTTGTTGGGTCTTATCCGGCTTGCTTTTGGCCTTGCCGCCTTTCGCCAGGGTGGGGGCTATCAACCGCCAACACAACGCGGAGGCTTTTTTGCTGTCGCCGTCTCGGTAACACGCCAACGCCGGAACCATGGTTGTAATGTCCAAGCGGGTCTCTGTGCGGGGCGGGGCGTTGATGGGTGCTTGGATGGTCGGTTGAAATGGTGACGTGGCTAACGGCCTTAAGTTTTGGGTCGATTTGTTGGTCGATGGCATGAACGAAAGCCTCATTGTTCGCGCAAAGGGATCAAGCCATTCGATCCAAGGGCGCCAAGGCCCTTAGTTTGAAGGATTCTAAGGGGCCGCGTCAATGGATGAACGCGCGGAACCCGGCAAAATTCCACTGTTACGTGATTTCCCATTTTGCGCATTGCAGTTGCAATGTGGACCGCAGAGGATCAAAATCAAGGATGCCGAGATGAACGTTTGGGAGGAGACGCACATGGAAAACATGAATGAATCCTGCGGGTTGGCGACGGCATGTGCCGCAGTTGAATTGTTGCAGAGGTCAGGTATGAGCCTCAAGGAGGCTCAGGTTTACGTGGCGCAAAACTCAAAATACAATCACGTAGCCCTGCGAAATTTCGCCGACGATATCCGCCACGAGCAACCCAAGTCCCACCAAGAGATGATCGACACCTATTGGAGACAGCTCAGCATCGCCAAAAAATTCGCCGAAGACAATCCCCGCTACGGTGCGGATGTCTTGCTGAGCGCACTGGAAGATAGCTTAGAATAATCCCTTTAAGGGGGGACGGTGCCCACCAAGCAAACACCAGCGGGGCGCGGGGGTTCGGCACTGAACCGAATGTGATTAAATTCACATAATTAGGAATTAAACATTTATATTTGGGTCGCTTTGATGTGTAAACAAAGGCAAAGTGCCCGGTGCACCCCGGGTGACGTTCGCAAAATAGTATTTTGAGAAGCTATCAAGTGTCTAGAAAACCAGGGGCTTGCCACTGATTCTGCTTTAGGGTGTTAAGCTGATTTTGATCCTGCGCCAGCCAAGGCCATGGCAACCTCAGACTTCAGTTCAGCACAGAGGTCCACAAGTTTCCCAATGAAAGACTCTGCATCGGGCATGTTATTTAGCAGTTGCATAGACAAAGCATTCACCTGCGATAGCGAACTTATGATTTTGGGATGCTGTAGTTCTTTTGAAAACCAGATTGTTAAAGATTCGGCGGTTTCTTTCAATTCCGTAACTAGGTAATCGATAGGTTCTCCGTCATGGGCTAACGCAATTTGGTTGGCAAGATAATTAAGATGGGCCGCCTGACGGATTTTATAGTTGACCCGAACCAAGCGTGACGTAATTTGAATGGCTTGATCAAGCCCCCTCCCTTTACCCGATGTTTTTATTTGAACTGGATTGGGCACGGAAATCAATGGGACCTGTTCGGCATCTTTTCGTTCACCGTCTCTACGGTCCGGGCCGATATATTGGGCCGTAACAACCCAATGTTTTCGACCTTTTTCAAATGCCCCCATCTATTTAAGAACATTGCCCGTTGTTACCGGGCCAACGATAACACCGTCTGCACCACAATTAACAAGGGGCCTGATATGTTCTGTCGAGGCGCTTTCTGATATCAAAACGGTCAATACAAAAGGATTAAAACCGATTTCCCCCAGCCGAACGCGCCGGACCAATTTTGATGTAGAAATGGTTTCAATGTGATGATCACAAATAAGGACGTCAGGGTTGTTTTGAGCAAACGCGCTTAATAAGCCGTGTACAGAATTTACTCCGGTGACCATTGGGTAGCCGGCATATGACAGGGCGTCTGAGATACTTTTGCAGATCTGCGTATTACCAATAGCAAGCACAACATTTATGCTTTGAGACATTACGGCTGCCCCCCCTTTTTTTATTGCAGACTTCAAACATGACCTATGCCGCCAATCGGTAGGATGTAAGCACGCCCATAGGCAGTATCAATCAGAACTATCATGGAATGCAGCACCCTGATGGATACTGTGACGTCACCATTTCACTGCATCTGTGAGTGTATGTTAATAAACTTGAAATGCAAACTCAGCTTGTTATGTATGAGATCATTTTCAGTCTGTTGAGAGGGCAAGATTAGGTGTGGTGGGAGGGGGGCAAAAACCCAAGGCCCCGGTTTCCCAGGGCCTTGGGTTTAGTACCTTAAACTTGGTCGGGGCGAGAGGATTTGAACCTCCGACCCCCTGCTCCCGAAGCAGGTGCGCTACCAGGCTGCGCCACGCCCCGACAATGGTTTTGCTTATTTCGAGGCGCTTATATAGCGCCACGGCTGTTGCAACGCAAGGACCAACACGGGTCCCCGTCGCGTGTTGTTAGTAAGCGCGTTCGATGCAGAAGTCGATGACGTCCAAAAGTGCTGTTTTGATCTCGCTTTCGGGAAATACGCCCAGCGCGTCGCGGGCGATGGCGCCGAAGTGGCGGGCGCGCTCAACCGTGTCGGACAAGGCATTGTGTTTGACCAGCAAGGCGGTGGCGTGTTCGATATCGCCGTCGTTTTGCTCCAACTCTTCCAAGGTACGCTTCCAAAAGGTGCGCTCTTCTTCTGTGCCGCGGGCGAACGCCAGCACGATGGGCAGGGTGATTTTGCCTTCACGGAAATCGTCGCCGACGGCTTTGCCCAGGCTTTCTTGCTTGGCCGAAAAATCCAACACGTCGTCAACCAATTGAAAGGCAATGCCGAGATTCAGGCCATAGGCGCGAAACGCGTCTTGCTCTTTTTTGGGCCGTCCGGCGATCACCGGCCCAAGCTCTGAGGCGGCGGCAAACAGTTCGGCGGTTTTGGCCTGGATGACCTCCATATACGCACTTTCGCTGGTTTCGGTGTCGTTGGCGGTGACCAGTTGCAGCACTTCGCCCTCGGCCAGGATGGACGAGCCCTGCGACAAAATGCGCAGCACTTCCAAATCGCCGTCTTCGACCATCAACGCGAATGAGCGCGTGAACAAAAAGTCGCCCACCAAAACGCTGGCTTTGTTGCCCCACAGCGCATTGGCGGAGGCCTCGCCCCGGCGCAAATCGCTTTCGTCGACCACGTCGTCGTGTAAAAGGGTGGCGGTGTGAATGAATTCGATGCACGCCGACAGCAAAATGTGGCGGTCGCCCTCATAACCGCACATGCGCGCGGACGCCAACGTCAGCATCGGGCGCAAACGCTTGCCACCGGCGGCGATGATGTGCCCCGCCAGTTGCGGAATCAGCGAGACCGGGCTGTGCATACGCTCCACAATGGCCAAGTTTGCGGCTTTGAGGTCGGCTTCGACCAATTTGGCCAAGCGATCCAAAGGTGAGCCTTTTGCGCGCTCTTGGTCTAAGTTTACAACAACGCCCAAAGCGTTTCTCCCCGTTCGGTCTGTAGTTCGCCAGTCTACAGTTCGGTTGTGCGGATTTGCTATATTACAGTATTGTTGGAGCATATATGACCGCCCAGGTGGGCATTGGTCAAGCTCCGAGAGGGATTTAGAGGGCAGTGGTGGAGAAGAAAGAGAGATGATTGAGCTGATACGGACCAACGATCCGGTACTGATTTCGTGGCTGCGCGCCCAGTTGGATGACGCAGGTATTGAGGTTTTGGTACTGGACGAGCACATGAGCGCCATGGATGGCTCTGTCCTCGCCATCCCCCGTCGGATTATGGTGGCCCAGCGTGATCAGCGCGAAGCGGAGGAGATTCTTGCCGAAGCCGACCGCATTGCCCAGGGCGATGCTTGATGAACTTTGAGACCTCAAACGACCGCATTTTAGGCGGCCAAGTCCTTTTGACCCAGCCCAAGGACGGCTACCGTGCCGCCGTGGATCCGGTGTTTTTGGCCGCCGCCGTGCATGCCGATGAAGGAGAACGGGCCTTGGATTTGGGCTGTGGCGTGGGCGCGGCGATGCTGTGTTTGGCGGCGCGGTGCCCCGGTGTGCGCATTGACGGGTTGGAATTGCAGCCGCAACTGGTCCACTTGGCGCGGGCGAATATTGATGCCAACGGTTTTACCGGGCGGCTGGGTGTTTTTGATGGTGATTTGCTCACCCCCCCACCAGAGCTTGAGGCGGAAAGCTACGCCCATGTGTTCGCCAATCCGCCTTATTTGAGCGACGACAGGGGCAATCCGCCGCCCAATGCGTCTAAAAAAATCGCCCATGTGGAAGGCGAGGCTGCTTTAAGCGATTGGATCGACGCGGCGTTGACGTTTTGCCGCCGAAAGGGTTCCATCACCTTCATACAGCGCGCTGATCGCTTGGCCGACCTGCTGAGCGGGCTATCTGGAAAGGCCGGAGAAATCGCCGTGTTTCCCTTGTGGCCCAAAGACCAAGACAACGCCCACCGGGTCATTGTGCGGGCGCGCAAAGGCTTAAAAACGCCTCTGCAACTGAGGCGCGGAATGACCTTGCACAACGACGATGGTTCTTACACCGAAGGTGCTGATGCCGTGTTGAAGGGCGGGGCGCTGCGTTTAAGGATTTGACCATCCGCCAGCGTGCGCTTACAAGAGTGTCATGTTCGGTTTTAGCCTCTTCAAACTCATTTTCACTGTCGTTGTCGTTTATGCGGTGTGGAAAGCTTTTCAGTACTTCTCGCGCTTTCAAGAAGAGCGGGAACGGCCTGGGCGTGCTTCGGGGCGTGCTTCGGGGCGGGCTTCTGATGATTCCCGCGCTCAACAGAAATCTCACCATGCGGCGAAATCGGCCCCCCCTCAAGACGGTGTCGAAGACATGGTCGAATGCAAAGTTTGCGGCGCTTACGTGACCCGTGGGGCGAAGTCTTGCGGGCGCACCGACTGCCCTTTTATGGGGTGAAGCGTGCGCGGCTTTTTTGCCCTGGGTAACAAGTTGATCCAAGCGTTCCCGCCTTGACCAGACCCGTTCTAAGGCGCTATCTTCGCCGCGCTGCAACATTTTTGTATTCGCCCGATATTTCAGTTCGTTTTCTAAGGTTTATGTCCAATGTCCGGTGTGCCTGCACCCAATCCTGATACGTGTTTTCAAAACCTGATTTTGAAATTGCAAACCTTTTGGGCGGGGCATGGGTGTGTGCTGTTGCAACCCCACGACCAAGAAGTCGGCGCGGGCACCTTCCATCCCGCGACCACCTTGCGCGCTCTGGGATCAAAACCGTGGAAGGCCGCGTATGTGCAGCCCTCAAGGCGTCCCACCGATGGCCGCTATGGGGAAAACCCCAACCGCTTGCAGCATTACTACCAGTTTCAAGCGATCTTGAAGCCATCGCCGCCCAACAGCCAAGAGCTCTATCTCGACAGCCTCAAAACCTTGGGCATCGACTGGGCCAAGCACGACATCCGCTTCGTCGAAGACGATTGGGAAAGCCCGACCTTGGGCGCGTGGGGGCTGGGCTGGGAAGTGTGGTGCGACGGCATGGAAGTGTCGCAGTTCACCTATTTTCAGCAAGTCGGCGGGATTGAGTGCAACCCGGTGGCGGTGGAACTCACCTACGGGTTGGAACGCTTGGCCATGTACATCCAGGGCGTCGAAAATGTCTATGACTTGGATTGGAACGGACTTCCTGCTGAAGAGGGGGGGGTGCGCTACGACGAGGTGTTTAAGCGCAACGAAGTCGAACAGTCGGCCTACAACTTTGAACACGCCGACACCGACATTCTGTTTCGTCAGTTTGCCGATGCGGAAAACAATTGCCAGCGCTTGCTGGGGCTGGACACGCCGTTGGCGCTGCCCGCTTACGAACACTGCATCAAGGCCTCGCACACCTTTAACCTGTTGGATGCGCGTGGGGTCATTTCGGTGACGGAACGCCAAGCCTACATCGGGCGGGTGCGCGGCTTGTCCAAGGGCTGCTGCGAAGCCTGGTTAGCTGGCGAAGAGGAGAGCGCATAATGGCCGAGTTGCTCCTTGAACTGTTTAGCGAAGAAATCCCCGCGCGCATGCAAACGGCGGCGGCGGCGGACCTGAAACGTCTGGTCGAAGACGGCCTGAAAAAAGCCGGGCTCGTCTGGACCAAGTCCGAAGCCTTCGTCACGCCGCGTCGTTTGGCGCTGGTGATCGATGGCTTGCCCCAAAAACAACCCGACGTCAAAGACGAACGCAAAGGCCCCCAAGTGGGCGCGCCGGAACAGGCGTTGGCAGGCTTTATGAAATCGTTGGGCGGGATGAGCCTGGGCGACTGCGAACAGCGCGACGTCAAGGGCAAGATGTTTTACTTCGCGGTGATTGAAAAGAAGGGTGAGCCCACCATTGATGTCTTGGCGGGCATCTTAGACGCTGCCGTCAATGCGTTGCCATGGCCCAAGTCCATGCGCTGGGGTGCCGGTGAAAAACGTTGGGTGCGGCCTTTGCACAACATCCTCGCTTTGTTTGGCGGTGCCGTCGTGCCGCTGGCGTTTGAAGGCTGCGCAGCCAACCCACACACCTACGGCCATCGCTTCTTAAATCCCGGCCCCATCGCAGTTACGGCCTTCGCCGACTACCGCGTCAAACTGATGGACGCGCATGTGATGCTGTGCCCGTCTGAGCGCCGTGCCGAGATTGTTTCCCAAGCGGAAAAGTTGGCGGAACGCGCCGGCCTCACCCTGCGTGCCGACGAAGGCTTGCTGCAAGAAGTCACCGGGTTGATTGAATGGCCCGTGGTCTTGATGGGCTGCATCGATGCCGCGTTCATGGCCGTGCCGCCCGAAGTTCTCACCACCACCATGCGCATCAACCAAAAATACTTTACCCTGTTGAACGCCGACGGCACCCTGGCCCCCAACTTCATCGTCGTCGCCAATCAAATGGCTTCGGATGGCGGCGCGGCTATCGTCCAAGGCAACGAACGGGTGCTGCGCGCACGGTTGTCGGACGCCAAGTTTTTTTGGGACCAAGACTTGAAAACCTCTCTGGCGTCGCGCGCTCCGGCGCTGAAAGACATCGTGTTTCACGCCAAGTTGGGCACCGTCGATGAAAAAATTGATCGCGTGCAAGCCTTGGCAGCCGATTTGTGCGCCTATATTCCCGGCGCCGATCGCGATCAGGTGCGCTCCGCCGCCCGTCTCGCCAAGGCCGACTTGGTCACCGGCATGGTTGGCGAGTTCCCTGAACTGCAAGGCGTGATGGGCCGTTATTACGCGCTGGCCGATGGCGAAAGCATGGATGTCGCGAACGCCATCGCCGAACATTATTCACCGGTCGGACCGTCTGACGCCTGTCCTACAGCTCCGGTGTCGGTGGCCGTGGCGATGGCCGATAAGCTGGATACCTTGGTGGGCTTTTGGACCATTGACGAAAAGCCGACAGGTTCCAAGGACCCGTTTGCGCTGCGTCGTGCCGCATTGGGCGTGATCCGTTTGATTATCGAAAATAAGCTGCGTTTGCCGCTTGGTGAGGCCTTCACCAAGGCGGGCGGTAAAACCGTTGCCGGCGACCTTCTCACCTTTTTCGCCGACCGTCTCAAAGTTCATTTGAAGGGCGAGGGCGTGCGTCATGATTTGATCGATGCGGCGTTCTCGTTAGGCGGCGAAGATGACTTGGTGCGCTTGTTGGCGCGGGTCGATGCGCTTTCGGCGTTTGTCGTCACCGATGATGGTGCTAATCTATTGGCGGCGCACAAACGGGCCACGAATATTTTGCGCATTGAAGAAAAGAAAGACGGCGCGTCGTACCAAGGCATCCCTGATGAAGGTGTTTTTGTCGAAGCGGCGGAGCGCACCTTGTTTCAGGCTTTGAAGGCCGCAGGGGAAGTCAGTAAGGCCCTGGTGTCGCAAGAAAAGTTTGCCGACGCCATGTCGGCTTTGGCCCGGTTGCGCGGGCCTTTGGATGTGTTCTTTGAAGACGTACTTGTGAATTTAGACGATAAAACGGTTCGCGAAAACCGTTTGAAGCTTCTTTCTCAAATACAGAGCGTGATGGGTGGAATCGCTGATTTTTCTAAGATCGATGGTTAACGGAGCCTAAAAAATGTCGCAAAAGTGGACCTATTCATTCGGTGGCGGTGTCGCGGAAGGGAGCGCAAAAATGCGCAACCTGTTGGGTGGCAAGGGCGCCAATTTGCATGAAATGAGCGCCATCGGCCTGAATGTGCCGCCGGGGTTCACCCTGACCACGGAAGTGTGCACCCATTTTGTCGCGACCAAGGGCGATTATCCCGACGGTCTCAACGCGCAAGTCGACGCCGCCATCGCCAAGTTGGAAACCATCATGGACGCGCCGTTTGGCGGGGGTCGGGATGATGGCCGGGTGTTGTTGCTGTCGGTCCGTTCCGGCGCCAGGGCCTCTATGCCGGGCATGATGGACACGGTCTTGAACTTAGGTCTGAATGATGAAGCGGTGGAAATTCTGGCTGCCGAAACGGGCGACGCGCGTTTTGCTTATGACAGTTATCGCCGTTTCGTGCAGATGTTCGGCGATGTGGTGTTGGGCGTTGACCACTACCATTTCGAAGACTTGCTGGAAGACTACAAACTCGACCACGCCTTGACCTTGGACACGGATCTGACGGCCGAAGATTGGAAGGCCCTGCTGCCCAAATACATTCACGCCATCGAAAAACAGACCGGCGAACCGTTTCCTCAAGACCCCCGCCAGCAATTGTGGGCGGCGATCGGCGCGGTGTTTCACAGCTGGACCAATAAACGGGCGCAGACCTATCGGATGCTTCACGATATCCCCGACGAATGGGGTACGGCGGTCAATGTTCAGGCCATGGTGTTCGGCAACATGGGCGACGACAGCGCCACCGGGGTGTGCTTCACGCGCAATCCGTCGACCGGGGAAAACCTGTTTTACGGCGAATACTTGGTCAATGCCCAAGGGGAAGACGTGGTCGCGGGCATTCGCACCCCGCAACCTTTGTCCCTGACGGAAAAAGAACGCGCCAGCATTCATTTGCCAAGTTTGGAAGAGCTCATGCCCGAGCTCTATGCCGAGTTGGACGACGTTCGTCACACCTTGGAACGCCATTACAGCGATATGCAGGATTTGGAATTCACCATCCAAGAAGGCAAGCTGTGGATTTTGCAAACCCGAGGCGGCAAGCGCACCACCAAAGCGGCTCTGAAAATCGCCGTGGACATGGTTGCGGAAGGCCTGATCGACCGCAACGAAGCCATTCGCCGCATTGAGCCGTCGCACTTGGACCAGTTGCTGCACCCGACCTTGGACCCCAAAGCGCCGCGCGACATTTTGGGTCAAGGCTTGCCGGCGTCGCCGGGGGCCGCGTTTGGCAAATTGGTGTTCACCGCTAAAGCCGCTGAAGAATGGGCGGAACGCGGCGAAGCTGTCATTTTGGCGCGGGTCGAAACCTCACCGGAAGACATCGGCGGCATGCATGTGTCCAAAGGCATTATCACCACCCGGGGCGGCATGACGTCACATGCTGCCGTGGTCGCACGGGGCATGGGCAAACCGTGTATTTCCGGCATGGGCGATATCATCGTTAACGTGAAAGAAAAAACCCTTTCGGCCTTGGGTGTGATTTTGAAAGAAGGCGACTTGGTCACGGTGGACGGTTCCGCCGGGCAACTGATGCGGGGCACCGTGCCGACCATTGAACCAGAACTCAGCGGCGATTTCGGCACGCTCATGGGCTGGGCCGATGACGTCCGTCGCCTCGGCGTGCGGGCAAATGCGGAAACTCCCACAGATGCCAAGGTGGCGCGCGGATTTGGTGCCGAAGGCATCGGCTTGGCGCGCACCGAACACATGTTTTTCGACCCCCAACGCATCATCCACATGCGCGAAATGATTTTGGCTTCCGACGTTGCGGCGCGGCGCGTCGCCTTGGACAAACTGCTGCCCTATCAACGCCAGGATTTTTCAGAGCTGTTGACCATTATGGAAGGGCTGCCGGTCACCATCCGTTTGCTGGACCCGCCGTTGCACGAATTTTTGCCCGATCAACCCGCCGACATTGCAAACGTGGCAAAGGTGTTGGGGGTGAGCGTCGAAGACGTTGTGCGCCGGGCCAAGGACTTGCACGAATTCAACCCCATGCTGGGCCATCGCGGCTGTCGCTTGGCGATCACCTATCCGGAAATTTACGAAATGCAGACCCGCGCCATTTTTGAAGCGGCCGCCGACCTCGTTAAATCAGGACAGTCCGTTCACCCCGAAGTGATGATTCCGTTGGTGGCGGACCGAGAAGAATTTACCCGTCTGAAAGCCTTGGTGGTTGAAACGGCGGATGCCGTTCTGGCGGAGCGCGGCGTTGAGCTGAGCTATCAGGTTGGCACCATGATTGAGTTGCCACGCGCCGCCCTGCAAGCGGGTGAAATCGCCAAGGATGCCGCATTTTTTAGCTTTGGCACCAACGATCTCACACAAACCACGTACGGCCTGTCACGCGATGACGCGGGGCGGTTCTTGCAGATTTACCGTGACAAAGGCGTTTTGAAATCCGATCCGTTTGTCACCATCGACCAAGCGGGTGTTGGTGAGCTGGTGAAAATCGGGTTTGAGCGTGGACGGGCGCAACGCCCAGATTTGAAAGTCGGTATTTGTGGCGAACATGGCGGCGACCCGGCGTCTATTCAGTTTTGCCATGACGTGGGGCTCGACTATGTTTCGTGTTCGCCCTACCGTGTCCCCATTGCGCGCCTAGCTGCGGCGCAGGTGGCGCTGGGTGGGGACATCAAAAACAACGCGTAAAACCGCCTATCTAGTGCTTTTGAGGAGATACTGCCCGGAATGTCCGATGAACCCTTGAACGTGCTTTTTTTGTGCTCGCACAATACGTGTCTTAGCATCATTGCTGAAGCACTGCTCAACAAGGTTGGACAAGGTCGTTTTCGAGCCTTCAGCGCCGGGAATGCGCCTAAGGGACAGGTCAACGCCTACGTTAAAGAAACTCTCCATCAAGTGGGTTATGACACGTCAGAACAATTTTCCAAAAGTTGGGACGCGTTTGCCGTCCCCAATGCGCCGCGCGTAGACGCCGTGATAACCTTGAGCGATGATCTGAAGTCCATACCACAGCCGATTTGGTATTCAAATCCCGTACACGTGCACTGGACTTTCACCGATCCTGAGGAACTTGACGGGAATGAGGGAAATCGTGTTGCTGGCTTTCGGCGTTGCTACGGCGAGCTGGAACAGCAGATGCTGAAACTGGCGGGCCAGCACACCGACAATGTTCGGGGTGAGGCGTTGGTGCAGTTGCTTGAAAGTATTAAGCCTTAAACACGTTTCACATAAATGGTGAATTCGCTGAGCGGATAGTCGTCGATGATTTCGACTTCCGGCGACAAGGTCAGGGCAAATTCGACGAAGGTCTTTTGCTCGGCGTAATACAAATCCAAAAGCCGTTCCGGTGAGGCCGCATTGAGCATGTTAAAGGCCATGACTTTGGTGGTCTTGTCCCAAAGCCGCTGCAAACTTGTCTGCACGTAAGCGCCCCAAATGTCTCGACGTGCTCCAAAATTCATATTGTATGTGCCTGAAACAAAAGAATAATCAGCCGTATGTGTGGCGATGGGGCTCTCCACGAAGGTGACCCGAGGATCCGTGTGGCGCTTTTGCGCTTCACGGATCATTTTCGGCGAAATGTCATAGCCGTAATAATGACCGCCCTGCATCAAAGGCTGGTCCGCCAACAAATCAAAAAGGGCTCCATAGCCGCAGCCCAAATCGTTCACGGTGATGGGACCGCTGAGATCTTGTTCGGCAATCGCTTCCAACAACAGTTCATAGCGCAGCTCTTGCCCGTCCTTATTTTTCCAAAATACGCCATTGGCCACCGGACCGCATTGGTTGATGCGGTAATTGTACGCAAGTGAAATCAGGTTGAGCAGTTCGCCGATATCTTCGGGTGGGGGTTGGGACATGGACTAGTTGTCTTCCTGTTTTTGAAACACGACCCAGGCGGGAACGTTCGGGCTGAGGGTTGCGCCCGCGCACGAATAGTTGACCCCTTCGGCCAATTTGTCGATGCGGATCAGGGCCAGACCCATATCGCCGACGCTGGTTTTCATTTCGCCCGCTTCGCGGCCATCGACTTCAAACACGGTTCCGGGGGCGGGGGCGGGGCCGTCGATTTTAACCGGTAACAGACGTTTTTTCACCAAGCCACGATAGCGGGTGCGCGCGGTGAGTTCTTGGCCCATGAAACAGCCCTTGGTAAAGCTGACGCCGTCCAATTCTTCAAAGCCGTATTCCAGCAACAGCGCCTTGTCCACGCCCATGTCGCGACTGCCATCCGCCAGACCCAAAGCGATGCGCTGATGTTCATAGGCGTCAAGGGTGCCGCCGCTAAGGCCTGCTTGCTCCAGCGCAGAGGTGTCGCCTTGGGGGGTAACGGCACGGCAGCCCATATCTAACAGTCGCGGGTCGGCATAAACGATGCCGCCGCTCAAAACCTTGGCCGCGCCACGCTCCGCAAAGCCCATGGCATCGAGCACGCCGTAGACCTGATACTCATCCGTCACGTCGCTGAGCACCACGTCGGAGCGCAGCTTGTACATGCTGAGGCGCTTGAAAAAATCCGAACGGCGATCCGCTTCGCAGTCGAGCACCAACGCGCCGTCCATTTCAAAAACGAAAAAGTCGTAGAGAAATTTTCCTTGCGGCGTCAAAAAGGCGCAATAGACCGCTTGCTCGGTCGTGACGCGCTTCATATCTTGCGATACCAAGCCTTGTAAATAGGGGCGCGCATCGGGGCCGGATATTTTCAGCAGACCACGGTTGGGTAAGGCGACAAAGGCGGCTGTATGGCTCATCTTGACGATATCCACTTTGTTTTTTCGGGGTTTCGCAAAAGGTGGGGTATTTAGCGCCCAATGGCAAGGGCTCTAGGCAATTTGGTCTCGGACCCTTATAAAGGCGCACGGTAGCCTAAGGGCAAGGTAATACTTAAGGAAACGCTTTGAGCCGCATTCTATTCATCACCTCCAATCGACTGGGCGACGCGGTGTTGTCGAGCGGATTGCTGGCGCATATGTTGAGCGTCTATCCCGGCGCGAAGGTGACGGTTGTGTGCGGCCCGGTGCCAGCAGGCCTGTTCGTCGGCGTGCCGGGGCTGGAACGGGTGATACAACTGCCCAAACGCAAGTACAGCCTGCATTGGTGGGACATGTGGCGGGCCTGTGTGGGGACCTTTTGGGATGTCGTCGTGGATCTGCGCAATGCGCCGCTCAGCTATGCCTTGCTGGCTAAGCGTCAAGTGCATCTGGGCAAGGCCAACAAACACTTCACCCACCGGGTGACGGCCATGGGCTCGTTGGTTGGCTTAGCGGACAATCCCCCCGCGCCGACGCTTTGGACCTTGCCAGAAAACGACCTCGCCGCGGCTCAACTGATACCGGACGGCGCGCCGGTGTTGGCGCTTGGCCCCACCGCCAATTGGATTGGCAAAACCTGGGAGGCCTCCAGGTTTGTCGACTTGGCGCTGCGCTTAACCGCGCCGGACGGGATTTTGCCGGGAGGGCGCATCGCGGTGATTGCGCACAGCTCTGAACGGCCTATGGCCCAGCCTGTTTTGGATGGCTTGCCCGCCGAGCGTACGCTTAATTTGGTGAGCGATACGCCATTGGCTACGGTGGCGGCGTGCCTCAGCCGTGCGGCCTTGTATGTGGGTAATGATTCCGGTCTGATGCACATGGCGGCAGCCGTTGATACACCCACCCTGGGCCTGTTTGGACCGTCGCGGGAAGAGCATTACGGACCGTGGGCGAAACCGGGCAGCGATAAAGCGCATGCAGTGCGCGGCGATAAACGCTATGAAGATGTATTCCCGGTTGATTACGATTATCGCAATACACCATCGCTGATGGGGGATTTAAGCGTAGATCGTGTCGAACAAGCCGCCCGCACCTTGTGGAGCCACCTGACGTGAAGACCGATACGCCGTCCCAACAACCGACCCTCACCGCCCTGGTGGTCGCGCACAACGAAGCGGCACAGCTTGATGCGTGTTTGAGCGCGTTGACCTTCGCGGACGAGATCGTCGTCGTGTTGGACAAGTGCACCGACGGCTCCAAAGACATTGCGGCGCGCTATACCGACAAGCTGATCGAAGGCAGTTGGGACATCGAAGGCCCGCGCCGTCACGCGGGTATCGACGTGTGCACCAGTGATTGGATCTTAGAGGTCGATGCCGACGAACGGGTATCCGTTGAGCTGGCATCCGAAATTCGCGAAAAAATCAAAACTGCGCCGTTTGGTCACTTTTTGATCCCTTACGACAACTATGTCGGCACCCATCTGGTGCGCTATGGCTGGGGGGCGTCGTGGGGGGTGAGCGCCACGGTGCGTCTCTATGCTCAAGGGGCGAAAGTGTGGGGGGCGCAGCGCATCCATCCCGGCGTTGAGCTTAAAGGCGAACGCATGTGGCTGGAAACTCGCATGATCCATTATGTGGATCGCAATGTTTCCGATATGATTTTGCGCTTAGACCGCTATTCTACGGCGCGCGCCAACGATTTACGCGCGTCGGGGAAAGTCGGCTCATTGGCGAATAACGTTCGTCGCCTTTTTTCGCGCTTTTTTAAGTGCTACATCGGACGCAAGGGCTACCGGGAAGGGCTTTATGGGTTTCTCATCGCCCTGATGGCGGGCCTGTTCCCGCTGTTGTCGTACATCAAAGCCAAACTGGAAGACGAAAAATGAGGGTTCTTCAAATCATGGCTGGGGCTGAGTTTGGCGGGGCTGAGGCCTTTTTTGTCCGGCTTGTCATCGGTCTGCACAAAGCCGGTCTGGATCAGCGCGTGGTGATCCGCAAAAACGAACAGCGCGCACAGGTCCTGCGCGACGCGGGCATTGAACCGGTCGAGCTGAATTTCAGCGGTCGCTTAGATCTGAAAACCGGCATGCTGATTAAGCGCGAACTACGCTCCTTTCGCCCCCAAGTGGTGCTGAGCTGGATGAACCGCGCGACGTCAAAGTTGCCGCGCAGTCGGCCTGCGGATCTGGACTACGTGCTGGCGGCGCGATTGGGCGGCTATTACAATCTCAAATACTATAAAAAATGCGATCATTTGGTGGGCAACACCGAAGACATTTGCGATTATTTGGGCAAAGAAAACTGGCCGCAAGACTGCATCCATTATCTTCCCAACTTTGTCGCAGCCGACCACCGTCCACCCGCACCGCGCAAAATGTTGCATATCCCTGAACGCGCTAAGATGATCTTGACCCTTGGGCGCTTGCACGCGAATAAGGCGTTTGACACTCTGGTCCGGGCATTGGCCCAAGTTCCCGACGCCTATTTGGTGATTGCCGGCGAAGGCCCGGAACGCGGGGCTATTGAAGCCTTGGCGCAAGAGCTGGGCGTGCGCCCACGCATTCGCATGTTGGGCTGGCGCGACGATGTGCCGCAACTGTTGGCGGCGTGCGATTTGTTTGTCTGTCCGTCGCGCCATGAACCGCTGGGCAATGTGGTTATCGAAGCGTGGGCGCAAGGCCGCCCGGTGGTCGCCACCGCCAGCGTCGGCCCGGCGGCGTTGATCGAAGACGGTGTTGATGGTCTGCTCACCCCCGTGGACGATGCGCCCGCGTTGGCAAAAACCATCAACCGAGTGTTAAAAGACGACACCCTGGCCGCCAAATTGGCCGAGGCCGGACGACAACACTACGAGCGCAAATTCACCGAGCAAATGGTGGTTCAACGCTATCTTGATTTCTTCCAGGAGATCGCGGACTGATGTGTGGCATTGCCGGGTTCGTCGGTCTGTTAAATGCGGAGGGACTCAAGGCAAGTGCCGGGGAGCATTTTGCGGACGTGCTGGCGCACCGGGGTCCCGACGGCCAAGGGTCTTATCGCAATGGGTCCTGCGCTCTGGTCCATACCCGCTTGGCCATCATAGATATCGAAGGGGGGCAGCAGCCGTTCGTTGCGCGACGCGAAAATGGTGCCGAAGTGGCCTTGATTGCGAACGGAGAGATTTACAATAATCTCGAACTGCGCCAAGCCATGACGGATACGGCGTTCACCAGCTTGTCCGATAGCGAACCGCCGCTTTACCTTTATCTCAAGCACGGCGTGGATTTCGCCCAACATTTGCGCGGCATGTACGCCATTGCGATTTGGGATGCCGAGCCTGAACGGCTGATACTCTGCCGCGATCCGTTTGGCATTAAACCGTTGTATTATGCCCAAACGGCGCAAGGTTTTGCGTTCGCGTCCGAACCGCGCGCCTTGATTACGGACGGCCTCTGCGATCGCACGCTCAAGACCTCTGTTCGCGATGAACTTTTGCAATTGCAATTTTTCACCGGCGAAGACACCGCCTTTGCAGGCATCCACCGGGTTGCCCCCGGGCAAACCCTCGTCATCGAAAAAGGCCTCATCGTTGCGCGTCATCAGCGCGATGCGTTGCCCGCAGGTGGTCCCGTATCCATAGGGCGCACGGCGGCGTTGTCGCGCTTGGATGACGTACTCAACGACAGTGTCGGCGCGCATCAACGCTCCGATGTGCCGTATGGCATGTTTTTGTCCGGGGGAATCGATTCGTCGATTTTGTTGGCGATGATGAGCCGCTTGAACGAACAACCCGTGATGGCCTTCACCGCAGGTTTTAGCGGTGCCGACGTTCCCGATGAGCGCGAACACGCCCGCGAACTGGCTTTATCGGTGCGCGCCCATCACATTGAAGTGGAATTCGGCGAAACGGATTTTTGGGCTGAGCTGCCTAAGATTGCTTTTCACATGGACGACCCCGCCGCAGATTACGCGCTGTTGCCGACCTGGAAGTTGGCACAAACGGCGCGTGCTGAGGGCATCAAGGTGGTGTTGACGGGCGAGGGCGGTGATGAGCTGTTCGGCGGCTATGGACGATACCGCGCCGCGTGCCGCTGGCTGTTCCCCAAAGATATGTACCGCAAAGGCATCTTGGATGGCTTAGGCATATTGCGCGGCGCTGACCCGGCCCGGATATGGCGTGCGGGCATCGTCCAAGCGGGCGTCCTTGCTAATACCCCTGGTCGAACTCAGCTGCAAGTGGCACAGGCTCAAGACATCGCCACATGGCTGCCTAATGATCTTTTGCTCAAGATGGATCGGATGCTGATGGCGCACGGTGTGGAAGGGCGGGTTCCGTTCTTAGACCCGGTGATGGCTGAATTTGCCATGACGCTGCCTGACAGGCTCAAAATCCACAATGGCCTCGGCAAAGTGCTGTTGCGCCATTGGCTGGCGGCCGCCATGCCTGCCGCGCAACCCTTTGCCAAAAAACGCGGTTTCACGGTTCCTGTAGGCGAATGGATTGCCGCTCAAGGCCTCCGCATAGGTCATCTGGTGGCCAAGCAAGACTGTATTCAAGTCCTCTGCAAACCACACGCCGTCGAGGACGCCTTCGCCCTGCCGGTCGGACGCGCCGGAAAAGCGGCCTGGACGTTGCTGTTTTATGCGCTTTGGCATAAAATCCACATTCAAGGCGTCGCCCCGGATGGCGATGTGTTTGACGTTTTGAGCGCCTAGGCGGTGCCGTGTTTTTAGGTTTTTAGGAGCATACCACCTTGGCTACATTAACCATTAGGCGTCCCGACGATTGGCACGTGCATTTGCGTGACGGTTTGGTGATGCAGGCCGTTTTGCCCTTTACCGCGCGCCAATTTGGCCGCGCCATTGTGATGCCTAACTTGGCGCCGCCCGTGACGACCGCCCAGCAGGCTTTGGACTACCGGGCGCGCATTGTTGAGGCGTTGCCGTCAGGGGCAAAATTTGAGCCGCTGATGACGGTGTACCTGACCGACAACACCGAACCCGACGAAATCGCAGCGGGCTTTACCAGCGGCGCGTTTTGCGCTGCCAAGCTGTATCCGGCGGGGGCCACCACCAATTCCGACAGCGGTGTGACCGATATCCGCAAGCTCGACGCCGTGCTGGCGCGTATGGAAGAATTGGGCATGCCTTTGCTGGTGCACGGTGAAGTCACCGACTCGGACATCGACATCTTCGATCGCGAACATGTCTTTATCAAACGCGTGATGGAGCCCACTTTGAACTGCTTTCAGGGCTTGAAGGTGGTGTTCGAACACATCACCACATCGGCGGCGGTGGACTTTGTGCGCGCCCAAGGCCCCCGCGTTGGGGCGACCATTACGGTGCATCACTTGATGATTAACCGCACGGATATTTTTCGCGGCGGCATTCGTCCGCACTTGTATTGTTTGCCGATCGCCAAGCGCGAACAGCACCGCTTGGCGTTGCGCGAAGCCGCAACCTCGGGCGAAGAGCAGTTTTTTTTGGGCACCGATACCGCCCCACACGCCACTTCGGCCAAAGAAGCCGCGTGTGGCTGCGCGGGCATTTTTTCCGCCCCGACGGCCATGGAACTCTACGCCCAAGTGTTTGAAGACGAACAAGCCCTGGACCGTTTGGAAGCGTTCGCCAGCCTCAACGGTGCGGCGTTTTACGGATTGCCTGTTCATGACAGCACCATTACCCTGACCCGCACGCCGTGGGTCGTGAACGATAAGGTTTTGCTTTCCGATGGAAACTCTCTCCAGCCATTTATGGCTGGTGAAACCATCAATTGGCGCTTATCTGTTTAGCACCGAATCATTTTTTTCTTTGGAGACCTCCCGATGACCTCTCAAGACCAGTTTCAGGCCCTCGTGCTCGACCAAGATGCAGACGCGAAGGTCAGCGGTTCGTTTCAAATGCTCGACAACGCGACGCTACCCGATGCTGACACCACCATTTCAGTGAAATATTCATCGCTCAATTACAAAGACGGCATGATCATGAACGGGCTGGGCAAATTGGTGCGCGATTATCCGCACGTGCCGGGGGTTGATTTTGTCGGTGTGGTCGAAGACTGCACTTCGGGCGCGTTTCAACCGGGCGATGAAGTGATCTGCACCGGGTGGCGGGTTGGCGAAGTGTGGTGGGGTGGTTTCGCCACCCGCGCGCGGGTGAAGTCTCAATGGTTGGTGGCGGTGCCCAAGGGGTTAAGCCTGGTGCAGACCATGTCCATCGGCACGGCGGGCTTGACCGCCATGTTGTCGCTGATGGCGCTGGAAGATCACGGTCTTACCCCGGACTCGGAAGGGGAAGTTTTGGTCACCGGTGCGGCTGGCGGTGTCGGCAGTGTGTGCGTGGCGTTGCTGGCGCACTTAGGTTACAGGGTGGCGGCAGGTACGGGCCGCGAAAGCACTCATGGGTATTTGGTGGATTTAGGTGCAACGACGTTGGTGTCGCGCGGGGAATTGGAACAAGCCCCACGTGGCCCGCTTTCCAAGGCGCGCTGGTCGGGGGCCATCGACAATGTCGGCGGCAAGATTTTGGGCAATCTGTTGGCGGCGCTAAACTCGAACGCCAGCTGTGCCGCCGTGGGCAACGTTGCGGGCTTCACCTTCGAAGCCTCGGTGTTGCCGTTTTTGCTGCGCGGCGTGAACTTGTTGGGCATCGACAGCGTCAATTGCCCAACGGATCGCCGGGTCGTGGCGTGGAACCGCTTGGCTAAACAATTGCCCTTGGACAAGCTTGAGCCAATGGTCGAAATTCATCCGATGAAAGATTTACTGAAATTGGGCGACGCCATTCTCAAGGGACAAGTGCGGGGCCGTGCGGTGATCGACGTCAACGCCTAGGAACAAATCTTAATCGTCGTCGAACCAACCCCGATCCGCCCCCCGGTGACAAACTTGGCAGTTGGCCCAGGTCTTCGTGCCGTTGCGCGACATACGGCTGACGTCGCCTTTGTGCTCGCCTTTAAACCAGCGTTGTTCGGTGATGCGTAAGGGACTTGCCGCACCTCCACGAGGGCTGCTCTGCACCAAGTACGTTTCGATGCGTGCGCCGGTCGCGGCGTCAAGGCTGGCGTTTTCACCAAAGTGGTTGGGCAAATCTTCCATGATGGCGCGCCAAGTGTTACTGGGCAATAAGGCGGGCGGATAGGCCATGTGACATTCCCCGCATTCCTTTTTGACTAAGGGGTCGGTGACGACCATGGAGGCGCGTCCTCCTCGTTCTCCACCGCGTTCACCGCGTTCATGCTCATCATCATCGGCGTGCGCCGTCAACATCGGTGCGCCAAAGCTGAGAGTGAATGCGGTGCAAAGCACCATCAAGGTTTTTTTCATAGGTGGCCCCACTTGTGAAAATCAATGTGTCGGCTGATTTTACGAAGCTCTCCTGAACCTACCCTGAACACACAAAATAGACGGTGCGAGCATCGTCGAGGATGCGGGGCTTTTCCCATGACTTTGGCCTTGGCTTTGGAAGAGGTGGATTTCAACTCTGGCTGGGTTTTGGACGCGTCCACACATACAAATTCGACCGATTTTACACCTACAAAGGCGTGTGACGTGTATAGATGTGCTGGTTAGACCGAAGCGCTTGAAAGGCTTCGGGCACATTTTTGTTTCCCTGGAATATGAACAGGTGGCCCCTTGCCGCCGTTTGAAGGGGAGGGGCATGGCAAGCCAACAAAACGTTTTTTATGCGCAGAAGTGACGGTTTTGTAACGTGCAGAGGGAATCGGCGCGAAACAGTCGCATATCCGTTGGAATATGGAGGTGATGCAAACCCGCCAAAATGGCCATTCCCCCCTTGACGATGCGCCTTTGATGCCTTAATTACGGCGCACCCCATGGCTGGGTAGCTCAGTTGGTTAGAGCGCGGCACTCATAATGCCGAAGTCGGTGGTTCAAGTCCACCTCCAGCCACCAATTGAAAAGCCCTGTGCCCCATCCGGTCGCAGGGCTTTTTTCTGTTTGGTGTGCTGAAAATAAGCCACTCAAGATTGTTTTTATCATTTTCAATTTCTGCTCAAAGTATAAAAATGGGGACGTGTCCGGGGGGCGGACGGGGTCCGCTTGTCGCCATAAAGAAACCTTTTCAGCTTACCATGTTGACGTCGGTGGTGAGAAAGAGGATCCTGATTTTTCGGCAAGAGCGTTTCAGAACTCTTAGGGTGCAAGTTAGTGGGAATTTGGAACAGGTTAATCTTCGTCACGGCGCTCCTGTTGACCGCTGCTTTAAGCGTGGATGCTTATTTTGCGTATACTGGTGCGCGGGCCAATGCCGTTGAATCCCTTCTCACTCAAGCTGAGAAAATCCGCGGTGTGATTATGGCGACCCGGCGGGTCTACCATCGACAGTTTCTGGAGAGTAAAATACCGTTGACGGATGAGACGCTGGGATTTCTTCCCGCGCATGCCTTGTCCAAAGTTTCCAAGGATTTTGGAAATTGGGACTCTTCAGGTGTGTCTTTCAACAACGTCTCCGATTGGCCACGCAATCTTGATAATATGGCTGACAGTGAGGAGATGAAGGCCATTGATTATTTTCGAAATGACAGCTCGCAATTGCTTTACTTTGAACCCTTCAAAAAAGGAAATGGGGAGTCATATTATCTCTACGCTAGGCCCATCAGGGTGGAACCCTATTGCCTTGAATGCCACGGTAAAAGAGAGACCGCCCCGCCGACAATCCGTGATAACTACACCACGGCCTTCGATTACAAGGTCGGAGACCTGAGGGGGGTTTTGAGCATCAAGCTGCCCGCCCGTGTTATTGAGAATGCGGCTATGAAGGATTTCATACGGGAAGTGACGTCTCATCTGACCATATTTCTTGGTATGTTCATCCTCATTTTCTATACGGTTCGTAAATATGTGACAAAACCGTTGAGCCAGATCAGTGACGGCATGGGGGAAATCGCGGCGGGACACTATGAAAGCCGATTGTCAGGGTTTAAGGGCGAACTGGCCGATATTGAACAGTCCTTCAATACGATGGCTGAGGAAATCGCGAAACAGCGCTCACTGATAACCAGCTCAAAAGATGAGGCTGAAAAGGCCAACAAGGCGAAGTCTGAGTTTCTCGCGTCCATGAGCCATGAGTTGCGCACACCCATGAATGCCGTCTTAGGATTCGCCCAGATGTTACAATTCGATCCACAAGCCCCTCTTTCGCCCGCCCAGAATGAGCGTGTTCAGAGCATTCTCGAAGGCGGGGGGCAGCTTCTTAAGCTTGTGAACCAAATTTTTGATCTGGCGAAGATTGAGGCCGATCAAATTTCACTGTCCTTGGAGGCGGTGAACGTCAACGAAGTTACCGCCATATGTGTGAGATTGATCCGCCCGCATGGAGAACCAAATGGCATAACGATTTTCAATAAACTCGACGACAGGCCATTGCCACCCCTGCGCACCGACCCGGATCGATTGAAACAGGTCCTGCTGAACCTTCTTTCCAATGCGGTCAAATACAACAAGAAGGGCGGCACGGTAACTGTTGATGCCAAAGAAACTTTTGATGGGTTCCTTCATATATCCGTCAAGGATACCGGGCACGGCATAGCCAAGGATAACTACTCTGGTGTTTTCCAGACATTCAACCGCTTGCACATAGACCCGACGATAGCGAAAGAAGGCACTGGTATCGGCTTGTCTGTCAGTAAGATGCTGGTGGAACAGATGTCGGGACGGATGGGTTTTGAGAGTGAAATCGGTATCTGTAGCACATTTTGGTTTGAGTTGCCTTTGGCCTCAAATGAAGATGTGTTGATTTGGACGGACAGCTTGCGGGTTGGTGTGGATGCCATCGACCGGGATCATCAGACGTTGATCTCGTTAACGAACAAGATATCCACGCCTTCGATTGAAAAGAACAAATTGGATGAGATTGTTGAAAAGTTGATCAACTACACCCATTACCACTTCAGACGAGAGGAAGTGATCATGGAAGTCTGCGGTTATCCGGACTTAGGTCCGCATCGCGACTTTCACAAAAGCCTTGCGGTGAAAATTAATCAACTGTCTGAAAGCTGGCGCAAAGAACAAAAGCCACAAACATTGCGCGATCTGCGTAAGTTTATGCGCGATTGGTTGATTGTCCACATTAAGCATGAGGATGCCAAAATAGTCCCATACGCAAAAGGCAAGGGGGAGGACATCGCCAAGGCTTTGGAAAACCTCAAATCGGCAAGTAATATAACGTTTCAGACAATAGCCTCGAGCGGTTCTTTGGATGGGATGACGTAATGCCGTGCAGATTGCCAAAGACCGACTTGCGCTTTAAGAAAACATCTGCAAGGTGTTTAGATCAAAGTGCATATTGAGCAGGCCTGACAAGTCGCTGGATTGTTTGCGCGGCGTTCCCACCATGTCCAAGATAAGGTCTTGGGGGTTGGTCGGCATGTCTTGGGAAAATGCCCCCAATGTATTGTCTCTGCCCACCGCGTTCGACAATCGATCCGTGATCCGGTGTTTGATATAGTCCTTGATCAGGTCGGTGGTGGAGGCGCGCAATACGTCACCTGGTCCCGTATCTGGTCCCGTATTTGGGCTATCGAGTTTCTGGTGTTTGATGCTGCTCATGATTTCGGAAAATTGCGATAGGTTTTCCTCCGTGAGACCGTAGCGCCGAGCATTCAGCAATCGGGCATCCGCCAACGGCATCATTAGGGTGTCGGAAATGGTGCTCATGGATAGTTCCTTTTAAGGCCTGGGCTGGGGGCAGGGCGGGGGGCACATCCATGTGGCTTGCAACAGTCATGCCGTCTTTTTGCGCGGGCGCAGTCGTCGTAGGCCTTTGAATCTTCAAAATTATATTTTCGTCACACGCCCACGCTGGGGGGCAAAAATATCCGATTGTCCCCCCGGCCCGGTACATAATACCCAGCACCTCAGTGAGGTCTGTAGGTCAGGGCTTGCGATGCTGCGATTTTCTGTTGGGTTGCGCCCCGTACGCACACCGCTTGCGCTGGGTGCGGGGCACGGGCGTGTTCCATCACATATTCACGTGCGGCGAAACAATCCACCATCGTGGCGTACTCACCGCCTTGTGAAGCGACGGGAGTGGCGGTTTCCAACACAATCAGAACCAATACCCATTCCATAGCACTTGCTCGTTTCTGGACCAAAGACTTAAAGCGGGAGGTGCTTATTCTGAGCACCTATTTTGACAGTTCTCCAACCAACGCGCTTCTGGACACGATAATCATCGTCTGCAAGTAGTATAGCGCAAAAGCCTTAGTGTTTTATTAGCCATAAAAAGGGACCTAATTGGACAGCAAGCGGATGTAGCTAACCAGGGCTTCCACCTCCGCCGGTCTCAGGATGTCATCCCACGCGGGCATGAATTGGCTTTTGCCGTGCAGGATGCTGTAGATCAAGTCATCGTTGCTTAAGGGGTTCATCTCGTTGGCGTTGGAATGGTCGGCGGGGCTGATCTTAATCATTTTTGTCATGACCCCGTCGCCTTCGCCTTCCTCGCCATGACAAACGGCGCAATATGTGTTGTAGAGTTTGTAGCCAACCTCTGGGTCCCCCATCAAGGGATGTTTTGAGGTGCTGAGGAAGCGCAGGTAAGCGATCAATGCCTCGACTTGTGGTTCCTTGAAGACGTTCACCCATTCCGGCATGGCGTCGCTCAGAATATTGTGGCGGTCGCGTCCGGTGATGGTCTGCGGGCCTTCTCCGGTGATGATTTTTTTCAAAATGGTATCGCTTCTCGAGCGCACGGTGGTGTTTAAATCCGCCGGGCTAATGCCCATCTGTTTTGCCAGCGGCCCATCCCCTTTGCCCATTTTTCCATGGCACAATTGACAGTATGAAACAAACAGCCGTCTGCCCTCATAGGCTGGCGGAGGTTCCGCCAACGCCCCCGTAACGGTTCCCATTAAACCAAACAACACGGCCAAGAATTTAAGGCAAAACGGTCTCATCAGGTTCTTCTCCCCACCAAAGAGCCACAGCGGCTCCGCCTGGATTATAGCAGAATGAACCAGCAAGGCATCTGTCTGTTTGTGCTGTCTCAGGCCATCATGTTTCGAAATGTTTCTGAAGAATAATACGCCTGCCATAAATGTGCCACTTTCTAACATTAGAGGTTGCTAAAGTAAAAAAACCGCCGCTTGAAAGGAATAATAATGATTGAGTTTTTGCTGGTTTGGTTTTTAATCATCATCGCGATTTTGTATGCTGTGAATGTGGCCATTTTCGTTTTGCTGACGGTGAAGAGCCGTATTGGATTTTCAGACCAAGAACCATCTGCATATTTCACGCGGGTTGCCACGTTTTCTAAGGCAATGTTTACGGGGCATGCGGTATGATCGCTTAAGCTCACTGAAATTACAGGGATTGCCCCCATGAAACTCGCCCCCTTCAGCCCGTACATGAGCAAGCCCACCCCGCAAAGCCGCCAGGCGATTTCCAACCAGATTATGAATCCGTCCGACGAAATAACCGATCAGATCATCAAAGGTCTGATTGAGATCCTCGCCATCGAGGGGCCGACTCTGTCCACTCGGGCCTTTACCCAATATGGGCGAAAAGGCGGGTTGGTGAAGATGACCCGGCCCGCCGTGCAACGCTTCACCAAAGCGCTCATCAAAGCCAAAAAAGACGGCAAAATTTTATTTGAAATTGATCCATGTGAAGAAGGCGTCGCTTATTTGTTGTGGTTGCCCACCCAAGAGCGTGTCATCGCGCGTGAATATGGCAATCGCGGCTTTGAAGATATTCCCGCATCGGAACTGGGCGAGGTCATGTTTACGCTGGCCGATGAAGCGGATTGTGCTTCGGATAAAAGCAAACTGTACGCCAAAATCGCGGAGCTTTATGGCCTCAAACAGTTGCCCAAACATGCCTCGGCGCGGCTGGATTTTGTTTACCAACAATACCTTGCCTAATCGTGTTTAGCCCATGTGTTTAGCCTAGCCTAGCCTAGCCTAGCCTAGCCTAGGCGTTTGGCCGCCTGCACGGCGGTTTCCAAGCTGTTGAGAAATTCCGAGCGATCCGATTTACTGTACGGTCTGGGGCCGCCGGTGATTTCACCTCGTTCGCGCAGGGATGCCATCAATTCACGATTGGCCAGTGCCATGCCGATGGAATTTTGCGTAAACTTCTCACCATTGGGTTTGATGGCCAACGCGCCTTGTTCCAGGCAGCGCGCGGCCAAGGGAATGTCGTTGGTGATGCAGATGTCGGCTTTTTGAATGTGCTCGGCAATCCAATCGTCGGCGGCGTCGGCACCTTGGGTGACGATTACCAGTTCCACCAAAGCGTTCTGACTGGGGCGAATGCCGCCATCACTGACCATATAGGTCTTCAAATTGTGACGGGTGGCGACGCGCACGGTTTCGTCTTTCACCGGGCAGGCGTCTGCATCAATATAGAGGTCCACCATGGAATGCCTATGCGTCTGTTGGGAAAGGGGGAGCGCGCATTCAACTCTTCGCGCCGCTAACAAAGTCATGATATGTATAAAGACAATACTTAAATGACTAAAGGCAATTTGGCGTGAATACGGTTAACACTGACAAAAGCGGTGCTGCACCGGCCCTGATCGTGCTGCCCAAACATGAAGACAGCAATCCGCCGTTGGATGAAGGCGGTCATCCAACGCCCGAGCAACGCGCTGATTTTGTCGTTAAACGGTTAGAGCAGTTCATCCGCGACGGGCGTACCATTTCCGAGGGCATGTCGTTGCGCCAATGGCAGGATATGGCGCGTTTTGAGATCGCAAATGCGGTTGCTGCGGCAGAAAACACCTCTCGCGACGACGATCAAGTCACCCGCCGGGTCCTGTTTACGGTTGCCGCAGCCCTTGTCACCATTGGCTTTTGGGGCACAGTGTTCGCTTTTGACAAAGCGCCGTATCTGATTGTTGCCTTTATCTTCACCATCACTGGCATTATCACCTTGGCGATTGTCGGTGAATGGCGGTTCATGAAATATTTCCGCCGCCACCAAGCGCGCAAGCGCGAAAAATCCATGCGCCGCATCGAAGACTTAACCCGCCGCATCAAACGTATGGAAAAGGAACTCGACAAAGAAGCGGATGGCCTGCGCGACAAACTTAAAGAGCAAATGAAGGCGAAGCGCGCCGAATTAAACGACCTTTCAACGACGTGACATTCACCATGAACCACTTTCATTTTTTCACCGCGCAATTGCGTTTCGTCGCTGCAAAAACACCCCGCGAAAATGCCAACATCGACCAGATGATGAGAGTGCTATTTATGATCGCCGATCAAATTGATGAAGGTGGAACATTTCGTGTTGATGCGAATCGAGTGCGTTGTGGTGCGCGCGCGCTGGCCGGGGTTGCAGGTTTTTTGCAACAACACATCCTTCCTGAGGTCATCTTGCAAAAAAATATTGGTGGGGAAAAACAAGTGCGATGGACCATTGATACGTCCATGTCCTTGATGGCGAAGATGACGGCGCATGCCGAAATGACGCACGACAAAGACCCCATCGAGCTGACGTTAAGCGCGCCTTCAGATCTGTTCTCATAATCATTTTGGATGATACAGAGCTTGCTCAAAAACGTGTGAGACGGGGGCAAGTCAGACTATGCTAAGCGAACCTCATGGGTCGTTACATTGGTGTGATACGGACACGTCCTGGCGGCTTTGAAACGAAACAAAAAACGTTCTGTAACTTATCTATAATCGTTTGTTTTAGTTTGATTATTTATCTTTTGCAGCGTGGGGAATCCTGCTAGGCCCAGGTTGCTTTGAGCCACCACAGCACAACAATTTTGGCACCATCGGTGCGAAGAATACCTGCTTGCACACAGATGTGACGGTTCGATTGAACGTGTGTTAAGACGCTGCGCGAAAGCCGTCAACCGCAAGGGCTTTGCATGCAAACGCAGATGCTAAAAGTTTAGATGATGTTGTGATGCTGTGCTGTGATCTTGCTGACGCAAGACAAAATGGGATGTTCGCGTCGTCTTGGGGAAGATTATGAATAAGCTATGTGCGGGCACGTTTTGATCTTCACCAATCATAAATAATTGGGATATAGTTTGTTTTATTGCGCGGAACTGTATCGTTGTGTGCAAGCATGTCATATCATTTGTACAGAAGCGACGCATGTTGTGACGCTTCGTGGGGATCGAACGGAACCAGGGGAGTAACTCAACATGGCGTACCCAACACTTACTGACGTCAAAGGCATTGGACCTGCGACGGCAGCGGCATTCAAAGAAAGACGCATTACCGTCGCGAGAATAGCAAAAATGACACCGGCTAAACTTGCAACGTATCCGGGGATCGGCGTAGCGACGGCTGGCGCTGTTATCGAAGCGGCAAAGGCTGCGATGGCAAATGCAGCTAAGCCTGTCGCGAAGAAAGCCCCCGCTAAAAAAGCACCGGCGAAAAAAGCCCCCGCTAAAAAAGCACCCGCTAAAAAAGCACCTGTCAAAAAAACCGTAGCCAAAGTAGCGCCTGCCAAGAAAGCGCCCGCGAAGAAGGCTCCTGTGAAAAAGCCCGCTGTCAAAAAGCCCGCAGCCAAAAAAATCGTCGCAAAGAAAGCACCAGCCAAAAAAGCACCTGCTGCTAAAGCGCCAGTTAAAAAAGCTCCGGCTAAAAGGGCTCCGGCCAAGAAAGCACCTACTGCTAAAGCCCCTGCTAAAAGGGCTCCTGCTAAAAGAGCACCTGCTGCTAAAAGAGCACCTGCTGCTAAAGCTCCTGCTGCTAAAAGGGCTCCTGCTAAAAGAGCTCCGGCCAAAAAAGCACCTGCAAAAATTTAAGCACAATCTGTTTCTTAAGGGCCGCTCAAGTCTTCAGCTTGGGCGGCCTTTTTGCGTCTGGCATTGGGCAAGGGAGGTCTAACCTTGATCACCGAACGGTCGATCACCATGTTTTGCTCACCTTTAGTGATTGAGGAGTGTTGTTTCGTGCTTTCGTGTGACGACTGCCCCGGTTCCGTAAAATGCACAAGCGTTCACTTGCACCCCATTTTGATGCGGGTGTATGGCCTGTATGCGGGTGGTATGCACGATAAGTTCGACATCTTGTTTTCTTTGAGCGAAGATGATGAGAGTGCGTTGGAGTTGTGTAATGCTCAGGTGTCTCGCCACTGTTGGACCAAAGCCGCCCTTTTGGCAATTGGCGAGCTGGTGGGGCAACTGGCTAAAGAGGGTCGGGCGGCGGAGGATGTTGAACAAAGGCTCTATGACACGATCCGCACAGCGCGGGATGCCTTTGCCCATTTTCCTTGGCATTTAGAGGGGCTGGTGGAACAATCTGCGGATTTGTACGTCCTGATCCAAGAGCAGTGTCTGGCTCTAGAACTCTGTGAGCGCGTCTCTAAACGGGCGTTTATGAAAGCCTGCAAAGAAATCGTTTACGCACATTGATGTTTGGCGGCGCTGGTTTATCATCCGTACGTCTGAATTTTTTCTGCATATAGGAGTGGCTGAATGCCTCTTGATCTCGCACCCGGCATCGACCTTTTGGTGAACGATATGACCGCTTGGCGGCGCGATCTCCATGCGCATCCCGAAACGGCGTTCGAAGAAACCCGCACAGCGGCCATCGTTGCGGACTTGCTCACAAGCTTCGGCCTAGAGGTGCATAGCGGATTGGCCAAAACGGGTGTGGTGGGCGTGCTCAGAAATGGCGACGGACCGTCCATTGGCTTGCGCGCGGATATGGACGCGTTGTTTATCAATGAGCAAACAGGGCTTGAGTATGCGTCCACCCACGCGGGCAAAATGCATGCCTGCGGGCATGATGGTCACACCGCCATGCTGTTGGGTGCAGCCAAATACTTGGCGCAACACAAACCGTTCACGGGCACCGTCGTGTTTATTTTTCAGCCAGCCGAAGAAGGCGAAGGTGGCGCGCGGGTTATGGTCGATGAAGGCCTATTTGAAAGGTTTCCCGTCGATGCGGTGTACGGTCTGCACAATTGGCCGGGTATGGAGGTGGGAACGTTCGCCGTTAAGGCGGGGCCGATGATGGCGGCCTATGATTCGTTTGAAGCCGAAATCATCGGTCTTGGCGCGCACGGCGGTATGCCTCACCTGGGCGTTGATCCCGTGGTGGTGGCGGCCCAAATCATCACCGCATGGCAGAGCATTGTCAGCCGCACCATCGCCCCCCACGACACGGCGGTCATTTCAGTGACCCAAGTCAACGCGGGCGGTTCCTTTAACGTCATTCCCGATACGGTCTATCTGAAGGGCGCAGTGCGGACCTTTGACGAAGGCGTTCGGGCGCGCATTTTGACGCGCATGGAAGAGCTGGGGACGGGGATTTGCCAAGGGTTCGGGGCGCGCTTCGTCTTAAACGGTTACGACAGTTACCCCGCAACGATCAATTCCGACACGGAAACGGGTCTTGCGGCGATGGCGGCGGCCCAAGTGGTTGGCCAGTGTAACGTCGATCATCACCCCGCGCCCAGCATGGGGGCAGAGGACTTCGCCTATATGCTGAGCGTGCGCCCAGGATGTTATGTGTGGATGGGAAATGGTCTCGGTGAAGGCGGCTGCTTGCTGCACAATCCGAAATACGACTTCAACGATGCTGCGTTGGGTATCGGCGCCAGCTATTGGATCAAGTTGGTTGAAGGACAATTGTCCCTATAGGCTAGCCTTTGAAACAGGGGGGCGATCGGCTCTACAGTGTCGGGTGATCAATTGGGAAAGCCCCACGCTTTGCAGCGGTGGGGCTTTCCGGGTTGACCTCGGCAGACTCGGGGGGGGACGTAGGAATCTGCTCTGGCCGACCTAAGCGGCTTGTTGGGCAAGTGTCTTTTGGCACGTTTCCTCTACTCACAGATTGGGCTGGTGAACTGCAATTGCAATGGCTTATTCAACTTTGCCCTGATCACTCATAATCCAATATGGCTCGATATGCCGTTAGGGCTTGCTTCGGGGTGATGCCTGCCGCTTGTGATGCGGCTTGCAGGGCATCGCCTTCGGGCATGATCGGGGCGAAGGCGATGCCGTTGTGGCTCAGGGTTTCCACAAAATCGAGGGCGCTGGAAAGCGAAACGCCTAAGGAGCGGGCCAAGGGGGGCGTGACCCGAGAGATGATGGCCTTTCTGGGGGGGGCCGAGGTCGCCATCGAAGTTCTCCTGTTGTGGACGTTTCGCTTTCACCTAGGCAATCGCAAAGCCTGTGCCAGATGGAGGTGCCCTCTCTAACCTGTTGATGGAAAAGACGAACATACATTCATGTGGAGACGCTCGATTTGCGTTTTGAAAAGACGGAACCGATCCGTCAATAACACTGTATGCAGGTTTTGCAATTTGCAATGCAGGTGGCGCTGGCGCCGCAAGGGGAATCCGCTTAAAACCAAAACACAATCCGATAAGGGGCACGTCATGTCATTTGATGCTTACCAACTTGCTTGGCCATTGGTGCGCTTGCTGAGCCCGGAACGGGCTCATGGACTGGCCGTACGCGCTCTGGAGTTGGGGTTCGCACCCATCCCCCCCCAAGTCCACGATGATGTTTTGCGGGTGCGTCTGTGGGATATGGAGTTTCCTAATCCGCTGGGCCTTGCCGCCGGTTTTGATAAAGACGCCCGTGTGTATGATCAGATGCTGTCCCAAGGCTTTGGCTTTGTCGAAGTGGGATCGATTACGCCACGGCCTCAACCGGGCAATGCCAAGCCGCGCTTGTTCCGTCTGGAAAGCGATGGGGCGGTGATCAATCGCATGGGGTTCAATTCCGCAGGCCATGATGCTTCCGTGGCGAGGTTGAACCCTCGAAACCGCAAACGGGGCATCGTTGGCGTCAATTTGGGCAAAAACAAAGACACCGAAGACGCCGCAGCTGATTATGAAATTGGCGCGCGCACCTTTGGCCCCTTGGCTGATTTTTTGGTGGTCAATGTGTCCAGCCCCAACACCCCCGGTCTGCGCGCCCTTCAAGGACCGGAACCGTTGCGTGATTTGCTCACCCGCACCAAGGCCGCTTTGTTTCAAGCCACCCAAGCCACGCAAGGCGGGCGCACGCCGCCGTTGGTGCTGAAAATTGCCCCTGACTTAACCGATGAGGATAAGGCCGATATCGCCCACGTGTGCACCGACGTCGGTATCGACGGCTTGATCGTCACCAACACCACCCTTGCCCGGCCCGATACCCTGACCAGCGTACATAAGGGCGAAAGCGGCGGCTTGAGCGGTCGGCCGCTGTTCGAGGCTTCCACCCGCGTTTTAGGCGAAATGTACGCGGCAACCCAGGGCAAGATGGTCTTGATCGGAGTAGGCGGCATTGAAGATGGCTTAGGGGCGTACAAAAAAATTCTTGCCGGCGCGTCCTTGGTCGAGCTGTATTCCGCCATGGTCTATCAAGGCCCGGCCATTGCGGCGCGGGTCAACCGGGAATTGGCGGAAATCTTGAAAGCCGACGGCTTCGCATCCGTCTTGCACGCGGTGGGCCAACACGGCGCATAAGAGAACGAGGCTTACACCAAAAATTGTTCGCGCAAGATCCGTTCTTCTAAATTGTGTTCGGGATCAAACAGCAACACCGAGGCGACGGAGCGGTCTTCGACCACATCCACTTGGCGGACATTGCGCACCGCCATATCGTCGGCCACCGCGTTCACCGGACGGAGCTTCGCGTCGATGACTTCAAAACTCACATGGGCTTGGGCGGGCAACAGCGCGCCGCGCCATTGGCGGGGGCGAAAGGCGCTGATGGGGGTTAGGGCCAAAATCTCCGCGCCCAACGGAATGATCGGCCCGTGGGCGGAAAGGTTGTAGGCCGTACTGCCTGAAGGCGTCGCCACCAGCGCGCCGTCACAGATCATTTCTTCCAAGCGAACCTTGCCATCCACCTTGATGCGCAGCTTGGCGGCAAGACGGCGATAGCGCAGTAAAGAGACTTCATTAAAAGCCAGCGCTTGGTGTTTCGCGCCAGTGATGTCGGTCGCGATCATCCGCAAGGGGTGCAGAGCGATAGGCTGGGCGCGTTGCAAGCGGCGCATCAGCCCGGGTTCCCGATAAGTGTTCATCATAAAGCCGACCGAGCCCCGGTTCATGCCGTAAATGGGGACATTGCGGTGCAGGTATTTGTGCAGCATGCGCAACATAAAGCCGTCGCCGCCCAAAACGACAATCACATCCGCCTTGGAGGGCTGGACGCTTGGGTAGAGTTTCTTGAGACTGATTAACGCGTCTTGAGCTTGCTTTTGACGCGCCGCAACAAAGGCGACGGAATTGAATTTCATGGAGCGGCGTTCCTGCCCTGAATTTCTGTTTGCGTGAGTATAAAACAAATTTCTGGGAAAGTTTACCCGTCAAAAAGGGGCTGATTTATGAGGATGGGTTTTAACCGCCCGTGACGCTCATATGGCGGGCCAACGCGGGGCCTCCGTTGCCGGGCTCAATGACAAACTCATGACCCTTGGGCTTGAGTTCCAACGAACGGTCTATGGCAGCGCCCAGCTGACCCAATGTTGGGTCTTGGCGCAACGCACTGCGCAAATCAACAGCGCTGTCTTGGCCCAGGCACATATAGAGGGTGCCCGTGCACGTCAGGCGCATGCGATTGCAGGTGTCGCAAAAGTGTTCGCTTAAGGGGGTGATAAAACCGACTTTTTGCCCGGTCTCGGCGACGTCTACATACTTGGACGGCCCCCCGGTTGAATGGGTGGACGGCGTCATCGTCCAATTTTTTTCCAGGCCCGCCCGCACCTCTGAAAGCGCCAAGTACTGTTCGCTTCGGTCCCCGCCGATGTCGCCCAACGGCATGGTTTCAATGAACGTCAGATCAAAGCCTTGCGCCCCGCACCAGCCAACCATGTCGTTCAATTCGTCTTTGTTATGGGCCTTTAACGCGACCGTGTTGATTTTGACTTTAAGCCCGGCATCCTGTGCGGCTTTGAGGCCTTCCAGCACGTGCTCTACGTTGCCGCGCCGGGTGATTTCAGCAAATTTATCTGGGTTCAGGCTGTCGATGGAAACATTGATGCGTTCTACGCCTAAGCGTTTAATTTCATGGGCGTGCTTGGCCAGCTGACTGCCGTTGGTGGTGAGCGTGATTTCGTCTAAATGGCCTGAGTCTTTGTGTCGCGACAGGCGGGCAATCAGCTCCATAATACCGCGCCGCACCAAAGGCTCGCCCCCGGTCAGGCGGATTTTGCGCACGCCGCGTTCGATAAAGGTGGAACACACCGTGTCCAATTCTTCAATCGACAGCAGATCTTTGCGGTCCAAAAATGTCATGTCTTCGGACATGCAATAAAAACAGCGAAAATCACAGCGGTCGGTTACCGAGACGCGCAGGTAGGTGATAGAGCGACCGAATGTGTCTTGCATAGCCCGTAACCCAATTTTCAGCCCCGCCATATCTAGCGGTTTAGGGTGGCGTTGTATTTTTATGTATACAACGCTTTGTCCAGTGTTAACGCGTTTTGATCTTTGTGTCGTCCCTATTTTCGCTGGGGGTATTGGCCCCAGCGATATTGTGGATGAAAGGAAAGGGTCTTATTTTGCCGCAGTGGATGGGGCGGTGGGGAAGAACAGCTGTTCGCCATTGAGTTTGAAGGCGGCGATGGCGTTTTGACCTTCTGGCGAAATGAGCCAGTCAACGAACCTCTGCCCGGCAGCCGTCTTAACATGGGGGTGGCGTGCGGCGCTGACCAAAATGACACCGTAGGGGTTGGCCAAATTGGCGCTTCCCTGGTGTTTGATTTCGAGACCGGTTTTGTTCTTAAACGAAATCCAGGTGCCGCGATCGGTGAGGGCGTAGCCACCCATGCCTTGGGCGATGTTGAGGGTGGTGCCCATGCCGGCGCCGGCTTCGCTATACCATTTTCCGGAACTGGTTTTCGGGTCAATGCCGGCATCTTTCCACAAGCCTTTTTCGCGTTTGTGGGTGCCGCTGTCATCGCCACGCGATACAAATGGCGCACCCGCTTTGGCGATGGCCACCAGGGCTTCAGTTGCCGTTTTAGCGAATTTAACGTGGGCCGGATCGGCTGCGGGGCCAATCAGCACAAAATCATTCATCATCACGTCAAAACGTTTGACGCCAAAGCCATCTCTGACGAATTTGTCTTCGGACGGTCTGTGGTGAACAAACAACACATCGGCGTCGCCGTGTTCGGCTTGACGAATGGCTTGGCCGGTGCCGACGGCGATCACGTGTACGTCAATGCCCGTTTTTTCGGTGAATGTGGGCAGGATATAACCAAACAGGCCAGAATTCTGGGTCGACGTCGTCGACGCCACGGTGATGAACTCATTGGCGTGCGCTCCGCCACTGGTTAAGCCTCCCAGCAACACGGTTGCTGCAAAAAATACCGAAGACAAAAGACGCATTATCACGCTCTCCATTGAATAGATTACCTCAAACATAGCGTTATGTTAAAATGAACATAACGCTATGTTTGAGGTATAGCGCGTAAAGAGGGCGTTGTCGTGCAAAATTATCAGGTGCCGGGAGACGCGAAAATCAGCGGATATGCTTGGGATCGCGGCGCGGGCCTTCGCCGCGCTTCCACCATAACAGTTCACCTTTGACAAAAGCTTGGGCCAAATCGTTGTCCGGGTGGTCAAAAAACTGGGCGACGGGGGCTTGCTCCAACAAGCGGCCACGATGCAAAAACAGAACCTCATCGCCTAACCGTTTGGCTTGTCCCAAATCATGGGTGGTCATGACGATTTTGGTTCCCTGATCGCATAAGCGTTGAATCAGCTCTTCGATTTGATAGGTGGCGCTGGGGTCCAAGCTGGCGGTGGGTTCGTCCAAAAATAAAATTTGCGGATTGAGCGCCCATGCCCGGGCGATGGCGAGACGTTGTTGCTCGCCAAACGACAGCACGTGGGCGGGGGCGTCGCCCTGACGGGTGAGGCCGGTTTTGCCCAGAACGTCTTCGATGATCTCGGCACGCACAGCCTTATCGACATGGTGAAGCGCTAGGGCGTAATCAATGTTGGCGCGCGCGCTGCGGCGCAGCAGGACGGGACGCTGAAACACCATCGCCTGGGCTTTGGGGCGCGCGTTTGTACCTGACCAGGAAATCTGCCCATCACAGGGTTTGAGCAAGCCATGGCACAAGCGCAGCAAGATGCTTTTCCCGGCACCGTTCGGTCCGATAACCATGGTCCGCAGCCCGGCGCTGAGGACTAAGTTGAAGTCCTTTATCAACGGAATGTTATCACGCCCGCGAAACCACACGTTGGCGAGCGTTAGCGGCAAGATCGAGGCGGGCGTGTTTGGCGTTTTCTTCATGCTCTGCCCCTTAACTGGCGGCGGTTTTTAATGATGTGCGCCAGTGCGCCGATGGTAATGGAAATGCTCAGCAAGATGATGCCCAAAGCCAAGGCCAAGGCCAAGTCGCCTTTGGAGACTTCCAAGGCGATGGTGGTGGTCATCACCCGGGTGACATGATCGATATTGCCGCCCACCATCATCACCGCCCCGACTTCTGCGGTGGCGCGCCCAAATCCGGCTAAGACGGCGGTAAACAGGCGAAAACGACCATCCATGATGAGGGTCGGTAACGTCCTGAGAGGCGATGCGCCCAAACTGGTGAGCTGTTCGGCATACTCGGCCCACAGATCTTCGATAACTTGGCGGCTCAAGGCAGCAATGATTGGCGTGACTAAGATGACCTGGGCGATGATCATCGCCGTCGGCGTATACAAAAGACCAAAAACGCCCAGCGGTCCGGACCGCGACAAAATCAAATAAACGATCAAGCCCACCACCACGGGCGGCAGGCCCATCAATGCATTTAAGGTGATCTGCACGCCGCCTCGACCGGGAAAACGGATCAGCGCAACCGCTGCGCCCAATGGCACGCCAATGATTGCGGCGACCAGAACGGCACTTACGCTGACATACAGGGACAGGCCGACAATTTGCGCCAAATCGCCATTGAGGGAAAAGATCAACGAAATTGCGGTCGCAAATGCGGTGGTGAGTTCGTTCATGTCTGCTTTGCCTAAACCGTGTGCGCAATGCGGTGCCGTTCACGATATAGCACGCACAGATCAGGCGAGCATCTCTAAAGCACATTATTGAGCTTATCGTGTCACGATGATGAATGACGATTTGAGGCATATCATAAGGTGATATACTGATAACAGCGGCGATGAATTTTTTGCAATGGCACGCGCTGAGGAGGCTGTGATGACCAAGCTACCGACCCTATTTCGCGCTCCCCCGGCAATGGATGGTGGTTCCGTTGGCGGTGCGGCTGAGTTGTTTGTCGCCTCAGTTGAAGGCCAAGTGCTGCTGCCGGAGGGTTTTAACCCCGCTGACGCCTCTTATGAACATGCTGGTCCGGATTTGGTGCTGACGTCTGCGGACGGCACCCAGGTCGTGGTGGCCGATTTTTTCATGATGCAAACACCCCCGGATTTGGTGGGTCCGCAAGGTGCGCGCATCGCGGGTGACCTCGCGGCGCGTTTGGCGGGTGCCAACGCTCCGCTTCAAGTGGCGGGCGAACTGCCAGAATTGAGCGCTGTCATTGGCCGGGTCACCGCCGCCAACGGTGACGTAACGGCCATCCGCGCCGATGGAACTCACGTCACGTTGCAAGCGGGTGACGGCGTGTTCCTTGGTGATATTTTGCAAACGGGCGAAGACGGCAGTATCGGTATTTTGCTGGCTGACGGCTCTGCGCTGTCGATGGGTGACGGCGCGATGATGGTGCTGGACGAAATGGTTTACGACCCCGCCAATCAAGAAGGCAGCATCGCGATTTCGGTGATGAGGGGGGTGTTCTCCATCGTTTCGGGTGAAGTTTCCAAAATCGACCCGGATGCGATGACCTTGCATACGCCGGTGGCGACCATCGGTATTCGCGGTACGCAAATCGGTTTGGATTTGGGCCGTGGCGAGAGCCTGAATGTTGTGATGATGGAAGAGGCCGATGGCTTTGTCGGCGAAGTGACGATTATCAACGACGGTGGCGTGATAACGCTTAACCAAGCCTATTTTGCCGCTACGGTCAGCGCCCATGATGCAGCCCCGGTGGCGGCACCCATGCACACGTTTGAAATCATTGTCAGCACCTTTGGCAGGGTGTTGTCTTACCTGCCAACAGCGGATACGAACGCTAACGATTATGGGCAACAGACCCCTTCGATTGATGATTTGGCGGCATTTGAAACGGCGGCCGGTGGGCCGGATCTGGACGCAGAGGGTTTGGCTACGTTTGAGAGCGTCTCTGCGGATGAGACAGACTTTACGCCAGAGGTTGCCACCCCGGACATTTCCGCCCTGGGTTTGGCCGGGTTTGATGATGCGCTAATCGATGGCGTTGAAGGTCGTCCAGACGCAGATTTGACACATGAATTTATCACCTCTGCGGGCGAGGTTTTATCGGCGGATCAATTGG
>FLOH01001257.1_pt1 | contig 40678 bp, 34 predicted proteins | sample 756751 | NCBI WGS metagenome assembly FLOH01 (sample SAMEA4026879, study PRJEB14308) | marine metagenome | biome: coastal water; material: water | depth 74 m
TTCTGAAACTTCAATCTCATAACCAGGAATGACGAGCGTATTATCCGCCAGCGCAATATCCAGCCTTACCTCAGTCTCAATAGCGGGGCCATTCTCAGGACTCCCTATGGGCACAATCACTTCGATATCGGCACTGAAATCCCCTGCCGCCTGCCAGTTCGCAAAGGCGCTTTTTAGATTTTCTCCAACCGGCGCGCTCTGCAAATATTTCAAGCCGTTCGCGGTGCTTCCCGAGGCTTGTCCTCGCACCGAGACTCGCGTCTGATTCTGCTCACCCTGAGAAATATGTGCAAAAACAGACTCCGCTGCAATATCCATACTGTTACTACTAAGCACTTCGATATCGATGATATTGTCATCGGTTGTCACATAGGCCGACATATCGCTCATATCAGGCCACTCATCACTGAAGTTTAGCTCTCCATCCTGCATCAGATAAAAGCTTTGGAAGGTTTTGCTCAGGGGGTCCGAGTCCGGCAAGGTGGAACCTCGAAAGAGAACCGCGCTATTAGAGACTGTACCACTCAGCACCGCCTGGTTCAGCCACTGCATGCTGTTCTTCAGAGCAGGATTTATATCCGGCGCATCGGGCAGATACAGAGATTTTTGTTTGGCATCAAAGCGCAGTGCTCCCGCCAGTAATTCCAGTTCCGCCTTGCGCTCTTTACTGTCAGGGTGGTTTACCCGGGAGCTGAATTGAACCCGGGCATCTATGGCATCGGAGTCTGCCACAATCAGGCTGCTAAACAGCCTAAGCTCCTGCTGCTCATCAAGGTCTCGCTGAAAATCCAGACGGCCATTGACATAGTTATAATCCCAAGTGCTGAGAAATACACTGGGAATATTGATTCTAAATTCCTCGGACTCGACTTCGACCACACCAAAAGCCAGACGGCTGGCACTATCGACCTCCAATTCGGCATAACCGTTTATACCCCACATATTGGGCGATCCCCGAACCGAAGCCAAATCCAGGCTGCGCAGATTGGTTTTCAATAGCAGATTCTGCTGGCTATTTCCCCCAAGCGGCAGTGATAAACTGAAATTCTGCAGCGAGCCTCTTGGAGCAAACATCTCAATTTCCTGTTGTGCATCTGTACTCAGCAAACCACTGTTGCTGGCTATCTGTGCGATCAGGGAGATATCGATATTATCGGCTCTAGCGGACAGACTCTGCTCGGGGAATACTTGCAGATAGGCGTTAAACGGGCTCCAGACAAGCTCCTGCCAGGAAACCGACATCTCGGCCAGAGCCAGCTCCCAATAATTTTGCTCATCGGCTCTTGTTAAGCGGCTTGTTCCGCTTAGATTGCTGAGGGTGAGTGGCTCCAAAGCCGGCGAGAGTAATGTGACGCTGTCCACTTTTGACTGCGCAATAAAATCACCAATTTCTCCGCCCACGAAAGTAAGCCAAAAATCACCGCCGCCAAAAAGCTGCTGAATACTCATGCCAGCAATATTCTGGCCACGAAATAGTTTCGAGTAGTCGGCCTCTGGAACATCCAGGTAAAGCCTGCCATCGATGCCGGGGAGATTGTTTCCTTGTACTTCCAGAGAGAAGGCTAATTGCTGCGCATTGCCTTCCAGACTCACGTTCGCATGCAAATAATGATTCTGACCCCTGTTTTGAATTGTCGCCGTGCCGTTGCTAAAGCTGACACTATCACCCCTATAGGTTTGCAAATTTATTGTCACATTGCGCAGGCTAAGCTGAGAGAATCGCAGGAAAAACCGGTACAACTCATTCAGATTGACACCCGCTTGCCCGCTGGCATTTAATCCCCGCAATTGCCAACTACCCGATTCGGCTTGTTCGAGATTAAGCTCAAGATTTTCAACCACAAATTCTTCCAGCACCCAACTTCTCTGCCTGATACTTCTGGGAATATCTACAATGACAGAGGCACTATCGAAAACCAATGCGCTGGTACTCTGATCACCATCGAGCAACAGGCTCAAACCGTTCAGTTGAAATACTGGATTAAAATCCTGGAAGCTCCCGACCAGTGACTCCAATGCAACCGAGATCCCGGTTTGTTTGAATATCTGTTGTTCGAAGAAATCTGTATAGCGGGACACTGCCGGCATGAATTGACGGCCAAGGCTTACATAGGCGGCTATTAGCACCAGAATCACTGCCGACAGCAAGATGAGCTGTTGGCGAATTTTCCTGAGAATTGAAATAAACATGCTAATGGTATCGTTACCGTTGTATGGCGAATAAACATCAGCCGCCACTTAGGCCGGCATCTGGGGCAGCTCTAGCTTCCACTTAAGAAGGTATAGCGCAAGTCCGCTGAACGGGAACTGAAAATCGATCAGCGGGACGATTTCAGAGAGTCTGGAAATCAGCCTGAAACTACCACATCAAACTGCTCCTGAGTATACATCGGATCCACCTCATATTTGACCGTCATGGCCACTAATTCTTGCAGTTCAGCCAAAGTATTCAACTCTTCATCGAGTAGCCGATCGACGACTAATTGAGATGCCAGAACCCGTAAAGTCGCATTTTTATGGGTTCGGCCCAGCCGCAGTATCGCGCGAAATATTTCATAGCATACGGTTTCCGCCGATTTTTTCCTGCCGCTCCCTGCACAAACAGCGCAGGGAGTATTGAGAATCTCCCCCAGGCTCTCACGGGTGCGCTTGCGTGTCATTTCAATCAAGCCCAGCGGGGAGATGTCGGAGATCGAAGTACGGGCGCGATCTTTCTCCAGAGACTTCGCCAACGCGCGCTGAACCTGGCGCTGGTGCTCAGCGTCCTGCATATCGATAAAATCGAGGATGATTATCCCCCCCAAATTTCTGAGCCGCAGTTGCCGTGCAATAGCCGTTGCGGCCTCCAGATTGGTTTTCAGAATCGTTTCTGCATGATTGCTACTGCCAATAAATCCCCCGGTATTAACATCGATTGTTGTCATCGCTTCGGTCTGATCGATGACCAGATCGCCACCAGATTTTAGTTTTATCTGACGCCCCAGCGCCCTGTTAATTTCATCTTCAATCCCATACAAGTCGAACAGGGAGCTCCCATCGACATACTCTTCTATAATGCCGGATGCCTCCGGCACAAACTCATCCAGAAATTTTTTGCTCTGTAGAAATGATTGTTGATTGTCTATACGAATTTTCTCGACCTGCGGAGCAATAAAATCTCTCATGCTGCGTATATAAAGCGGCACCTCTGAATAAACTGGACTTATCTTGTCGGTCTTCGCGATGCGTTGTTCCACCTTCGACCAGAGACGTCTTAGAAATTTTATTTCTTCAAAAAATTCTTCGGCGCCAACCCCTTCCGCCGCCGTGCGGATGATAAATCCACCACTGTCATCCCATTTTTCAATTTCCAGACAGGCTTGCAGCTGGGCCATCAGGCGATCGCGTTCTGCCTCGTCTTCCAGCCTTTGGGAAATTCCGCGGTGCTTGCTACGCGGCAGATAAACTAAATTACGTGATGGCAGGGTAAGGTGTGTGGTAAGTCTGGCACCCTTGCTGCTAATCGCGTCCTTGACAACCTGCACGATTATGAACTGGCCTTCACGCAGCAAGGCCTGGATGGTTTTTGCGGGCTCATCCCGAACTTCGAATCCATCGGAATCGATAGCGGCGATATCAGAACTATGCAGGAACGCTGCTTTATCCCAGCCAATATCCACGAACGCCGCTTCCATGCCGGGCATAACCCGAACTACCTTGCCATAGAAAATATCACCGACATGGCCGCGATTATGATGCCGTTCGATAAATATTTCCTGCAACAAACTATTCTCAACAAGCGCTACCCTGGTCTCCATGGGGGTAACATTGATGAGTATTTCTTCGCCCATTTATGCTGTTCTCCAATACCGCGAGTATTTAGCACAATGCCATTTGTCAGCCGTGAATATCAAACCGACTTAACAGCTCAGCCGTTTCAAACAGGGGCAATCCCATGACGCCACTGTAACTACCCACCAGATGTTTAACAAACACCGCCGCTCGACCTTGAATCCCATAAGCACCGGCCTTGCCTGCGGGCTCTCCGCTAAGCCAATAACGTTCGGCTTCCTGGGGATCAATAGCGCGGAAGTACACACTTGAATCCGAGATTGCAGAATAACGTTCACTTCTCGTTGCCACCATCACCGCCGAAAGAACATGGTGCTCCCGTCCGGAGAGTTGCAACAACATCCGCAGAGCATCTGCCTGGTTCGCAGGCTTTCCCATCACTTCGTCATCACAGATAACGATTGTATCGGCGGCCAGGACTACTCTCTGGCTATCTTCAGCAAGACTATGTAGTGCCGATTCCGCTTTCGTATCGGCCATTCGCTGCACATAGTCTCGTGCCGCTTCACCGCTTCGCAGAGTTTCATCGATGTCCTGGCTTTCTACACGAAAACTCACACCAATCTGTGTCAGCAGCTCCTGTCTTCGAGGTGAAGCGGAGGCCAAAATAATTTGCTGAATAGACATATTAATGTACGTTGAAACCGCGCCGAACTTGTCGTAGTAGTTGAAACAGAGAAGGCCAAATGACAGCACTGCTTAGGGCCGCCATCAGGAACATGAGATTCGAAGGGACACTTTGAGCGGTAACTATCTGCAGCCAATTACAGAGCATCAGATTCAAGCCGACCAACGCCAGCACCAGACCACTCTGCTGTAAAGTTGAAAACATTCTCATCCGTTGGTGCAAGCTTATTGTTACATAGGCAAGAATGACCAGCGACATGGCATTGAGCCCCAGGATCGATCCTTCAAGAACGTCCAGCAACAAGCCTACTACCCAGGCGAAACCAATCCCGACCCGGTAAGGAAGCGCCATAGCCCAGTAGATTAATACCATGGGCACCCACTCTGGTCGATAAATCATCGCCCATTCCGGGAATGGCACGATCGCCAATAGATAAGCTATAAAAAAACTCAGCAGGATGACCCAGATGCCATGTGCTCTTGCTTGCATTGCGATGCCTATTGAGGTGTGGACTCAGTTTCGATTTTCGAAACCTGATCAGTAGTTAGTAATTCAAGCTGGGTTTCTGTTATCGGCTCAGGCAGCGGCTGCGTCTCCACAGAATCATCGATAACAGCATCAGGCGCGGCTTTCTCCGCTGTCGGAGCAGTCGCTTCCGTGTCGGCAGATACCAGCATCGCATGTCGGGTGCGCACCAATTGCGCGAGTGGCTTTGCCTTCACCGTCGCGAAGTCCTGACCCGGATCGGCAAACACTGAGATGATTTCTGCAACCGGATAGTTCTTGGGATAAATTTGGCCCATACCGGAGCTCACTAATAAATCACCGGCCTGCATATCCTGCGTATGGGTAACGAATTCCAAATCCAGTTCATTCGCGTTGGCGCGGCTTCCGCGCGCTAAAGCGCGCTCACCATTTCGGTTTACCTCCACCGGGATAACATGATGTGAATCGGTGATAAGTAATATCCAGCTTGTATAAGGCAAGACCTCATCCACCTGTCCCATCAGTCCTTTGGCATCGAGCAATGCCTGACCGACATACACCCCATCGTTAGCGCCTTTGTTGATAAGCACACGCTTTGAGTAAGGGTCCGGGGAGATGTTAATAATATCGGCGGGTAAGGCTTCGCCGCCTATAACTTGAGTGGCCACATCCAAATCACGCAGTTGACTGTTTTCACGGGTAAGGCTTTCCAGCAGTTGCAATTCTCGCTGAGCGACTAACACTTCCTCACGCAGGCGATCATTTTCTTCTAACAGATCAGAGCGCGACACGAACACATCGTCAATCCAGAAAGAGACACGCGTGGGAATATCGGCAATCCAGTACACTGGCGTTGTCGCGTAACCGAGGCCGAAACGAATATGCTCAAGATAGCCGAAACGGTTATCCGCAAACATAATGCAGACCGAGAGGAGAATAAAGGCGAGTGCCCGGTATTCTGGAGCAACGCCCTTTGTAAACAGAGTCTTATCGATGGCTGCAGAACCTCTCTACTGGGAGAGCCGAGTATAACAGTCCCAGCAGACGTTAACGACCAGGGTCAACTTGACCGTTACTCAAGTGTCAGCAGGTCAATATCGTACTCATCCATCAATTCCATTGCCCTGCCACCGCCACGCGCCACGCAAGACAAGGGGTCATCAGCAACAATAACCGGCAAACCAGTCTCTTCGGAGAGCAACTTATCCAGATCTCTCAATAAGGCACCGCCGCCGGTAAGCACCAGACCACTCTCCGCGATATCGGAGGCCAGCTCGGGTGGAGATTGTTCCAGCGCACTTTTCACCGCCTGTACAATGGCCGACAGGGATTCTTGCAGAGCTTCCAGAATTTCATCGCTATTCAGGGTAAAGCTTCGCGGCACACCTTCTGCCAGATTACGACCCCGAACGTCAATTTCCCGCAACTCGGTCGCCGGGCCCCGCCACGCACAACCAATTTCTTTCTTGATGCGCTCGGCAGTCGCATCGCCGATCAAGCTGCCGTAATTGCGCCGAACATGCGTAGTAATCGCCTCGTCGAAACGATCGCCACCCACTCGCACAGACTCGGAATACACCACCCCATTAAGTGAAATAATGGCAATTTCGGTGGTTCCACCACCGATATCTACCACCATGGAACCACTGGCCTGTTCGACGGGCAGTCCTGCACCGATGGCGGCTGCCATTGGCTCTTCGATCAGGCGCACATCACGCGCACCCGCACTGGCTACCGATTCCCTGATCGCCCGACGCTCAACCTGGGTGGATTTACAGGGCACACAGACCAGCACCCGCGGGCTCGGCGGAAAGAAGCTGTTTTCATGAACCTTGTTAATGAAGTGTTGCAACATCTTCTCGGTGACCTGGAAGTCGGCTATGACACCGTCCTTCAAGGGCCTGATCGCCGTAATATTGCCTGGAGTTCTGCCCAGCATGCGTTTTGCATCCGAGCCCACGGCGATAACGGTCTTTTGTCCATTGTGAGTCCGGATTGCGACCACAGATGGCTCATTAAGCACGATGCCCTGATCACGCACATAGATCAGTGTATTCGCCGTGCCCAAATCGATAGACAGATCATTGGAGAACATTCCCCTAATTCTTTTGAGCATGGATTTATATATACCTCAAGTTAAACGGTCCATTTCTGGCAGCACTGTTATATCAGCGGCAAGTAAGCCCAATGATTGAGCTAATTAGCGCTTTTATTTGCGGCCTGAAACGAATTATTGTTAGTCAGTCGCTGAAATTTGTCGTTCCGCCGGCTTAACGGGATCGATGTGAGTGTCTGCCGACGCCAATCCCCTGCATCGATTGACCTGTTTGAGTCGATTGATATTAGGGAACCTCGGCGAAATTCAAGTATAATCTCAGCTGTATTAATGAATAGCACGCACTCTAACAACGGCCAGTGGTTAGAGCAAGGGACTTGCGTCAATTGTTTGAAGCAGTGCAAATCCCGCGTAATATTGCCTGACAAACCCTGACCTTTTGGAGAACCTGGATGGCTTTAGACAAGTCAGAAGTAGCAAAAATTGCGCATTTGGCTCGGCTTCACATCAGTGAATCGGAAGCCGAAGAAGTAAGTAATCGAATTACCGACATCCTGGCATTGATCGATCAAATGCAGTCGCTGGATACAGAAGCAATAGAGCCTTTGGCACATCCATTAGAGGTGGTTCAACGCCTCAGGGTAGACGAAGTCACCGAGGAGAATCAGCGCGAAAGACTGCAAGCTCTGGCACCCAACAGCAAAGATGGTCTGTATCTGGTGCCAAAGGTGCTGGAATAATTCGAGCGCGCCAATGGGACACACCCAATTGCAAAAAAACTGCAGCGCTTTTTTTACCGCAGGAAAGAAAAAGAGAGCGCTGCCACCGGCTCACCCAACAAGATTAACCCCATGATCGGAAGAACCCAATGATTAAAAGTACCGTCGCCGAACTCTCCCTTGCACTCGCTGCAGGCGACATATCCAGCGTGGAACTCACCCAGGCCTATCTGAATCGGATCGCCCAATACAATGGCGAACTCAATGCCTTTATTACCGTGTGTGAAGAGTCTGCGCTGGAACAGGCAAAGGCGGCGGATGTCGCGCGCGCGAAGGGTGACACCAGTTCACTACTGGGAATTCCGCTGGCGCATAAGGATATTTTTTGCACCGAAGGTATTACCACGACTTGCGGTTCACGCATGCTGGGCAATTTCGTCTCACCCTACAATGCAACCGTGGTAGAACGCTTCAATGATGCCGGTGTGGTCATGCTGGGCAAAACCAATATGGATGAGTTCGCTATGGGCTCTTCGAATGAAACCAGCTTTTTTGGTGCAGTGAAAAATCCCTGGAATACCGCTTGTGTACCGGGCGGCTCCTCTGGCGGTTCTGCCGCCGCAGTCGCCGCCGATCTGTGCGCGATGGCTACCGGAACGGACACCGGCGGCTCGATTCGACAACCGGCAGCATTCTGTGGCATTACCGGATTCAAACCCAGTTATGGGCGAGTATCTCGCTGGGGCATGATCGCCTTTGCTTCAAGCCTGGACCAAGCCGGACCCATCTGCAAAAGCGCCGAAGACGCCGCGCTAATGCTGAATGTAATGGCGGGTCTGGATAGCAAAGATTCGACCAGTATTGACAAACCCGTGGAAGATTATACGGCCACGCTAAATGATTCTCTGCAGGGTCTTCGAATCGGAGTGCCTAAACAACATTTCGCCGAAGGTTTGAGTAGCGAAGTGGAACAGGCTGTACGCGACGCCCTCGCCGAATATGAAAAAATGGGCGCTATTATAAAAGAAGTCGATCTGCCCAATAGCCATCTATCGGTTTCTGCCTACTATGTTATTGCTCCCGCCGAGGCCTCGGCAAACTTGTCGCGCTACGACGGTGTTCGTTATGGTTATCGCTGTCAAGACCCGGTTGATCTGGAAGACATGTACAAGAGAACACGAAGCGAGGGCTTTGGCGAAGAAGTAAAACTCCGCATCATGATAGGCACCTACGCACTCTCGGCCGGGTTTTACGACGCTTATTATCGAAAAGCACAAAAAATTCGACGCCTTATAAAAGACGATTTCAGCAATGCGTTTAAAGAAGTAGATGTCATCATAGGTCCTACCTCACCGCATACCGCTTTCAAATTAGGCTCGAAGAGTGATCCTGTCTCCATGTATCTGGAAGACATTTATACCATTGCCGTAAACCTTGCCGGTCTGCCCGCCATATCGATACCCGCAGGTTCTGCTAACGGCCTGCCGATTGGCATGCATATTGTGGCCGGCGATTTCGAAGAAGCCAAGGTATTAAACGTGGCACACCAATTTCAAAAACACACAGATTGGCACCGTAACAAGCCATCTGCGATGGCCAAGGAGGCTTAACCATGGAATGGGAAACTGTAATCGGCCTGGAAGTCCATGTGCAACTCTCTACCAAGTCCAAGTTGTTCTCCGGCAGCTCTACTAAATTTGGTGCCGAACCCAATACCCAGGCCAGTATTTTTGATCTGGCTCTGCCGGGCACACTGCCGGTACTGAATGAAGAAGCCTTAAAAAAGGCGGTTAAATTTGGCGTCGCGATCGGGGCGGAAATTAGCAAGCGCTCCGTATTCGATCGCAAAAACTATTTCTATCCTGACCTGCCCAAGGGCTATCAAGTAAGCCAGCTAGACTACCCCACCGTGGGCAAAGGCTCACTGACTGTCACCATGGACGATGGCAGCGAGCGCGTCATCGGCGTGACGCGCGCGCATATGGAAGAGGATGCCGGCAAATCTTTGCACAAAGATTATCACGGCATGTCGGGTATCGATCTAAACCGCGCCGGCACGCCCTTGCTGGAAATTGTTTCCGAACCAGACTTGAGAACCGCCAAGGAAGCGGTGGCCTATCTTAAGAAGTTACACAGAATAATTCGTTATCTGGATATTTCCGATGCCATTATGGCGGAGGGATCCATGCGCTGTGATGCCAATGTATCAATCCGCCCGAAGGGAGAAACCGAATTCGGAACCCGTACCGAAATCAAGAACATCAACTCCTTCCGTTTCGTCGAAAAAGCCATTAATCATGAAGTGCGCAGGCAACAGGAGGTGATCGAAGACGGCGGCAGAATAGTGCAGGAAACGCGCCTGTATGATGCCGACAAAGATGAGACTCGCCCAATGCGCAGCAAGGAAGTGGCTAACGACTATCGCTATTTCCCGGAACCAGACCTGCTGCCAATCGTGATAGACGATGACTATATCGCTGCCATCAAGGCGCAACTTCCTGAGATGCCTGACAGCAAAAAAATTCGCTTCATCGAACAATATGCACTGAGCGATTATGATGCCGACGTTCTGGTGAGCACGCGAGAAATGGCGGAGTACTATGAGGTCGTCGCCCAGCAGAGCGGCGACGCCAAGCTTGCTGCCAACTGGGTCAGTCAGGATCTATTGGGACTACTGAACAAAAACAACTGGGATATCGCCGATTGTCCTATTCAGCCGGAAAGATTAGCCGTGCTGATTGCGCGCATTAAAGACAATACTATTTCAGGCAAGATTGCCAAAGCCGTGTTCGAGGCCATGCTCGAAGAGACGATCAGCGTGGATGAAATCATTGCCGCGAAAGGTCTTAAGCAAGTCACCGATTCAGGCGAAATTGAAAAAATTGTAGCCCAGGTCATCGATAATAATCCCGACCAGGTACAACAATACAAAGAAGGCAAACAACAGGTAATCGGTTTTCTGGTAGGACAGGCGATGCAACTCTCCAAGGGCAAGGCAAACCCCGCTCAGGTAAACGCACTGCTAAGAGAAAAAATGCAATGAGGGAAGAAAAGAAGGCTGGCAAGGATCGCACACAGCAGGCCACTCGCAATGAAGAGTGGTCCGATGACAGACTGAAAGCGTGCCTTGAGGTGCTGCCGCCTGAAGGCCTGCCGGCGGATTACAATATTCTGCTGCGAGCTTATCGTGGCATGACTGCCGAATTATTCGAACGCTTTATCGGGTTTTATGTCGAAGCTGGCAAGGATATTAATGTCAGCCTGGAAGATGGCACTACTTTTCTGGATCATGTTTCCCGGCATCGAAAAGCTACCGAATATGTTTCCATTCTGGAGAATGTCGGCGCCGTCAAAAAAATCGCCTGACGCTATCTCGCGGGTCGTCGATTGCCTTGCGGCCGAGCGGGAGCCCGTCGTGTATCCTTGGCTTTAAATTTGGATTCCCTTACATAGGCGGGTGCTCGCTCCAGCAGGTGTTCCTCGGGATGGATACATTTTAGTTTCATCCCCAGCTTTTCTTCGATATCTGGCAGCAAAAACGAATCTTCTTCACAGGCGAAACTAATCGATGTCCCCAGCGCCCCCGCCCGCCCCGTTCGACCGATGCGATGCACATAGTCATCGGCTTCCTCGGGCAAGGTGTAATTAATAACATGGGTGACATCGTCGATATGCAGACCACGGCCTGCTACATCTGTTGCCACCAACACCTGAATCTTGCCTGACTTGAATGCATCCAGAGTTCGGATGCGTTGATTCTGCGCAATCTCACCCGACAGCATTCCGCATTCGATGCCATTTCGATGCAAATTGTCGGCTAGCTTTCTTACCTGATCTCGACGGTTACTGAACACCATCACCTTCACGGCCTTCGCCTCCGAGATCAAGTTGTACAACAAATTATATTTGTCAGCCGTAGTCACCAGGTACACGATCTGATCAACATCGTCGGCGGCCACATTTTGTGATTCGACTTCAACCATTATTGGGTTCATTGCCCAACGCTGCGCCAATTCAACAATCTCTGGCGTATAGGTGGCACTGAACAACAGGGTTTGTCGACATTCTTTCTTCGGGGTTCTGGAAACAACGGCGCGAACCTGAGGAATAAAACCCATATCCAACATTCTGTCAGCTTCGTCCAGAACCAGTATTTCAACAGCGCCCAAATGCAGGTTGCCGTTCTGCACAAAATCCAGCAGACGGCCAGGAGTCGCAACCACAATATCAACCGGCCTGGCATCCAGGGCTTTATTTTGTTTCTGGTAGTCTTCTCCACCAACCAATGTCACCGTGTGCAGGCCGCAATTATGGGTGAGCAACACCGCATCGCTGGCGATCTGAATTGCCAGTTCTCGCGTGGGGGCAATGATCAGAGCTCTGGGCTCGGCGAGATAGCGTTCTTCTTCTATCGGGTTTGATAACACATCATTGATGATGGTAATCAGGAATGCCGCTGTTTTGCCGGTGCCGGTCTGTGCCTTGCCCGTTACGTCGTGGCCCTGCAATGTATGCTCCAGGGATTGCGCTTGAATAGGCGTGCAAAACTCAAAACCAATTTTTTTGATGGCATCGGCCAGGGGTTTTTGCAAGTCAAAGTGATCAAACGAGACGGGCTGTGATTCGTTTATTGAATCCATAAAAGCTTAATTTTCCAGTAACCTTAATTTTCCAGTAGCCTTAATTTTCCAGAAATCTTAATTTTCCAGTAACCACGAAGACTGAGGAATTGATGGAGCGCCCGCATAATAGCCGTATGCTACGGGCACCGCAAACATTGCCGGTGTTTAATTTACAGACCTGCAGCGCAGAATAACGCTGGCTTCAGCGCGGCTATCGACTGCAACGCCCTGCAACGCCCTGCAACTGTCTCCCATTGACTATCACTTGGTAGCTATTGCCTGCTAACTATCATCAGTTAACTACCATCAGTTAACTACAGGCCGCACAATTCTTGTCCCGGGGTAATTTCATTTCACGCCACTGCAGGGTGCTGGCATCCAGCAGCAATAGCCGGCCAACCAGCGTACTACCAATACCGGTAATGACTTTAATCGTCTCCATCGCCTGCACACAGCCAATAATCCCCACCAGCGGGGCCATTACGCCGTTCTGAGAACAGCTGGCAGCTTCGTCATCACCCTCACTCTCGCTGTACAAGCACTGATAACAGGGGCTCTGGGGCTTATTGCTATCGAATACGGCGACCTGACCCTGCATGCGAATAGCGGCGCCGGAAACCAGCGGCTTGCGGTGCTTTATACAACTTCTATTGATCGCGAAGCGGCTGCTGAAGTTATCGCAGGCGTCAACAACCACATCTACATTGCCTACAGTTTGCTCAAGATCGTCTCCCAGCAGGCGGCGATTCAGTGCGCTAATCTTCACCTCTGGATTCAAGCCCTTCAGCGTTCTCTCAACTGAAGTCACCTTGGCGACACCAATATCTTGTTGAGAATGGGCAATCTGTCGCTGCAAATTAGTCAATTCCACCGAATCATCATCAGCAATCACTAAATGTCCGACTCCGGCAGCGGCAAGATACATCGCCACCGGACAACCGAGGCCGCCCATTCCCACAATCAGAACCGTCGCATCCAGCAATTTCTGCTGCCCGGCCACGTCCATCTCCGGCAGCATAATTTGACGACTGTATCTTAGTAATTGTTCATCTTTCATTGTCTTTCTCGTAGCCTGATTAGCCGCAAGGGGGTGTCACTAAGCTAAAAATTGCCCCGCGCTCATACGAGCGATACCCGCCAGATCCTTTCTACACTCTATATTCGAATAAGCGGCTGCCCGCAGAATAGCCGCCACCTCATCTTGCTGATTATAGCCATGCTCGATAAGGAGCCATGAATCTTTCTTTAAAAAATTCCTGCTCTGCCTGGCTATCTGCCGAATGTCAGCCAGACCATTTTCTTCGGCTACCAGCGCCATTAAAGGTTCGAAGCGGATATCGCCTTCTCGCAAATGCTCATCATCGGCGGCGATATAAGGCGGGTTGGCAACAATCATATCGTATTCGTTTGCTGGCAGACCATCACACCACGATGCCTGTCGAAATTCAATATTGGAAAGCTTTAATGCGTCTGCATTTTTTCTCGCCAGCTGCAAGGCCTCTGCGCTGATATCCACTGCCGTCAGTTGCCAGTTTTGATCTTCTCGCGCCAACGCCAAAGCAATGGCGCCACTGCCAGTGCCCAGGTCCAGAATCTGCAAGGGCGGAGATTGATGATCTTGAGATTCTCGGTCTTGAAATTGGGGGACCTGGAATTGAGCGCTGCGTAAAAGCGCAATCGCGGACTCAACTAAAAGCTCGGTCTCGGGTCGTGGAATTAGCACATGATGATTCACCTGCAATTCAAAATCCCAGAATGCCCGGCTACCAAGAATATAGGCTATCGGCTCGCCCTGCAGACGCCGCTGGCAGTGACTGCGAAAAACATTGAGCGGCTGCTGATGAAGTTCCTGCAACGGCCAGGTAAAAAGGTGCTCTCTGCTTGACTGCAAGGCATCGGCCAAAAGCAACTCGGCATCCAGTTGCCAACTCTCGCTTACAGCCTGCAATTGACCCGCCTCTTCAAGCGCCTGCTTTATAGTAAGCATAGTTTTTAGTAAATCTTGGTTTTATAAATAGGGGTTTCAGGTGAATATTAACATCAATTATCAGTTGCCAGACCTGCCAACAGATCGGCTTGATATTCATTAATAAGTGGCTGGATGATAGAAGAGAGATCCCCCGACATGATCTCTGCCAGATTATACAGGGTGAGTTTAATGCGATGATCGGTCACTCGTCCCTGTGGATAATTGTAGGTTCGAATCTTCTCTGAGCGATCTCCACTACCGACTAATTTACGTCGATTATCAGACTCTTCCTGATGCTGCGCCTGCTGCGCCTGATCCAGCAACTTGGCCTGCAACAGAGACATGGCCCGCGCCTTGTTCTTGTGTTGCGAACGCTCATCCTGACACTCCACTACGAGGCCGGATGGGATATGAGTAAGTCGAATGGCCGAATCGGTTTTATTCACATGCTGTCCGCCAGCACCACTGGCACGAAATGTATCGATGCGTAAATCACTCTTACTGATTTCGATATCATCCACTGCATCGAGCTCAGGCATGACCGCTACAGTACAGGCCGATGTATGTATTCGTCCCTGGGTTTCTGTTTCCGGAACCCGTTGCACCCGATGCGCTCCGGATTCAAACTTCAGCTTCTCGTAAACATTTTTACCCTCGATACGAATAATGACTTCTTTATAACCACCATGTTCACCGTGCCGCTCAGTAATCACTTCTATTTTCCAATTCTGTAATTCGGCATAGCGAGAATACATACGCAATAGATCCCCGGAAAAAATCGCCGCTTCATCGCCGCCAGTGCCGGCGCGAATTTCCAGAAACACATTACAACTGTCCTTGCTATCCTTGGGCAATAGCAATGTTTTCAGGTTCCGCTCCAGTTTTTCCAGCTCAGCAGAATTGCTGTCGATTTCCTCTTCGGCCATTTCCCGAATTTCAGAATCTGCATCTTTCTGCATTTCTTTTGCTTGCTGAAGCGCTTCGGAAACCTCCAAAAATCGATCAAAAGTTTTTACCACTTCTTCGATTTCAGAATATTCTTTGGATAATTCGCGGAAACGATTTTGATCACCGATAACATCAGCATCGCTCAACAGTGCCTCGAGCTCATCGAATCGGTCTTGCAGATGTTCCAACTTCGAACGTATAGAATCTTTCATCAATTACTTCTTCTATCTGTATTAACTGCGTATCTGTATTAACTGCGCATCTGCATTAACTGCGCATCTGTATTTACCAAGTAATGACCTGCAATCAGGAATCTTCATCCGAATCCAGTTCATACAATTCCTGTGTTAGTCTCAATAACTCGTCGCGACCCTCGGCACTGGCTTTCTTCATTTGCACAGTGGGCGAGTGAATTAATTTATTAGTAATCGATCTGGCCAGTGAATTCAGCACCGCTTCGGCCGCTTCGCCATTTTCCAATGCCTTAATCGCGCGCTGCAGTTCTTGCTCTCTGATCGAGTCAGCCTGCTCACGAAAAGCCCGCAAGGTACTCACCGCATTCAGCGAGCGAACTTGTTGATGAAACTCCTCGATGCCTCTTTCTATAATTAATTTCGCCTGCTCCGCCGCGTCTGCCCTACTCTTGACACTGTCTTCGATGACTTCCCGGATATCATCGACGCTGTATAAATAGGCGTCGGCTATCTCGCCCACCTCCGCTTCGATGTCTCTAGGCACCGCCAGATCGATCAACAGCATGGGTTTGTGTTTGCGTCGTTTCAGTGCTCGCTCGACGGCGCCCTTGCCCAGTAACGGCAGCTGGCTATTGGTGGAGGACACAACAATATCGGCGGCGAATAACTGATCGGGAATTTCAGACAACAGTACCCCATGGGCATTAAACCTGTTGGCTATCTCCAGTGCGTTAGCCAGAGTACGGTTTGCAACAACGATATTACTCACGCCCTTGTCGACCAGATGCTTCACCACCAATTCAATAGTGCGGCCCGCGCCGATTAGCAGCACATTCAGGGTCGGTAAGTTAGAGAAAATACGCTCTGCCAAAGTAACCGCCGCATAAGCCACCGACACCGGGTTCTCACCGATCGCGGTGTCAGTTCTCACTTCCTTGGCGATAGAAAAGGCGCCCTGAAACGCCCTGCCCAGTGCTTGCCCTACCACATTTTTATCTTTCGAAACCGCATAGGCTGATTTGATCTGACCCAGAATTTGCGGCTCACCCAGCACCATGGAATCCAGTCCACAGGAGACTTTCATGAGATGACGAATCACCTCTTCATCGGCATAGTAATAACTGCTCTGCTCCAGCTCTGACTGTTCCAGCTGGTGAAATTTCGCCAACCATTGCAAAATTAATTGCTGGCCAGTGACTGATGGAGAATTTTCGCCCGCCGTTGACTCCGGATCTTCGGCCTTATCCCCCGCATCCTCTGCGGTGAAATCCAGATAGATTTCGGTACGATTACAGGTTGAAACAATAACCACTTCGTTGACGGCCTGCAGGGCGTGGACCTCCCCCAGCGCAGCCTCCACAATTTCGGGGGGGAATGCCACCTTCTCGCGCAAGTCGATACTCGCCGTATTGTGGTTTATGCCTACCAGTACCAATGCCATGGGATAACCGTTGAAGCAAACTAATTAGTTAAGAATCGAGTTAAAAGTTAAGTCGAATCAAAAGGTTCGCTATGTTACTAAAAATCGGCCGCGGTTCCCATTAGATACTGATTTTACTGAGGTTCCATCGGCGGGGCTGTGAGTTGTGCAATACGCAAGTAATTTTGAGGTCTGGCTTGTAGCTGAATCCCGCTTTTACCGGTCAGGGGCTACTATCATCAGCGCTACTACTCATATCGGCTCCTGAGCGGAAAATAGTCTGGATAAAAACAAGAGATAAATCAGCTCTGATGGTGGATAAACAAACTGCTATAATGCCGCCTCGAACATTGAGCCCACTACCAGCCATAGCACTGTCGATGTCCAATAATATGAAGAAAATCAAAGCCTTTATCACCGCATTACTGTGCATCGCGCTTACCGCCTGTGCCGTCTCTGAACAACCACCAGGCACCCAGTCTGCAGCGATAGAGAGCGCCCGCGTCGAATCTATCTCGTCAGCGGAAACTTCGCCTGAGGAGATTGAATACGGCAGCTTTACCGAGAATCAGCTGTACACGGCGATTATTAGTGAATTAGGCGCACAACGTGGTCAGCTGGAGGGCGCTGCAGAAAACTATTTTCAGCTGGCGATGGAAACCCGGGATCTCGCTATTATTCAGCGTGCGGTGCAGTTCGCCTCGGCCAACGGCGATCTGAATGCCCTGTTACAGCTGGGCCTGCTGTGGGCAGAGATAGCACCCGAGGAGTGGCGACCCCAGCTGCTACTGAGTATGCAATTTCTGGAGAGTGGCGCTTTCGATCAGGCCATTTCCCATATGGCGCGAGTTATCGACCTGGGCGGTACTATTGATTTTGCCGCCTTATCCGGCAGAACCGGCGAGCTAAGCCCCGAGGACAGGGCAGGACTGATTAGCCGCCTGCAACAGCTTAGCCGGGAATTCAGCGATCAGCTTTCTATTCATATGGCGCTGGTGCAATTGCTGGCACAGAATCGGCAATTCGAAGAAGCGCTGGCTGAGCTGGACGCACTGCAAAAGACGACTGAACTGACCCCGAGCATGGTTCTGTTGGAAGCACAAATCCTGCAAAACATGGAAGAAGGTAGCCAGGCACTGCGCACGATGCAAGATGGGGTGCGCGCATTCGAGAATAACAAAATCCTGCGACTTACCTATGCGCGTCTGTTAATTCAGAATGAAGAGTTTGCCGCGGCGCAGGCGCAATTCCAGATTCTAATCGAACAGGATCCGCAAGACTGGGATACCCTGTATTCAATCGCTTTGGTCGATCTGGAACTGAAAAATTATAGCAATGCCATCAGCGCCTTTGAACGTCTTATTAGTGTCGATCAACGGATCGATGAAAGTCAGTACAATCTGGCCTTCATCTTTGAACAGCAGGGCGATCTGGACAAGGCAATTGCGCATTACCGGCAGATTCGCATCGGCACCAATAACTTTCTTGCCGCACAGCAACAGGCGACCCGACTTTCCATTCAGCTGGGCCAGCTGGATGAAGCCCATTCATGGCTAAGCGGATTATCGCGCGGCCAGCCCAGACTGGAAGTCCTGCTCACTACCGTTGAATCCGGTTTGCTTATTCAGGCCGGTCATCAACAACAGGCTGAAACACTGCTGAACAAAAGCCTGAATAAATTCCCTAACGAGACAGACTTACTGTTTGCCCGGGTTCTTTATTATGACTCGACAAAAAACCTGCAGGGTTCTGAAGCCGACTTGCGGCAGATCATTCTTATGCGACCCGAGGACTCACGGGCACTGAATCATCTTGGCTATATGCTCGCCGATCAAACCACCCGCTTCGAAGAAGCACTGGAACTGATTGAGCGAGCCATCGCCCTGTCACCCGAAGATCCGGCAATCCTCGACAGCCTGGCCTGGGCGCAATATAAACTCGGTCGCTACGATGATGCGCTGGAAAACTTACGCAAAGCCTTCGCCGGGTTTCCGGATCATGAGGTCGCCTCCCACCTTGGTGAGGTGCTGTGGGTAATGGGACGCGAAGACGAAGCGAAACGGGTGTGGCAGGCGGCACTGGAAATCGAACCTGACAGCGCGCTTGTAAAAGAGGCCATGGATAAATTGCTTACAGCGCAATGAGTGCGATGCCGATCCATTTTTCCTGTCGATGCCTGCGCGCAAGCTGTCTTCTGCTTGCCCTCTCAATTGTGCTATCTGCCTGTGCTATCTCCCCCCTCGCCGCGCCCCCCGCCGAACTCAACAGCGACTGGGCTACGCAGCAAAATCTGCTACAGCAACTCGACTCCTGGCAACTGCGCGGCCGGGTCGATGTTCGCTATGACAATGAGTCCCACACACCTCGCATCCTATGGCAGCAGCAAGCGGTTGAATACCAGATACGGCTCTGGGGCAGCTTCAACGCCGGCAGCACCACGATCGTTGGACGGCCCGGTTATGTCACACTGGAACAGAGCGGCGACACACTCAGCGCCAATAGCCCGGAAGACTTGATATTACAGCAAATGGGCTACGAGTTGCCGGTGTCCTATTTGAATTACTGGATCAAAGGACTACCGGCACCTGATTCCCAGGCTGACCTCAGCTTCAATGAATTAAACCAGCTAACGGCTATTGCTCAGGCCGGCTGGCTGATAAATTTTAGCGATCCCCGACAGTATGGCGCTATTACCCTGCCACGCCGAGTAGAACTCACCCGCGCGAAGAATGACATTCGGCTGCGCTTCATTGGTCTGAACTGGACCCTGAACGAAGCCTCCGCTGATGCCCGCTGAGTCCCTGAGCCTGCTGGCCCCCGCCAAACTGAATTTGTTTCTGCATATTACCGGCCGCAGGGAGGACGGTTATCATCAGCTACAAACCCTGTTTCAATTGCTGGATTACGGCGATCAGATGAAATTTGAGAGAGCCGACGCCGGCGTGATTTCATTCCATGTTAATGGCGCAGAGACGACAGCCGCGGGCGCTGAAATCGCGTCGCTGCCGATGGACAACAATCTGGTCATGACGGCGGCCAGGCGCCTGCTTGCGGTAGCGGGAGCGCAATCATTCGGCGCCAAAATTTCGCTGCACAAGCGCATCCCCCTCGGCGCCGGTCTCGGTGGCGGCAGTTCCGATGCCGCCCTCACCCTGCTGGCACTGAATCGACTTTGGGGTCTGCAATTAAGCGAAGCGCAACTGTCTGCTATCGGCATTGAACTGGGCGCAGATGTGCCGCTGTTCATCGCCGGAAGATCAGCCTGGGCGGAAGGGATTGGCGAGCAACTCAGCCCTGTCGAACTGGGGGATTCATGGTATCTGGTAGCATGCCCGAATTGTTCGGTATCCACAGCAGAGATTTTTTGCGATGAACATTTGACACGGAACTCCCAAGCCATCAAAATGGCCGACTTTCTGGCAGGCAGTGCCCGAAATGACTGCGAATCAGTCACTCGAAGACGGTATCCGCAGGTAGATCAGGCGATCAAATGCCTGTCTCAATTTGCCGAAACCAGAATGACAGGAACCGGATCAAGCATTTTTGCCCGCTTCGATGATGAGGCCTCTGCGCAGGCAGTGTTGGCTAAATTGCCGGGAAATTTGCCGGGATTCGTAGCAAAAGGTATCGATTCATTGCCTCACGGCTAGCGCTCAAGCTGGTGAGAAGCAGAACTCGGTAGCTCATAGAACGTGTAGAGAAATACAAAGACGAATTACTGGGGTGTCGCCAAGTGGTAAGGCACAAGGTTTTGATCCTTGCATGCGTTGGTTCGAATCCAGCCACCCCAGCCATTTTCCAGAGCTGAATTCAAACTGGTAACACTAGCCTTATATAGGAGCTCTAACGTGGCAAACAATCTAATGGTCTTCACCGGCAATGCCAATCCGGAATTGGCAGACAATATTGCCAAGCACATCGGTCTGCCATTAGGTTATGCGAGCATTAGCAAGTTCAGCGATGGCGAAGTCTCCGTTGAGCTCAATGAAAACGTTCGCGGCAAGGATGTGTTTATCATTCAGCCAACTTGCGCGCCGACTAACGATAGCATCATGGAATTGCTATTGATGGCTGACGCGCTGCATCGTGCCTCAGCCAATCGAATCACCGCTGTGATTCCCTATTTTGGTTATGCCAGACAGGACAGACGCGTTCGATCTGCGCGGGTCGCCATCAGCTCCAAGGTGGTGGCAGACATGATTAGTGCGGTCGGGGTGAATCGTGTGCTGACGGTAGATTTGCACGCCGAGCAGATTCAGGGCTTCTTTAGTATTCCGGTGGACAATGTCTACGGCTCGCCAGTGTTGACCGATGATATCGAACGCCAGCGTTATGAGAATTTAATCGTGGTTTCACCTGACATCGGTGGTGTGGTGAGAGCCAGGGCTGTCGCCAAGCAATTAAACGTTGATCTGGCGATTATTGACAAGCGGCGACCAGCGGCTAATGTCGCCCAGGTGATGCATATCATCGGTGATGTAGAAGGCCGTAGCTGTATTATCGTGGATGATATGGTGGATACTGCCGGGACACTCTGCAAGGCGGCAGATGCGCTTAAAGAACACGGCGCTGCCAAAGTGTATGCCTATTGTACCCATCCGGTATTGTCCGGACCGGCGGTAGAGAATATCGAAAATTCCAGCCTGGACTCACTGGTAGTGACCGATACGATTCCATTGAGTACGGCAGCAAAAAATTGTAAACGCATTCGCGTATTATCGATGGCAAAACTATTGGCCGAATCGATTCGTCGGGTGAGTAATGAAGAATCCATAAGCGCGATGTTTGATAACACCTGATTTAAATATTGGGAAGCAAGAACCCGCGCGGATAGTCGGCTTGGAAGTTCACTCGAGAACATCTGGGCTTTTTTTAATCCTGTGATTGAGTCGGTCGCAAGCCAATCGCAGCACTTCTTGGGAGAGACTTATGTCTACTGAAGAATTTGAATTGAACTGTACGGTTCGGACGGATTTAGGGAAAGGTGCGAGCCGCCGCCTACGTCGTCTGAACAATAATATACCTGCCGTTTTATACGGGGGCGATAGCGATCCTGTGTCGTTAACCATTGCCCATAAAGATATCGCCAGGGCTGTGGAAAATGAGGCATTCTTTGCCCATATTATTACGCTGAATATCGACAACAAGAAGGAAAAGGCGGTTATTAAGGCGCTACAGCGTCATCCCGCGAAGCCGTTCCTGATGCATGCTGACTTTCTGCGCGTCAGCGACAAGCAGGCGATTCACGTTAAAGTACCGCTTCACTTCCTGAATGAAGAGAAGTGCCCGGGCGTCAAACTTGGCGGCGGTAATGTACAGAAGACACTGAACGAAATCGAAATCTCTTGTCTGCCTGGTGATCTGCCTGAGTATATCGAAGTGAATATGATCAAACTTAATCTTGGTGATTCGATACATCTGTCTGACATTGCCTTGCCTAAAGGTGTGACCAGTATTGCGCTTTCTCACGGTGAAGACAGCGATCTCTCGGTAGTCACTGTTGTCGCACCCAAGGTCGTTGCTGAAGAAGAGGCTCTGCCAGGTTCCGTTGAATCTGCCGCTGGCCATGCAACTGCCAAAGACTCCGATGACAGCACTGGAGACGGCGAATAGCCCTCTCTACCTAGTCGCCTAGCTCAGGAAGCTGACTATGTCAGACACTCCTCTGAAGTTGATTGTGGGCCTGGGAAATCCAGGCCCACAATACGATTCGAATCGTCACAATGCCGGGGTTATTTTCCTGCATCATCTCTGTGTCGGCTATAGCGGTACGATGCGTGGCGAAAGCAAATTCTTCGGTGAATTCACTTCAATAAACATTGCGGGCCAGGAGGTAAAACTCTTGTTCCCGACAACGTTTATGAATGGCAGTGGCAAAGCGGTTGCCGCCGTTTGTAATTTTTACAAGATAGCCCCGGAGAACATGTTGGTCGCCTACGACGAGATTGATTTCGAAGTAGGCGTCACTCGCTTTAAACAAGGTGGTGGCCACGGCGGCCACAACGGCATGCGCGATATCATCAATGCCTTGGGTGGTAACAGGGATTTCTATCGACTGAGAATTGGCGTTGGACATCCCGGGCATAAATCCATGGTGGCCAATTATGTGCTAAGTGACCCCTCTCGCTCCGACGCCGATGTGATTATGTCCAATATCGAAGATGCCATTCGGGTAATGCCCAAGGCCGTCATCGGCGAATGGGAAGAAGCCATGCGCCTGCTGCATACAGACTAAAACGCACACACAGAGTAATACCAGTAGTAAGAATGTCGAAGTAATTATTGCGACGCCGAGCTAAAACAGAAGAGAACACTATGGCAGTTAAATGTGGCATCGTAGGCCTACCCAATGTGGGAAAATCTACACTATTCAATGCGCTCACCAAGGCCGGCATCGCGGCGGAAAATTTCCCGTTTTGCACCATCGAACCCAATTCAGGCATCGTCTTCATTCCTGACCATCGCCTGGATAAATTAGCCGCCATTGTGCTGCCGCAAAAGACTATTCCAACCACCGTTGAATTCACCGATATTGCAGGACTGGTGGCAGGCGCCTCCAAGGGCGAAGGTTTGGGCAATCAGTTTCTCGCCAATATTCGCGAGACCGACGCCATCGCACATGTGGTGCGCTGTTTCGAGGACAGCAACGTAGTGCATGTCTCCAACAAGATTGACCCCGCCGCCGATATAGAAACCATCAACACCGAACTGGCATTGGCCGATCTGGAAGGGGTCGATAAATTCCTCGATAGAACAGCACGGGTGGCCAAAAGCGGTGACAAGGATGCTCAACGCCAGCTAATCGTTCTGCAAAAAGTAAAGGCCCATCTGGATGAGGCAAAACAGGTGCGCACCATGAACCTGACAAAAGAAGAATTGGCGGATCTGTACAGCCTGCACCTGCTGACCATAAAGCCGGTGATGTATATCGCCAATGTGGACGAAGAAGGCTTCGAGAATAATCCCCATCTGGACACGGTAAGGGCTATCGCCGCAGCAGAAGGCGCCGAGGTAGTTGCCATCTGCAACAAGCTGGAAGCAGAAATCGCCGAATTGGAAGACTCAGAGAAGCTGGAATTCCTGCAAGACCTGGGTATGGAAGAGCCGGGACTGGACCGTGTCATCCGCGCCGGTTACACCCTGCTCGGCCTGCAAACCTATTTCACCGCCGGCGTTAAGGAAGTCCGAGCCTGGACCGTGAAGAAGGGCGCCACCGCCCCCCAGGCCGCCGCCGTAATCCATACGGATTTCGAAAAAGGTTTTATCCGCGCCGAAATAACAGGCTACGATGATTTCATCGCCTACAACGGCGAGAATGGCGCCAAGGAGGCCGGAAAATGGCGCCTGGAAGGCAAGGAATATATTGTACAAGATGGCGATGTTATCCATTTCAGGTTTAATGTCTGAGCCTCGCCAGCAATTGAGCAGAACCAAGAGCACGTGATGAACAAGATTTATAGTATTACTCAGCATGATGATATTACCGAGATAAAATTCAACAGCCCGCAAAATCCGCAGGATGGGATGGCAGCAACCTTAGATCTCGCCGCCCGGAAGGTGGGCAGAAAAAGGCTCTGGGATATGAGCTGCGGCTACAATAATTCCACGGAGGAGCTAAAAAAATTCGCCCAAGTCACTCGTGGTCTGGCATTACCAGATAAGTCAAAAGTAGCCGTTGTTGCTCTCGACGATCTGTCCTTTGGAGTCACCCGAATATACTCCGCTGTTCGGCACGATCGCCGCAGTCAGCACCAGGTCTTCCGCGATCGGGACCAAGCTATAGCCTGGTTGAATGAGCCATTCGACGAGGATCAAGGTCCGACTTGACAATCCAGCCCGAAATGCCGAAAATTCGCGGCCTTTCAGGATTCTGAAAGCAAATTGGCTACGAATTGGAAAGTATTGAGATTTTGTAGCGAAGGTTTCGAGAATGCGCCAGATGGACATTTTATTTCCCATTTCACGCGCAGGTGTATGGCCATACACCGAGCATGAAATGGCAAATAAAATTTTCAGGTGGAGTATTATCGGAAGCCACAGTAAAAATTCTGGCAATGTAGCTCAGCTGGTTAGAGCACAGCATTCATAATGCTGGGGTCGGTGGTTCAAATCCACCCATTGCTACCATATTTAAAGGCTAAAAATGTTATTTCCTAGAAATATGAAATCTAGGGTCGCCTCGGGGTCACCCCAGAACCTTATCGACCTCCTTGATTCATATCTCAGGCTCCAACAGAGAAATAGTCTAACGCCCTCAACCAAGCGATACTTGATTTGTATCTAAGTAGAAATCCTGCGGAATGGCACAACGATATGCATGTTATTTTCTACCGCTCTATTGCAGTCGAAACGTGCGGACGTTCTTTACGAATGCATCAAGGTGCAGCTTTTTCCCAAGAATTAACACCTGCCATGCGTGGGCAAGCTCAACAAATAGCTATCAAGTCCAGTTGCTGAATTCAGGAGTAGACGATTTGAACCTGACTCTTAGGGCTATGAACAAACTACTCTTTTCAATCCCACTACTCTGCTTTTCTGTTGCTGCTAATGCAGAGCTTTGGTTTTGTGAAGCAGTACAGGCAGCCACACAAGAAATCTCTACATGCTTTATAGAGGACTTGAACATCTAATAAAATCAATGGTTTAAGGCGCATAATCAAATATACCTACTAACCTACCTACTAAAAAGCCAACTTAGATTGGCTTTTTCACTCACCCCCCATTTTCCTAGTAACCGCCCAGCCAGCACCACACCCCGATAAGTCAGGATGGTTCCATTGCACCCGTATACGTCCTGAGCCTCTGTAGTCCTAAGATTACTGTGACGGTGTAACTGAATCCCTGAGCTTACAATGTGATGTTAGTGGGCTTAGCGTCTAGCTTCAATAAGCAACCTCATATACTCAGGCCGACCAACCCAATACCTCTGCGAGCCTCCACAGCCATTACATCGGCCTTCTGCAGCTTTAGGGGGGCTTATTTGAGGGACGGGGGGTACTAACGCACACAGCTTATGGTTATAGTTGCTGCCTACACTTGCTAAAGCCTAATTTGAAAAGGAGGTATCAATGAAAAATCTAGTGATGTTATCAGTCGTGTTGATTTTATCTGGATGCGCCGGAACTGAATCTAATATCAATCTCGTTAGTCTTGGGATGAACAAAGCGCAAGTTCAGGACGTTATGGGTAGCCCGAAATCTTCTTCTGCTCAAGCGGGACTGGAGTATTTCATATACGGTCTGACATCTAAAGGGAATGCAGGGGAATGTGTTGCAGGTGCTGTTCTCACTCTCGGATTTGGGTTTTTAATGTGCGGTGGTGAGGAAGACGATTTTTTTGTTCGCTTTAAGGAAGGAGTGGTTGAGTCTTATGGTCGTGTTGGAGATTTTGACTCTACTAACGTGCCGGAAGCTACTATAAACGTTAATACTAACTAACTGCTCTCGCCTAATGCATTTGAGAAGATCTGCCTCATCAGACGTTAACGTCACTGTTGAACAGTAATAACAGTGCTGCCTACACTTGCTTGAGCTGATTTTAGAAGGAGAATGAACATGAAAAAGCTATGTCTATTGATTGCGCTGGTTACGTCACCTGTATTTGCTCAGGAAGAAGAGCAGGAGATTCAAATTGAGATTGAGGCTGGTGGTGGTGTTGAGGCTGGTATTGCCAGTAGTGATGGCGGTACTTCTAGCGCAATAGCTGCGTATCCTGATAAGTCCGTTTGGTTCAGGAATTTTGACAGCGCTGATGACGATGCAACGTATTGCTGGGTTGATGAGAATGAAGAGCCTCGCTGCAAGCTAGTTGAAGTAGAAGAGGATTAAGCTAACTAATCAGGAGAACACCAATGAAGAAATCACTCTTACTAGCAGCAGCTCTTGCGTGTTCAGGTGTAGTAGCTCAAGAGAAACAAATCTGGACTTGTCAGCAACTGGCGGGAACACAACTTGTATGGGAGGACGGCGCTTGGAAGCAGGTAGATGCAGAGCCTACACCTATTCTACTTAGATTAGGCGGTGAATATTCTAGCTATAGAATGTCGGAAGAGGAGCGGCTCCTAGATTGCGCGAAGGCCTTGAGCGGGAAGGTTAGCTGTTTAGATTCGCTCAGCTCCAAACTCATATATATTGATCCAACCTCTGGCAAGATGGGAAGGTCTACCTTGTTTGGTGCGGCAGAGGCTGGTGATAGCAGGAGCGCATTAGCTACCGAAGTTTACAACTGCGCTAAGCTCTAAGCAGGCCCAGCCAGCACCTCACCCTAGGGGCACACCCCATAACTCAGAATGGTTCCATCTCATCCCTATACATACTATTGTGGACGGACTGTTAGGTATTCTTAAGAAAACCGCTATGAAACTATTCACCTCGACATTCTTCACCCTGCCGGTTTTAGGCTCGCGTATATGAAGCCATCACTTTCTAAGTCTCAATATGTTAAGGGTCTGCAGTGCTCTAAAGCGCTATGGTTTTATCGTAATCGGAAGGATTTAAAGCCAGAAATTGACTCATCCACTCAGGCGCGTTTTGATGCCGGTAATGAACTTGGGATACTTGCCCAGCAGTTTTTCAAACAAGGCATAGAGGTCGTTGCAAGTTATTGGGATATCAAAGGAGCGGAGAAATTAACACGGCAATATGTCAAAGCTGGGTATGACTTCATTTATGAAGCGACGGCTGTTAACCCCTTCGACGGTTCCTATGCTCGGATCGATATATTACGCAGGGTAGCCGGCACAGATGCTTGGGACCTAATTGAGGTTAAGAGTTCTACTAGTGTTAAGGCGTATCACATCGATGATGTATCTCTCCAATATCATGCCTTCTCCGAAGCAGGTTATACGATTCAGAATTGTTACATGATGGTGATCGATAGTTCCTACTATCGGAACGGAGACATTGACCCCCAGAAACTATTTCGTTTAGAGGAAATCACCGCACAGGTACTTGGAAAGCAGAGCGAAGTAAAAAGTTCGGTGCAGAAATTAACTGACATTTTAGGGAGTAAGGACGAACCGGTGGAAGAGATTGGGACACGGTGCAACAAGCCATTTGAGTGTGGATATAAAAAAAATTGCTGGAAGGATGTACCTAAGTACTCCATCTTCAATGTTTTTACGGGAAGTAAGGCCGAAAAAATTGCGAAAGAAATTGGCAGCTATGACATAGCTGACCTGCCAGAAGAAATTTTCCCAGAAGGTAACAAGAGAATAGATGTAACCTCTTTTTCTCAAGGCTGTGAGCATGTTGATCGAGATAGTCTACGATCTTTTCTAGATCAGCTTAAGTACCCCCTTTATTATCTCGATTACGAAACGATTGGTCCAGCTATTCCATTGTTCGATGGAACCAAGGCCTACGACCGGATTCCTTTCCAGTTCTCATTGCATGTGCAAAGCGAGGAGGGTGGAGAGTTGGTGCATTTTGGGTACCTTCATAAGAAGGTCGAGGACCCGAGAAGGTCTGTGGCCGGCGCCTTGATTGACTTGTGTGGAGATGAGGGCTCGGTGGTAGTTTATAACCAGTCCTTTGAGGAGAGCTGCAATAATAAAATGGCGGCGGTCTTTCCAGAATATGAAGAAGGTTTGCTTAAAATAAACCAACGTATGGTCGATTTGCTGATACCTTTCAAGAATCGTTGGCTTTATCACCCACATCAGGCGGGCTCCGCCTCAATTAAATCTGTTCTTCCTGCATTTAGCAGCTTTAGTTATGACTCTATGAAAATAGCGGATGGTGCAGAAGCATCTATTCAGTACCAATCCTTCATAGAGGGAAAGTTAAATAAAGTCGAGCTTGAAACGTTATGGGTAAATTTATCTAAATATTGCGCTCTAGATACAAAGGCTATGGTCGAGCTGATTGATGTGTTGATTAATAAGTGTGTGGAGGGCTAAGATATCTTGAGAACTGATGTACAGGCAATAGTCACTATTCGGATTTGCAAGTAATAGTAAATACCACTGAGTGGTTATATAAGATCCTGAATTTTCTTAACATGGCCCATCTTATGCACACCAATTTCAATTAGTGCGACAATGACATCTTGAAGTGGGTCCTCAATGTTATTCTCATGGACATATTGGTTGAGTATTGCGGCATAGACCTCGGCATGATCACCGAATAATACATCACGGCTCAACACTTGGCCGTCATTATCGCCAACTCCTGCATTCTTTATACTTCCACCACCTTCAATCGCCTTCATTATTGCGAACCGAGAAAGGATATTTGGTGTAAGACCGGTAGCCTGCTTCATGTATCGAAGTTTTCCCATGGCTTTTGATGATGTTTGAATGCGATTAGGGAGCATCAGGCAGTCTTCCTCAACGATGGCTTCCAAAAATATTCTTCACTTGGGTAAGTGGAGCCTGTTTCCGGGTCATAGTTTAATTTATATGCGTGTGATATATGTGGAGAAAGCTCCTTATAGAATTCTTCGTCGACTTCTGTGTCTGTAGATAGAATTATTACCTGATGGCTCGCTTGTGGAAAGTAATTGTTAACAAGTTTTGTTCTGTGTTTAGAATCTAATCTTCCCAATGGTGTATCAATGATAATTGGTAGTTTTCTTCCTGATGTTCTTGCTAGCGCTTCCAATATTGATATGGCGTAGATTTGTTTTTCTCCAGCAGAGAGTCTGTTTTTATCTATCGCTTCGCCGAATTTGTTGAATAGAGTCACTGCAAAGTTGGAAGGGTCGATCTTAGCTGATAGCTGGATGTCGTCTTTTCTTGCGAGCTGATGGAAAGATTTACTAAATTCAGTCTCCAAATCGGAAATTTTCTTCTTTGCCATTTCCTGGGAAAATACTTTAAGCATTTCCCTCGATGACTGAGCGTACGTAATCGCTCGATCATCGCCTATTGATTCAAAAGACTGCTGGGAGATTTTTTCTAGTTTTCTTACCACGTCCATATTTTCTCTGAGAAATCGCTTGTAATTCTCTGAGAACTTGCTCTTCTTAACTAGCGAGTCTGACAGCTTTTTCTGGAGAGAATCGAGCTCTGCCATCAACGGCTTGATTTTCGACTCTAAAGGGGCTCTTGCTATGTTTCGACCTGCCTTATCTAGCTCATCTTCAATTTCAGTTAGCTTTTTACTAAGTATTTTGGCCTTCGTTTTTTGATTGTCACGGGAGTCATTAAGCGTGGATTCAATTGAATTTACGGCTTGGCCGGACTTCCCATGTATAGAGTCAACATTGCTATCGACGTTGGTGAGAGACTGAAACTCTTTTAGAAGTGCTTTATTGACGACTGGGAAAATTTTGTCATCAAGTTCCTTTTTCAATGTTGCCTCTAACTTATCTAGCTTGCCCTTTACCAAAGTGGCTGTATGTAAACTCTTTTGGTGAATATTTTCTGCCTGGAGCTGATTTAGCGTCTTCACGGCGTAGGTTTCAGCTATGGAGAGGGGGAAATTACCAGTACACAACTCTTGTAGTTGAGATTTCATTGCCTGTCTTTCGGCTTGTAGAGTCGCCTGTTTCAGAATTTCAGATTCCCTTGTAGTGGCCCAGGCCCCACCCTGTTCTGAAAGATTCGTTTCGATCTTCCGCATGTTAGCTTGAATTTCCTCAATGCTAGGTCTGATCTGCTCTATTTTTTCATATTCGTTTATTTTTGTTTTCTCGAGTTTTTCCAGTTGTAGCTGAAGCTTTTCCATCTCGGCTTTATTGCCTTTTCCAGCTTTTTCTTTAGAGATATTTCGAAGATAGATACCTAGGTCAGCACTGAGTGTATCGAGCATATCAAGGCCGAGAAGTTTCTTTATTGCATCGCCCAGCGCCTGCCCGTTGCTATCGTCCGCTAGTTCGGCAATTTTCTCTCCGTCGAAAAAAAACAATTCTGAAACGCCAAGCGGAATCAGTTCGTTTAGAAATCCTTGGCATTGGTCATTCGTAAGTTCCGTAAGCTCGGAGCCATTCTCAATGATCTTGAGACTTTCGTGTAACTTGTTGCCGGACTTAGTCCATTGTCGAACAATTCTATATTTTTTCAGCTCGCCTAACTTCGCGTAAGTAAATTCAAGCTCAATGCTTGAGGAGTTGGCTTGGATGATGCTATCTCGAGAACGATGTATACATTCCTCCAAATAGATGTCATAGGCCTTGCTGGAGGCTCTTCTCCCTAGTATTTGCCCGCCATAGAGGGCAAGTCTGACAGCGGTGAGTGTAGTAGTTTTCCCTGCACCGTTTAAGCCGCCAAATAAAATAACAGGCCGCTTACTATTGTATTTTTTACGCGGTTGTAAATCGAACTCGTGCCGTCCTTGAAATACTTGAAAATCAGTAACCGTTAATTGATTTATGATCATAGAGTCGCAGCCTCCTCGTATTGAGACTGGAGCTCTTCAAGTTTCTCTCTCCATGCCTCGTGAGGGGCGGCTTGCGACTTCCGCTCCTTGATATCCTCGAGACTCTCCCAATCATTCTTGAGCATACTCTCCAACTTGCTAAGAACGCCTCTTCTTTGACCTAGGCCGCCAGAGGAGATTTCAATCTCTAGCAATTTCATGATTAGTTGGGCGGGCACATCGAATTTCTCTCCCAATGATTCTAGTAATTCGGCGTCGTGCTCTGTAAACGCTCCAGCGTCATTTTCAATCCATTCAAAATCATTGTCAGGATATACATCGCTGAAAATCTTAGGTAGCGAATCGGGCCAATCTGGCTCATTGGGGTCTCTAAGCCATTGCTGACGAATTGCTTGTAACTCATGGTCATTAATCAAGGTGATGTCATGGCCGGAATCATTCATATCTTTTTGAATTTGAAGCAGGTCTTTAACCCATTTTTTGCGGTAATCCATCCAGTACGGGCCTGGTATATGCTTCACTTCGATTTGGGTATCGTCGTTAATTTCTTTTGCCCGGGCGTACGAAACTTTGCCGGTTCGCCGCTTGTAGTTTCGGTATTTGGTCTTATTTTCAATAATTGTTGATATATGTAGTTCATTGCGAAATTCTAGAAGTGGGCGCATCCAGTCCATGCCAGACTCGATCAGGCCATGAATAGCCTTGTCTTTGGTGACAACAGTGCAAGTCCAACATCCAAATCGACTGTTCCCACAAGAGTTTGTGCTGGTATCTACAACTAATGGACATTCACCGTCTTCAGAGCCTTCTTTGTAGAGCTTGAAAAGCGCCATGTTATCGCCACCCCAGGGACAGGGGGCGCTTAAAAGGTACATCCAAACTTCGTCAGCACTCCAATCCTGAATTGGCATATAGGTATAGGCATTTGGTAAGGTGGTGTGTCTACTCAAGGCTGAGCCGTCAATTCGATGTTTAGCGATAACCTGGGATCGGCTTGCACTTTCCTGGCTTCTAGACCCAAGAGCGACAATAACCTCACCAAACTCGGCGACTTTTTCGGTAATAAAACTCGTTACGGGGTTAATCTTCATGCGTTCAGTGCACCAGCGAAAAGATTGGGTAGGGGCAGGGTAGCCTCGCCCTAAGAGATTCGTCCAGAACGTCTGATCATTTTGGGGGTAAACGACGTGTGCTGAAATAGGTAGCCCTTCTTTTTTTCCTTGGGTGTTAATGGTTTTAATGACCTTGTTCATCAGGTCCACTACGACAGGAGTTTCTACCAATGTGTCTGAGCTTACTACGTAGATTGGTTTTTGAGCCTTCCCTGAAGGAAGGTTTTGTAGAGCCGTATAGATCAAAGCCAGGATAGTAGTTGAATCTTTCCCTCCACTAAATCCAATAATCCAGGGTCGAGAATCACTCAAGTATATCTCCTGGATCTCTTGGACTAGATCCTTTAACGGCCTACCAGCTATGGAGTGGGAGGAGACCAGCTCTTGATGTGAATTAAATGGGAATGCGTTTTCAGTCATTTTTGGTAGTCTTTCTCAATAGCCTCTTCGGCTGCGTTTAGTGGTATTCCTAGTGCGTTCTTGATGTAGTTACCGGTCAAAGCCACATTCGTACGGGCTTTGCTAATTCGTCCATGAACCATCGCTCTGCCTTCCCAATCTCTATTACCGCGAGCCCAGTCGATATTTTTGAGTTTTTTGAGTGCCGGCTTCCACTTAGATTCAGGTTTGGCGAGCAAATCAGCTCCGATGATACCTAGTGCTTGCAATAATACAGCGTGAGCGTGAACAGAGTTCTCTCTCAGCTCTTTTGTCGAAATCTCTTTGTTGAGGGCTAGTTGCCAATCGGGCATGCTGGCGGCTACTTCATTCCAGTACTCAACTGCCAAGTCTTTCTCAGCCTTAGTGATGTCGTCTTTGTTACCCTTCCTCAGCAGCGCCTTATTGGCGTTCTTTATACTACTGAGGGTAAACAACTTAGTACTTCGGTTCGAGAGGCTAGACTTTTCGAGTTCAGTTAATCGACTAAAAACGTGCACATTTTCCTGGATATATCTGCCTAGCTCAGAGATGGTGTCTCTTAGGTCATACAGTGTGCTTATAGAATCGCTAGGCCTTATGGCATGCTTATTAAGGTCAGCAAACATCTGTTGGCTGCGGGCCAGCCCTTCATCTATGAAAAATAGTACAGAAATATTGTCATGGCCAAGTTCTGGATTTTCTTTAATCGCTTCTTCAATAGCAGCACGTCTATGTTGGCCGTCGTTAATCAAAATTTGAGCATCCATAGGAATAGAAATTGTACCCATGTTTTGACCTATGCCAACATCGCTGAAAGGATCAAACTGTACGTTAGCGTTTACAGAGGCTGTGAGTGATGACAGAGTATAGTCATTACTGTTATCAATGAGATATGATGTAATTTCCGGGATTCTAGAGCGATTTAACGTACGCTGTGCGCGCAGTTCTGGTGGGACATCGTCTTCGTCAAACCTAAAAAGCTTGGGGACTATGCGCATTGGGCACATCGCGATATAGCAAGGGCGGCCTGATTGTACGCCTCGAATTGCTGGGAAAGTATGTGAAAATGAGCTGTCGACCATTTCTATATGCACGCCTGGAAGTCAAATTTATAATAAATGGAAGTTAATTATTTGTCAATAATAACTTCCGCTTACTAATAACTCAATAGCGTAATGAATATAAAGATAGGCCCAAAAACTTTGGATCCGGAAAGTGGGTCATTACGGGTATTGGGATAGGGAACGCTGTATGCCCAAAGGGGAAATAGAAGTGATATTGCCTGAGCGAATCATTGACTCGCGCAGATATTTTGGATTGACGGGATAGAACCATGAAGAGCTTTTTCATTCACTCGTCAGATAATGAACACTTCGGTCAGATTGAGGACCTTTTTGGTGTTGCAGAAAGTAATATCACTATTTTTTCTCCATACATCACTACTGCTCAGCTCGAGCGCCTTCTGAAGAAGGTTTCGCTTCCAATTACAATTATAACCTCCTGGAAGGTAAAAGACCTTTGGGCTGGCTATTCAGACATTGAGCTATATACGTTATCAAGAGAGTTAGGTTTTGATGTATATATTAATAACCATTCTCATTTGAAAGTCTATATGAACGATTGGAAGGAATGCATTTTCGGTAGTGCGAATTTGACAGGTGCAGGGCTTGGAACCAACAAGAATTCAAATTTTGAATTGTCACGTTATATACAGCACGTAGACCAAGCTACGTTGGTCTATCTAAGGGAGGTATTAACGTCTTCCGTTTTATTAGACCAATCGGTGTATGACAAATACAGTGACGCTTTAGTAGATATTACTCCCCCTCCGGACATTAAGGAGATAGATCTAGATTCATTTTACCCTAGTAAACAATTCCTCATATCTTCTTTGCCTATGTCTCAGAGTGTGGAAATCTTGTATGCCTTATACAAGAACATCAATGAGGCTTCTTCCATAGAGGAGCGAGAGTGTGCTTTACACGACATAGCGTTATACAAAATTCCAAACCTGCTAGATTACGCGAATTTCTATTCTTTCCTGAAAGGAGCTTTCTTCACCTCAGAATTTATCGTTGCTCTTTCTGAGTTCATAACCGAGGAAGGCCAGTATTTTGGGGCTGTAAAAGAATGGGTACAAAATTCCTGTAGTGACGACCCAGTCCCAAGTAGAAGAGATCTCACAGGGAATGTGCAGGTTCTATACTTGTGGTTAGTTGAGCTAAGCGGCGGAGACTATATAGTTGAAAGTCCAAATTATTCTGAGCGGATACGAAGGAGAGTTACTGATGGGAAGTGACATTAGAAGAAGCCAGTTGACTATTGGCATGCAAGTTACGATTAGCCCTAAGTCTGACAAAAACTAGAGATAAGCGAATCAACGGGTTACTTGACGAAGTACTGACATCTTCCGAAAGCCACCCGCATGGCATTATGGTTAAGTTGAAATCCGGTGAGGTGGGTCGTGTTAAAGAATTGGGAGGTTCAACTGGTTGGCAAGAGGATATTGCAAGGGTAACTCCTGATTTCAGTAGTTTTGAAGAGATGTTAGAGAATGATGAAGAACACCCCGTAGAATTTAAGGAAAATCTTCTATGGAGCTCCAATTTATCCCAAGAGGATATCCAGAAGGGTGATGGATTGCTAAAGCAGTATGGAAAACATACTTCAAAGATAATTGTAGCAAGAGCGATAGCAGGGTTTTTGAATACAGATGGTGGGTGTCTCATTTTGGGAGTTAAGGAAAATAAGAATAACTTGTCAAACGAAGTGCCCGGAATTGAATGTGAATTTCCAAAGCTAAAGGATAAGTGTGAAGATGGCTATAGGCGCCTAATCGTAGAAGGAGTTATAGAAAAATATCTTCCCTCATTTGTACTTCATAATTTCAGTAAATATCTGCTTTTAGAATTTGTAAAATACAAAAATGGCATTGTGTGTTTGATAAGGGTAAAAAAATCTGATCAGAAAGTGTTTGTTAATATTAGTGGCGCAGAACTTTTTTTGATAAGAGTTGATGCTTCGTTCAGGCAACTGAAGGGAGAAAGTATTGTAGATTATTGTGTGGAAAGGTTTGGCTAGAACTATAAAAGCAACCTTCGTATGAAACCTGGAAGTAATTACATTAATTAAATGTTCTTAGAACCAAATCAATTTAAAGGAATTTATGAGCTCCCAGTCTTTATCTAGCCGTTATGACATTTTCCAGCGTGAAGCTGTTCTTAATATTGTATCAGATTATAGAGCCAAGCCATCAGGGCGGTATCTTCTCGTTATTCCCACAGCTGGCGGGAAAACCATGACAGCCGTCAAATCTTTGAATCAATTGTTTGCGGATAACATTCTCTCGCCAGAAGATGACAAAATTCTTTGGGTTGCTCATCGTGACGAACTCATTGGTCAAGCAAAAGATACATATACAAAATTTAGGAAGTACTACCCAGAAGCCCCGTCATTCTTTAATAGAGTGGTTTTCAGCATGATTAGCCAAGCAGAAAACCATTTGAACGATGATGCTTCCATTAAACTCGTCGTTATAGACGAGGCTCACCACGGAGCCGCAAACAGCTACCTCCCTCTATTCGGTAAGGCTCATGTGGGTGTGTTAGGTCTTACAGCAACTCCTACTAGACATGATGGCAAAGCACTGGAATTTGAGAGGGAATCATACTCGATAGGCTTTCCTGACTTAGTTGACCTCGGAGTGATTGTGCGTCCTCATGTTCGAAAAATATCAAGTCAAAAGTTAGATATTACTGGCATAGGAACGACAGAAGAGCTCGAGCAACTTAATTTTAGGGCGAGAAATGAACGTATAGTCCAAGCGTTACTAAAGGGCAGAGATGAATATCAGAAAGTTGTAATATTTGTAGGGACTACAAAACATGCTAAAGACCTTTACTCCATGTTGAAGGGGTCCGCTCTTGCTAAACATTATGATTCTATAGGTTACATTGTTGGTGGGACTACAGCGAATAGTAGGTCGGAGCCACGGACGGAATTTTTGAAGAAAGAAAAGAACTGGAAGAGGTCAATTCTTATTAATGTGGCTGTCTTAACCGAGGGCTATGATGACCCATCAATTAATACCGTAATCATGGCGGTGCCCACACGCTCCAAGCTTATATACATGCAAGCTATTGGTAGGGCGGTTAGATTGGACCCGAATGATGAATTGAAAAAAGCCTACATATTGGAGATGGATGAAGAGCTTCCGAATATTAAATATCGCATTGATAATCGTTGGCTCTATTCGGATATATCAGACGCCCTTGAACCTGCGGTAGTTGACTATGATTTTTCTACTGAATTTGAGTTTCACTCTGTTCTTGAAGAAGTCTATGACGAATATAGTGTGCCAGCAGAGTACAGGGAGAAGCCAGTTTTTAATCTGGGGAATAGGTATTCACTGTTGCTGTTCAAGGTATATACCAATCAGAACGACTATAAACATCAGCCAATATTAGTGACGAATGACAATAGGCTCGATGTGTCAAATTTTTTCAATTACCTGTCTGAGCGAATGCCCTCATTAATGTTGAAAGGTGTAAATAGAGAAGAAGCTATGCTGATGGCGGGATTTCAGAAACTTTCATCATTAGATGATCAAACCGTTCGGATGCGTATTATTGATGCGATGAAAAATTCCTTAGATCCCTCAGAGCATACTGTTAAGGAAATGGCATGGGTTACGTTTGTGGCATTTCGTTTGAAGAGGAGCGCGGATGATTTGTCGAAAGAACTAGAAGAGTTTCTAGAGTCCTTAATAAATAGAGAAGATATTCGCGATTCGATTTTGCAAAGAGCTTATCCTGATAAGGCATCGCTTGTAAGACTCCCACTGCCACTAGGAGGTTACATTGGCAGATTCTTGACTGAAGAAGAATTGGAACAAGTTAAAGTTGTCTTGGGAGATCTTGAGGATGTAAAACTTAAGTATGCTAATGCCGATCATCGGAAAGAAGTAAGAAATGTGCTGGATGATGCCGTATTCCCATTAGAAATAGGATATGTAATTAGCTTGTTACTAATCTCACGAGAAAACACCGCATATTGTATCGGCCTAGAATAAGGAAATAATATATGAAAGAGCTCGTACCTAAACTTAAAGTAATTGAAGTTGAATCAGGAAAACTTCTTCTAGATCCTAATAACCCGAGGTTTATTACCGACGAAAAGGATAAAATTCCAACGGAGAGAATCTCTGATGTTGACACAATAAATGAAACTCATGAGAAGATGCTCACTAAAAAAGATCTATACAGAATACATGAGTTAATGGACTCAATAAGAGAAAATGGTTGGCAGCCAGTTGACTCAATATTTGTCAGGCCTACCAATAATGATATGCATATCGTTCTTGAGGGTAACCGAAGAGTAACAGCTGTAAGGGAGTTATTGAAAGATAAAGAGTTGCCAGCAGATCTGCGAAACTCACTCCATGTTTTAGAGGTTATGGAGGTCCAAGGCCTAAAAGATGACGAGAGCATGGCGCATCAAATTGAGTACTTGCTAGGTGTTCGACATCACGGTTCATTAAAGACTTGGAGCCCATTTGCGCAAGCGAGAAACATATTTGGCTGCTATCTCGAAGTGGAAGGAATCAGCGATGAGGCAGAGTTTGTATGGGAAGAAGAAGCGGCGGAGAAAGTGGCCAAGGCGTTGAGTATTCCCGCGAAAGGAAAGCGTAGCGTCGAAGAAAGGCTTTCTGTCTACCAAGCTATGGTAAGTGTGGGTGATATCGATGACGTGGGCAAAGGGAGAATCAAAGATCATTACTACTCGCTGTTTTCTGACATGCTTTCCCAGAAGGACTTGCGCGACTATTTGGTGCGTGATCCTAAGACCCTCCGGTTAGAAGCTGAGTCTGCGCAGAAAATGGATGATCTATGTAGTTTTTCTAATGAATCTAGGTCTGAAAGCGCGATACCTAACCCAAGGGAATGGGGTAAGCTCGCAAAAATCATTGGAGATGAGAATACAGATAAAGCTAACGAAAACCTTCAGCGCGTGGAGGTTGGTAAGGAGCAGCCAAGTATAGTTTGGGCTCAACGAGAGGAAGAGCTGAAGAAGCTTGAATGGGCGTCTTGGCTAAGAAAACTGAGTGCAATTATTGGCAGAGTTACGATAAGCGAGGTTGACATTAATGATGAGGAAGCGAGATCTCATATCGCTGACTTAACAAATTTGCTACACCAACTAGAGGAGCAAATATAGTCATGGATGATCAATACGAAAAAATGAATGTAGGGATAGAGGATTTGTACTTAGATCCTAATAATCCAAGGTGTGTAGTCACACTAAATGTGGAAAAATCTGTACCAGATAGCGAGATTAAGTCTAAACAAAAAGAATTACTCAGCAGATTTGACGATACCGGAATATCTGAGTTTTTTGATGTTAAGGACCTCATCGATTCTTTCAAAACGGTAGGGTATGTACCGATTGACAAAATAGTCATTCGCGAAGTAACGCCTGGAAAGTATGTTGTGCTTGAAGGAAATCGAAGAGTAAGCGCTCTCAAAATACTTCATTCAAGACATATGAAGGGAGAGCCAGGTTTAGAAGAGCTCGTTAGTGAAATGCAGTCCTTGCCAGCTTTAAAGCTTATTACGAAAGGGTTGACAGATGAAGAATTAAGCCATCGAGTATCCGTGATGCTCGGTATTAGGCATCATGGGTCCCTTTTGGAATGGGGCCCGTTACCGAAGGCTTATAATATATTCTCCAGTTATATGAGTGTGTCACCAATGATTGGCAGCTTTATCGAAGATAGAAACCGATGCAGAAAAGTCGCGGCTAGATTATCTATCAAAGATTCGGAAGTCAAAAAAGGGTTAATGAGCTATATTGCATTCAAACAACTTAAAGAAGAACTGAGGGGCGTTAAGGATCACCATTTTTCTCTAATACAAGCTGCAATAACAAATGCTAAGTTAAAGAACGATGATGTTTTTCTCGAAATCGACAAGAAGAGTTACTTATTGGCTGATGATTCAATAGATAAGATGGATCAGCTTTGTCAATTCGAGGTCAGAGATAAACCCGGTTTCAAAAAAATAATCCCAGAACCGAAAACGTTTGGCATTGTGGGTAGGCTGATTGAAAAGACGAGAGCTTCTGAAGAGAGGAATGTTCGTGATCTTGCTATTCGAGTTCTTGAAAAAGCGATGTCTGGAGAGATCGATCCGGAGACAGGGGATTTACTAGTGACTTTTGAGGGTGCTCTTAATTCTGTTATTGATCTTGAAACTAGAACTAAGTGGAAGCAAGAGTTGAACAAACTTCTAACTAAACAGAAGGATGAACTCAGCATGGGCTCATTTCATAATGAAGGTAATGACCTCATGGCGCTTCGAGAATTGAAAGATGGCCTGATAAAGCTTCAAAGAATGCTTGGGGTTGAGGGGTAGGGGAATATGAGCGCGTTAGGCTATGAATTACAAGAGGTAAGTGTGCGGCCAGATCAATTGTTGTTAGACCCTAATAATCCACGATTGAGAAATGAAGCAGGCGCAGAGCGATCATATACCGATGAGCAGCTAACTACTCCCGAGTTGCAGGCGCGGCTGCTTAATGCTTTATTGCATGAGGAGCATGAGGTTAAGCGATTGAGGGGCTCAATGTGCGAGAATGGTTATGTAAATATCGATTCTATTGTGGTTAGACGGCTTTCAAGCGTAGATAAGTATTTGGTTATTGAGGGAAATCGCAGAACTGCAGCTGCAAAGTCAGCGTTAGAATCACCGGAGAAGTTAAAGCCTAATGTGTTGGCATCCCTGCAAAGTATTCCGGTAAAAAGCCTCGTTTGCGATGACGAAAAAAATCGTTCGAGAATGACTGAGTTTATTCTTTCGATCAGACATATTTATGGTGTGAAAGAGTGGGCACCAATGCAGAGGGCTCATAGCATTCATAATGCCTATATAACACGGTTTAATGCGGACGTGGGT
>FLOH01001258.1_pt1 | contig 40677 bp, 83 predicted proteins | sample 756751 | NCBI WGS metagenome assembly FLOH01 (sample SAMEA4026879, study PRJEB14308) | marine metagenome | biome: coastal water; material: water | depth 74 m
ACGGGTAGCCGTAGTCCCGCATATGGGCGGCGCCGTCCTCTACTGGCCAACTGTAAGGGTTATTGTACATCCTGCGAACTACCACCTTGTTTATGTGTATTGCCGTGTGGTTTGTCCATTCGAGCAAAGTATAGGTCGATCTTGGCGCACCCGAAGCAAATGGCCGGATCCATCTGGGGTACCAGATCCGCCTCATCTGCATTGCATCTGGAGCACTTACCGGCCTTCACCTTAACCGCTTTGGCCTTCTTAGCCTTGGTACCAGCAGGACCATCTTGCGGCACACCACCAGCCGTAACCTTATCAGCATCATCGGCCAGCTGTTGTGGTGCAAATACAGCCGTGCCTGGTAGGAACGGATACTGTACACCGGAAGACATAACAGCCTGCATACGGTGAGCCGTCTGGGCCTCATCCGTGCACCGGGAAATGTTCAACAACACAGGCTTCTCTGCGTCACACATCTTAACAAGAGGAGTGACATCAACCGTAAGCGATCCGTGTAAATCTGACCACACTTCTGATTCAGGCCCTATTACGGCGTGAATCACGTTCCCTACTGTATTCTGTCCATATACCAGTATCACTACTCACCTGCTTTCGTTCTGGGTATCCAGTAAGCAACGGTGCCCTCGTCCGTATCGACCGCATCATAGTACCCATCAGCAACACACTTACCGTGTGCACGGGCGGCTATCATGGCTGGCCCAAACAACGGGCGATCGTCTCCGTCGTCTCTCCGCATAACTACGGGGGCGACAGGCTTATACATGTAACAACCCACGACAGCCGTGGGCATCTTCAACTCGGCCTTATCATTGAACATAGGACCCGCACACTCACACCGTGGTTGATGCGCGCCCTTAGTCTCGTACCACTTGATGCGGTGCTCGCACCTATGACATAGCGGATGATAATCTGACATCTTAGCCCTCTGATATAGCTAGCATACGTCCACCAGCATCATCCGAGATAGCGTACCACGCGCCTGCATACGGGCGCAGTTCGTTATCAAAGCCCTCGTTCAGCGCCCCGTTGGTGAACAATGTGATGCCCTTATTGATCTCGGCTGCCACACCCCGAGCTATGCTGATAGTACCAGCACCGGCTACGTTAGTCAATGACAGCACGTCACGATGCCAGCGTACATAACGCCAGGTCAGTGTACCGTCTGAGGCGTCGCCGTCGGTATGCACGGGTACAACAGCACCCGAATTACCACCGCCAGCAGTAGTGCACCAATAGTACCGTGTGCCCGAGCGTACGATGTCACCATACGCGTAGGCTGTCAAGGTTACCCACTCATCCACTGTAGCGCTATTCAGCTCACCGGCCAGTGGAGGAATAATCATCTGCGATGCATTCAGCACGTTGATCTGCAACGGTTTGAATGACTTTGTTCTACGTTCTCCTGCCATTTTCTTTCTCCTTATATCCATCCTTTTCCACGTCTGTAGAAGAACTGGAACGCGCCGCGTACGCCAGGAATATCGATATCCTTGGCGAGCTTCCGCATATACGACCGCGTTGCAGCGCATTCGCTGACTTGTGTAGATATTAGCAGTCCTAGGGACAGCGGGCTAGGCAAATCGCCAGCACCCATTGCGGCCGCGTATTTGGCCATAGATCCCTGCTTCATCTGCTGCATCATCATAGCCGAACCCTGACGTGCCATATCTGCCCGTAGTGTCTCCATTTCCTGGATAACCAGAGCGTGTAGCGTAGGATTGCTATGCTTGATCTTGATGATCTCACCACGGCGTAGCGTCTCAGGTGTCTGTGTGACCAGCTGATACGCTAGCTCCTTAGCTTGCGAGTGAACGTCACCAGGTGTAGCACCAGGTGATCCACCAGGGCCACCGCCACCACCACCTTCGTCTCCACCCATCTGTGAGGCTTCCTGCTCTTCCATAGCCTGCTGCTGTAGTCGCTGGATCTCTTTCTGCTCTTCGACCAGTTTCTCCTGCTCGTCGAGGAAGTCGATACCCAGAGGCTTGTATGCAGTGCCCTTGGAGATATCCATTCCGGCCGCGGCCTGTAGAGCCAGCGCCTTACGTTCGATATCATCAGCCAGGGTTACGCTACGTAGCGCGCCAGTGATCTCACCCCACATGAAGTACTTGGCGATACGCTCAAGTGTCCATGATATAAGATCGTTATATCCGTCCACTAGGCTGCCCCATGTCTTCTCGAACAAACGGAGGGCAACGGGGAACGCCTGAATGGACAGAGAACCACGGTATAGCTCTGCGGGGAAGCCCACAGCATTCAGCAGCTCGTCCAACGCCTGGGCGATATTGTCTTTAGGCGCAAGCGTCTTGGCCTCGCCGCCCAACATATCGTACCCGATCTGGAACGGGGAGATCTGAATGTCCGTGATATTCTTCCGCTTAGCCTGTACCAGATGCTGCATCTTCGATACGAATAGATCCATGCTCATGGTCTGTAGCGGATCAGTGCCCATACCACCTGGCGCGTTAGACGTCGGGTAGAGGACACGGAACGGTACAATGAAATCCAGAGCAATAGCCTCATCGTAGCGTCGCAGGATCTGAATGTAGTAAGCCAGCTTGAAGTTAGGTAGAATGGGTGGAATTCCCCAACCCTTGATAGGTAATCCGGCTAGGCTGGACTCCTTCATGTGATAGATGCCGTCTGGATCAAATAGATACAGAGGCTGGTCACCTGTAGGCGTCTCGGCGCATGCCTTGATCATAGACCATGGCGTACGGTTCAGATAGAACCTGTTACCCTCACGCAGCTTCTGTACGAAGCGGGAGTCCATCTCAAGATAGTACTCCGTCTCGTCGCTGATGTCATGTACACGCAGCCGGATGTTCTTGGGGTTCCAGCGGATCAAACGCACGCGGCTCTTGTCCAGCGAGCGTACGTCGATGTGCTTGAATGCGCCTTTGTGCTTGCAGCCCTGGCAGGTGGCTATGAATGCCAGCTGCTTCATGTCGAACTTGTAGGCCACAGTGTCGATGTGATAGTGAATACCACAATGCGGGCAGACTAGGAAGCGGTCAAAGGGAAAGTAAATGGACACGAACACATTACCGTACACCATGAAGTCATCACCAATTTGTGCCAACTGGGTGAGCATGTGTAAGTCGTTGTCCAGGAAGTCTTGATACTGATCGCGTTCGTCTTCACTCTCGCCCTCCAGTGTCAGCTCAGTCAGGAAGTACCGCACGACCTTACGGGCAGCGGAACGATATGTACCCATAGTCAGGTACAAGTATTCAGACCATTCGAAGATCTGACGCAAGTTGCGTGGTACGTACTCCGAGGCAATATCGAAGAAGGGGTTCGGGAACTTGCCAGCACCTGACTTGGTGATAGCGCTCCAGTCACCCCCGCCTGTAGAGTACGGTGTACCGTAGTTCTGGGTTTGAATCATCGGTTATTTCTCCGCTTGCTTGGTCTCACCCTTAGCCTTGGTGGCTTTCTTGGGCGGAGCAAAGGTTGCAACAGCCGTAGCCATCATATCGTCAGCATCTGCCTGCTTACTCATATCTGGAGTGCGGTCAGGCTCAATCACGTTACGCTTTTCCATAATAACTCCTACGCTTCGTCCGAGTCTTTGTCGATCATGGATAGTACCATGATGCCGAGCGCTGGGATCTCACCAGCGACGCCCGGATAGAAGCAGTTGTAGTTCTGGCCCTTGTACGATACACGCACAGCTGCGCCAGCATTGGGAATGAATGTAGCATCATCGTTACCACATGGCAAGAGAACTAACACACCGAACCCAGCTTTGATTACGTCGATCGCCGGGATGCTGTACGTGCCAGCCCCTTCGATCTGTAGCTGTACGCGGGCACGGCTAGCCAGATATGCGGACTGGGGGCTGTTCTTGACGGGCTGAGGTGCGCGTTCCACTACTTGTCCGTTCGGTAGCACGCCGACAGCTTCAGCCATCTTAGGCTTAAGGAGCCCCGGTTGTGCCTGCTGCACCGCTGTGAGCAGCTTAGCCAAGCCCTCTACGTTGGTTAGGTCGATGGGCGCCTGTGGCGGCTCGTAGGTCTCTTCAGCCGTATCATGTAGTTCCATGCGCACATCCTCGTACTGGCTGATCTCTGTCTTGGCTTTACCCGGACCATCCAGCCCACCCTCGATACGCGGTGCCTTTCCGTGTAGTCTGTCATGGAACAGCTTGTCGGCCTCAGCAGCCGATACGCCTCGGTAGTTGGTGGTCTTACGTTGGGCTGGTGGTACACGTCCGGTCTGTACACCTGAGTCACTGGCGATAGGGACTACGTTACCCGCAGCCTCCTCACCGGTTACCAGGTCTGGTCTGATCTGGGCTGCGTAGCCCGACTTGGCTGTACCTATGGGTACTGTGCCGCCAGCAGGTCCGGGCGTACGCCCTATTGCATGTGTGGGTGGTTGTACTTTCGTCATTGTAGTCATTATAGCTCCTCTATCGCATTCGTTACACAGACCCCGTAAGCAGTAGGGTCGTATAGTAGTATCGCATTCGTTGTTACGTACACCGGATCTGACTCCATGTACGACATATCTGGGCCCTCACCTCTGAACGACATAAGGTACGCCTTAGTGGTACGAAAGAAGTCCCACATACGTGCGTCCTGCTGGTCCATAGGTACATATACGGTATCGCCGTGTATGTACCCTACTAACCCGTTATCGTACTCTATGGGTACGCCGAGTACATCTACATGAGTACATTCGAGTACATTTGTACTCTTGTCGCTACGTTGTAGTGCATCACGTACACAACCCATGGCGCCGAGTACCAGTAAGATACATAGGGTAAGTTCTTTCATTATACCTTACCCTTCTGTAGATCTGCTACCCCTGTACTCAATGTACTCCCGAACTGGCTCTGACCAGGTACTTCTATGGTTGCCTTAGCTCCGGGCTTGGATTCCCCGAACTTGGGCTGGCCTAGTGTGATACGTGCGTTCTGTTCTGCCAGGTCAGCTAGACTAGGCGCTCCAGACTGCGGCCGTACCGATGGCATACCAGGTATACCTGCCGGTACTTCATGTGCGCTACCCGTAGTACGCATACCACGTGCTATACCTGCTGGTAGTGGCCCTGGTTTAGGGGCATTCACCATAGCGGCGGGCGGATTAGCTGTGAAGTGATCCGTCATCAGTTCGATCTGCTCTTCCGTTAGGTTGGTCTGGGCTGCCTTGATCTTGTAACCACGGCTTTGCAGTTCAGCTATCAGAGCCCGGGACGAGACGTTCAGTTCCTGTGCCAGGGTATACGCCCGTTTGGTAATACCTGACTTGATTACCTCGCCTATGCCCGGAGATCCATTACCACGCGGTTTGGTGGTCTTAGGTACATCTGGGGTCTGCTCACCGGTCTCTGCGCTCATCTTAGTGCGCTCAGGGGCTGGTTTAGGTGTTTCCTTGGTCACGGCCGGCCCTGGGGCGGGTACTACGGTGTCGTAGTCTACCTGGACCTCTTCTGACTGCAGGTCGGCCGCTACAGGGCCTAGCACGGCCTTGTCCAGCTGGCTTAGCAGTACTTCGATCTTGCCTAGCTTCCAGTCACGCTGGAGTAGGGGGTCGAAGAAGCGGTCTGTGGGCAGTTCAATGCTGAGCTTGCCGGCCTTGACAGCCAGTCCACGTTTCTTACCTGCGTATGGCAGATACTGGTCATACTCTCTACAATTGCGGATCCACATGGGAACCCTCCTTCATTTCGTATTCGTAAGATAATCAGCCCTGTTTCTTGGCTGCTTCTTTTGTGGGCTTCGCAACCTTGACTGCCTGTAGCTTAGCCACGACGGGCTTGAGCTGTTCAGCCAGTTTCTGGATGCGAGCCGGTGGCGGGGCTGCTACGCCAAGCGTACCTGCCATCTTCGCCATATAGCGATTGAAGGCTGCTGAGGCTAGCTTGGGATGGATGCCACGCTCTTTGTAACGCGCTGCGGCTGCTTGCTTGAAAGCAGCGATTTCCTCCGTTGAGGCGGGGGTAAGTTCGATAGACATGTCTACTCTCCTTATGGTTCTGGGTACGTACCCAGTGATGCATCAGGGATAAATGTACTCGATACGAATGTACCCGTCAACCTCTAATAGGTAAAGAAAAGCCCCCTCCGTTAAGAGGGGGCGATTCAGATGTACGTCAGTTACCGCGCAGCCTACGTATCTCAACCTGAATACGTCGCTTAGTGGCATCCAACGCTTTAGCTAGTCCCGGATCGCTGTACTCCTCGATCTTATCCAGCCGACGCTGTAACCATTCGATATTACGCACGGTCTCGTTGTACAGCGCAACCTGCGCCATCTTGTCATGCACCAACGTATGGTCGATGAAAAAGTCACGCTTAGTAACTGATCCGAGACGTTTAGCTTCTTCTGCATCCACGTCGTCTGCATCGACTATCGGGACATGTTGATCGTCAACGATCACGGCTTGGAACACATCCAACTCCTCTGTCGACCCGTCCGTGAACACATTTACACGAACGAGTGAGGACATGAACTGTGCTAGTTGCTGTCGTTGGTACTTACGTAATCCTACCTCCGCATCGTGTTCGACCACGGTGTATAGCGGATTATCCGGATCATCGACAAGTGGCATCAGACTAGAGACAGGCACTTTACCGCCTGCCTCGGTCATCAACCTATCGACGTAGCTACCAGCAGCCTGAACATCAGCCCCAGGCTGCGCCTTCCAACGACCGCGCAACTTGTAAGTGCGCGTCTTGAACCGTCGTGCCATCTATCTCCTCCCTGTTGATGCCCGTTCCTCAGCGATACGCACGCGTCCCGCTGCATCTGCCGCACGCTTGTCAGGCGTACGGTGCTCGGGCTCGCCCGGCGTGGGCAAGCCGACCATGAACCGTCCCTTGGTACCCGTTGAGCTCGCACCGGCCGGCCTGTGTGCACCGATACCGATGAACTCACCGGCGTGCTGCAACAGTGCAATCAGCTGATCGGGCAGAACCAGGTCCGGCGGATACACGATCGTAGCCGTGGCTGTCCAGTCCGTGATCTCCGTATGGAACCACTGTCCGCCACCCTTGGTCAGGCTCACACGTTTGTGTGCCTTCCATCCAGGATCCAGCCGTACCAGTTCGTAGCCAGTCAGGTCTTCGGGATCTGACGCAACGGTGAACATCTGCCGCATGTACGCCATTGGTACCTCGCCCAGGATCGCCTGTGTAGCGCGCACCATCGCTGATTTAAGCGCCACGGCCCGTATACCAAGCACTACGTCGTCCTGTTCGGACAGCTCCTTACCGTTGTCCCCTTTGATGAAGTACAGGTTGTCTGAGTACCTGTCGTCCGGATGTTTGGTCAGGCGCTTCATCTCTTTCTTGAGCTGTGCATCCGTGATGAACCCGTCCTTCTTCATACGTGCGAACATGATGGATTCCATCGTGTCCTCGGGTACACGGCGCGGAGCATAACCCGTGATACCGTACATCGGTACCAGGATCGCAGCCCTACGTTGTTTGGGATACGGTACATCCTTGATCGTACCTACCCAGGTGTTGCCCTTCTTACCCGTACTCGTCTCGTCTGCGGCCGTATCGGCCTTCTTGGTTGCCATGTCTGTACCTCCTATAGGTTGTGACGTTTGTGGCATTGCGCAGCGACGTCGTGTCGCTGCTACATCGTATAAAATGGGCCCGCCGTAGCGGGCATAAGACAATAACCCATTGCGTGTGGATAAGGCGGGTGTAGTCTCGTCGAGGCAAAATGGGCCCGGCGAACCGGGCTGTGGATAACATCGGGACTCGTGGTATGTTGGGATGTTTTGATTTATCAAAGTGGACCCGGACTTTCACCGGGTAGCGGGACGGGCGCCGAGATGTGCGGACCAGTCAAGCTGTGTGGTAGCAAAATGGGCCCGGGCTTTCACCGGGCTGCTGAGCGCATGGTAACTCGTTACATGACACCATGACTTGCTGGGGCAAAATGGGCCCGGACTTGCACCGGGCTGGTATATTTGGGCCGAGCCGACCGAATGTAAGGGGCGGGGCGCGGACGCGTCATAGCAAAATGGACCCGGACTTGCACCGGGCTGTTGGTGGCGACATGATCTATGTTGCACCGACCTATGGTAGCAAAAAGAGGCCCGGACTTGAACCGGGCTGCTGGTCTCGACTCAACACTGGGCTGAGACAATCGATGACGTGTAGGCAAAATGGGCCCGGACTTGAACCGGGCAGTGGGACCAGATCCGTAGCAACGTATCCGGCGTCGTACCAGCAAAATGGGCCCGGCGTTTCACCGGGCTGTTTGTTCAAATAACACGTCGAACAACTATGGCAAACTGTATCCCGCCTTTTCTGCGGCCTCCTTTTTAGTATTCCTGTTCCCTCAGCATATGATACCCGTGTAACAGCCTTACTCCGACGCTACCACGCCGGGTCATATACTCATCAGCGGCACGCCCGCTTACTCGGCGGACGTGCTCGGCCATCTCCTCACGACAGTCCAGGCACAGCGTATAGTTTCCGCCATAATAGGGTTGCCTGAAGTCAGCACCACAGCGTGCACAAACAAACAACCCCGTCCTATCCTGTATGAGTGCGATGGTATGTTCCATCACCAGTTCTGTACCTGCTACGGCCATAACTCCAACTCCTGCTGTCCATCCCCCGATACCGGTGCGCTGATCGCCCTCCGTAGAGAACGCTTCAGCTTACGCTCAGGCGCGTACGTGTTCCTGGCCCACGGGGCTTTACCATCCTCCATGACAGCGATCAACGCTATCTCACGCTTAGTGGCTCTGTGCCACCCATTACGCGGAGTCCGTACCCACCATTGCGATGGACGTACCTCCACGTAATCCAGGATATTGTGCGCAGCCTGCCCCAAATGAGAGGGATCCACGCCGTTCCTGATCATCTGCTTGACCATCTGATTGTCCACGTCTATCCCTCCAATGGTTAAAGGAAGGGCGCACACGTGTAGTGTGCGCCCTACCAAGTTCTAGACTACGCGCTGAACCGCAGGATGCACTCACCCGCCGCCCAGATACCGATCGCCGTCACGTGAATTGCCCCGAGTCCCGTCGGTATCGGCTTCGGATCCACCTTGACGGTGCCACCATTGCCAGCCTTCTTACCCTTGATGCCGTTCCCTGTCTTGCCCTTCTTCTTGCACATATCAGAACTACCCTTCTGTTGTTGTTAACCTACGCCCTGTAATCCCACTTCCATCCCGCGCAATTGCGGAACGGACGCCACATGCCCTGCTTGACACAAACGTGCCAGCTGTTGCCCATGTACTTGATGTTACCAATCATCTGCTTCTCCCTGCCTGGTACAGTTGTAACCCCGTACTGCCAGGCACAGTAACGGGGTGTGAACGAATTAAACTCCGGCCGCAACGCGTGCCCGGTATTCCTCGATGTCATCTGTCCATAGGTGGCCCAGAGTCTTCCAGGAGTGTGCGTCCTGGTCTGAGATCCCGGTGTAGAACTTGCGCAGATCATCATTGTCTGCAACCAGCGCACCGTTCTCCCATGCCATGCGTACCCGCGCCTGACAAGTCAGCGTAACCCGCTCCTGGGGATACTTGGCTGACAGCATCTCGCCCAGCAGGATAAAGCTCCGGTCGCTGCTCTCTGTGATGAACGCCGAGAACAAGATGCCAAAACCCTGCTTTACTTCCATGTGCCATGTAGTCATAACAAAACCTCCGTACATATAGCGTAGTTCATCATGTCTACCCACACGATGAAACGACCTACCCTATATTGTATTATAACGCGTAAGTGCTTGGTATTAAGGGTGATAGGTAAAGAAAAGGCCGAAGCCTTTTCTCGCTGCTTGTGCAGCTCTAGAACTGCTGGCATCCACCACCAACTCTAAACGATTCAGGGTCCTTCTCTGCCAACCACTTCTCGACCATCTTGTAGAAGACGCGCCCCGCTCGTTCACGGGGATCGCCGTTCTTCTTCAGGGGCCAGGGCCCACAGTATCCATGCTCGAAGAACCAGCCATCGTACTCGTATAACTTAGGCCCGCACATGAATCCATGTACAGCTGTCATCCGCCTTCCTCCACGATCGCACACGCTTCCTGGCGCATACTCCATATCTCGTCGGCGTTGTCCTTGAAGTCGGCAGCGTCCAGATCAGCCATGTGTTGGGCCTCTCCGAACAACTGTGACAACCGTTCAATCAGGTCCCACCCTCGTTGCATGTTACCCACAGTCCGCCCCCATATCTGCTACAACCCCGTGTGCTTTAAGCCACGCCGTGCAGCGTTTAATCTCAGCGTCGTTGCGTCTAATCTGGGCGGCGTTGCGTTCGAGCTCAAGCGTGAGCTCAGAGATGCGTTCATCACGCCGTGCCAGTAGCTCTTCCATGTCTACTATGCGTTGCCGTAGCCCGTCCATAGTGTCCTCTGGTGGTCCGTACTTCTCTAGGGCTGCTTTCTCCCCGTACAGGAAGGTGCAGGCCCAACGCCTGATACTGCGCTCACGCTTAGTCAGGTTTGGGGCCGCGGGCTCCGGTGCTGACCGGTGGCGCTTGATGCGTACCGTCCGATTGCGCGCAGCCACCTGCGTCACCTTCGTTGGGAAGAACCCCCGCTGCCTTATCTTTGCAATGGCATCCGTCTGATCCGCCGCAGCAATGCTCGCCTCCACTTCCGCGCCCCTGGCATCCATCGCCGTGTACCTGAACGTCGGCATCGTCATCCTCCAATGGTTGTTTTGTCTCTCTATTACAGGGTGTACCATCAATGATGATGATACCCAGCGCGGCCCAGTACGCAGCCGCGCTCGTGCCGTGCTTATCACAGAAGGGGCTTACGCAGCGCCCTTCATGATCCACAGCCGTAGGCCCGCAGCCCTCACATAGCACGCCAGCCGTATAACCTAGCTTGACACGCTCCGGGGTCAACGGTGGCGTGGTCGTGTTCTTCATGTCACCGTAGTCTTGTCCGAACAGCTCTATGCTGCATTGCATACAGAAGTCAGCCATCTCGTGCCTCCGCATCCTTAAGCACCACAGCTGACGCTATAAGTGCTTCGTTCCACCCTGCATAGTCCTGCAGACACAGCTTACCCATAAACCCGGGGTTAGACTCAGCTAGGTCCATATAGAATGCATAGAACTTCCGTAGTGCGTCTACAGCCGCATCTCGCTCATGTCTAACCTTCTCTAGGCTTTCAGCCATTACGAGCTTCCTTCTTCTGGTGGTAGTAGACACAGGCCCTTGCCTTGGCACCGGCTACGCAGATGCCCGGCTTGAACGAGATGGGGTTATCGTCCACGTAGATGTCTGATATCGAACCGGCGTCCGTGTCCACGTATACGTTGAGTTCGACACCGTCGATCACAGCTGTGTATTTCTCGCCGTCGTACAGCTTCTTCCATACGATCTTCTTGTCTTCGTCCATGTTCTGTCCTTACGGGTAATAGGGTTGTGGCTTGAGCCCCTTCTTGAGATAGAGGGGATGGGCTGGTTGCCCTGTGCCGTTGATCTTTATCATCGAGAGGGCCTGCACCGGTGCCAGTATCTGGCATACGTATTTACCGCGGTCCATGTACTCTCCGTTGTTACCCCACGTACAGCACACTGTGCCTGCGTTCTTGGCCATGGCCTTGAGCCATGCGTCGTTCTCAACCCCTCTGGGATCATCATGCTTGTACAGCTGCTTGTGGTCCGGACTACGCAGTGCGAAGATGTTGGTCATACACAGGGCTCCGTAGCCCCAGTCCTTGGTGTACGACATACAGCGCGTTATCGTTGCATCCGTATGCAGCTCGTCTGCTATGGATGGATTACAGCCTACGAACATACAGTAAGGCAGATCTCTGTCCCAAATCCGCCACAGTACGTACCTGTACATGCGACAGGGAGAGAAAATGCACGCATGCGCATTGTCCGGGTAGTCACACGAGGTCAACCGTGGTAGTGCTGCATGATGTACCATCACATGCTGCTCACGGTCATACACTCGTGGATTCTCCATAGCAGGATGCAGCATCCCACTCTTGTATAGGGCGCAACCGTCGGCTTTATCCGTCCAGCCGATAGTTTGTACCCGCCCGTCATAGTCAGCGCGTACTTCATACCGCTGATCATTGTCCCCTGACCCCACCGGTATCGTCATGGTTCTATATCCGCTTTCTGTGTTGTTACGATTGGTGCTACCTTTAACTTCATGTGCCTCTCAGCCATGTACTTGACGCCGTAGGCAAAGCCTTGGGCATGTCGGCGCGGGTACCGTAGATCCGGCCCTGCGTTAGCTCCACCGCCCCATTGTTCTATCTCTATGGGATCGTCGGTTCCGATAAGCACCTCACAGAAACAGCAGTCGTCCATGAACTCGGTGTCGTCTTCGAAATAGTGCTCTACGACTTCAATTGTCAGCATCTGCATCCTCCTCAATGGTAAACGCAGCCTGCACAGCTGCCCAAGGAATGCCACGTGCATTAGGGTTGTGCTCAACCAGGTGCTCTCTTAGATCACAATCCCGCACCCTGTCACCACAGATGTCACATATGTAGTATGTCATGCTGCGTCATCCGGTCCGAATGTTGCATCTTGGCAAATCTGACACATACCGCTGATGGTATACTCCTTCTTGCTCAGCTCATCCGAGAACTCGGTGGCTGGCTTCCCGCAGATCACGCAGATCTGCTTCTTTGTTGCCTCACTATTAGTGCGGCCGAACGCCTGTTTAGCCATCCCGTCGAGGAATGACTGCATTTCTGGTGTTCTGTTCATAGATTCCTAAAGATGAGCCCAGGAGCGACCTGGGCATTAAGCTATTGATGTATTGGTTATGAGAAGTGTGCCTTAGCACTGCTTTGCGTTACATAACCCACACGAAACATGGCTACTCCAAGCCGTGACCAGACGAAGCCATGCGTTACCATGCCATCACTGGACGGGTCCATACCCTTGCCTTGCCGAACCTTGCCTTGCCGAACCTTGCCTTGCCTTCACGCCACACGGCCTCGCTATGACTTAGCTTTGGAAGGTAGCTTCTCGCTGGGTGTCCAGCCTTCAGCAGCGTCGATAGAGGCTATAAACCGGCCTTTACCGCTGTTACGCCACTGAAGCATACCTACGCGTTCGCCGTAGGCTAACATCTCCACCAACATCATCTCTGTGATCGGAGCACCCTCCATCAGGTCGATCTCCAGCTTGAACTGGGCACCGGCACTCACGGACTCACTCCTGTTGATGGATACACGTTCGCCTTTGGCCGTCATAGCACGCAACGGTCTGGTACAGATACCGTCGGGTTCCATGATGGGTGCGCCGTCTCGTGTCAGGTATATCTTATCAGGCCGTATCACTACGAACCGATCGATCTTACCCTTCATGGCGCCCCACTTGGTTCCCTTGCTACCCGTTAGCTTCTCGTCTCCGTGCGCTTGACGCAGGACATCGCCGGCAGCCTTCAAGAAGCCCTGAAACTGGTAGGGCCACATGAAGATACCATTGTCATCCCGATGAAAGACTGTAACGCCTTTCATTTCACCATCAGGGTCTTCAGGCAACGAAGATACCTCTTCCAAGAGCTGGAGCTCGGTGGCTTCGGCACCTATGTAGTCTTTGTACCCCTCAGGATCACTCATACTGGTAGCAAGCAGTTCATGTGTGAGCTCTGCCACAACGGACATGCTCGTATCTTGCCTACTAATCAGTTTACTTGCTTGAATCAGCATCGTTTGCTTCTCCTTCGTCTCCAGGGTAATCCCAGGCGCTTGATGTCGCAGGGTTGTCCAAGCTGCTTATAGCCACAGCCTTGACAGGTCCCTGCTCTTCATCCCACCAACCGGTGAAACGACCACACTCCCGCTCGGTGCAGCCAGTCTTGGTGTCGAGTCCCAGCCACATCGGATCTTCCAACGTGTACTTGTCGCCGTCCCGCACGATCTTGCGCGCCACGATGAAGGTGCCGTCCTCCTTCAGGTCGACCTTGACCATGAGCTGCTCGGTGCGTAGATGATCGGGTAACTCCGATACCGCCATCTCGCCTTTGAGCATCTTATCTATGAGCGGCTTATCTGCAGCCGACAGATTCGACATACCAGCTATAGCCTGGCTCGCCATCCACGTCTCAGAAACGTGGCACACCATCTGAGCACCAGTGGTTCTAACGATTGCTCGTGTCAGAGCTGCGATCACGTCTTTGGCATCTACGCCAAACATAGCGAGCGCTGGGTTCTGCTGCATGGCCGCGTTGATCATATCATCATCAATGACCTCGACCTTGTTAGGTCCAGATATGATAAGCATGACGATACCGTGCCCACCATTGGCCATAAACGTCTCAGACGCACCCATCATTGCCCACGCAGCGAAGACCTTAGCGAACTCAGTCCACTTGCCTTCCTCCAACAGGGGCCAGATCTCATCCAAGTCTGCGCATGGCAGCGTCTCGAACGGTATCCACCCTTCATCCTTGGCTGTATCGCCGGAACCACAGATAGTCATGCCGTCCATTACAGCAACATCCCACCAATGGCCTGCGAGTCCATACGGGCGTGACCACAGGGACCGCTTGTGCGTTCCTTCTTGGTCTGCGGCACAGGTTTAGCCACTACGGGCTTGACCAACGTCAGCATGCTCTCGGTGCAGCCGATATCCTGGATCTTGCCGTCCTTGTCCTTGTACTCCAAGGTGGCGGTCATCTCATTCCCGTTGATCGTCTCTGTGATGACGATGCAGTGCCCACACAGGCCGGTCGTTCTGTCCTGGTACAGGGTGCCGAGCTTGAGCTTGGTCTTGACGCTCGTGTGCTCGACAACGTCCTCACCTGGCACCAAGGCCAAGAGCTTCAGTCGCTTGTCGTCAAAGACATAGCGCTCCTGGTTACCCTTGGCGTCCAACGTGCGCAACTGCACCCGATCGCATCCAGTCAGATGCTGGGACACTGCGACTGCTACACCGCTGACGCCGTGAAGCACCTCCTCGTACCGTCGTCCTAGTTTGATCTTAGCCATACCTATCCTTACCTTCCCGGGCATATGCCCTGTTGGCTCACTATGAGCCTATAACATCGTTAATTCGTCCTCGGCCTTAGCCAACTCAGCCTCATAGTGTCTGAGGTTCATTGCATCGTCTTTGATGCGTTGTATCTTGTGCTTGAGCCCCATGACCTCAAGGTACTTCTCACGCTTGTCCACATGCATCTTACGTAGCGCATCGAAGTCATCGACCGGGATGGCCCACAACTCCTGAAGCTCAAAGCAGACCATACTGCACCCCATGTTGGTGAAGTGCGTCCTTCCGGCCCGTGACATGTAGGCCTTAACAGCCGCCACAGTCGCCCACAGCTTGGCATACAGCTCATTCGTCATATTGGGCGGATTCTTATACCCACCATACGGAGAGTAGCCATTCGCGTACTTTCCGTCCGCTGCTCGGCAGGTGTACAGCTTCGTGCCGATACCACCTGGGATGTTCGCATAGCTACTCATAGGTGCAGTCCTTACTAGCTTTATCACAGTGCTCTGCAAAGACTTGCATGGCGTCTTCATATGCCTTGTCCTTTGGTATACCCCATTTCTGGGTGCTGTGGTACCACGACTTGCCTGCCTTACGCAGCAGCTCCAAGATAATCGGATCTGTTTCGTCATCCTTGTCCGCTGCTAGTCCCTTAGCCACCTCTTCCAATAGACTCGCATGGAACTCCTTGAGCGAGTCTATGGCTTCCACCTGATAGTCGTCGGGGCACGTATCTTGTACCACCTTCAACGCCATACGCCAGGTGGTGTCGAGCTTCTTGATTGTACCGATCACCTCTTGTGGGAATACCACGGTGACGAAGTACTGCGGTAGCCTATCCTTCTTAAAGGCCGGCGCATACTTGCTGATAGTGCCCTTCAACTCAGTCACGTGCTTCTTAGCCTCGATATGTATCGAGTTGTCGTGCTGATGATCAATATCGTTGACCGTGAACAGCATCTTCTTGACGATAGCTGTGAGTTCGTCTGCCATGACAGATCCCACATCAGCTATACCTTCGACGGTACTGATGTCCCGCAAAGCGGCTCCTACTTTAGTTAGATCCGTAACAACGAACTGCGCCGCCTGTGTCATTATCAATCGCACTGCTACTGCCGGTGGTAGCGGAAACGTTGGCATAAACTCCATCTCCTACCCTTCTTTCTTTGATCTACAATGTAACCATGCGTAATCCCGGGTTGCCTGTGCTTCCCGGTCCTTGAGCTCCTTAATGTCGTTCAGAGCAGTACGCTCTAAGTCGTCACATATGTCGAACCAACTCTGATCCTCTATGGCGGTCCAACCGAGCGCACCACCTACGATGCCCATCAACGTACACACGAGGGGCGCTATGTGTGTGATGTCCATACCCAGCATAATAATCTGGTCCGCGTGTGTGGACAGAGCGGCCAGCACAGTCGCAAAAACTACTAGAACCGCACCTATCATTAGCTTAGCCATCTCATCCTCCTCCTGGGTTGTACTTGGGTTCACCCGCACTGATGAGCGGATGCGTTACTCCTACTATGGCCTGTGCAACCTTCGCATAAGCCCGCGCTATATCATTAGCGCCTACCGTCTTGGCCATCGCTTCAGCCGATATCACCATCTCTTGCAGTTCGACCAAACTCGGCACTTGTGACGAGTTAACAGCTCCGACTCGCAGGGCGCTTACGTATTGCGTCTTACGATCGTCGACAGCTGTTGCCAGGTCGTTACCACGCCGGTCTATAGTGTCACCTAGGGCTTCTACCGACCATAAGAACAGACCATCAGGTCCTTCCACTTCCAGCTCTGATACTGGCACACCCAGCTTAGTTGATGCAGCCTGTACCTGCTCGCACGCGTCGTCCAGTGCCACACACAGGTTCTCAGCTGCGATAGGCAGCAGACCTATAACGCATTCGCCCAGCTTGGCTGAGCCTCCGTATGCATTCATGTTGTCTCCCTTACTGCCACGACCTGCATGGTGTCATCCGGGTCTATACGTGACAGCTCATTGTTGAATAAGTTGATGATGGTCTCCTCGGCATACCCTTGCAACGGCTTCTCAGTCGTTATAGTGCCTAGGATGAACTCACCGCTGTGTATGTACACCTTGTCCATAAGCCCGCATACACCCAACTGGTCATTGATGTCATCGGCCAACTTACCCACAGCCTCAATTACGCCTAAGTCTATGGTAGCCATGATGTTATACGTCTGACTCATAATTCCACAGGCTCCGGCCATGCTGATGGGTTCTCGAATATGTTGCCTACGACAAGCATCAAGCTGCCATCAGGTAACGGCGTTAGATCATCATACCCAGGATACTCCAGTACGAAGCTACCGTGGTGGAACCGTACCAGATTGACTACATCAGGCTCACCCATGCAGCCATTTACCTCACCACTCACGACAACGATGTCATACTCATGTATGGGTACGTCAGCCGTGTCATGAGTGCCTGTGAAGCGTACAACAGCGATGTCGTCACCACGTACGTCGATCTCAGGGCGCCAAGGCTCCGATCTGTGATAGTGCCGGCCGTCTATGGTAACGAACCCGGAGGCCCTGCCTACGCACACACGTATTTCATCACACCATTCACCCAGCTTCTTGTCCCATCCTCGCATCACGAGGTTTCTTGTGTCCACGTTTACCCTCCTGTATCTCCAGTCTCAAGTTAAGCAGCTTGATAGCCGCGTCATATGTCTGCTGATGCCGCCTCAGGCCGTACGCTCTGATCTCATCAGCGGCGAATAGCAGGAAAAGGCATACAGCTGTGTAACAGCCAGCCTGTACCCACACGCCCCACAGTAGTAGTGGGGTAAGTAGCATCCGCACCACAAGTTTAGCTATGCCTACCTTTTCTTTACGTGTCATCGTTGTGCGCCTTCTCTACGTAATGGCCCACTACCAGCTCATCATGCAGCCCAAGCCACTTGGGTAGCCGTATGGCAGGCGTATTGGCATCATCAACCCGGAAGTGCTGGAAGAACTTAGCATCGGCGCAGCAACCACCGGCGTACTCACCTATGAACACGATGGGCCGCTCTGTGCCCCACGCCCTGATGGCCTTGAAGCCACCTGGGTCCGAATATGGTGGCCAGCTCATCAGCAGTATGTCCTCTTTGCTGCCTGCGCATGCCACCTCTGCGTTAATCCTATCAATAGCCACCAGATTACCGCATCTGCTATGATGTCCACCCCATGAGTTGTTATCTGTTACCGAGATACTCACACCATGGTCTATGAGGGCCTTGGCAAGCCATCCACGGCCTGCCATGACCTCAAGCACAGTACGATCCCCTATCCATGCTGCAAGCCGCTGTGTCCAGTCCTTGGTCACAATAGCGTACATACCGTGCTCTATGCAGACCTGACGCACCTTCCACTGTTCATGGGACCCTACGGCACCCAGATCAGCACCCCATTCCTGATAACAGCACATAGGCGCCTCATCTGGTACCTGTTGCTGTTCAATTGCGGATTGGAACGCCTCCAACGTGATCAATGCAGCAGTACCACAGAGCTGTCGAGGTTGTTGCGCTTCTCAGGGTCCATCTGGTACACCCACAGCGCGGCGGTCGTTTGCAGGACCTTGTTCACGTTACCTGGTGACGCCGTAGTGATAGGCGCAATGCTATCGGGACCACACACCTGCGCCAATGGCGTCATCTTAGTGCACTTATTGTCGTCCAGCATACACTGTAGCATATGCATCATGTCTCCGACCGTGATGGCGTTATCACCCTTAAACTGGTCGACTACTCCCTTACCTGTTCGCTTCATGCTGATTTCTCCTCATCCATGGCATGTTTCAGCCGTTCCTTGGCCATAATCCTACCCTGCTGACAGTCCACACAGGGTACCTGCTTGAAAATCATCCCGTCCGGTGCATTGACTATGATCCGCCTGTGGAGCACATAGCCTGTATTGCAGCACATCGGACATACTGACTTGCGTCTGAGTATATGGCCTACGAGGCTGGCCAAGCCGAATACTATGGCTAGCAACGCCATAGCCATCAGGGTCCTTAGTAAGTCACCCATGCACTACCCTCTTCCTCACGTGTGTGATTGCGCTTTACGAGCTACCCCAAAGAGTATGAATAGATACTGAATAGAGTAATTCATAGTAAAGCGTTGTTAATGAACTGGTTATGCAAATCATGTACTCGTAGCGTGAATAGATACTACAACGGTATTTGGCGCGTATCGCAGCCTGCACGTGATTGCTTTCTCATTTATGCGATACAATATGCCATACACAGGACTATACAAAGTGTATCTCATAAATGAGAAAAGGGGATGGTGTACACCAGAGCCCCCTACTCATCTATCACTATGCACCTGCCTACTCCCATAGGAACACATAGCGCCCACAGTCTGGACACCGAGTGAGTCCTAGGTATTTGATCCTATCCCATAGGTGGCCGCACTTCTTGTTACTGCACTTGTACCATCGATAGTCCTGCATACACTCTACACTCTCTGCTTGATGCCCTGTACCTTACAGAACATAGCGTGTGACATCAGGAATGGTTTACCTAATGCCCGTATCCACCTGTGCTTAGACTCCCATGGGGCTCCAGTGCCGCCTGTGAACAGATCAGCAAAGAGCGCTACCGTACTAAACGGTAGTGTCCACCCCATGAAGAGCAGTATCAGAAGTATCAGTGGTACCATGTATATCCCTTGTAGGGCGAATGTGGTTCTACTGTCCACGCTACTCTGTCCAGGCGGCTATACGCTCACCTAGTATCCGTGAGTAGTGCATCATGTAGTCCAGCTGCTGTATCAAACGGTCTTGCTCTGCCTCGTCCGTGTTATTGAACGTGTCGTTGTCCCCGTCTGTGAACGCATCCAGCTTCCCGATCTTCTCATCAAGCGCCGCCTTCTCCTCCACTACTCTCTGTTGCCAGTCTTCCATCTCCTCCACTACTCTCTGTTGCCAGTCTTCCATCGGTACTCTCCTCGGCAGGGCTCTTGTCCCTCCCCGCTTTCATGCCTGTGCACCTGCAGATACTCTCATACAGGGCGTAGGCTGTGTTAGTGATATCCTGCTTGTCCCCCTCGCACAGCTCCTCTACCGCTGATACACGGCAGCCGTAGTCTATGCAGCCCGAGTCCATGCCTGATCGATTACGTACGATACTGGCATAGATCGGCTCCCCACCTCTTGCGATGGGTTCACACAATGGATTACTCATGTCTTCCTTTCAGGTATTAAGTCCTGCTTAATAGTTGGCCCTTCACAGCTCGTCCACTATGCTGGCTTCCAGTTCCTCTATACGTGCCAGCGCCCGCTTCAGCATGTCTTCACGTTCAAAGCTCTTCTGTAGGAGCTCTTCCCATGACTTGGCTGTCTCGGGCAGGTGTTCCTTGATCAGCTCGTCCATCAGCCTGTGCTTGTCTGCTTTCAGCCGCTCGATCTCTGCGTCACGTTCGACAACGACGGCTTTCCATTTGGTAGCCTCTCGTTGATATGCATCAGTCTCGATGGCATACCCGGTTGTCTTGTCGTGCTTCAACCTCTCGATCTCATGCGCTCTGCCTACTGACTGGGCTCGTACCTTCTCGTTACAAGCCTTCAGAGCTTCATAGTCTGCACGTATGCTGTCCAACTGGTCTATCGTGTGCACCAGATCCAGGGCCAGCGCTTTCCGTGTGGCGCCATTGTTCATGTACTCTACACGAGACAATAAGCGCTTCAGCTCTGCGTTCTCCGCCTCTAGTGCTTCGTATGTAGTCGGCATTACTGCGCCAACGCTTCTAGCCGCGCTACTCTGTGTTTGGCTTCTTTGATATCGGCTTCCAACTGCGTTACCTGATCAGTCATGTCGCCTATCTTGGTCCGTAGGTCACGTTGTATTGTGCCCTTCTCCTTCAGGTACCTGCGTACCCGATCATAACCCTCTTGGGCGTGTAGGCATTGGAATGAGGCGTGGCCGTGTTGATGTGGCCGCATTGGACCTATGTGCCGGCCCCTACACAGGTGCGGGTTGCCGCATCCGTACGTACAGGCCCACGTGTCCTCGTCCTGCAGCGGACATGGCGTCAGCGTAACAGGCGCTTCCAGTATGTCCATGATGCGGGCTACCCACTCCTCACGGATCTCAGCCTGTATGTCCTCGTCGCAGTCCTCCCACGCATTACCCATACCAGCACGGCCGGTCAGGTCATCCAGGATCGCTTCCACGATCTTCTTGGCTTTACCAAGCATAGTGTGGCCCTCCCACCCCGTCCTCTGGCCCTATCCCTATCACGATAGTGACGAACGGGAACGCTATCGAGAGTCTCAGTGGGTAGCCGTAGCTGTCCCACCGCACCCCAAGCCCGAAGTGGGCTTCCATGAATATGTCAAACCTCTTGTTGCCCATCTGTGTCCTCTCCGCCTGCCTGGCGTATCAACGCTCGTAAACTTTCGGTATCCTGTGCTTCCAATAGCTGCGCGATCCAATGCGCATCCTTCACTTCGCCGCCTGTGCCATGCATTGAGGCCAGTAAGCATTCTTTACACACCCGGGGTTGCTTAACGCCGTTCGAGCGTGGGCTTTCACACAAACCCTCTTTGGGTAGTCCGCATGCTGCACATATCATGATTCATCCTCCAAGGTTGGGGCTTCATCGAAGAATCCGCTGAACACCTCGTCTCCGCGCCACCGTGCCAGGTCTCTATCAGACCCGAACACGGCTTCGTGTATCTCGTGCGGGCCCGTCAACCTGCACCGCGTGACGCTCTGATGTCCAGGGCCGTGGCATATGTGTGCCTCACACCGTGTCTTTGTCATACTCGTATCCTCTCTGCAGCTGTTCGTATCTCATCGAATTCAATGTGATGGTGCGCCCAGTCTTCTACGTCGGACAGTAGCAGCAGGTCCTTACGTGCATAGTACACACCGAAGCTGAACCTGGGCCACCCGGGCCATGCGTCCGGATTGTGTGGCCGCTCAGCTACTGCTGGAATGCAACACATTACCCGATCCATTGGCTTATGCGCCGTACGTAGTTCATATGCATGCACCAGCTTTATGCTTGTGCGCTTGTACTGGTTGCTTAAATCCTGCTCTTTCAGGGGCAGGTACTGATCAAGTGTGGCTACGTGTAGGAATGTAACGTAACGTACTGGACGTCTATTCATCGCTGTCCACCTCATGCATCATTACGAATGCTTTGGCCCGCTGTGGGCATTTAGCTGACACGAGATGGTGTAACTGTTCAGTCCTGTAGTCATACTGGTTATTACACTCACAGATTTCACCTAACTGATCATAGTAGAACCATGCGTCCTCACGCGTTAAGCTCATCTCTATCTCATGCATTGCATTGAGATCATTAATATAGTCAGGGATACACGTGAACGGCGTACCGTCAGGTGTAGTGCCCGTAAGCGTATCTGCCGCCTTACCGTGCCATTGTAAACACGCAGCGTGTTCGCTGTCCTCGGCATTGCATATATGCGTCCACCCGTACAGCAGGGCTACCTTGATGATCTTGTCACGATCAGGCAGCAAGCCCCACGCTTTGTCTGATCTTGGGTGGTTGCTTGTCTGCTCCGGCTCACGCAATGGCTCCATTTCCGGCGGGGGAAACGCCTTGCTAGTGATTCGTAGATCAGACACAGGGAATTCCCCAGAACAGGCAAGAACCATGTACTTCGATCCTAATTGCGGAATCCACCGGCCATCAATTCTTGCAGACAGACTCCGTGATCCTTTTGCCTCCCAAACATCTGCCATGTCTTCTAGGCTATCGCCGTCTATGTTTTTGCACATTAGCTATGGTGCCTCCACGGTTTCGAGTTTGTCAATTAATAGGCACACAGCGCATGTTGACTCGTCGTGGCTACCGTACCTTTGTTCGGTTTCTGTGTACCATTGGTAGTGTTCGTCCTTCAACGCCTCCAGCGCCTCCATGAAGTGGTTGCGGCAGTGGGCGAGGAGGGCTGCGTCATTGATCGCTTCTGACTCTGTGTCCCGAATCAAGCAAGCGACATGCCGTTTGTTCTGGTCGTTTGTGCTGCACGGGGCCGTGATTTGAATGCTTATCGAGTCTCGAAAGCTAGGACAAGGTTCCGCCACCACCAGCGGCCCCGGCGTTGCCTTCTTCTCCAGTTCGTAGATGTTCATATCACCTCCACGGTTTCGAGTTTTTCGATTGCTTCATGCAGTTCGCCGATGGCGGCTGTCAGCAATGGATTCTGCTTGGCAAACTCTTCGGCCTTCAGGTTGTTGAGCCAGTGTGCACCCTGTTCCTGATCAGACATAGCGGCGTCGATGACGCCATTTATCAGTTTAAGCGCCTCCATGAAGTGGTTGCGGCAGTGGGCAAGGAGGGCTGCGTTGGCTCGTCCTTCTTCTCCTGCGTATTCAAGCGGTCTTCCCGTGGTCATTACGCCGTAGCACGGGGGCGTGTTCGGCAGTTTGCCGAACGTTCGTAGCGACCACGGCCCCGGCGTTGCCTTGGCTTCGAGTTCATAGATCGTTGTCATGTTTCCTCTGGTGTGCGATTGGTGCGCAGTCGGTGCAGAACGTTCTCCACCTACGACGTTGCTTCTGTCCCAGGCGGCTTTCGCCCGTGGGGATGTAGTTCCCGCAGCATTGGCATGTTGCGGATTGGTTTGTCTTGAGCCAGCGCCATAGTGTCATGCGCTTCGCGCCTCCTCCATGATTAACAGTCGTTGGTATTCTTTGTTGTTGATCAGGCACCAGCCTGATGAACTGGACACACTGTGCTTTTGGTTTTCGAGCACGTGCTCGACGTCTTCCGCGGTTGGGAGCTCAGGGCCCGGCTCGCCTATTCCGAGTTCGTAGGCTGTCATTCTGTATGTGACCATGTTATTCAGGGCTTTCCGCTTGTCTTTTCAGTTATTATCTTGCATCCATGCTGACCGCTTGAAACCCGAGTCCAGGCGTGTAGAGCGTCACTATCCCACTCTACCGTTTCCGGACTCGGGTAAATTGTTACCAGTACCACACTTCCACGTGCATCTGCTTCTGCTTCAAGAGCCAGTTCCAGGTTCTTGTGTCGAAGTTTCTTCGGTACAAGAACATGTGGTCTTCCGGCCAGTTGGGGTCGTCCTTGTATGCGAGTATGTGCATGAATCGGAGTGTGCGTGACTCTACCGTTATCCGTACTTCGAACGAGTTCGGAGTCGGCTTCGGGTACACTCGGAACTCTATGCGTTCGTGGTGTATCGGGTATGGCAGGTCTACGAGCTCACGTAGTCCTTCTTGGCATGCTTGTACTTTGGTGTTCGGGATCGTTTTCATTGTTCGTGTCTCCTGTTTAGGAATTAGTGCCGGTCTATTCCCGGCTGTCAGACCACCCCGTTCCTCAGTGGGGTACTTACGACGGTAGTGCTTGCTATCGCGAGGGACTCGAACCCTCTCCTTCACCTGATCTCGGTCAACGAGTAGGAATCGAACCTACCTGAAAACGCGGGACATCAGTTCGGTATTCTCAAACGGTTCGCAGTCTCCGTGCTGCAAGTGCGACTTCAGCCCAACCATGTCGAAGTCGTCCTCGCCGCAAAACGGGCAGCAAACCAAAGACTCGAGGGTATCCGATGAAGGCCCGTTTCCCAGCGGTACGGATTCGGCCCTGTCCGCTGGTACTTGCCGTCCTGCCGTGGAGTCCTGTCTATCAGCCTTCATCGGAACCCTCACTCAAATCGTTCTTCGACATACGCTTGCTCATTTCGGAGTGTCATCCTTTCCGTTGTGCCCATCGAGTGTTTCGTACTGGCATCACACCGCTTGCGCTTTTCCAACTGCCTCGACCTGTACGATTTAGACGCCATGTAGCAACGCACCTAATTTCAGATTGCAGTGTTCGCTCTCAGATTCCATCGGTGCTTGGCTTCGCCAACGTCCATCGTGGTGTGAACCTGTCCGCCGCACGTCAGGCACACCACGCGGCTAGCGTGGATGATTTCGACGCGCTCCGTCTTAAGGTCTGTCCCGCCGCAGAATGGGCACGGCAAGAGCGAAGTCTCAGCTTCGGCGTTGTGTGCACGACAGTCAGGGCATCCGCGATCCGGATCATCCCAGCCGCATGGGTCGTCGTCTCCTGTGCGGCGTGCGTGTGGGACTGAGTGGCTGCATTGCGCCGCGACGTGGCATTGGCCGTCTGCGGCGAAAGGGCACACAACAAGGCGCTGGAGCCTGTCGTCAATCCGCTCGTTCATTCTTTTCACTCACTCCTTTCCGAAGTCTCAGCTTGGTCGTTGTGCGTACAGATTTACGGTACATATCAGATTACGCCTAACTTCATATTGCAGTGTTGTGCGTATCGAATCCCTGCGTTGGTTTCCGTGCATCGGCCTGCACCATTGCGCCGGTGACATACTTCTCGTGCCCGCACCGTTCGCACGTCGCCGGGTAGACGTTCAAGGCCATGTCTGGCCGGTACGCTTCGCTGTTCACCGTTCGCACGGGGTGAGGGCAAGTGGCACGCACAACAAAGCGCCGGACCGTACCAGCAAAAGCCGCCAATCGTTTCTTCATGAGTCAATCCTTTCTCCGGCTTTTGCTGGCCGGTCAGCTTGGGCGTTGGGGCCATCATGGAGAGTCAGCCGACAGACGGGACACCACACACAGTCTCCTATCACCAGCCACCCCTGTTCTGTCAGCCACTCTTCCACGTCCACAGCCTCATTCATTGTGTCAGATTCGATCTCTATGCTGACGTGGCACTCTGTGTCAGGCTCGATGTGCTCACAGTCAACCCACGTTGTTGTCGTGCTGCTAATCATGCTTTAAGCCCCACCAATCCCATCGCCGCTACGCGTACCGCGCCCGTCATGGGTGGCGTTGGGCGATATGAGAACACCGGCTTCCGGCACCTCGTCGAAGTACATCTGTTCGCCGCAGCGCGGGCACTTGCGATCCTCGTTCATCTCGCTGCGCGGATCGTCTCCCGGCAGTTCGGGCTGGCGGAACGGGATGTCCGTACCGCAGCAGTCGCATATCCACCATTTGTGTTGCATCGTTGCGTCCTTTCCCTGGTTGTGGTTGCTGCATTTGCAATACCGCAGCACCTTTCCGCACTTGTCGCACCACCATTTTTTGATGATCACCGGTGCCTCCGACAGTACGCGCAAAAAACATTGTGCTGTTTGCATTTCATATCCGTCTCCTTACCCGCGCCCACAAGGCGCGTCAGCCTACCTTCGGAGGCTGCGCTTGAGCGTTCGGCACACCAATTCCGTGACGCGCAAGCACGGCGTCAATCTCGTTGACGATGCTCTGCTTGTTGCGTCCCCCGTGTTCTGTTTCGTTGCCGTTCCCGTAGTCGCACATCATCTGTGCGCGGTCGCACTCAAGCGGTCCGTCGAGTTTCTGCACGGTGAGCAGGGCTGTTGCGATTTCATGGGCCAATGCCGAACCAGTTGCTCCACACGTATTCCGGTGGGCCGCGTTTCGTGCATTCTTACAGGCTACACATGCAATTGCTTTTGTGCTTCTTCACGTCATTCCCCTTTCCGCCCACCAGAAACGGTGAGCATGTCGTTGGACCTCAAATCATGCAGCGCCCACAACACCAGCGGGAACGCCACCGCCGCCCGCAGCAGGCAGTCAATCACGCGGGGCCACCCCTCCGGCTCGTAGTTCGGCCCGAATTGCCCCATCGCCAGCATCAGCGTGAAGGCGGGTCGAACCAGGCGTCGGAGGCTACCTTTATTTCTCGCTACGCTCGTCATTTCGGAGCCTCAACTTTCTCGTTGGGTTTAATCCTGCTCGGAACGCCCAATAAGGCGGTCGAGATTATCTCCATTCGTTTCGCTCATTCCGAAACCTCACTCTCGGCTTTGGCATCATAGAAAGATTCGAGTTGCTCGACGTAATTCCTGGTGGCATCCGGCCAATTGGATCGCTCTTCGTTAGAAGGCTCGATCAACACAATCGGAAGGAAACGCTTTGTCCGCGCCTCTGCTTCGGATCGTGTGCGGAAATACTGGCTTCCGATGTGCGCCCTATGAACTCGATGCACATTTTCAGCGCAAGGCTCTGCGCAGTCACATGCGAACAGGATGTGTTCAGCATCTTCTCCGATGTCGTCTTGTTCCACGACCACAGGAGACCGAAACGGTCCTCTGACGATAAACCACTTCATTCTACACCTCCAGATTGCCAACAATCAGATTCAGCGCCCGTCATGGGTGGCGTTCGGCAGCAACTCTTTGGCGAGTTGTCCGAGTGCCGCGCCCTCCAGGCATTTCCGGTGGATGTGCGTTCCGGCTGCGGTTGTCTCAACCACGGAGGCAGACCGCCCACACATGCAGCAAACCGGATCTGCCGAACAAGGCGCGCCAGCGTAAGCCACGTCGAGAAGCGTATCCCGCAACCGCTCTGCCTCTTCCAGCGTTTCTACGCAACCGGCTTCGCGGGGTTCATAGTAGTCATCACCCTCGATGCAGTCGCCGTCTTCGTCCAGCCCCTCAATATGTACCCACACCTTGTACTTCTTGACCTTTGATTCCATTGTCTTTCTCCTGCTTGTACGGAACGCCCGGCAAGGCGCTCCAGATTATCTCGCTTCATTCGCTCGAAATCTGAGCTTGGTCGTTGGACAGACGAGCAATGATCGCGTCAGCCGCATCGTCTATTCCGTCTACCAGTACATTGTATCCGTAACGCCATGATGCGAGTTTACAGCCGCCCCATTCGTCCGTCACAGTGAGATGTTCCTGAAGAATGCATATCAATTCATGCCTGTTTGGTAACGGCTTGGATTGCGGCTGTCGAGAATCCGTGTCAAGTATCTGCCGTTGTTCATCCGCACTAAGCGCCAAAAAGTCTTTCAGGTACATCTCGCCTCCGCTCTGAGGCTGTTGAGGAAAGCTATGTCCGATGGGCGTAAATTTGTATGTACTTCACGGCCGCTTCCCATCCCAACAGGATGAAATGGATTGAACCGAGATTCGTTTTCTTCAACACCTTCTGATATTTGACCCAAAACAGTCTCCGTCCCGTCTTGGGCAATAGCAGAAAATGTAGATATCCTTGTGTATTTCATCGTCTTTCTCCTTCGGTTACGGAACTCCCGACAAGGCGAGGGCCTTGCGTATGCTGATCTGCCCACGCAGCCCACGAATCGCCGCGTCGCGCTGCTTCTTCACGCGCTCCAGTTCGGAGCGGAGGGCGTCCGTCCGCTCCGTCAATGCGAGCTTCTGAATCAGCGTGTCGGCGTAGGCGTCCGCCCGCTGGCGTTCGCCATTCACCCGCTCCAGTTCGGCGCTGAGGGAGGCAATCTCCCGCTCGTCGCACCGCTCGCAGCTACTAGCGAGTTGGCCGTGGTCACATTCTCCCCGCGTCCCCACCTGCCCGTTGGCCGTGACGGGCGCGTTCAGGCTGTCGATTTGGTACTGTGTCAATCCGTTGCTCATGTCTGCCTCCTTAGTAGTGCTTGTGTCCGAGTGCGATGTCTGTCCACCCGCAGAGCTCTGTGATTCATGGGAGTGTCTCCTGTGTCTTGACTCTTGACTCTTGGATCAGGTGTTTGCTGCTGATACCAGCATGCCTAGTAGCAGGCAGATGAGCATGCAGCGTGCGATGATCATTGGTTCGTGATCTCCTCCATGGCCAGTTGGAATCCGATCACGGCTCCGACCAGCAGTGCTGATTGCGGGTCGTGTTTGGTTTGGGATTTCTCAAGTTCAGTGAACGCCTTGCTGTTTGCCAAGGCTTCTTTGACTCGGGTTGAGAAGTTTTTCATTGGTTGTTGGTCTCCTTGGTTCGTGGTTGAAAAGGGGCACGGCCGGCTCATTACTGACTCATTGGCACATGGGCTCTCGAGCTTAGCGCTGTAGTGTCAGTGAGCCGGACCTTACAGGGCATCAGTCGCTGTTCGACCTAGGAAGCGATCTGCTTGACCTGTCGCGTTTTCTGAGGTTGCGGCCTCTGAACGCCGTGCTTTAGATTGGTTGCTGCCAGTAGACTTTCTCTGCAGCGGCTGTTTCTTTGATGGCTTTGCGTGCAGCGGCCAGTTCCTGGCACTTGTTGCACGGACCCATCGGTAGAAGTTCAGCTTCAGATAGCGTGAACTTGTGTGCGGGTTTGTGCTTCTTGCAGCGATAACAGATGAAGTAGCCGGCTTTCGGACTGTAACGCGCGTGTGCGATTCTGTATGCGCTCCGCTTGCATGCGATGCATGGTTGCGAAGGCTTGCCTTTCGGCGTACTGTAGAAGTCGAACACAGACAGTGCATTGTAGCACTTGTTGCATGTGTACTTGTCGCGAGCAACTGGTTGCTTGACTCTTGTGCCTTTTGGTGTGTACGCGCAGTTTTTGCACTTGGATCGGCTGTGGCCGTTCCTGTCGGTGTAGAATTCAGATGTGGGTAAGGTGGTGTTGCATCCCGGGCAGTGCTTCGTATCCATGGTAATCTCCTTAGTTCGAGATCGATGTTCGCACAAATATAAGAAAAGAGCAAGCCTATTTTTTGACAGGAAGACACCGAAATGTGGGGCTTTTGGCTGACGTTGACACATTTTCGCTTGTGTAAGCAGTTGTGCTGGTGCGTGTTGCGAAAGTGCTGTGTCGTCGTGTCATGTCAACGTGCTATTTGAAATTCTCTGGCTAACTAGAGATCTAGAATCAAGATTCTTGGCTCTGGATTCTTGTTCGCTGTTGCTGGTCAAATACTGGGTTTGACGTTGACAACGTTGGCAGTACCCTCTATTATTCATTCATTATTGTATATATTATAAGGGGTTTATGGTTGGTATCGGGGTTGCCATCGTCAGTGACAACGTGCCCGCCAACGTCCTGGCATCCTCAAGCTGAATGCGATACCAAAGATATTCGCATTTTTGAGAAGTAAACGGTACAGTAACGTTTGGCAAACGTAGCACTAACGTGTCCGGAAATCGGACAGTGTCCGGAAATCGGACACAAGAGTCAAGACGCTTGAATCGAGCGCCTTGACTCCGTGTCCTCACTGATCACCAGTTCCAAGTGATCGTGTCTGGTGTGCTCTTTGCACCAGCGCCTGACCAGATGAACCTGTTTTCGCATGCTGGGTCCAACATTTCACCGTCACCGATCCAAATGCACGGGTCGCCGCACCTGTCTCTGACCAGCGTCCCAGGTACCAGTTCCCGGGGGCTGAGGATGATGATGTTGCCCATCATATCAGGTGGCGACCACACTATGCGGCCTTCGCTACAACTCACGTGGTATTGCACGTGGTCGTATCCAAGTGCTTTGCGGCCCTGATCGTCGTCGATGCGGATGAACTCGCTGTTGCAGTCTTTGTACTTCCACCGCTCTCCGACTTTAGGAAGCAGTGGCTCGTTCTGCACAGTCAACGAGACCAGCGGCTGAGCGTCACTTTTCGGGAAGTCGAAGTCGAACTTACGATAATTCATCAGCGAGAAGCACTCAGTCTTGCTCGTCCTGATGCACATGTTGCCAAGCGATATGGTCCTGAACCCTTGACCCACACGCACTTCCGCCGGCTCTGTGACGATCGGCTTGCCGTTGATGGTCCACCCCCGCTCCCAGTGCTTGTTTGGCGGGAGCAAGCAGTCGACTTTTGCGTTGCGTACCGTGTAGCACCAAATGTGATCGTCGATAGTGCCCAGTCGTGCCAAGCGACCAGATTCACGACTGATGACGGTGTGCGTTTCGTACTGGTTGCTGTTCAGAGTAAGCACATCCCCAACCATTGGCACCGTGACAGTACCTTGAGCCAATTCATATGAAATGATCTTCATTTCGCTACTTCTCCTGCCGTGATTAGTATTCGTCCGTTTACGCTACGTACGCTCGAAACCTCGTACGTCTCAGCCGTGTCGATGACTACGTCTTCGGTCATTGCAACGCTGCCCTCATCGATGAGGATGTCAATCAACTCGTGTAGCTCCATACGCCTACTTCTTCCTTTCTAACAGTTCGACCACGTCCCATATCAGAGACAGCAGTCCTACACAGAGCCAAGCTGTTGAACTGGCGACATTCGTCACCGTCACCAACCCGTACTCACAACCAAACCACACCCACGCTCCAAACAGTATCACAAAACGCATAATACCCTCCCGTAGCCGTTGAAATAAAACTCACACCTGACTCCAGATTCAAGAGACAAGACCCCAGAACCCAGACTCCAGATCCAAGACCCCAGATCCAAGATTCAAGAGACAAGACTCCAGATCCAAGACCCCAGATCCAAGACCCCAGAACCCAGTTCCAAGAGCCAAGACCCCAGATCCAAGACTCCAGAACCCAGAAACAAGTCACAAGTGTCTACGTTGTAGACACTTGTGACTACTGCTCTCCGTTGGTCAAGAAATAGAAGCACACCGACGGGAATTGGTCTTCCGCCGGTGTGCCCAGGCGGTTGAACCAATCATCTCGGTGTCCTCCTGTTATGATCTAGTCGTTGAAAGGTCCTTGGGGTCGATATGCAAGGTGCGCGAGGTACCGCCGCCCCACTGTGCAATGACAATGTTGCTTACCTCGGTGTCCGACCCAAAGTACACAGTCATGTCTGTGTGGTCGTTGAGGTGCAGATTGATCACACGAGCGCTCATGTACCCAAGCAAATAGTCGTTGTTCTTATGCGGCGGTCTCCGGTGCACGCGCAGGTGGTCACTGCAATCGATTGATACGTCCATGATGTATATCTCCTGTTACTGGTTTCGAAAGTGTGCACCCACGGTGGGGTGCGGAGAAGGGCCGGAAGCCAGGCCCGTGACGCGGAACTGTGTTATGCACAGACTGCGTCCGAAAGAACTGAGCACCCAGCCCCTGTACAGGGACTGAGTGCTCGGAAGCCTTAGCTCTCGTCGCTAGCAACGCCCGGCTCGCCGATGACTTCGCCGAAGCTGAAGCCGCCGCTGACGACGCGGATGGACGATTCCGCCGTGAAGCGGACTTTGTGCACCGGCACGCCGGTCGTCTTGACCGACGAGGGCTCGCCGTCGAGGTCCGTGTCCCGCGTGAGCAGGGCATAGGTGATCTCGACGAAGCAGCCAGCGACGACAGGCTTACCATCGCAGTCGAACATGGTGGCGTCAGGCGTCAAGAAGTTGACGCTGATTTCGCCGCCAGCCGTTGCGATCTCGGGTTTGCCGTCGGCGTCAACGCGCGCGACGTCAGCATCCGAGATGCTGCCAGCGGCGTAGAACCGGCGGAGATGCCCGCTACCATCCTTCTTGGGGTAGCGAGTGACTGTGCGAATCTCCAAGGAAACGTTTGATACCTTAGCCATGACGTGACTCCTTTCATGCGCTTGTTGCGCGTGGTTCGTGGCCGAGGAAAGGATGCTTAGTCATTAAGCTCCAGCACCTGGCCAAGTCACGAGGCACTGGCACCCGCGCTTGCGCGGGGGTATTATGGAATGTGTGTTGTGGGTGGGGTTTGTAGGTACCCTCCCAAAAAATTCCAGGCCCCCAGGATCCCTACCTTTTTCGCAAATGTGAGAACAGATCCGTTCCCGTAACGATGCATAAACCAAGCGTCAAGTGCCTGTACGTCCAGTAAGCTACACGTTACCAGCGATAAAGTGATCGCGCCAGAAAGACACCCGATCGCGCCAGAAAGACACCCGCTATTTCGTGATCGCGCCAGAAAGGCACCCGCTATTTCGGGCAAGACCCTGTAAGAAAAAGCCCTACATTTTCTGACTTGACTCCAGATCCAGAATCCCCCACACTTGATCTCGAAGCTCGTCACTGAGACGTACGCCGGGGGCTAAGAGCAACGGCTTGGAGGATGTTCACGGAGCGGCTGGGATGCACACAGCCACCTTGATCCCAAGCCCGAGCCACGCTGACGGACATCGGGAGTGCAAGCACCGGTCCGGACAACATCGGCAGGCTTCACTGATTTATGGAGGGGTCCCCGTAACCGCGCCAACGAAGACGGGCGTGTAAAATGGAGGCACCTCCGCCAGTCAACAGAGGAGGACACATGAACACAGCCGTACGAGAAGCATTTGATCTGCACAACCGAGCGTGCAGGTTCCAATTCAAGCGGGACCTCCCACGTCGCTGGAAACAAGCGACCTGGTGGAAACTCGTGATCCAAGATACAAGAGACCGAGTCTGCAGCAAGCCTCTCAAGTACCTGACCCGGGTGTCGTAATGAAATTCCAAGTCCTCGTTACCAGATACAGAGACCCTAGACGCTGGGGCAAAGAGCCTACATACGAAGTAGTACTGAGCGGAGCTGAGCTGGGGACGTTTGATACCGAGGCCGAGGCCAAAGCCTTCTGCGAGGGATACGCACTGGCACGAGGGTCTCAGCACACCCTCACAGTGAAGGAGTCGCGAGGATGATTAGCACGATGTATTGCACCGAATGCGGAAACCAGTTTGATGTCACAGGCGGCATCCCGCCGGGAGTGGTGTGCCCGAACTGTAGTCAGTTGAAGGCACCAGACCCGATATACAGCTACTCATCGGTCACGTTCCTGCCAAATCTAGGATGGGAATGCCCACGCTGTCACAAGATTCATGCGCCAAGCGTCATGAGCTGCGCATGTGGCGTCCTGCCTGAGTACCCAAAGCCGGATGAAGCTGGATGGGTCTGGGTCAACTCGCAGGATCCGTATAGGGTCACACCATGACCAAATGGCTAATCACATATTCTGATTGGCTGCGGCAGAAAGTCCGTACGGTTGCGTGGACCCACACGCCCGCGCAGTGGCTTGCCGCAGTTGATGCGGATGATCCCGGAGAGTACCACATCATCTGGGCGGCGGAGATCAGTGACCACGACTACGACATTCTTTTAGGAACGAGGAAGCTATGAAATACAAACTCATCCAAGCGCCCTCCCCCGCGGAACTTGAAACCGCCGTTCAGCCCTACCTGAATCAAGGGTGGGTGCTTCAAGGCGGGGTCGCGTGCGCCGCAGGCCTGTTCGCTCAGGCTTTGACTCATGATTGACACGTACACAGGAGTCCCCAATGGCTAACCTGCGCACAGAGACGTACAACCTCCACGGGTTTGTGTGGCCAAAGAACGTGTCGAAGGTCCAGGCCGAGTTGATCCTTTGGAAGCACTACAAAGAAGAGCCTTACAAAGGTCGCGTCACCGATCCGTGGGAACACGGCCTGCGAGCGGCCCGAATGATGTTCTCCGAGAAGGAGTTTACCATCAGCCCCTGGTCTGTGGATCACTTCCACGACTGGACGATGCACAACTTCGTAATCACTTGGGGATGTGCATCCTGCTCAAAAAGCTCAGATTACGGTTTGATGGCGCTTCTTGATTGGATCGTCGATCCGCTCGAGACCACGACCATGTTCGCGTCCACGACCAAGTCCATGCTCAAGCTCCGGTCATGGGAATCGGTCACACGATACTTCCGGATACTGAAGCGTAACCCGTACTTCGAGGTCCCGGGTAAAGAGGTATCCGCACCCGGGACAGCAATCGTGAACGCTGGGACGGGGACCGCCGAGGCCGATGCTACTGAGAAAGCGTCGTTGCGCGGCGTGGCAGTCAAGGAAGGGTCGAGCGAGAAGTCGCGCGCGAACCTCGCCGGAAGTCATAACCCCTTCATGCGCATGGTGTTAGACGAATTGTCACAAATGCCAAAGTCCTCGGTCCAGGCCAGGGTCAACATGCAGATCGGATGTAAGGACTTCAGATTCTTCGGTCTCGCGAACCCCGACAGTTACCACGACCTAGGGGCCTCAGTGTCCGAACCCATAGCCCCGGGCGGGTGGAGCACGGTCAATGAGAACTCGACGTACTGGCAATCGCGCTTCGGCTGGGTCCGGCACCACAACGGTCTCCAGTCACCGGCCATCATCGAGCCCGGCGGCAAGGATAAGTACCCGTATCTGATCAACCAAGAGACAGTAGACGAGCTACTGAGACAGTTCCGGGGAAACATAGATGCCCCGGAACTCTGGAGTCAGCTCAAGGGCTGGCCCAGTCCTGAGGGATCGAGCCTCACAGTCCTGACCGACAAGGACCTGCACGCGTTCGAAGCAAGCGCCGAGGTTGAATGGGACCTTGACCACGTCGGAGACCAGGTCCGAGTGGCCGGACTGGACCCTGCGTTCAGTTCCGGGGGCGATAATTGCGTATTTCAGTCCGGAACCGTCGGTATGTCCAAGTCCGGGGCCTATGTTCTGGCCCTCGATGACCCTGTCTACATCCCAATCAAGTCTTCCGAGGAGCGCCCCGCAGCCTATCAGATCTCCGATCAGGTGATCCAAGAGCTCGATTCAAGGGGCATAAAGGTGGAAAACCTGGCTATTGACGACAGCGGCTCGCAGTCCGTGGCCGATATCGTGCAGGTTGAGTCCAAGGTCGCGCCGATCCGCTGCAACTTCGGAGCCAGAGCGTCTGATAACCCCATCTCCGGGATCAACCCAGAGCCCGCGTACAAGCGGGTGGCGGACCAAGCCACTGAGATCTGGGTCATGTTCGCGGAGCTGGTGCGGTCGGGGCAGGTCCGGGGGCTGGTGGGCGAGGCCACGTCGCAGTTCACCACGCGCTCCTTTATAGAGGGGCGCCGGCCGCAGCGGTTGGAGCCCAAGGCCAAGTACAAGCAACGGACGGGGAAGAGTTCCCCCGACGAAGCCGACGCCACAGCGCTCTGCGCCCTTGCCGCGCGACAAGCGGCCGGGCTCTTCCCCGGTCAAGAGAAAAGAGTCACGCCTTGGGTTGGAGCGACTCCGTGGATCAAACAGAAGGACCCGGGCGAGTCAGGATACAAGAGCATGGGACTCGAGAGTTTGCAATATTCTGACTTGACATTATCGTCTTATGGTGTTTGACTATTGACTGAGAGTATAACCAGAGAGGGAGGATCGGACCATGGTACCAGTATTCGAGAATGAAGTCAAAAAGTTGCAGGGCGTCAAGCAGGGAGTTTACGAAACAGTCGACAAGGTACAAGTGACCCCGGCCATCGCTGAGATGATGAGACACTTCGCATTCTTCCTCGATACCGCGTATCTGTGGTTGTCACAGTTGGGCGCGGTGGTGGCGGAGGCCGACGAGGCGGTGGCTCCAGAGCCAAACACCGTCCAGTTCCCAGGGCCGGAGCAGAAGTGAACTTGGACCAGCGATGCCCGTACACAGGCGCGCCTCTTGAGGTAGTGTCGACGGAGAACGGCGACTACCGGGTGCAGGGGGCTTACGACCCTGCCCAGTGGTTTGATACGGAAGGGGAGCTTGTTGCCGCGGTGTCGATGCGGGGCGGGGCGCCGAGGACGTACAAGGTTTTGAAGTGCCCGTACACCGGGAAGAAGATCACGCCGGTGTTGAACGAGCGACTGGGCAAGTGGCAAGCGTCCGGGGCATGGTCCCCGAACCGGGTGTACAGTTGCCCGTGGGCGCTGAAGTACGATGTGTCGATCAGGAACGGGGTGAAGCCCTCGTTCAGCAGGGAGAGACCAGCGATCACGTTGACGGAGCGGGAGCACCTGCCCGACAACCCGGTAAGCGACTTGGGTCACATTGGAGACCAAGCAATGGAACGTATAGAGGAGTTAATCGGATGAAGAGAGTTCTCACCGCCGCCATGTTGACCCTTGGACTGACGACAGTCCTTTCACTCGCTGGCGGGGGCGCGTCCTCCGTCACAACGAACTCCATGAAGATCGCGGACAGCCCCGGCCGGCGTAGCAGGCAGGACTGGGTCGCGTCTACTGCGTACACCAACCAAGGTGAAGTCATCAAGGCCGGATCGGTCTACTACTTCGCCGAGACTACCGGGACCACAAGCACGGTGCAGCCGTCCGGGCGCGGGGACGTCACCGACGGGACTGTTGTTTGGCGCCACGCGTTGGGCGACTCGCGGTCGGGACTCTCGATCGCGAACGAAGGATCAACGCAGATCACCGTGTCCTGGGGCCAGCCGGCTGTGTCTGGCACCGGTATCCTGCTCGCAGGCGGTGCTATGGTTATCTGGTCCGGTAAGGACACGCCTCAAGTCCCTGTGTACGCGGTATCTGCGTCAGGGACGAATTCCGTTCACATCTACGAGTGGTAAGACCATGAAAAAGATCCTGGCAGTCACAAGTTTCCTAGTTGCCATGGTCCTCGGATCTGCCGGGTGGGTTACGTATGTACCTGCTACATCCTCGGCCAGCGGGGACCTTACCACGCATGAGGCCGACGTAGCCAATCCGCACACCGTAACGATCCAGCAGGCCGTGAACGACGGCAGCGGTCCCGTTACCAATGCCGCTTACATGGTCCAGACCAACGCGACGGACGTAACGTTTGCGGGGTGGCGGTTCTTCTATGAAGCCGGGGCTGCATACTTACAGGCAAGATCAGAAAACAATGCGTATATTCAAGATCAGTCCGACACCTCGGTTCTGTGGTTTTCGACTTCAACTAGATATCTGGACAACACTAACGGCAACGAGGTGGCTTCATTCGCCGACGTTTTCCGCGTCGGCCCTGACGGTGGCACCAACCTCGCCGTTTACACCACCCTGACCAACCACACAGACCGCATCGAGGTGCTGGAGGCGGCTGGTGGCACAGTCGACATGGCTGGCATGACCAACTGGGGCGGTTCCGTGGTGGACGCCTCGGTCTCGTTTGCGGGAAATGACCTGACAGATATAGACGCTTTCGTCGCAACCAACATCACAACCGGGATCATTGAGTTCAATAGCAGCACCTCCTCAGTCCACAACGGAAGTTTCGGCGTGGAGTCCAGCATCTACCCCGTCACAGGACAGACGCACTCGTTCTGGTTTGGGACACTCGCCCTCGACGCGGCGGTGGGAGAAGACAACGTGGGCTTTGGCTACTACGCCGGGTACGACAGCAGCGGAGACGACAATGCGGCCTACGGTGCGCACTCACTTATGATCGCAGATGGCAGCGGCAATACAGCTATTGGAAAGTCAACCCTCAACAGGTGCGTGGGCAGTTACAACGTCGGCCTTGGATTCTATGCAGGTAATTACTGGCACGGTAGCTCAAACATCTTCATCGGTGTCCGAGCGGGTTACGACGTGCCAGCCGGAACGCGGACCAACTCGCATATGATTGTCATTGGCGCCGAAGCCCAGGGCAAGAGCGATTGGAGCGCAGTGTGGGGCACGGCGAGCCACACCAACTACTTTGACGGCGAGGTTGTGATCTCTAATTCAGTCGCGATCAGCGGCACGCTGCAAGTTGACGACCTCATGTGCGAGCTCTACCTGACGGACGGCACCCTTCAGGCGTTTACGGGCGGCGGCTCGCCGGAGACGGTTACCAACTGGACGGAGAGGATTTGCGATGCGTCATTCACTCATAATGCGGCTGGAGGCACCATCACCAATTTAGTAGCTGGCAGGTATACCATCTATCTCGAGCAGTCGTTTGAAACCTCAGCCGCAGAAGTAATGGACATGAAGCTATACACGAACACGGTAGTGGTTGCCAGTTCTGGATGGGAGCGATCTACAACCGTGACGGCGGCAAAGGGTGTATGCGCCTACAGCGTCACACTTACTCTTCCCGCCAACACAAGAATGGAGTGGAAACTTGACACTTCTTCGGGTGGCATCGCTGCATTCCAGAATCACACCGGAACATTCAGAGTCGAACGCAGATAAACGCACAGGAGCGCCGATGAAACATAGATTGGAAGCACTGGGAGCGTGCCTGTTCCTCGCTGTAATGGTCCTCGGATCCACCGGGTGGATCACGTACGTACCAGCACCGACGAGCGGGTCCGACACAGCCTTGTCCAACGCACTCAACATAGTTGCATTCGATGGGGAATCGGACGACCTGCAAACCGTCGTTGATCGGGGCAGCACGGCCACGAACATGGGCGCGGTGACGATGGTGGGCGACTTGACGATGGGGACGCATGCCATAGACGGGAAAAGGTTCGGCGCCGCTGCGGGGTCGGGGTCTACAGGCGATGGATTCGCGTTCGGAACATTATCCGGCTTTATGGCATCGGGCAGTCTTTGGGGGGCATATGGGCTATCCGCTGGAAACACCGCATCGGGCGACGAGTGGGGGGCATACGGGAACAACGCGGGGGCTGGCGCCATCCACACCAATTCCCACGCCTTCGGGCGCTACGCAGGCCGCACGGCACGCGGAAACAACCGCATGTATCTGGACGTGTACTCCAGCGATCCCGCCTACGCGGCGGACGGAGCAACCAACGACACGATCTTCATGGACACCGACGGCACGCTCTACCTCGGCGGCGGCGCGGCGCGTGCGGAGAACCCATCAGCAGGTGGCACGCTTCGAGGCCCGTGGCTATCGACAAGCGGGCTCAACATTGATTCCACCCTGACCAACCACACGGCGCAGATTGCGGCGAAGCAGACGACCAATAGTGCTCTCGATGCTATAACAGCGACGGACACAAGCAACTGGACTACGGCCTACGGCTGGGGCGACCACGGCACGAACGGCTATCTGACGACGGTTGAAACCAACAATCTCGCTACCAACATCGCCGCATGGGTTTTTGGCGCACTCAACGGCACAAACGGAGTCTACTACACGAGAGGGACGAATAAATGGTGGCTGCTCGAAGAATAGTGGTGGCTCTGCTGCTCGCGTCTGCTGTGTGCGCTACGGCTGGAGACAACGTGCTCGGTCGGATTCCACAACTCGGAACCGTCATAATAATGGGCGGAGGCAACCGCGTATTCTCATTCGGCACAGTCCCCGAGATGGCGACGAACCTTGTGGCTTGGCCGCTATCGTCGTCGTCGGTGTCGCTGACGTGGGCAGACGTGGCTACCGACGAAACAGGATACACGGTGCAGCGCGGATCAAATGGTGTTGACTGGTCGGCGGTGACGAACTTGGATGCAAACGTGACCGCGTGGACAAACTCAGGGCTGACTGTTGACACGCTCTACGTGTGGCGGGTTATACCGTACAACGGAACCGGCAACGCGACTGACGCCGAACTCGCAAGCGCGGTGCCTGTCACGCTGCTCGATAGTCTTGTGTCGTATTGGCCGTTGGACGAGATGGGAGATACTACCACTCGTCTTGATTCTCATGGTGGCAATGACCTCGGAGCGAATTACACGTCGTACTCTGCCGGCCACGTCAACGAACGCGCAGCTTACCTTCTTGGCGATGCTTTCCCTAACATCGGGAGATTGAGGATATCGAGTCTCGACGGTTTCACCGTTACGGCGGGGCAGGAGTTTTCGTTCGCGGCGTGGCTCAACGCCGACTACTACACAGCATCACAGGGCATCATGGGGGACGACGTTCAAACTCCACTGTCTCGTGGATTCGGACTGGCCTACATCCACTCGCAAACCAAGTTTCGATGGCATGTGGGCGACGGAAGCAGCACCATCGCCAGTGTCTACCACACCGATGCCGGTAACATCTCTTCTGGTGAGTGGTACCATGTCGTAGGGACATACGATGGAGGCGGCGTCAACATCTCTCTGAACACAACCAACACCAGATCGGCCACTGCGCTTACTATTGGTGAGTCGTCTTCTGGATTCTGCCTCATGCGGCAAGGAGATTTGACCAACGTAAACGCATACGCACTGCTAACCTCGATGGATGAAGCGGGGTTCTGGAGTCGGGCGTTAACGACAAACGATAGGGCGCGGCTCTATAACGCTGGTGCGGGAATTGAGTACCCATTCGGACCGGACGGAACGCCTCCCGCCCCTGCACTCGGAGCCGATGAGTGGACTCTCGCCGTTATCCCAGACTCTCAGCGGTACACACGGGACGACACACCGGAGCTTGATAACATCTGCACTTGGCTCGCTGCCAACTGGACGAACGCGGCTTACAAGATCGGGCTGGTCGCTCACATCGGAGATATCGCT
>FLOH01001259.1_pt1 | contig 40616 bp, 37 predicted proteins | sample 756751 | NCBI WGS metagenome assembly FLOH01 (sample SAMEA4026879, study PRJEB14308) | marine metagenome | biome: coastal water; material: water | depth 74 m
TTCTTCTTTTTTAGGATTCGAATTGCTGCCAATGCACCTATTAGTAGAAGCGCAACTACTCCTATGATGCTTGTTAGAGAACCAATCGGAATAAGTGTTTCATACGCACCTTCTGGATCTGGAAGTACAACCATAAGGAAGAAGCACCATCCGACAAAGATCGTATATGGAATACCAATAAGCACTAGGAGTATTACTTTCATTCTATTGCGCTGCTCCGCTGGAATTTGCTCAGCTGTAGGCTTATTTGGTTGTGCAGTAGGAGTATCTGCAGGCTGCTGTTCTGGAACACCCTGAGGTGCCTGTGTAATGCCATCAACTGGCTTTGGTTCATCCATATTATCTCTTAAGGGAGAGAAGGCATGCCGCCTCCATTTAGCAATTGCTGCAAAAGTTGCTGTTGTTGTTCTGGCGTCATTCCATCAAATTCTTCTAAGGGATTCTCTCCCAAGCCACTATCGTCTATGGATGGAAAATCATCCAATACAGGAAATTTCTGACCCAATCCTTCTGCCCCTCCTATCAATACAAATGGCGAGAACTCCTTGGCATCTTCGGGTATCACAATAGGATCTGCCTTATTCTGATTACGCATATCCAACTCGAATATAATAGTAACCTTTGGAGATTCCGAATCATCAATGTTCTGAACGATGTTCCACTCCAGTCTATGCACGTAATATGTATTTATATCGATCCATAACGATCCAGTCATTTCTGTTTGCCCAATTGTCTTACGCACTTCCTCTTCTTTAAATTCCTCTCCTTTGTCATCTGAAACTTTACGCAAGAAATCTACAAGTAACTCTGGTTCTATAGCCACATCGTAATGGAAGGCTTTTTCTCCATCTAACGTATCGATCCCATGATCTTCTGTGACTTTTACAACTTCAGCTTGTGCCTTCAAGAGACTAGGATCTGGGGTAATTGAGACAATACCATCTTGTTGCTGTACAGGCATATGCCACCAAGATCCTACAATTGTCTCAATCATAGATGGACTAAAAGCTGATTGAGCATCAGTCATTTTTAATGAATGCAAGAAAAAGAATAAATCACTATTTCTTGCTGCAATGATTTCTAGCTTTCCCTCTCCTTCTATTGGTTTTTCTCCTGTTCCACCAGCAACAGAGCCATCTACTACCAAATGCAATTGCTGACCAGAATCCTGCAATACTCCATCTAAGGAAAAGTAGCTTACGATTGTCTCTTCATCTTGTCTCTCTATTTTTATATCTGCAGATCCATTAAATGTAGCGGATTGCAACGTTCTGCTTGCATCTGCGCTACGTCGTAATACTTCCTCTGGTGCTATGTTCGGCACATTGCTTTCACCAGGAAGGCACGAAACAAGCATGCACGCACTTAATAGAAGGCCAACGGAAGATTTGATATGCATGAAATTATACAAGTGAGAAAATACTATGAAACAGTGTGCCATCATTACGTTCTCCTGTCAGGGAGCGACGCATACTCAGGATTGACTTGCAGCGCTCTTCACTGCGAAATCTGTTCTCTATTTCTTACACGAATCGCACGCACATCCGATGGTTCTTCAATTGTAAATTGAATTGTTTTACTTCTACTGGCACGTATATCTGCTTTTAATTCAAAAACAAGTCGTCTTCCACTCGCAATTATTAGTGGCTGATCGAATGTAATGAATGCAGTATCTCCTTCCATTTGCGATAAAATTGAGGAGACACGTTTTCCTGCACTAGTTTGCAAATATAGATTACGCAAATGATTATCACGCGCAGATCCCAAATTCGTAAAACGAATCGATTGAATCTGCTGTTGTTCATTTCCTTCTTCTGTAAGACGGAACCTCGCAACTGTGCGCCTATCTCCGTAGGAGATGCGCTGATTTATATCCAACATATCTACAGTGACACTACTGCGAACACTCCCCGTTGTTCGTCGTACAATTGGTGCATCTGCAATCTGCAGACTAACACGTGCATTTCCTGCATCTATCGGCTGTATAGGCGCAAGAGAAATGCTGTGTTCTCCTGCGATGCTAGCATCAGCAGAAAAATCAACGAAGATACCAACGGTTCGCGTTTCGCATGAAGGCACTGTGAATCTACGTAAACGTAATTGCACAATTCCATCTCTTTTCGAAATTGATCGTGCACTGCTCAGACGACTATTTCCGCTTTCTGCATATACAGATTGAATATCAGAATTCGCACCCAATCCTCTTCGCACTATATTGATCGCTGTTATAGGAATATCTGCGTTACAGGAAGCAGTCATAGTAAGAGATAACATCGGAATATGTTGGCTCCCAGCCGCAACAGAAGAAACTAATGATGCATTTCCTGTAACGACGGATAATGAACCTTGCTGCTCATAAATAGCAGAAGAAATAGAAGGTAGCTCCTGCACTTTAGGCAGAGTCACATTGTGCAGGAAGAGCGACAGAAGTGCGGATGAAACAATCATTGAGAATTCATTATAGCAAAGATGGATAATCTCAATGTTAAGTATTAACGATATTGTCTATAGTAAAGAGCAAGGAACATCACGTATGCCTTACTTGACAAAGTAGTATTTTATTACGTATGATCTCCCACTGTTATGGGATCTCCTGAATTCAAATCAGATTCTGAGACAATTGAACCGACTGATAAATCCAGCCCGGAACAAGAGCATGTTTCTGGTGTAAATAGTGGTACAAATATGACACGGCGACAAATGTTGCTTGTTACTGTTTTAGGAGCTGCTGGTGTAACAGGTTTAGCTAATGCTAAGGAGCCCCCCTCTCCTACTCCAGCCCCAAAACCTACAGGCAAGCAAGTAAATACAGACAAATCTGCTCAATTAGAAAGAAACGGTTACGACGAGAGAATGAAAGCACTAGTTGATGCTTATACTAAGCAATATTCTAATCTCACACCTTTAGAAATTTCAGATCTTATAAATTTATGTACTGAACCAAAAGATCAGGATCGATACGCCGCGCTATCTATTCTCTTCGAAAGAAAAACGGATATAGAATCTTCACAGAAAGAATTCGCAAAGTTGGTAAAAAGGAAAATTACTAGTCTAAAAGCTAAATATGGATACACTCAATGTGACAATTTAGCTGAGAAAATTGATGAAAATGATAAAATTGCAGATCCTGTTGAAAAGGCTGCATGGCTATCATTGATCATTGAACAAGCTACGCGTATCGGGGATAAAAATGTTATTACTAAAGCATCTACCATTCTCTCTTCTGTAAAAGAAAAGAAAGGAGGTGTCGTATTGTCTGATGCTGATATTATTGATATAAATTTAGATGCAATAACTCGTGCCATCGCTCCAGCCGAAAAAAATGGAAAATCTATTACGATGTCTGTTGATGCACGCTTAGATGTTGCACGTCGTACATTGGATGATCTTATCCCACAGGCAATTGCAACAAGGAATCTATCGGTAGCAGAAAAAGCTAAATATTGGTCTTGTAAATATATCAATAGCATTAATAAGCGTTCAGCAACTACTGAAGAGATGATTAAATTAAAAAAGATACAAGAGGATCTTTTGGACACACTTAAGCAACTGCGCGCGCTAAGAACTATTGAAACAACATATAACAAAAAGAGAGAGCCTCCTAGAACTGGCAAACTAGAAGATACTGAGGCAGCCCATTCCACAGCAGCAAGATGGTTAATGGAAACTGGTGATTGGAATGCAGGCTTTATGCATCTTAATAAAGCAGCAGAATTATCTACTAATAACAAATTAGATTATGCGGTTAAGGTCGCAAAATTGGATCCAAAGGCTGTAAATGATAATGCTACAGCATCCACTTTGATCGAAACTGCTAATGCATGGATATCTGCGAGTAAAAGAATAGATTACTCTACTGGACGCTTATACCTTAAGCGTGCGGCTGAATTCGCTGGAAGATTAAAAGGTATGAAAGGTCTTAATATGAAAGAAGATTCCGCAAGAGGCAAAATTTTGAATTATTTGGCTAGTAAGGGAGTGAAGGTGGATTTGAATAGTTCATCTATAGAAAACATCAGAACCTTTGATTTGCTAAATTCAGCCAACAATAATTTAGATCCTCAAAAAGGTAGATTTGATTTAAAAAATCACATATTAGAGACTCAGGCCAGAGATACCAAGATAGCATTCCCGATATCTATTACGCCGAATAAAGATGGAACCATTGAATATGTGCTTACCACAACATTTACCAGATTAAATGGAAATGATTGTATTGGAATTACAATTCCAACTGCAGACGGTGGTCATTCCATTCTCATAAGCACAGCATGGGGTAGACAGAGTTGTTTATGCCCTAACGGTGAAGTGCCTAGCGATGGTACTGCTATTAGAAAACCAGGTGCTATAAAAAATAATATTCCATACACATTCGTAATTAGAGTAAAAAGTCAGGCCAATAGCACTGATAACATCCAGGTTAATGTTTTGATTAATGGTAAAGAAATCCCCTATCTTGCTTTCAATGGTAAATCGAGTGAAGCAAAGCCACACAGGGCGGTCGGTCAATTGTCTCAGCCAGGATATAGCTCTATTGAGCTATCTAGACTAACTGACTTTTCCATTCGCATATCAAAAGGGTCAGTTAATGTTAACAGAACAACAGATAAATAGTCCCAAATGACTATCTAACATTATTCAAAAATCTTTAGCCTGCGTAAAATTGAAAAAATATGTATATGATGCAAGCCATAGTCACCAGCAAATTCACGATTTACCATCTTCCTCCTGCTCCTCCTCCACCAAAAGATCCACCACCAAATCCGCCGAAACCTCCGCCTCCACTTCCACCACCAAATCCTCCAAATCCGCCGCCACGTGGTCGTCTTCACATTTATAGCAAAGATGGATAATCTCGATGTTAAGTATTAACGATATTGTCTATAGTAAAGAGCAAGTAACATCACGTATGCCTTACTTGACAAAGTAGTGTTTTATTACGTATGATCTCTCTCTGTTATGGGATCTCCTGAATTCAAATCAGATTCTGAGCCAATTGAACCGGCTGCTGACACCAGTCTGGAACAAAGTCATGTTTCTAGTGTAGGAGTGACACGGCGAGAAGCATTGCTTGCAACATTGCGTGCTGCTGTTTTAGGAGTTGTTGGTGCAACGGGCATAGCTAATGCTAAAGACCCTGATACAGGAATTGTAAATAAGACAGGTGCTGATAACATATCTGCTGTAAAAGACAGGGAAAATCACGATAGAATTATGAAATTGCTAGTTGATGGTTTTGCTAAAGAATATTCTAACCTCTCCTCTAAAGAAATTACAGATCTTGCAAATTTATGTACTGAATCAACACATCAAAACCGGTTTGATGCATTAAACATTATATCCACAAGAAAGACAGAGATGGAGATTTTGCAAGCAGAATTCGCAAAAGATGTTTATATTGAATGCTCTAAAGTAAGAGCTAGATGTGGATCAATCCAATGCGGTGATTTAGCGGATAAAACGAAGAATGTTATAGAAATGAATAATCCTGTTAAAAAAGCCGCATATATAGCATTTATCATAGAACAAGCTACGCGTGTTGGAGATAAGAATATTGCATCTTTAGCATCTAAAATTCTATCTGCTATAAAATATAAGGGTGTCGGATTATCTTCTTCTGATATTCTTAAAATAAGATTGGCTGCAATAACTTACGCAATTGATCCAGCCACAAAAGAAGGGAAACCCATCACAATGTCTGTTGATACACGATTAGATGTGGTACGTGAAACATTGGACAATTTCATCCCACAAGCGATTGAAGCAAGAGATCTATCAACAGCAGAAAGGGCTAGAGCTATTATGTATAGTAAATTTACCAGTGGTATTAATCGGATCAAAGTTCCTAAGGTGATTGAATTACGTAATGATATTTCAGATGCCTCTAGAAAACTTTACGCGCTTAGAACTGTAGAAAGGGCATATAACAAAGAAAGAAATTCTGAAACCGGCAAGCTAGAGACTGCTAATGCTCAGTCTGCAGCTGCAAGGTGGTTAATGGAAACTGGAGATTGGAATGCAGGATGTTCGCATCTAAAGAAAACAAAAGAATTATCTGCTAATAGCGTATCTATTGCTTTGGCTAATGCTGCAGATTTGGATCTCAAAACTACAATTAGTAATGCTACAGCAAGTGCTTTGATCAAAGCTGCTAACGCATGGATATATGCTGGAAAATCAAATCCCTCAAGTAACAAATTATATCTCAAGCGTGTTGCCGAATTCGCTGGAAGATTAAAAGATATGAAGGGACTGAATATTGAAGAAGATGTGGCAAAAGGTAAAATTATGCAACATTTGAAGAGGAATGGTATAGGAGTAGGAGAAGTGAAAGCTGAACCAAAGGAAGCGTTTCCTAAGGGAAAGTGGGTTCCTCTTTTAGGCGAAGGGGTTATGCAAAATGTTAAAAAAACTGGTCCAGAATGGAATGTGGAGCGTAATAGGATAGTAGTTAAAGACCCTGTGAAATGTTCTAGCTTATCATTTGATATTCCTTCTGAAGTTCTTGAAAATGGTTATGAGATTGAATTTACAATGGAAAGAAAGGATGGGTCAAGTGGATTGTATGCACCTATTGGCAACACTGGTCACACTACATTGGTTCACCTTGGAGTAAAGGCTCTAGGTCTGGACAGAGTTGAACATAAAAGATTTTATGAGAATGAGACTACTGTACGTGGCAATTTAGGAGCAGGACCAAAAGTTAAAGTATCGGTCAAACCTGTAAAAAATAATTGGAATGTCATAATTACTGTGAATGGCAAACCAGTAATTAATTGCAATAAACCTGCTACAGAATTTGATTTAAATCCCGACTGGAAAATATCTCAACCAATAGAAAAGGAGGCACCAAAACGCATTGGCTTTATCGGGAATGGAAAAGGTATTTCTTCCTACCTGTTACCAAGATTAAAAAATCTTTAGATTGCTAGAATTATATCCTAGCTAAAAACTCTAATTACAATATATCATATTTCCTAATCAGAACATTCTTCAATTGTAGACATACAAATACCCCTTGATTCACCACTCTTGATAATATCAAGCACTATAGACGATGGTCGCCGTTTACTTTCATTATAAATAACAGCAACATATTCACTTATAGCAGCTAAAACAATAGATTGTGTGCAACCGATAAAGCCAATCAATGTGGTAAAAGTTGCCCAGCCAGGAATCGCAAGATTGGTATAAATCCTTATCAAAATAGCCATGAGCCCAATACAAAATAATGTCATTGCCGATACAAATGAAAATATACTTGCATAACGCAACGGCTTAGACGAAAAGCCTATGATTGCAATTCTGGCTAGTCTTAATAAGCCAGAAAATCCTACTCTACTTTTGCCACATTTTCTTTCAAGCCTAGTATAAGATACTGCGATCTGCCTGCCACCAACCCATGCTCTCTGCCCAGCAAAAAAGCGTGCTTTCTCTGGTAAGGCATTGATGATATTTACTACTTTCCTATTTAACAGAGAATAAGTTCCAGTACTCATTGGAATATCGATTTCAGACATGTGCCTCATCAACACATAAAATAAATGAGAAAACATTCTTTTTACGAGACCCTCTTCTGAGCTATCGCGTTGCCCATATACAACATCTGCATTGTTCTTTTGCCATGCGCTATAAAATGAAGGAATAAGTTCTGGAGGATCTTGTAAATCTCCATCGAGTACAATAACTACTTCACCATTCGCATAACGAAGTCCCGCCGATAGCGCATTCATATGGCCATAATTCCTAGAAAGGTTTATGGCCCTGATTTGTGAAATATTCTTACTTAAACGCAATAATACATCTCTACAGTGACACTACTGCGGACACTCCCTATCTATTAACTACTATCTACTATCTACTATCTAAACCTACCATCCACCTCCTGCTCCTCCTCCACCAAAAGATCCACCACCAAATCCGCCAAAACCTCCACCTCCACTTCCTCCACCGAATCCCCCACCGAATCCGCCACCACGCGGTCGCCTACCCCTTCTGCCAGACTGCTTGATGCTCTGGAATTTCTTCGAGACTATGTAATCAAAAATAAAACCAATAATTGCAATAATAGGAATACTAATCCACCAGCTATACAGCAACGCCAGTAATACGCCAATCCCCGCACCCATCACTCCTCCCAGCCACCACGATTTTGTTCTGCCGAGTATAACGACCAAAAAATCTACAATAATGAATCCAAAGAATAAAATTGTAATAAATGGAAAACTGGGACCCCTGGTAGATCCTGCAGCATATCGAGCGACTGTGTACTCTCCACCTATATGCTTCTCTAGCGAAATCACTGCTGCTTCCAATCCTTCAAAATATTCTCCATCTCGAAACGCAGGGGTAATATCTTTGTCGATAATACCTTTCGCAACAAGATCTGGGATTGCTCCTTCTAATCCATATCCTGTTGCAATAAATACTTCACGATCATCGTAACTCATAAGAATCAAAATCCCATTTTCATTTTCTTTTGTACCCACTCCCCATTTGCGTCCTATATCTACCGCCACATCTGCTATTACTTCTCCTTCTAATGACCTAATAGCAAGAATAGCGATTTCGTTACTTGTCTCTTCACGATAAGTACTCAGACGTGATTCTAGTGTCTGCTCCTGCTCTGCAGTAAGAACACCTGCTTCATCTGTCACAAACCCATCATTCGGTGGCACAGCTAGAGCTTGCACCGGCTGCCATGCAGCGAATGTAAGTAGGGCTGTAAATATGAGTGTTCGAATACAACGCATTAGAACTCTACAGTTGGAGCTTTGTCTGCCGCATCATCACTTGCAAAGAATGCTGCAGACTCATATCCAAACATGTTTGCTAACAAATTACGTGGAAAGACTTTTATGAACACATTGAATTTGCGCACTTCCTCGTTGTAATCCTTACGAGCAACTGAGATGCGATTCTCTGTACCTTCCAGTTGTGTCATAAAATCTCGGAATGCATCTGTAGCCTTTAGTGTTGGATAGTTCTCTACTGTTACAAGTAATCTAGAGAGAGCAGAATCAAACCCATTCACTGCTGCAACTTTCTCTGTACGCGTGCCTGCACTTTGCCATTGTGTGCGTGCATTTGTGACCGCCAAGAATGTCTCCTGCTCAAAGTCTGCAGCACCTTGTACGGTTGCTTGCAGATTAGGAATCAAATCGAATCTACGCTGATATTGTGTTTCTACTTGTGCCCAACCAGTATCCAATGACGCCTTTGCGCGAATGAGACCGTTGTAAGTAGACATTATAAATATGCCAAGTAAGACAACGATTCCAACAATAACTAGAATTAGTGCTTTTGATCGTGAAATTTTCATAGATAGGTGGGAAAGATAATCGAAGTATACCAGCTTATTTATAGCATCGATACAATACGAATCTATATGGCTTATCCGCCCATTCCTGCGCATACGCAACGCCAATGCGTGGAGTGCGTTTAATCTCAGAAGATTTGATAATTTCTCCTCTGTCTTCTATCCATAGGCCTGTTTTCTTGTCTGATTTAAGTCCATTGAAACTTTTATCAATTTTCAAATTCTTAGTGAGCTTTCCTGGCCCCTGCATCAGTCGCTTAGCTCCGGTACAGGACAAGCCATCCAATTCTCCAACTCCGCGAATTAAAACAGCCGCAGGATATCCTTCATCTCCTGTAACAATATTCAACATCCAATACATGCCATAACAAAGATACACATACCAACATCCTGCAGATCCAAACATTGGCTTTGTACGTTCTGTCAAACCTTTGCATCCATGACAAGCTTTATCTTCTGGACCATCGTAAGCCTCTACCTCTGTGATCATTCCTTCTCCATTCTCACATACTAAATATTTACCAATTAGCTCTTCTGCAACTGTAAGAACAGGCCGCTTGAAGAATTTTTTATCAAGAACGTTTCCCATAACCTTACGTTGCTAAAAGGATATTGAATATATATCCAATGATTATGATCCCAAGTGTTACCACTCCAAAGAATGCTGCAAGTAACGGTAACTTCATCACACGTTTTAGCATCATTGCTTCTGGAAAAGAGATGCCTACTACAGCCATCATGAATGCGAGGCCTGTGCCAAGCGGAATACCTTTGGCAATCAGAGATTCGATAATTGGAATCACGCCGCTTGCATTAGAATAAAGTGGAACGGCAAGAATAACTGCAAGCGGGACCGCAAAGATGCTCTTTATATTAAGAGACTCCGCGAAGAATCCATCTGGCACTTGACCATGAATCATTGCTCCAACTGCGACACCAACAAGTACGTAAGGAAGTATTTTTATAAAAATCTGCCAACCATCACGGAAAGATGATTTCATTACATTCTTTTTGGAAACCTTTCCTTTGCATGCACATTGTGGCTTTTGTGCGAATAAACTCGTATCAATGAATCGTTCCATCTTTAGTTTCTGAAGACAGAAACCTCCTATCATCCCAATCAGAATTCCAGATGTTACATATAGAGCTGTAACTTTCCATCCGAACAAAGTGATGAATAGTCCTATGGCAACCTCATTCACAAGTGGTGATGTAATTAGGAATGCAGATGAAACGCCGAGCGGAATACCTGCATCCAAGAATCCTATAAATAGAGGTATAGAAGAGCATGAGCAGAACGGTGTCATTACACCAAAAATCGTGGAGAGAAAATAATCTGCTCCATACCAATTTCGTTCTGTTAGGATCGCACGAATTCTTTCTATTGGAAGATACGCACGTACGATGCTCATGAATTGTGTAATTAAAAAAAGGAGCAGCAAGATCTTCACGCTGTCATAGACGAAGAATTCTGTTACTTCTGCTGCCATAGTTCCTTGGGTTTGCCCCAGAACATCGTATGTGGCCCATTTTGCTAAGGATTGAAACATAATGAAAAAGTGCAGATAGTATACCAATACTTTTTAAATAAAGTGCCGAATTCCCGAGGGAATGCAGCACTTTGGTTTTGCCTGTGCTCTCCTGTGAGTGCACAGACGATGATTACTCCTTCGCTTCGAGGTCGGCGGGCTTGGGGGCGGGGGCGTTCCACTTTTTAGCCAAGTCTTTCTTTCCATTCCCATAAAGCCACAAGAGGAGCATATCCTCGAATAGAGTGAGGCCTTGTGGGCTTGGCACGAAAATCATCGGATCGTCGTCGTGTTGGCCCCATCCTGCCATTTCGCTGTGATGAATCCCAAGTCTTGTCGCCGCCGCTCCGATCAAACACGTTCCATCGAGCGCTGGCTGACTTCTGAACCAATACAAAAGATCAAGTCGCTCGTTCTTGATCAACCACCTAGCCACTTCGGCTAGATCGAAAGTATCGGGGCCTTCCTTTTCAGAAAGTTTGGCCACAACATCTGCAGGTATACCAAGTAGAGTAGTTAACAACTGTCGTTTCATGATGAAACTCCTTATGTTATAGACGAAGAATGAGAAGGAGCAAAACGATTGCTCTATCCGTCCTTCTGACAATAGATACAATCTATGTAAATAATGCTGTTTATAGCCATTTATGTCAATTCGTTTGATAATAGTATTCTGGTCGGGGTGACCCACCTTCGCGCTACGCGCTACGGACGGGCAGGCTGGAATATTGATTGTGGTCGGGGTGGTCAGACTTGAACTGACGACCTCGTCGTTCCGAACGACGCACTCTAGCCAACTGAGCTACACCCCGATGCTTGCAAGTATAGAACGAATAATACACGTAACAATAACGCGAAGTTGGAAACTGCTTGCCGGCCGTAATCCTGAGCTTGTCGAAAGATGAAGGCGGGAGCTACCCGCCCGAACGTACCGTTCGGTACGGGCGGGCACCCCGAACTTTCGTATTATATCAAATTTACTAAATACTAAACGGATTGAAGTTCGTCTTCTTATCGTAATGATCCTCACGTTCTACTCGTTTCAAAAATGCAACCGCCTTATAGGTTGCTGGAGTAAGTATAACTTCTATTCCTACTTTGAAGATGTAATTAGCAACTATCAGACTTACGGCAATTGCCCATGGGAATACTCCAAATAGACATGCAATAAGAATGAATATTGTTGTATCCAAAGCTTGGCCTACTAATGTTGAACCAATCGTTCGCATCCAAAGATGACGTCCTTTCATACGCACTTTCATTTTCGCAAGAATGTATGAATTACTAAATTCTCCAAAGAAGTACGCAGCCAAGCTTGCGATAATTATTCCGCCAGAACTTACACCACCCAATATCGCAAGGAATGCAGTGTCTCCTGCATATTCCTGCCACATTGCTTCTCCTGGCATCCATTGAACTATGGCAAAGAAGCCACTCATAAGTATAGAAGCGCCAAACCCAACCCAAATCACCCTTCGTGCACGGGCATAACCATATACTTCCGTGAGCACATCTCCGAAGATGTAACTAATAGGAAAGAGAAGTGTCCCTGCATCAAATGCGAGCTGCAATCCGAAAATAGAAAACTGCCAATCTATGATTTTGGCAGAGGAGGCAATGTTGCTAAGAAGCAACACTGATACAAAGATCGCCATAACGATGTCGTAAGCACGGTAGGATTTCATGAATTGCATTGTAGCAAGTACATACACAAGGCGCATAGTAGACATTGACAATATAAAAATAGGATGTAACATTCGCTTAGACATGACCAATCGAACCATTATTAACAGCACCCCATACCAGGCACTTCGTGCCAGTATAGGACAAATTATTATTATCCCGCGTCTGGCGTGAGGAACTAATTGCTGAATTCCTAAATCTCTCTCCCGCCAGAAATTAAGAAGCGGGATTTTTTGTATTTACACCTTATCTATCATGAGTACCAATCGCATCGAACTATCCACCGATCAAGCAGATTATGAAGCACACAGAGTAAATCCTGAATATGTAGATATCTATAAGTCACCAGATATCGAATCTTCACCTACATTTATGCATCCACGATCCCAGTCTGACACAAATGTATCCGGTCATGTGCAATGGTTTAGATCTCGATTTGGTGAAGATGGAGAAGTATTTGTCATGCTCTGCAAAGGAGCAGAACCCGATAAAATAAGTCCTGAGGAATTCCAATGTGTAATGGAGATACTCACTGAAAATGCTGCACAAATCCGAACGCTTCTAGAAATCAATGCATCTAAAGAACTCAGACTAAATATGGCACTTCCTGGTACATACAATAAATGTTCTATAGTAGCGAACGATAGTGGCCGAATTAGATACAATCGAAAACAAGTCGAACAGAAACATGTCATTGCACACTTCATGGGTCACAAAATAGAGTCTGTGCCAATCGGCACACCTCTTGATCAAATATCAGAAGCAGTTCGACAGGCAATTGATTTAGCACTCAAAAATCTGAAAGAACCTCAGCAATTAGACGCCGCCCATGGGGCTGCCGAACTCTCATTACAGGTACAAGATGTATAGAAACCTGCCTATAAAGCAGGATATCTTGAACAACTTTTTTGTTCAATGGTCTTTCCAACTATTCCAAAGTATTGCGTAGTAGTTTCCCTCTTCGTGAAGCCAAAAAGTAGACATTTATACCTAAAAGTGGTCGAACACATAATATATTCAATGAACACTGGACAATAATTTCTTAGTACGTACACTGCCGCGCCTATGCAAACCAGCCGTATCATTAAAGACGTGAAATCAACTTCACACACTGTTCCTTCACCAGTCGTGCTCTGGCACGCATGCCTCATAGCAGCATTCACTGTACAGCTGATTATGCGGTATCCCGTCTTCGGGTAATGAGGGACGTAACGACTGACAGCTATATGAATTGTCAGTATCGGAGGTGACCGGCAAACACAAAACACATTCTAATCTTCCAACTGCACGAAAGTGCTACGGATAGAACGGGAAAGCTGTTGTATGAGTTATTAGTTAATAGTTATTAGAAATCTGATTTCTTCTATTAACTAAGAACTATAAACCTCGTACAAAACCAATATTGACTACCATAAAATTGGGTGTACGCTGCAAGCAATGAATACCGCTTACGTCCTCAACTGCTCTCCTACCGCATCTTGTTGGTCCTCTCTTTAGAGGGTGATGCGAATTTATAGCAGTTAATCGACGTACCACTTCACCCTCGCAAATTCCCGAGGGCTTTTTTTATATATTCTTCCCCATTTCTACTCCCATGACTCCCACAGAAACATTCTCAGCAGTTAGGTATGAAGGAGATCTAACAGAAGACGGCGTGCGACCGTTTCGCGTTGCAGCACCCGATGGATTCGATCCCGATGCCATCACCGCAATCGCCAGCACTCCAGGCATGGAATTTCAAACAGGCATAACAAATGCCGCAGATTCACCGGATGCACAGGGTATGCTCATACGCAGCGCGACCAAGTTCAAAGATGTCGCAGCATTCCAGCGCCAGCAGATGCTCCTGTACCTCATACGCAGCGGCGTCGGCTACGATAACATAGATGTCACCCTCGCCTCACGTGAGGGAGTTGCAACGCTCAATACGCCAGGCGCCAGTACTACTCCCGTCGCCCGCAGAACGCTTGCATTGGTGAGCGCATGGGCGGCACGCATCGTGCAGGGCACTCAGTCACTGCGCGACGGAAAATGGGAGAAGAAGAATCCTGCAATTGCACCGGTTGACCTCACTGAGAAAACACTAGGCATCGTAGGATACGGTAGAATCGGGAGAGAAACGGAGCGCCTCGCGAACACACAGGAACTCTTTGGAAACGTTGTCCATTCGGACGCTGCAGATATCCACGGAAATATTCCCATAGAAGAACTTTTGGCCAAATCCGGAGTCATCACACTCAGTGCGGGAGGAAAAGATGAGATCCTCACAGCGGAACTTCTGGCAAAGGTAAAACCGGGCACCCTTATCGTGAACACGGGCCGCGGGGGTAACATTAACAAGGAGGCAATTCTTGCAGCAATGGAACGAGGCGTGCACTTTGCGACGGATGTCTTCTGGAAGGAAGGCCCCGAGATGTTCGATGACCCAGTTGTTTCGGAAATCGTGAAACATCCAAATTTCGTCGGCACGCCGCACACCGCCGCATCGGATGAAGTGACACAGCGACAACTCGGCATGGAGGGCGCCACACGCATGATTGAATTCGCAACACAGGGAATCGTGAACCCGCACGATATTCCGGGGCATACGCTCCCACGTTTTGACATAGGACACAGAGAAACCCCTGGATACCGTGGCATCGTTACGCATGAGAGTATTCTTGGACAGATGGAAAAAATTTCCGCGGCGATCCGCGAAGGAGGCATGAACATTGTTCGTACACACAATTCGCAAGGCGGCATCAACGGCGGACATAAGCTTGCCATGACGCAGTTCGATCTAGAGCCACATGTAGATCCTGAACAAGCCCTGCGTGTAATGGCGCATATTAAAAGAGAAGTTTCAGCATACCGCACACGTCTTCTATCCTACGTGCAAACAGAATAATTATCGCTCTGTCACTTTCAGGACTCCCTCAGCTATGCGATTTGCAGGCTGGGGGTTTCCGTCGTCCTCCTCCAGAGTAACTATCACAAATGTGTAATCACGTAGATCATCTTTTGATTCATATACAAGCCCATGTCTTACATCACCAAAACGACTATGTAGCTGACCTGCCATAACGAGTATCTTGTCCCCTGCTTTCATCAGCCATGCCTGATAGAACTTTCCATCTTCGGCTCGTTCTACATTCAATTGTAATTCCATACGATACATACCGTTCTCAAAGTAATGTGCCTGTATTACTCCGTTCGCATTGATATCTTCTGACCCTGACAAAGGCGCGATAGCAAACCATGTTTCTTTTCCATATTTTGCATCTATATATTTCTTTTCACCCAATGGCACTTCGTATTCCAGCTGCTGTGGCGCAGCTGGTTCTGTTGCCTTGCCACATGCAACAAGCAGTGGGCAAACGATCAGTATTGAAAAGAGGAAATATTTCATAGGTAGGAAAAGTACATAGTTATTTGCTAGGCGTAAAGTACAAACCTTATTTCTATTTATAACATAGTAGATGACAGAATGCAGAAATTAGAAATCAGAGGGCAGATAATGAAAATGGCGGTAGGTACGAAATTACACTAAAAGAAAAACTCTTTAACTATTAACCATTAACTAATCTACTACCACAGATATCCTGCAGATCGACTCTTTAAGCGTTCCTGTTCAAACCTAGCATTCAGCTCTGCTTTTGCACCTAGAACAACATATTTTGGCTCGTCTACTGGATATAGTCTGGCCATTGTTTCTAGGAGCTTTAGGAATTCCTGCACATTACCAGAGAGTGCAATATAGTGCGCATTGTACTCAATCGATTTGCCATACATCACTATTAGTTCATCAAACTCTTCTCTTCGTGCATTAATTTCTTCACGTCTACCAGAATCCCGAAGTGTCTCTACTAGTGAGCGAAGTAGATCTACTCCGTTAAATCGAATTAGCTCGTAGGCTTTCTCGTAATTTTCAATCGCACAATCCCATTCTTTTTGTGAGCGACATACATCTCCACGCAACTTGAAAGCACGTCCATCTTCACCATTCTGTGCAAAGTAATCATCTAGTGCTGCGTTGGCTTTTTCTGTCTCTTCCATTTGCAAGAAAACATGTGCTCTACTCAGATGCATATCACGTGTGTATTTCTGTGACTTAGAATCCTCATACCACTTGGCTGCAGATACAAAATCCTCTCTTCCTTCTGCATGTCTCCCCAAAGATGACAGCACCATATATCTTCCTTCAACCACAACAACAATCATAAGTATTGTAATAATCACAATCTCTACTGAACGTGCGAGCTTACGTGGAACATGTGCGCCACCATTCGGAAGATCATTAGATAGAATCCCAAGGAACGCCCAGAGCGGCAAAGAAATTGCTACGAACTGCAAATTGTAATCGATCATATTGTGTGCAATTACACCAACTGCTCCAATGAACATTGCCTCTCTAATATCTAGCATTCGTCCTCCTTCTCCCTTGTTTTTTAATGAACGTAAGAATGATGACCCAAATAATAATAAGAGGAATGCTGTATACAGTAATGCGGGTACGGCACCACGCTCTGCTGCAAACTTAAGAATCACATTGTGTGCATGATCAGATGTAGCCAGAACAGCATTCTGCATTTTTGGCTGAAGGAATCTGAAGCTATATGGACCCCATCCAAATAATGGCTTCTGCGCTGTGAGCACAACAGCAGTCCACCAGAACTGATTGCGTTCTGTAATGGAAGATGTGCCCTCTGATGCAGTAAACGTGATCTTCTCTGATGCTGATTGCACTTGGAAGAACTGTGATCGCATGCTGTTGATACCTGCGAAACATATAAGAGCTACGCTAAAAACTACTGCTGCTTCTACAAAAGGACGTTTCCATCCTTTTCCCTTTGGCTCACGACGCTTGAGCAAATATCCCAATAGCCCTAGCTGAAGCAGAAATGCGATTGATCCTCCTCGCGAATATGAGAGCATGAGACATCCGAACAATGCTCCAATGATGACGTTAGACATCATTGTTTCTGCCCATGGATACTTGTCTTTTTTCCATGCAGAAACTACGCGCTCTGCCCACAATGCAGTGATAGGCCATACCAGCAACAGGTATTCTGCCCATGCATTTGGCCAATAATCTGTGTGAAATCTGTAATCAAAGAATGTACCAACAAAACGCTCCACTGGCTGCAGTACATACACCATCCAGCCAATACCACATGCAACAAATGTTGCTACTGCAATTACTCGCATTATGTTTCCTTCCAACATTCCAGATCCATCTGATGACTTTCTGCGCACCCATAGGAATATGAAAATGAGCGATCCTGTTCGCAACACTTCATCCAATCCATAGTTAGCTGTGGATGTATTCATATAACTGAATACCGTCCACACAATAAACAGTATGAGAATGGACCATAACCATAGTGGATCACGCAATTGTTTTCTGCTTTCTGTCTTCCAAAATTGATATGTGCAAATCCACGCAAGCATAGTAAGCAACCATGTTGCTTCTAATGGCTTTCCCCCTTTCCAGAGGAGGAAGAACGCTAGAGAGCCAAGAAAGCTCATGAGAGCTAACCGCCTCCACTGATCTGAAGTAGGGGCGAATTTCCGTAGGAAAGGCACGCCATATCTTTGCACAAGTCACCCTCCTCCGTATACTCCTTTCTGATCTTTTACTTGTCCGAAAAATGCCGACCCCACTCCGTTCGCTTCAGGCGGACTACGAGGGGCAAGTGTGGCGGAACTGCCTGCCCGAACGTACCGCGTTCGGTACGGGCGGGGTAGACTTGCCTGCCGGCAGGCAGGCGCGCGCGCTGCTATTGGAATCTTGTTCTTTCTTTTTAATCAGAGTAAAAATGCCCAGATGGCGGAACTGCCTGCCCGAACGTACCGTCGTTCGGTACGGGCGGGGTAGACCTGCCTGCCGGCAGGCAGGCGCGCACCTTAGGTGGCAATTTGATTTTTTCTTTCTCATCACAGTACAAATGCCCAGATGGCGGAACTGGTAGACGCGCACGCTTCAGAAGCGTGTGAGAGCAATCTCGTGGAGGTTCAAATCCTCTTCTGGGCACCAAAACAATATTGTAAATACTGATATTTATGAGATTAGAATCTATTAATCTTATATTTTATTCCACAAAAATTGAATACCATTTAGACATAATGGTGTCAGGAATTGTGGAATCAATGGCCTTATAAATAGCGCCTATAGGGTTGGTGTATTTACAGCTTCCAACATACGTACTAAAACGATGAAGAGAGATACTCTTCTGTGAATCTGGACTAGAAGCACGCAAACAACTCCCTTGCATTTTTTTTGACCAATGATCAACAATTTCTATCTCTGTACAAAATTCTCTAAGCTTGGATAAATTAATATCAGTGAGATTTTCTTTGCATACCAATGAAGCATATCTAGAAGTGTTATGCCAAGATATTGAACTAGTGGTAATAAATCGAAACGTATAAATAGATAGAAAAATAAGAAGTACAAAGCTAATAATTAAAGATGGTGAAAAATAGGTAATTCTGCATTTATGGTTTAAATAATAAGTAACTACGACAAAAAATATTAATAATATTACGAAAAAAGGAAGTAGTGAAAATACCGACATTTCTGGATATACACGGCTTGCTAATGCTGGATAAATTAATGCAAATAATCCGATAAGGATACCGAAAAATGGATGTATCAAACGCTTGGGATGTGATAAAAAATATAAAACAAATAGTGATATTACTCCAACTATTATACCTCCCGATATTCCTCTCCAAGGCTTTACAGATGGCGTTCCAATCCTAGATGCCAAATTGAAAAGTAATAAAGAAAATATAATTATTAGAAAAATTCTACACAACAGTATTGGGACGCGAGTATCTCGACTTGTATTATTGGATGTGGCTATTTTATTCATAAGGCAATTGTATCATTACAGTTCATCTGCTTCAAAGCGTGTAGGAGCAATCCTGTGGAAGTTCTAGTCTTCCTTGGCTCGCCGAAGCACAAAGTGCGTAGGAAGCTCGTCGGCACCACGTTTAAATGGCTTATGTAAGACATTCTAAAACCACTAAAATAACAGGTTAGAACTTTACCTATCTTCCTTTGAAGGATTGAGGCATATCTCCGTCGGTTTCAGCTGTTACAACAACAACCATGTCTTTATGGAACTTTTGCGTATTCCAAGATAAAAACGTACCTGGACCTCCGTCGGTAGTTTCGTAGGTAATTTGCAACTGATCATCACCGAGTTCTCGTACTGCAGTGATTGTACCAACTTCTGCATCGGGATGATCTTCAGGAGTAACTGTAGTGCCTGCTTCGAAAGTTGTAACTGACATATGAGACATTAATACATTTTATCTGTTTTATGTCAAATTGATACCCGCGAAAAGTTTCTAACGTCGTCTAATCTAGTGCACCACCTCAAATACAAAAAATACCATTCGCACCAAGTTGCACAGTCAAATGCTGCAGTAGATTACTAGCCGTTTTTGTGCTATAATACGGGGAAATGCAAATAGACAGCGTCCTCCCCTCTCCGCTTGTAAAACGACGTGCAACCGCACGATTACACAGCTTGAGCATCGGCTGGTCCGCATTAGCAATCATGATTCTAGCAGGATCAACCAATGCATCTTTTGGAAAACAGCTAACTGGATCTCTGTCTCCACTTTCAATGCTTTTTGTAAGTGAAGTTCTTTTGCTTCTATTCGCTGTACTCTCATTCGGAATCGTCCCAATGATACAAAGTCTCCTAAAACAAAAACGTCCAATACTCATCTCACTTGCTTTTGTAGGAATAATAAACGGAGTATTAGGTCCTTTGTTTTGGTTTAGTGGACTCGCACGAACATCTGCAGTGAATACTCAGCTCTTCGGAATGACAGAAATGCTCTTCCTTATTATGTTCGCCACTATGTTCACACATGAAAAAATCACACGACATCACGTGAGTGGCGGATTAGTCATTCTACTTGGTCTTCTATTTGTCACACTTAAGGGATTTAGTGAAACAATCTCTCTGAATCCTGGTGATATATTCATCATTTTGGCGTGTATATGCTACGGAATCGGAGGCACAATTATTCGAAAAAAACTTAATCACGTTGATCCAGAGGTCATTATATTCGCACGATCAGCATCTGCCATCGCACTATTCTTCCTTATCTCACCATTTATTAAACATCCTTTCATTTCAGAAATCACATCGTTCCCATTTGTGTTAATCCCCGTGCTTCTTGCATACGGATTCATTTCACGATTCCTACTGGTCTTTAGTTTCTACGAATCACTCAAGCATCTTCCAGTCGCAACTACATCACTGCTCTCTACTATGGTTGTAGGAACAGCATTGTTGTTTGCTCACTTCTATCTGGGAGAGCCGATACACTGGTATCAAGCAACTGGCGCACTATTTATCATCATAGGTGCAGTCATTGTCCAATCTTCTGGACTCTATAAACTGGAAAAACATCTGACACAACACTGGATGTCACATCATCGTCAGCAACTCTAAAAGAGAAATTCTGGATACATTGCTTTGCAAAAAGACAATCTTCTTTTCAAAAATAGGCAATTTGTAAAAAAATGTTTGTTGACAGAGATACGACGATCCATACCATTGGCGCTCTTCTAATATGAAACCCCACTGGATCATCACTGGCATGGCACTTTTGCTAACTGCATGCGACTCGCCACTCACACTGCATGCAGCATCTCCTACAACATTCGATTTCGCCGGATTCTACCAAGCGTCAGGCACTGCGCAGGTAGAAGGATATATGACTGCTATTGTCCTAGATGATGATAACTGCCAAACAGATATCTGTGACAGTCAGCTCTATTTGCATTTCACTGTTATAAAAACAAATGTTAATGCTATTTGGAAATTCCTAGAACAACAGGACGGTAATGCATACGCAGGACCTTATTTCTTTGGTATTGGCTGCCTTGAAGGAGATAGTATCCATTATCAGAACGCATCCGATGAATTCGGCATGAAAGAATTTGAGATTAATGAAAAAACAAGTAACGCAATTCTTCAATCAAAAACATATGCTCCAATAAAACTGCAAATAACCAAGTTACCGCTTAGCAGCGCAATGCAAGGATCATCTTGTTACTCACACTTCACAACAATTGAGGTAGCTAAATGAAGAAATCAGTATATTTACAAAACAACTATAATATTGTATTATAGATAGTTGATAACACACATAAACACCGAAGAAGAGGCAAAATCACTCTGGCGACGTCATGAACGCCGAAGAACCTGCATAAGTGGAATTGTTGGATTTGTTATAGCAATGGGTCTCTGTGTCTACTTCTATAACAAACTACAAGAGGCCAACTTTCATGATGCTCCATCTTCAACTTCACAGATTAATAATAATATTGAGTACGAACCTGCTGCTTCATGGAAACGTAGAAAAGCAACAATGCCAGTAGCAAAAGGAGAAGTCCGTCTTCCTGCATCTCTTCTATCCGAGGAAGAAGATTCATTCCCATCCTTTGGAACTGCGACATTCCCCGTACTATCTATCCCGAACTGGGGAGCAATGAGTTCAGCAAGTGAGTGGGATCGTGAATACAGCAAAATGACACGATCAGATCTTGTGCCAGTTCCTTCATATGATCTTGGTGTACTAATGCAACCTATGTCACTCCTACTAAAAAATCGTGCAAAGAATGAGGATATTATCACTGCGAAACTCTTCTACTCCACTCGTTTCTTTGGAGCATATGATCTTGATGCAGGAGAATTCTCTGGTATGCATCCAGGCGTGGATTTGAAACTTGCACTCAATACACCCATTCGATCAATTGGAGGTGGCAGAGTTTATCGCGTTGCAAAAGATAGAAATATGGGACTCCACGTTATCTTAGAACACCGCATACCTAACGAAGGAACATTCTATTCACTGTATGGACATCTTGGCAGGATTTCTGTTGCTAGAGGAGATAATGTGCTTCCCGGCACTCAAATTGGGACAGTTGGGATGACAGGTCAATCTACTGCCCCGCACTTGCACTTGCAGGTAGATCGTAGTGTAGGTATGCCACATAAACGCTTCTGGCCTGCAGAAAATATGACTTCGGCAGAAGCAACTGCATTTACAGTAAACCCTATTACTTTTATTGCTGAATACGGGGCTAGCGCAATTGCAGAAAAGCAACGTGCCAGACCTAATACATAGAAAAGTAATTGCTAATCAGAGGAATACGGCTTGATGCTTCCTCTTAAAGACAAGTAGTGTATTGCATGTGAATACCTCTTTTGCATTACGCACATTTGGCCGGACCATAATTGTGCTTTTTATTGCATTAACATTCTTCTATTGCAAGACAGCATACGGAGCCACAGTAAGCTACTCACTTAATACTCCTATTACCAAGAGTAACTGGACTAGGCAAATTAGCATTCCACAACTGCCAACTGCATCTGGAACACTTACTTCTGTTTCCTTCACGCTCGAGTCTTCAATAGAAGGAACACTGAAGGTAGAGAGTGTTGATAGTGCACCAAGTGTTGTTACATCTACGCTATCAGCACAGATGACTCTAAAACGTCCTGATGGATCGGTGCTACTAACACATGCACCTGAGGATACAAAAACAGACTCATTCTCAGTATTTGATGGGATTGTCGATTACGAAGGTGATTCTGGCAAAACATATGATATTTCCTCAGAAGGAAGTGGTATTGCCACGATTGATACTCTATCTGAGAGCGATATTACATTGTTCACAGGTTTGGGAACTGTAATTCTGCCATTGTCTGCAGAAGGCGTCTCGGGCTTTGACGGTTCTGGAAATTTGCAATCCGAAGCAACCCTCTTTGCTTCTAGCAAAACAGTTGTTACTTACACATACGAAACGCCAGATCTAACTGTAAGCGTACAACCACAATCACAATTTACTGTAGGCGCACAAAACGCACTTCTCCTAACTGTACAAAATAGAGGCAATGGACCAACAAACGGAATTACAACTATATATACAACAATCCCATTTGGTCTCTCTCTAATATCGGCAGGAGGAAGTAATTGGACATGTGAAATCGCAGGACGCTCAATCACATGCACTCATACAAATACAATCGATACTGCAGAAAGGTCTGAGCCTATCTCTATAGCAGTTATGGTTGATAGCAATGCTCTGCCTAGCATCAATGCTACTGCTACTGTCCATACGCAAGGAGATATGGACGAGAAGCAAGGGGCAAATGCAGCAAGCACTACTATTCCAGTTACAGCTATAGAAGTAACAAATGGAAACAATGGTAATAATAATGGTGGAAATGGAAATGGTAGTGGTCGCAGTGGACAAGGAGGCATCGCACCTGGAGGATTCGGAGGTGGTGCTGCAGACGGCGTTGCGCCTGGTGGATTCGGCGGAGGTGATATAGAAGGAGATATACTCATTGATGCACAGGGATGTGAAATTCCCCCATCACTCATAGATCCCATTTTAATCAAAGATATTAATTCCTGTTTTGAATTTGTTTCAGATCGCGCAATCGCATTCAGTGATATTGATGACCACTCTGCAAAAAAATATATCGAAATCCTCAAGAAAACTAAAATACGAGCAGAAGGAGATTTTATCGTTAGCGGTCATGGCAACCATTCTTCTGGCAAACAACAGGAGCATTTTCAATCTGGTAACTTCCCATTCCAACCAAATCGATCTGCTACTCGCTTGGAGGTTGTAAAAGTCGCTCTTATTGCTAACTGTCTCTCAATTGATAGTGACACAAGTGCAACAACTCATACATTCACAGATATTTCAAAAGCAATAACTGGTGACGAGGCACAGGACTTCATTCCACAAATCTTCTACACAGCTGCACGTCATGGAATTGCTATGGGCTATCCAGATGGATCAGCGAAACCACTTGAAAAAGCGAATAATGCAGAAATCCTAGCGCTCCTACTTCGCGCATCCGGAGCGATGCCAAAAGGATTTGTAATGCCAAATACATCATCTTGGTACGCACCATACTTGGAGTTTGCACATGCAAATCATCTTGTTCCAACTTCATTTGATCCAAATAAATCTATGGATCGTGGTGAACTTAGCAAGCTGCTCATACACATTATGGCTTTGGACCCAGATCCAGCAATATCTGCATACATCGCACAGATTAATACGAAAAATCAATTATTCCATCCGCAGGAACTCTTCTACACACCATTGCCACAACTCGGCAACTTGGAACCAATCAGTACAGCTTCCTGTGATGAACGCGCTCCACGAATAAACACTTGCCTCAGATATAATTCAAACCAATCTAACTATCAGGATGTTTTTGCATCTCACAATTTCTCAGAGCAGATTGATCTACTCAAAGGAACATCATTACGTTCAACAGGTAATTCTATTCTGGAAAATAATTCTTCCTTCTGGCCAGATCGCAAAGCGACACGATTAGACATAGTACGTACTACGCTAAGTGCGAATTGTATTCCTATTTTCTCCAGTATACCGCGCGCATCTATTCCATTTGATGACCTTGCTAAGTCAGATTCAAATGATCCTACATTGGATCTTGCTACACGAATTTTTTCCACTGCTGCAAATTACAATATTGTAACTGGTGATGATCAAAAAAATGCACGTCCTTCTGATCCTGCAACACTTTTAGAAACACTCGTTATTCTATTACGGAGTTCTAATGCACTGCCTGAAGGATATGAAGGTGAAGAATTCATAATCGATAATTTGCCATCTGGTAATCAGTGGTATGACTCATATATTTCTTTTGCGCTTGCGCAAGGGCTGCTGGATGAAGCAGAAGGAACTTCGCTCTTCCTTCCTATCACACGTGCCAGATTGACCAAACTTCTTACAGACACCATGCAATTTTCAAGAGATATCAGCGTACGAAGTTATCGTACTTCTGTAGATGGTCTAATAAGATAAACAATTCATTTGCTAAGCTTGTATGCTTGACTCTAATATTTAGCACTCTATAATTCCGACTGCTAATCGACGTATATCAAAGCGCTGGTTCGCATTCTTTACGTCTCTTCCCAAAAAACTATGAGTGATACAAAACTTGCAGTAAAAATTGAGCCACTAGGTGATCGTGTGGTTGTTCAGCCAATGGAGCAGGAACAGGTCACAGCCTCTGGCATTGTGATCCCAGATACCGCCTCCGGCGAAAAACCTCAAGAAGGTATGGTCCTCGCACTAGGCAAAGGTGGAATTGGCAAAGACTGCTCCAATCCAACTGACTTCTTAAAAGTCGGTGACAAGGTATTATTCGGAAAATACGCAGGAGATGATGTAAAACTAAAGAATAAGGATGGCAAAGACATAGAAGTAAAAATTCTTCATCTGGATTCCATCCTAGGAAAAGTTTCTTAAATTTGATACTTACTATCCCCTACTAACCTACCCCCTGATTACTATGGCTAAACAACTTATTTTTTCTAACGATGCACGAGAGAAGATCCTAAAAGGAGTATCTAAGCTCGCTGCTGCTGTTCGCTCCACTATGGGGCCAAAGGGTCGCAATGTCCTAATAGAGAAAAGCTACGGCGCACCTACAGTCACAAAAGATGGTGTAACAGTCGCAAAAGAAATCGAACTAGAAGACAGATTCGAAAACATGGGTGCACAACTTGTAAAAGAAGCAGCAACCAAAACCAACGATGCTGCTGGTGACGGAACCACCACTGCCACTGTTCTTGCCCATTCCATTATGGAAGAAGGTCTCAAGCACATCACGACTGGTTCCAATGCCATCTCCATCAAGCGTGGAATCGATAAAGCGGTTGCCGCTGTGACACATGAGTTAGAGAAGATGAAGAAAGACGTAAGCTCTCCGGAAGAGTACAAAGCTGTCGCAACTATATCTGCACAAGATGAAGGCATCGGTGAAGTAATCGCCGAAGTTATTGGCGAGATCGGCAAAGACGGTGTAGTTACAGTGGAATCTGGTCAGACACTTGGAATTGAAAAAGAATATGTAGAGGGTATGCAATTCGATAACGGATACATCTCCCCCTACTTCGTTACAGATACACAACGCATGGAAGCAGTCTTCGAGAATCCATCAATTCTTATTACAGATAAGAAGATTGCATCTATTCAAGAAATACTCCCATTGCTCGAGGGTCTCGCGCAGAAGGGCAAGAAGGAAATTGTAATTATTGCAGAAAATATAGAAGGTGAAGCCCTTGCAACTCTAGTAGTAAACAAGCTCCGCGGAACATTCTCCGCACTAGCTATCAAAGCACCTGCTTTCGGAGACCGAAGGAAGGAAATGCTTAAAGATATCGCCGCTCTCACAGGAGGTCGCGTAATCTCCGAAGAAGTCGGATTGAAGCTAGAGAACGCAACCGTGGAAGACCTTGGTACTGCTCACAAGATTGTTACCACAAAAGATAACACCTTGATTATAGATGGAGGAGGAAAGAAGAAAGATATAGAAGCACGTTTGAACGAAATCAAAGGCGCATTAGAAAGAACCACATCTGACTTTGATCGTGAGAAACTACAAGAGCGCCTAGCAAAGATGTCTGGCGGAGTTGCAGTCATCAAGGTTGGTGCAGCAACAGAAGTGGAACAGAAAGAGCGTCAGCATCGTGTAGAAGACGCGCTATCTGCCACACGTGCTGCAGCAGAAGAAGGAATCCTGCCAGGTGGAGGTGTCGCATATCTTCGTACACTGCCTGCTTTGTCAAAAGTGAAGGGTGATAACGAAGACGAGCAAGTCGGTATAGAGATTATCAAAGCCGCCCTCCTCTCACCTCTATCTAACATTGCTGCCAACGCTGGTGATGCTGGCAAAGTTGTAGTAGAGAAGGTATTGGCCATGAAAGGCAACGAAGGCTACAACGCAGCTAATGGCAAATATGAAGATCTAGTAAAAGCCATGATCATCGATCCAAAGAAGGTAACGCGCTCTGCATTAGAGAATGCTGCCTCTGTCGCATCTATGTTTCTAACATTAGAAGTCGCAATCGCTGAAATTCCAACCAAAGAAGATCCAGCTGCTGCTGCAGCTGCTGCCGCTGCCATGGGTGGTGGAATGGGAGGTATGGGCGGTGGAATGGGATTCTAGTTTGAATTACAAAAGGCCCTCGTGAAAGCGGGGGTCTTTTCTAAAATATATAAATATGCTATAATCATATTATGTCAGAAGATTCTCCAGATCTAGATTCACCTTCAATCTCGCCAGATCAGCCAACAGTACTAAAAGAGCTTGATCGCCTATACAAGATTGGCTCGCAAGTTGTAGGTGATGATAAAAATATAATTATTGATGGTACGCTTGTAGAAGTTTATCCACCTAATTATTATAATAATCCTGAATTAAACGATGGACTCACTGGATTCACACACAGTGTAATACCTGGATGTGAAATGACATTTATAATTGAAAAACATGGAGTAGTCGCCCCAATAGATCCAGAAGCAACAAAATTAGATGATGATTCTCAACAACACTTGAAAATCCCAAATGTAGATAAAATTGAACTACTAAGTGACGGTAGCTATCGCATTACTACAAATGACAATTTTGTGTACATTTTGACAGGAACACATACAAGAAATAATGAATTGGTTGATGATTCAGGTAATCCAATCTTAGAAGCTCGAGAAGCGACTGCTAAACAAGTTACTGATTCACTTGATAAGAAAAAGGATGAAAAGTAATCACTTATCTGAAGTTTTCATTTACTATATGCACTAATTTTTTATTTATAATATTTTATAAATGCCAGAAACCCATACAGAACAGAATGAAGAGCCGACTATCATAAGATAGCTCCCGCGACTCTCAACCGTTGGTTCAAGAATTGAAAGTAATAGTACTATTCATGACGGTATACTAATCATGATTTCTCCTATTGATCATGATCATCCTGAGATCAATGATGGAGTACATGGATTTATAGGATATGTTATTCCTGGATTCCCATCACAATTCTTCATTGACCCAGATGAAGAAGAAAATCGAAGAGAGAATAATCCTCTCCCTTCACATCATGACATTCCTAAGGTAGATAAGATCGAACTAATGAGTGACGGTAGCTACCGCATTACAACAGAAAGCGGCATCTACCTTCTAGCTGGCACACACGCTAACAATCATGAAATAATTGACGATTCAGACTCAGTCCCAAAAATACGAGAATCCACCTTTCTAAAACTTTTGAAATTTCTTTGTATTGTAAAGAAAAGTTAGTATTATATATTCATGTCTACAGCTGAAAGCCTCACTATCGAAACAGATTTTGGATTAAATAATGACCCAGATTTGTTGACTGATATTGATAGCGATCCAACTGATTTGGGATTATTCGATGATTGTTATGACCCAGATTTGTTAACTTGTGATGAAGCTAACTGCATTACCAATCCTCAGCCAAGTTGGCAAATACAGAAACTAATGGCAATAGCGACTGCTGTGATCAATAGAGAGCCAATTGATGTAGCAAAATCTACAAGAATCCAAATAAAATCTTTGGGATTATTACCTGAACTAGGCGATTACAAACTCAATTAATTAAAAATCTTCTTCTGTTGCTTATATATCTAGATCACTGCGATGAATAATAATTTCGTCTCCGCGTTTTACATCGTTCTTTAACATGTAATCAGCAAGATAGTTTTCTATAGTATCTACAATCGTGCGTCGCATTTCGCGTGCACCAAACTCTTGGCTATATCCCCTCTCAACCAATGTGGCAACTACATCTTCTTCTATCCTAATTCTAATCCCCCGCTTCTCCGCGAGTTCAAAAATAATTTCATCTAGCATAATCAAACTCACCTTCTTTGCCTCTTCTACGGACAATGGCCTATAGAGCAAAACTTCATCGAAACGATTAATAAATTCTGGGGAGAAGATCTTCTCCTTAAGAATCGTATCAATCAGAACCTTCTTGAACTCACTGTGTTGAACAGTACCCTCGTGCTTCTTTACAAAATCACGCACGAAGAGCGCGCCAGCATTGGATGTAGAAATAATTATCGTATTCCGGAAGTCTGTCTTAACGCCGATACTGTCCGTAAGCTGACCTTCATCCAGAATCTGCAAAAATACATTGAGAACTTTTGGATGTGCCTTCTCTATTTCATCAAGCAAAATTAGAGAGAATGGCTTGTCCTGAACACGGCGTGCCAGATATCCCTCAGAAAGGGTATCGCTAATATCCGGAGAACCTATTAGGAGTTTTACTGAATCCTCGTTGCTGTACTCATTCATATCCAATCTAATCAGATTCTCCTCTGAGCCGAAGTACGCTTTTGCAAGCACCTTGGCTGTTTGTGTTTTTCCTACTCCTGTTGGACCAAGGAACAAGAATGTTCCAAGAGGACGCTGCCCTTCATGAATACCCATACGAGCTCGCTTTAATGCATTCACCAGTGCCAAGAGTGCTTCTTTTTGTCCTACAATATGCTTCTGCAATTCCTGTTCCAGATCGATCAGTTTGCTACGTTCATTTTCCGAAACTTCTTTCACATCCATGTGTGTCTTGATAGAAACAACCTCACGGACATCATCTTCTGTGACAATATCACTACCTCTATTCTTTGCTGCAAGAACTGCATCATCCATCACGACAACTGCCTTTCCTGGGAATCCCTCCTTTGCAACATAACGCTTGGCGAGTTCCAAAATGCTCTTGAGTGAACGGTATGTCATGCGCACATGTTCGTGATACTCAAGTGTGAAGTAATGCGTCATCATAACTAAAAGTGTCTCCGTATCACTTACATCATCAATATTAATCTTCTCAAATTGCTCATCTAGTATTGGATCTTTCTTAACCAAAACATGATAATCCTGTGCATCTGCAACCGCAATCAATGACATTGATGGTGACTCCAAAAATTGCATGAGTACTGCAACAGTTTCCTCGACTTCGGCTTTTAGTAGTAGTGGTAGATTATCTACAACAAAAATGAACTTCCCTGCTTTTTTCGCATGACTAAGGGCTGAAAGCAAAACTGAATCTGGACGCACTGCGCCAGAAAGAAGCTGTTCTGTATTTAGCATGAGCACACGTGTATACGGCAATGAGTGTTCTACTTCGTGTGTATGAATCACGGCAGCCAAGTTGCGTACCAGTGTTTCTTTTCCAACGCCCGGCTTGCCAAGCAAGAGCACATTCTGGCGTTCGGAACGAGAAAGAACATGAAGCACATCTTTGAGTTCCTTCTGATGAACTATTACATCTTTTTTCATTTCGTACTTCACTGCCTCACTCAAATCAGTTGTAAATGCGTCGAGCTCCTGCGTGTATCCCATCACCCAGCTACGACCGATAGCCCCAAATGATTCTACTAGCTTGCGAGGTCTCCACGCACGTTCCGTGCGCAGCCAATTATAGTGAAACTGCTCCCACTGCATTATGTTACGCAAGTCTTCTAATGATAGATCTAACTCATTGAGAAATGCCTTCATCTGATCATTTAGTTGAAAAAACAGATAGAGAATTATATTTGCATCGATGCGATTCTCGTTGAGCTTCTCTACCATATCTTTTGCACGCACTAAGAAATCCTCTTCATTCAAATGATCATTTAGAACAACTTCAAACCTTTCAAGAAACGCATGCTTCTCTATTCCCATTTCATTCAAAATAAATTCACCACGCTCTGTAGAAAGAGCTGCCTTTAATAAAGGCAATGATCCGTTTGTCCCCTCTCGCACCAAGCTACGAACCATATCTGCAGAAAGTGCATCTGCCAGATTATTACTATTCTTATCATACGGTGTATCTCCCAATAAATCTGATCGGATGAAGTTGAATAGTGCAAACAAAACAAACGCTGTCATAAATATTCCTAAAATTAATATGGCAATCTTCTCGTTCAATAGTGAGAAGTGCGATAAGGATGAGATAATCAATATATATACCAAAAACGAAGGTAACGAGAAAAATATACGCATCATCTGTACTCCACCGTACGTATCGGTTGCCCAGAGATTGATTCGCATAGATCTCATCTAAAAAACAATGGGAACATAAATAGCATTAACAAATGCTACTGCAATTAAAGGAAATATAATCCAAAATAAAAATACCAATACAAAGAGCGCTAACAATACAAGTTGTATTACTAGAGCTAACATGATTGCCAAAGTTCGAACAACAGCTCCAACAGCTCGTGCAATACAATTAAGAGTGAAAACTTGGATAACTTTTCCAAGTAACATCATATTCTTTGGATATGTATCTGCAATGCTCTTCCACGGACTGAATAATGTCTTTAGCAAAAATACTATTGAGGAGATCTCTCCGATTGCTCCTGCATAAGCTATATATGCTTTAACTATCGCCACAGGCTGTTTTATGAAATACCACGGCAGAAATTTCTGCATGAAGATGCGAATTAGTTTAAGTGGTGTGACGCGCAAGAAGAAACGCATGGTTTGTGTGTTAATCCGTTTATTATAGCAGAATTTCCTCCTCAGAGGAATCTCCTTCGGCTTCTACTACCACAAAGAATACAAAGCACGTACAATTTGCAATGTACATGCGTGGAACATTTATTGTCATAGAAGGGCCAGACGCAAGCGGAACAACCCGCCAAAGCTCGTTTTTGGCTGAACGAATCCAGCGAGAACAAGCCGAAAAAGAGTTACTTGTAACAGCAGAGCCAACTTCAGGCTCAATTGGACAAACTATTCGTACGCTACTCCACGGAGAAGAAATGCCACAGGCAGATGCAATGCAATTGCTCTTTTGCGCAGATCGAGCACAGCATCTTGCTTTGGAAATACTTCCTGCACTAGAAGCCGGCAAAATAGTGATTTCTGATAGATATGAACTTTCTACAATTATATATGGAGCTGCATTAGGACTGGATGAGCAATGGCTTCGCAATTTGAATAATCAATTCCTCAAGCCAGATATCACAATCATTGCACTCCCTCCATTTGAGGTATGTATGGAACGAATGCACAATCGAAATACACGTGATCAGTATGAAAAGCAGGAATTTCAAAAGAAAGTATACGATGGATATGCTGCACTAAATGAGCCAAATAGTTTCTTTGTAGACACATCACAAACCAAGGAAGCCTCTGCAGAAGAAATTTGGGCACATATTGAACCAATACTGAAATAATCTAATTTTAGATTTGAAAAGAAACGTTGTATGATTCTGCCGTATGTCAGACGCACTAATTCTATCTGGCCGCGAAGTATCGGATCATCTGCTTGCAGAATTAAAAGAGAAAGTAACCAAACTCGATCCAAAACTCATCGTGGTACAAGTAGGCGAAGATCCAGCCAGTGCTAGTTATATTAAGCAGAAATTTAAGAGCTGTGAGCAGATCGGAATGCGTAGTGAGCACAGGCATCTTCCAGCAGAAACATCACTAGAAGAACTAATGGATATTATTGATGCACTAAATACTGATGACGATGTAAGCGGGTTTATCGTACAGCTTCCACTCCCCGATCACCTCACAGATCATGTGCCAGCAATAATTCGTGCCATTAATCCAAAAAAAGATGTCGATGGGTTTGGTGCATATAACTTGGGTAAAATACTTCTCTCAAAAGAATTTGAACATTTACCACCTGCAACCCCTGCAGGAATTATTGAGATGCTTGATTACTACAAGATCGACATCGCAGGAAAACATGCAGTGATTGTTGGACGAAGCAATATTGTAGGTAAACCACTAGCACTTATGCTTCTCAATCGTGATGCAACTGTAACTATATGCCATAGCAAAACAAAGAACACTGGCGAGATTACATTGCAGGCTGACATTCTGATTTCGGCAGTAGGTAAAGCAAAACTGATCACTGCAGATATGGTTAAAAAGGGAGCAGTCGTCATTGATGTTGGCATGAATAGAACTGAAGAAGAACTAGTAGGAGATGTAGATTTTGAAGCAGTTAAAGAGAAGGCATCGGCAATTACTCCTGTCCCTGGAGGCGTAGGCCCTATGACAGTTGCTAGTCTGATGCGCAACTGCGTACATGCAAAGGAGCGACAATAATCGCGAAATGACCAATGCTATTTTGATGATTTCTTTGCATTGCGAGTTTTTCTCTCTACAATGCATACATGAAGGGTAAACATTGCAATTCTTCTGGCTCCACAATCTCTTTGGACATGTGGAACTGGAGATTTTTATATATCTACATCTTTTAATCACATATGTGTGGTGTTATTGCAGTTTCTGGCTTCCGCGATGTTATCAATGATATCTATGATGGATTGATTTTATTACAACAACGTGGACAAGATGCTGCTGGAATAATTACATATGATAAGCAATTTCATTTAAAGAAGAGCAATGGAATGGTTCGTGATGTATTTCATACAAGATCTCTCGAACGACTAAAAGGTACGATGGGAATTGGTCACGTTCGCTACCCAACTGCTGGTTGCTCTAGCGAATTCGAAGCGCAGCCATTCTTCGTAAATACGCCATTTGGAATGGCATTAGCTCATAATGGTAATCTGACTAATGCAGATGAGCTACGCAAAGAATTGTTGGAACAAAGATTCCGTCACTTGAATACAAACTCCGATTCTGAGGTGCTCCTTAATATGTTCGCCTCTTCTTTGCGCAGACAAAAACCATTGCAGCTCATACCAAAGCATGTATTCGGTGCTGTTAGACAAGTAATGAGAAAATGCAAGGGTGCATATTCTGCCGTTGCCCTGATCGGTGGCCATGGAATTGTAGGATTCAGAGATCCAAATGGAATACGTCCATTACAACTAGGCAAAAGAAAATACGGTATGAAGGAGGAATACATTATCGCTTCTGAAAACACTGTAATGAAAGCATTGGACTTTGAGTTTATTCGTGACATCCGTCCAGGCGAGGCAGTATTCATTGATAGAAAGAATCGCCTACACTCACAGCAGATCGTAAAAGGACGTTTTAGCCCATGTATTTTTGAATGGGTTTATCTATCTGCTCCAGACTCTACTATCGACAAAGTAAACGTCTACAAAGCACGAATTCGTATGGGCGAATATCTTGCCAAACAAGTTAAAGAATCGGGACTTCACATAGACTCTGTAATTCCAGTTCCTGATACAGGACGCCCAATTGCGACTGGACTCGCTAATAAATTGCATCTGCGATACCGAGAAGGACTTATAAAAAATAGATACATTGGTCGCACATTTATTATGCCGGGACAAGGCGTTCGTCAACGCAGTCTTCGATTCAAGCTTCATCCAATTGAATTGGAATTTAAAGGAAAAGATATCCTTCTGGTAGACGATTCAATTGTCCGCGGAAATACTAGCAAGAAGATCATTGAGCTATGTCGTGAAGTCGGTGCACGCAATGTATACTTTGCCTCTGCAGCTCCACCAATTGTTAGTACAGATGTTTATGGAATTGATATGCCAACAAAAGAAGAGCTTATTGCAAACGGCAGAACAATAGAGGAGATACGGCAATTCATCGATGCAGATGCATTATTCTACGGAAAAATAGAAGACCTTCACAGAGCAGTACGATACGGAAACAAGGATATTCGTCGATTCAGCGAAGGATACTTCACTGGCAAGTACCCAACTCCTGAAGTGACACCAGCACTACTGAAAAAAATGGGCCAGCATCGTAATGAGATACGATCTGAACACACACGAAGCGAATTTTCTTCTGATGAAGAAGGTGAAGCATATAAAACAATGACCCTCGTATAATGCGCATTCTCTTAGTTACCAGCTCAGCGCGTGGACATGCTATTGCAGAAACGCTTGCCGCAAGTTCTTCACAGCCCGAACTGATAGCAGTGAGTCCTAGCCGCAATCCTGGAATAAGAAAACTGGCGAAAGAGCAACATGTACTAGATATTATGGATTTCGATTCAGTCCTTGATATAGCCAAAAAGTCCAAGCCTGACTTCGCATTCATAGGACCAGATGATCCAATTGGTATGGGCTTGGCAGATGCACTGGAAGAGATTGGAATACAAAGTGTCGCACCAAAAAAATCTCTGGCTAGATTAGAATCTAGTAAAAGGTTTACTAGAGACTTGATGTCAAAGTACGGGATTGATGCCTCTCCAAAATATCGTGCATTTACAGAAACAGATCGCACTGCAATAGAGTCGTATCTCAATGATGAGCTCCAAGGTGAGTACGTAGTTAAATACGACGCACTTAAAGGAGGCAAAGGTGTGAAGGTAAGCGGTGAACATGTGCACTCAATCCAAGAAGGCGTGGACTACGCAATTTCATGCGTTGAAGAATGTGGAAAGGTTGTAATAGAAGAGAAGCTAGTCGGAGTGGAATTCAGCCTTCTTAGCTTTGCCTCGGGTTTGCAGGTAGTAGATATGCCTGCCATTCAGGATCATAAGCGAGCATATGCAGGAGATACTGGGCCAAATACCGGAGGAATGGGCACATACTCAGATGCAAATCATTCTCTCCCATTCTTGATGGATACAGAACTAGCGCATGCAAGTGAGATCAACCAACTAATGGCAGAAGCACTGCTAAAGGAATGTGGTGAGCCTTACAAAGGAATCTTGTACGGAGGATTCATTGTTACGCGCAATGGCGTGAAAGTGATCGAATACAACGCACGCTTTGGTGATCCAGAAGCATTGAACATATTGCCACTTCTCTCATCTGACTTAGTAAATATATGTCAGGCAATCATCAACGGAGAACTAACGGAAGATTTGGTCTCATTTGAAAATAAGGCAACCGTATGTAAGTACATAACTACAAAGGGATATCCAGAGAACAAAGACCAGCGCGGAGATATTGTTACATTTCCAGAAATGCCAGAGAATGCCAGACTCTACTTTGGTGATATTTCAGAAGATGATGACGGATCATTCCATCTTGGAGGATCTAGGACAGCTGGAATCACAGGTATTGGCGATACCATCGCAGAAGCAGAAAAAGTAGCTCAGGAACTATGTGAAAAAGTCGAAGGCCCAGTGCGATTTCGTAGTGATATCGGCACTGCTCCACTCGTACAATTGCGCAGTGATACGCTAAAAGATCTTCGTGGGTAAAATATTGACAAATAGTTTATTAGGACAAATAATCTTATTATGACTGAAAGCAATAATGGCCTTGATCAAATGGTGACAACATTTAGTCGTAATGCATTTGGCGTTGGGCCTAATCATAATCTAGGTAATACATTGAATAGTATTACTAAAAATCAATCAGATATCACTGATGGAATTCATCGTATTGGAAAATCGTGTAATGATGCACTTAAACAGGTATTTGGAGAATCTATCGAAGAATTCAAATTAAACATGGAAAAATGCAGTGCAGCACGGACGATGTTTAAACTTATAGCAGAAGTAAGAAGACAACTAACGGAATTCATCTTGAATCGATTCACTGATATGGCAATACCTACTTCAGAAAAAGTTGAATCTTAAATATCAGCCAGTTTCTCCTGCAGTTGCTTCTCTTGCAATGCTTCAATTATCTCTCCGATATCTCCTTCCATAATCCCAGGAAGGTTAGAAAAGTTTTCTCCAAGTCTATGGTCAGTTACACGATCCTGCGGATAGTTATACGTACGAATCTTTTCGCTTCTATCACCTGATCCAACTTGACCAGCACGCATATCACCACGCTCCTTTGCCAAACGCTCCTGCTCTAATGCATATAGACGACTGCGAAGAATGCCCATAGCCTTATTCTTATTCTTAAGCTGGCTCTTTTCATCCTGACAAGAGACAGTAACACCAGTAGGCTCATGGGTAATACGTACAGCGGAATCTGTGGTGTTCACAGATTGTCCGCCAGGTCCGCTGGAGCGGAATACATCAATACGAAGATCTTCTGGATTAATATTCAAATCTACCTCCTCTGCCTCTGGCAAAATTGCCACTGTGGCAGCAGATGTATGGATACGGCCTTTGCTTTCTGTTGTAGGAATACGCTGCACTCTGTGTACACCAGATTCAAACTTGAGATGTCCGAATACTCCTGTGCCTGCGATCCTGATAATTGCCTCTTTCAGACCACCAGAATCAGCCTCTGCCATACTTAATACTTCCGTCTTCCAACCTTGTTCTTCGCTGTAACGCAAATACATACGAAGTAGTTCTGCTCCAAATAATGCGGCCTCCTCCCCACCTGTTCCAGCACGAACTTCCATAATTACACTTCGTTCATCATCTTCATCCTTTGGAACAAGGAATTTCCGCAGCTGCTCTTCTAGCTCTGGCAAACGTTTCTCCGCTTCCTTTGCTTCATCTTCAGCAAGCCCTTTTAGATCTGGATCATCACCTATTTCATCTACTGCAGCTATTGCAGCAAGAGAATGTTCGTACTCTTTGATAACTGGAATCACTGGCTCTAATTCTGATAGACGCCTGCCAATGCGTGCGATTTCTTTCGGATCCGCAAAAACTTCGGGGTTCTGCATCTCCTGTTGCAGATCTAAATGCTCTTTTACCAATACTTGTAGTTGTTCAATCATACGTAAAATAATTACGTGACATTATTAAAATAACCGTTAACGAGACTCAAGACCTTTTAGTACTGCATTGCATTTGCCATTTGCCCGAACAACAGCAAGCAGATTATCTCCACGCGCACTCTCAAGTGACTTCGCGTCATCTTTGGAAGCAAAGAATTGTGCTATCTGTGGGAAATCAACAGATTCCATTCTTTCTCCACCATCAAATCTGCGCATTCCTCCAAATCCACGAGCACGACCAACGATGCATGCCTGGCCTGCCTTTAGTTCTGGCCTGCTTAGAGTTACATTTACAAATTGTGCTGGGCGATCTGTTGTCACAACTACGTACACTGGTTTTCCTGTTTCTCGTGATGCTGTACCGATAGATGTTGGCAATACGTTCTGCGCAACTTGATATCCCAAAATCGCATAGTGACCACGCAATAATGAACGTGGATCCATTTTTTCTGTTTCCAGATATACCGTCTTTCCTGTGGCCATGACAATCATTGGCCCAATGAACACTAGAAGCATCAATACAACATGAACGCCGATGGCGATAAAAGTTTTCTTCATGTATTCATACTAGTAAGAAGTGCTCTCCGAGTACGCTCCATTGCTATGGATAGTCCTATCAAAACTATTCCTCCCAAAATAAATGCGATTGAATTTGGCAGCATTTCAAATGACCAAGAGAAGTACTGAATCAAAATTATCACTGAGGAACATACAATACCTGCACTTACTAAATTCCTATTCTGTACGAGCAATCCAACCCAAACCGATGATATAGAAATTAAGAAAATGAATAAGACATACAATCCATATATAAATCCATTTTCTTTAGCCAAGTCCCCAATATACGTTCCCTTATCGCCCTCGATAAGAAGCACAACTGTCAGTGCAAGCATTGCAAGAATCGTTGCTCTGCCAATCTTTGTTCGAATGTATGGCGTAAACACCATAATGCCTGTCGATACTATTCCAATTAAGATAATGACTATCTGTTTTGTAGAGTATGAAAGATCAAACAATCCACTCAAGACTTCTTTATGAATAGTAGTAATAACTATTGGAACAGCAAAAAGCACTATTCCCCAAATTAGTGAAGGTCCTGCAAGAAATTTCGTTGTTTTCCACTCTTGCATTCCTATACTCAACGCAATTAGCGTTATTCCAATAAGAGGCAAAAGTGCTCTGAGTCCTTCAGCGGAAATCAGAAACTCCATTTGATCATCCATGAACCATCCAGATCCTCCACCATACCAACCAAGTGCAAGTAATGCTAGTGGTATTGCAACTACACCATAGACAAGTTTTTGTCTGGCATATCCCATAACAAGTGCGCCAATTAGCCAAAGAAATGGCCCCTGCCAAAACGTAAGTGTGAAGTTGAATATCTGCCCCAAAAGGAAAATGTTCGCACCGTATAGAATTGTAAGAAGAAACCAGAGCGACTCTTCTACTTTTGGCAAACCTCTTCTTCCTGCAGTTATAGCTCCAAAGCCAACAACGATGTATCCAGCAAATAACGTAATAATGCGTTGTGCTGGTCCCATCTCACTCCAGTTACTTCCAATGAAGAGCAATATACCTAGACCAATTAAACATGCGCCAATAGTAGAAAATATCACGACGCCCTTATTTGTGCGATCTGCCTTCTCATACTTCTTTAATCCTACAAACAATTCCTTTGCCTTATCTGCAGTAAGTAGTCCATCTTTTTGCCATAGCTCGAGTGCTTCATTAACATTCATGTTTTTCACAAAGAGAATAGTAGCAAGGAATACCCATTGAACGCTAGCATTATTTACATGCGTATCCTGGTTGCCATGTTCCACCTTCGCCTTACGGCTACGGCGTACAAGCCGGCTCACTACACAACTTCTTCTAAATGAAAATTCTCATTGCAATGTCAGGAGGCGTAGATTCCAGTGTTGTTGCACACTTGTTACAACAAGAAGGTCATGATTTGGTCGGAGTTCGACTGCGTCTTTGGATAGATCCAGATGCGCCAGCTGTTGCACAGATACTGCCAAGTAAGTGCTGCAACCCACAGACTATCCACCGTGCTAATACAGTGGCACAGCAACTCGGCTTTTCGCTGCACCACATTGATATACAAGATGAATTCAAAGAAAAGATTGTTGATCAGTTCCTATCTGAATATGAAGAAGGTCGTACGCCAAATCCATGTGTACTCTGCAATCGAATTATCAAATTCGCCAAACTACTTGAACTTGCAGATGAGCTAGACTGTGACAAGATAGCAACTGGGCATTATGCACGTATAGAAGAGCATGACGGTATTTATAGCCTTATGGAAGGTGCTGATAAAAGTAAAAGCCAAAGCTACTTTCTATATTCCCTCTCACAAGAAACACTATCTCGTACATTGTTCCCTCTTGGAGAAATGAGTAAGAAGGATGTTGTGGCACTCGGTAGAAGCCTAAATATTCCTCTGCCATCAAAGTATGAAGAAAGCCAGGATGTCTGCTTCTATCCAGAAAAAGAGCCCGAAGCATTTTTGAAACGTCACATAAAAAATATTCGCACTGGAGATATACGTGATCAACAAGATAAGAAAGTTGGCACGCACAAAGGACTCCCCTTCTACACCATTGGACAAAGAAAGGGGCTTAACATTGGTGGCCTTGCCATACCTCTACATGTGACCGAAAAAGACAAAGATACCAATACCATTTTTGTGGCTCCATCTGGGGCTGATTTTGAATCCACAGT
>FLOH01001260.1_pt1 | contig 40606 bp, 37 predicted proteins | sample 756751 | NCBI WGS metagenome assembly FLOH01 (sample SAMEA4026879, study PRJEB14308) | marine metagenome | biome: coastal water; material: water | depth 74 m
TGGGCGACGCCACGGTCGGCGAGGATTCGAACATTGGGGCCGGCAATATCACCGCCAACTACGACGGCACAAACAAGCATCAGACCACGATCGGCGACCGCGTCCGGACTGGGTCTGACACGGTTTTCGTGGCCCCCGTTGAGCTCGGTGACGATGCAGTGACCGGTGCCGGGTCCATCATCACCGATGATGTACCGGCAGGCGCGCTCGGCATCCCCCGGGCACCCCAAGTCATCAAAGAGCACTACGCGAACAGGAAGCGCGATGTCTGATTCCAAATTGTTCGAGGTACCGATCGAAGCGACCACACCGTTGTCGTCATTCGAGCATTCCCCCAACAAGCGCCTGATGATCTTTTCGGGCCGCTCGAACCAGGACCTCGCACAGCGCATCTCTGAGCGACTTGGGGTTGGCCTCGGCCAGACGACACTCAAGACATTTGCCAATGGTGAGATTTACGCACGCTTCGAAGAGTCCGTCCGGGGCGCCGACGTCTTCCTGGTACAGAGCTGCGTCAACCCCGTCAATCGCAACCTGATGGAACTGATGATCATGGCCGACGCGGCCATCCTCGGCTCGGCCAAGCGTGTCACGGCGGTGATTCCGTGGTACCCCTACGCGCGCCAAGACAAGAAGTCTGCGCCGCGCGAGCCAATCACCGCTCGCCTTGTGGCCACGCTGCTGCGCGCATCCGGCATCGATCGCGTCCTGACAATGGACCTCCACGCCGGCCAGGTGCAGGGCTTCTTCGACGGGCCCGTCGATCACATGACGGCGCTGCCGATGTTTGCGCGCCACTTCCGCGACATGGGCCTCTATGGCGAAGGCACCGTCGTCGTGTCGGCAGATGCGGGCCGCGCCAAGCTGGCAACGCGCTTCGCCGAGATGCTCGACGCCGACGTCGCGATCATCGCCAAGTTGCGGCCCGAACATGGCAAGGCCCGCGTCGCCGCCATCATCGGCGACGTCGCAGGTAAGAAGGCAATCATCTCCGACGACATCATCGACACCGCCGGCACGCTCTGCGCGGGTGCCGAAGCCGTACACCAGGCCGGCGCGACGCAGGTTGTGGCCTGCGCGACACACGCGATCTTGTCGGAGCCCGCTCTCCAGCGCATCAAGGACTCCGTCCTCCACGAAGTTGTTGTCTGCGACACCGTGCCGATCGATCCGCGCGCCGTCGACAGTCGCATCCGCGTGCTACCCGTCGACGCGATCTTGGCACAGACAATCGAAGAGGTTTTCCGTGAGGGCTCCGTCTCAAATCTCTTCAACGGCGAAAACCAGCTGTTCTAGCCGACGCCCAACGTGGGCGCCCTTACACAGATGTACTGAAGCGTTGAACTCAAGTACCGCGGACTGGTATCTTGAGCCGCATGACCGAACACACTAATTTAGACGAAGCTCCCGGCATCAACCGACAGAGCTTCCTCGCCCGCACCGCGGCAGCCGCAGGCGCCCTTGGCCTCGGTGGCCTCGTCGGCCTACCTGACATTGCTGGCGCGAAAACAAAGGCAGCATCACGCAAACTCAATGGCATGAACGTCGTCATGTTCATCACCGATCAGGAGCGTGCGATGCAGCACTTCCCGATCGGTTGGGCCCAGAAGAACCTACCGGGCTTCACGTCGCTCCAGAAGAACGGCATCACGTTCAATAACGCCTTCACGAACTCGTGCATGTGCTCGCCAGCCCGCGCCACGCTGATGACCGGACTCTTTCCAGCGCAGCACAACGTCAAGTCCACGCTTGAAGAGGGCATGCCCGTCGAAAAGTTCCCCGAGCAGATTCCGCTCTCGACGAATCTCACCAGCATCGCCACAGTCATGTCCGCCGCCGGCTATCAGGTGATCTACAAGGGCAAGTGGCACATCAGTAAGTACAACCCAAGTGTTGGCCACTGGTCGCCTGCCGACCTGCAGGCCTACGGTTGGCAGCGTTGGAACCCCGACGACGCAGGCGCCGACCAGAGCATCCCCGAGATGGGTGGCGGCCAAGCGCAGAACGACGCGCGCTACATGGGTTCGGAGACAGATGACTACACGGACGGCAACGAAGGCATCCTGCAGTTCATTCGCTCTGATGCGGCAAAGGACAAGCCGTTCTTCCTGATCATTTCGCTCGTCAATCCGCACGACGTGCTGGCCTACCCGAAGAACTTTACGAAGGCTGGCTACAGCAACGTATGGCTCAAAGGCGACATTAAGATACCGGGCTCCAACGACGAGGATCTCTCGACGAAGCCCAACGCGCAGGCCAACTTTCAGAAGCTCTCGATGGCTCTCGGTTCGATCGATACGCAGCAGGAGAAGCTCAACTACATCAACTTCTACGGCAATCTGATCAAGTGGTCCGACGAGTACCTCGTCAATGTGATCGCTGCGCTCAAGTCGGCAAAACAGAGGCCCAAAAACGATACGAAATATGGCGAGAGCCTGTTCGACAACACCGTGATCATCCGTACGTCCGACCACGGCGAGATGGGGCTCACCCACGGCAACATGATCCAGAAGAGCTTCAACTTCTACGAAGAGACGATTCGGATCCCGATGATCTGGTCGAGTCCGAAGCTGTACAAACGCGCCTTCCAGACCGACGCGCTGGTGTCGCACATCGACCTGCTGCCAACCCTCGCCAGCCTCTTCAAGGCGCCGGACTCGGCACAGGCTGCGTGGCAAGGCGTCGACTACTCCTCGCTCGTACTTAACCCCAATGCGAAGCCCGTCCAGGACGAGATCATCTTTACGTATGACGACTCGCAATGCGGCCAGGCTCAGGGCCCGTACGTGCCGCCGCCGCAACACATCGTCTCGTTCCGAGAGAAGCGCTGGAAGTTTGCGGAGTACTACGACGCCAATGGCAAGGTGCCAAGTCAGTTCGAGATGTATGACCTGCTGACCGACCCATTCGAGCTCAAAAATATCGCGCACAGGTCGTTTTCTCGTTCCCCCGCACAAAAACGGCAATTTAGGCGCCTGTACCTCAAGCTCCAGAGGGTCAAGTCGACGCGTCTGCAACCGCTTACCTAGGAATCTTCGGCTGAGACCACCGGTGGTCTCAGCCCAGCACTACGAGAGCGTTCCCGCTTACGACAAGATACGCGGCTACGGATCAATGAGTAGACTCAATTTCATGATTGAGCACAACGACACAGAGTTCGACGCCCCTGCCATCGACCGACAGAGTTTTCTCGCGCGTACTGCGGCCGCCGCCGGCGCGCTTGGTCTCGGTGGCCTATTGGGCCTGCCAGGCGTGGCTGCCGCGGCCACGACGACCGCTCCGACCAACCTGCATGGCATGAACGTCGTGATGTTCATTACCGACCAAGAGCGTGCGATCCAGCACTTCCCGATCGGTTGGGCACAGGAGAACATGCCGGGCATGACGCGACTCCAGCGCCATGGACTGACATTTACCAATGCCTTCACGAATGCCTGCATGTGCTCGCCAGCTCGCTCGACGCTGATGTCCGGCTACTTCCCTGCACAGCACGGCGTCAAGTACACGCTTGAGTCGAACATGCCCTATCCGCAGTATCCCGATCAGGTACCGCTCTCGACGAATCTCGCGAACATCGCGACGGTCATGTCGGCCGCGGGTTACAACGTGGTCTACAAGGGCAAGTGGCACTGCAGCAAGCCGGCCGGTTCCGAATGGACGTCGGCCGACCTTAACGCCTTCTCCTTCAATCGCTGGAACCCGAACGACGCTGGCGCCAATCAGAGCTTCCCCGAGATGGGCGGCGGCTCTGCCCAAAACGACGCACGCTTTATCGGCAGCCAGACGTCGAACTACACCGACGGCAACGAGGGTGCTCTGCAATTCATCAACTCGTACGCCGCGACGCAGCAGCCTTTTTTCCTGATCGTCTCGCTCGTCAATCCGCACGATGTCCTCGAGTATCCAAAAAGCCTCACAGACGCCGGCTACGACACGACGTGGGTCGAGGGCGACATCGGCCTGCCCGCCACCGTCAATGAGGACCTCTCGACCAAGCCGCGTGCACAACAGATCTTCCTCAAACTCTCGGCTGGGCTGGGCGTGCTCAATACGGCCAAGAAGAAGCGTAAATACATTAATTTCTATGGCAACCTGATGAAGTCGTCTGACGCCTACCTCGTCAACATTCTCGGTGCCTTGACGAATCAGAAACTGCTCGGTAATACACTCGTGATCAAGACGGCCGACCACGGCGAAATGGGTGTTGCCCACGGTGGTATGCGTCAGAAGAACTTTAACTTCTACGAAGAGTCGATCAACGTGCCGCTGATCTACTCCAACCCAAACCTCTACAAGCGCCCCGTACGGACCGACGCGCTCGTCTCGCACGTCGACTTTCTGCCGACAATTGCCAACCTCTTCAGCGCGCCAAGCACCGCGCAGGCACCGTGGGAAGGCGTCGACTACTCGTCGATCGTGCTCAACCCGAAGAGCAAGCCGGTTCAGGACGAGATCGTCTTTACGTATGACGATTGGCAGTCTGGCCAGGCCAGCGGGCCGTATATTCCACCGCCGCAGCACATCGTCTCGTTCCGCGAGAAGCGCTGGAAGTTTGCCGAGTATTGGGACGCAACAGGTGACGTGCCGAGCGAGTTCGAGATGTACGACCTCAAGACCGATCCGCTCGAAACCGTCAACATCGCGCATGCCTCGTACGACCGGACGCCCGCCCAAGACCGGCAGTTCTTGCGGCTGATGAAGAAGCTACAGACGATCAAGTCCACCCGTTTGCAGCCCCTCTAGGAGATCTGACAATGCCTTCCATGATTCCGCTACGCACTTTCGTCGTTCTGTCTGGCGTTGGCCTGCTCCTTGCTGCACCGGCCTTCGCTGGCGCCACTGGTGGCCTCATGCAGGGCACTAACCCGAGGACTCCGACGGCTCCCACCAAGGGCGCCGGAGTGATCATCGTCGGTAAGACGCACCTCGCCACGGTTACCAGCCGGACCGTCCTCAACGATGAGGGCACCGTCCGGGGCAGCCCGATCGGTTCGGGCACGATCAAGTTGACGTACACGCTGCATCCCAAGTCCGGTGTTGCCGAGACGACCTTCACCATCACCAATAGCCTTGGCACCGTCAGTGGCTTGGCAGCATCGACATACGCTCAGACCCGCCTGCGCCTGACATTCTCGGGCATCGGGATGTTGACCGCAGGCACGGGGGCCTACGCGGCCATCACGAGCGGCCTGCTCGAGTTCAACGCGGTCCACTCGATCACGGGCAAGAAGGAGGCAATCGCGTTCGTTGGTACAACCGCCAGCCCGTCGAACACCCCGAGCAAGGTGGCGAGCAGTGCCAGCAAGCCGAAATCGACAAAGAAGCTGTTCGGCTCGTATCTCACATCGCTGGGCGGGAGTGCAGCAAATCTGAAGACGCACATCACTGCCCACAAGGCGCAGGCGCAGGCAGGCACGCTCCCGACAATTGCCGGTTCGGGCACGCCCGTGACAAGTACCGCTGGCACGCCAGTACCGCCACTGTTCACGCCTGCAACCCCAGCAAGACCCGGTGCTGTTGTTGGCGGTAATGGTGGTAACGGCGGTAATGGTGGTAACGGCGGTGCTGCCGGTGGCGTTAGCGGCAACGGTAGTAACGGCGGTACAAGAGCGACAAACAGCCGCTAGCACCCCGGATGGCGCACAGCGCGTCACCCTCGCGTAGACTGCGCCGCGCACCTCACTGGAGCCAAACTGACATGTCGGACACCACACTCACCATCACCAAGCGCAAGGCAGCATCGACGCGCGAGAACCAGCGCCTGCGCAAGCAGGACGTGATTCCTGGTGTGTTGTACGGTCAGGGCCGCGAGCCGCTGCCGTTCCAGATCGAGCGCGTCAAGCTGCGCTCCGCGATGATGGGCGAGGCCGGTCGCAACGCGATCCTCTCGCTCGTGATCGATGGTGAGGACAAGCCCGTCAATGCGATTCTCAAGGCAATGGAGATCGATCGCGTCCGCGATCGTGTCACGCACATCGACCTGATTGCCATCTCGATGACCGAGAAGATCACCGCCCCCGTGCCAGTGCATCTGGTCGGCGAGGCTGACGGCATCAAGCTCGATGGTGGCATGATCGAGCATTCGCTGCACGAGATCCTCGTGATTGCTCTGCCGGGCGCCATGCCGACCGAGATCGTTGTCGACGTCACCGAACTGCGTATCGCTCACTCCATTCACATCCGCGACTTGTCGGCCGGAACGGGCTACGAGTTCTCTGGCGATCCCGACTCTGTTGTCTGCTCCTGTGTCGTCACGCGTGCCGCCATGTCCGAGGCGACCACCGAGGGCGAAGAGGGTGCCGAGGGCGAGGTTCCGCTCGTCGGCGAGTCCGACGGTGGGTCCGCTGGAGAGGCGTCTGGCGACGGCTCTTCTGGCGACGACTCCAGCGAGTAGCGCCCGATGGGCTTCGTCGACGCCCTGATCGTTGGGCTCGGCAACCCTGGCTCGAAGTACGCCCGCACGCGCCACAACATTGGTTGGATGGCCGTCGAAGCGCTGCTCTCTGAACATGGAGCCAAGACCAAGAACAAGTACAACGGTCGCTATGCCGAGGTTCGTCTCGGCGAGGTGGCAGTCGGCGTGCTCTCCCCAGAGACGTTTATGAACGACTCGGGCCGCTCCGTCGGCGCCTGCGTGCATGACCTCAAATTGCCGCTCGACGAGATCATCGTGATCTACGACGACATCGAGCTCGAGCCAGGCATCGTCCGCGCCCGTGACGGTGGCGGTCTCAAGGGCCACAACGGGTTGCGCTCGCTGGCCGACGCGCTCGGTTCGCCCGCCTTCTTCCGTGTGCGCTGCGGTGTTGGTCGCCCGGGCAAGGGCGATCGACGCGACGTTGCCGCCTACGTGCTGTCGCCGTTCGAGGCCGACGAGGACCCCGCAACACTCGCTGCCGAGGCCGCACGCTGTGCCACCACGATCATCGTTGAGGGCATGGCACCAGCACTCGAACGCTGGCCGTAACGCACAGACTCGCACTCGCCGCCCCGCGCCAGTAGGATGTAGCGAATTCGGTTCGCATAGTGAGGGAGGGCCTCCATGGCCGTTGTCGAGAGCAGGACGTTTAAGCGCCAAGATGGCAAGGACAAGGTGACCGGTCTCGGTCGCTACACGGCAGACATGCAGCTCGCTGGCATGACGCACTGCAAGTTCCTCTATGCCGGCATCGCGAATGGTCGCATCACGCGTCTCGACACCAGTAAGGCCGAAGCTCTCGCCGGCGTGTTCGCCGTCGTCACCCATGCCGACGTTCCCGACCTTCAGCACGGTCCGTACATCCAGGACCGTCGTCTGTTCGCGCGCGAGTGGGTGCGCTTCGAGGGCGAGATCATCGCCGCTGTCGCCGCCACCACGCCCGCCGTTGCGCAGGCCGCGCTCGACCTGATCGAGGTCGACATCGAGCCACTGCCGGTGATGAACGACATCGAAGAGTCGGCTGCCCCGGGCGCCGCACTCGTGCACCCCGATTGGGAGTCGTACGGCGACTCCTTTGACATCGTGCGCGACCGTAACGACGCAGGTCGTTCCACGCTCGTCTTCGGCGATATCGACAAAGGTATGGCCGATGCCGACACCATCATCAGTGGTCGCTACGTGGCCGATATGCAGCACGCCGCCCCGATCGAGCCGCGCGCGATCATTGCCGAGTGGCATGGCGATCAGGTCACGATCTGGTCCTCGACGCAGGTGCCGTTTAACGCCCGCGCTGGTGTCGCCCACACGCTCGAGATGTCCGAGAACGCCGTGCGCGTGATCGTCCCCCACCTTGGCGGTGGCTTTGGTGGCAAGTGCGAGTTCCACTTCGAGGCGCACGTCGCCGCTGTCGCCCGCAAGGCTAAGCGCCCGGCCAAGCTCGTCTTCTCGCGCCGCGAGGAGTTCATCGCGCCCGACCATCGGCGCGAAGGTATGGTCATCTCCCTCGAGACGGGCGTCAAGAGCGACGGCACGATCACCGGCCGCCGCGGCACGATCCTGATCGACAATGGTGCCTATACCGCCGATGGTGGCTTCTTTCCCCAGCTTGCTGCGATGCACGCTGCCGGGCCGTACCGCATCCCGAGTTGCGACATCGAGGCCCGCATCGTCTACACGAACCATCAGCCTTCCGGCTCGGTGCGTGCTCCTACGGCCCCGCAGGTCAACTGGGCTCTCGAGCAGCACATGGACGTGATTGCCAAGGCGATCGGTATGGACCCGCTCGAGCTACGCCGCAAGAACATTGTGCAGGACGGCGACGCCACGGTCTCCGGCCAGATCCTCGACCCGCATGGTGCTCCGCAGTGCCTTGACGCCGCTGCCGAGATGCTCGGCTACGGCAAGGACTTGCCCGAGGACGAGGCAATCGGCATGGCAATCGGCTGGTGGCCGTCCTTCGGTTCCTCGTCAGGTGCGTACATCAAGTTCAACGGCGACGGCTCCGCGACGATCGTGACCGGTGCACAGGAATGTGGTTCCGGTGCCGTGATGGCGCTTCCACGCCTTGCTGCCGACGTGCTCGGCATGCAGCCCGAGAACTTCTCGATCGTCTATCAGGACACCGAGGCTGGCCCGTACGACATGGGTGCCTCCGGTTCGCAGACGACCTTCAACAACGGTCGTGCTGTCGTTGCCGCTGCCAACGTGATCAAGAACCGCCTCTTCGAGATGGCGTCCGAGCGGCTCGAAGCTGCCGTAGGCGACCTCGAAGTTGCCGACGGCCTCGTGCGCGTCAAGGGCTCGCCCGACAAGAGCGTCAGCATCGTTGACTTGGCCGGCGAGGCCACGGGTGGCGATCAGCTGCTCGCGACCGGCTCGGGCGATGTTCCAGCCGCTCCCGAGGTCGAAGGCTCGGCCTGTGTCGGCCGGATGGGCATGGAGTCGTGGGTTGCCCCCACCTTCTTCTGCCACGCCGCCCACGTGAAGGTCGATCGCGAGACCGGCGTCGTGCGCGTACTGGGTGTTGCTGCAGCACACGACTCGGGCACAATCATCAACCCGCTTGGTGCAGAGGGCCAGATCGAGGGTGGTGTCGTGATGGGCATCGGTCAGGCTCTCCTGGAGGGCTCGAAGATCTCGGACGACGGTCGCATCCTCAATGCCGGTCTGTTGGAGTACAAGCTGCAGACGGCTGCGGATGTCCCGCCAATCCAGATCGCCTTCGTCGGCCCAGCGGCTACCGATGGTGGTCCGATTGGCGTCAAGGGCATTGCAGAACCGCCGAGCGTCCCGACACTCGCAGCGATCGGCAACGCCATCGCCAAGGTAATCGGTACGCACGTGCACGAACTGCCGATGACGCCGAATCGCGTCTGGGACACGATCAACCGCTAGCTCACCAAGGGTGCGAGTCGCCCATATCTGCACCACGCCGAAATCAACTCAGGCGCCGAGATCTATGCCGGATGTCACAAAGGGGTCAGACCCTTTTGTGACATCCCCATAGAAGACACGTCTGAAGCGTTGCGGAATATGTCGAATGTCACAAAAGGGTCTGACCCCTTTGTGACACCCTACTCGCCGCCCGTGACCTTCTTGATCCGCTCGCGATTGCGCTTGGCCTTCTCACGACGACGCTTGATGACTTCTTTACGTCGCTCGTTCTCTTTCGGCGAGTCGTTGATCACGAGCCGTCCTGTCACATCGCCATAGAGGTTGCGGAAGACGAGGGCCGCGACAGGCCAGACGATGATCGTGGTGATGGCGAACGTAACCTGCTGCTGCAAAAGCGAACCGAGCGGTGTCAGCAGAATGCCAAAGCCGACAGCCACCGCGGCAATCACGATCGCGAGTCCAAGCACACAGGCGTAGGTTCGCTTGAACCAGCGTACCGTCATCCGCGCGCCCTGCCAGATTGAGCCAAACCCATGAGCATCGCCCGAGGCCGCGATGATCGGCGGGAAGGCAAGCAACGGATAGAACACGACCGCAACAAACACGAGCTGCCAGATCAGCAGCGTGCCAACCGCGACCGTGACGACACCGGTGATCAAGAGCGAGCCGAGACGCCCACGGAGGCTTCCCACCACGAGCATCGTGGCGAGCGAGAGCACCATAAAGTTGCCAAGTGCGAAAGCCGCCGCGTACATCAGCCCGGCCCACAATCCTGGAACCGCCGTACCCGACACAATCAGCTTGACGCCCAGCAGTGGCATCCCGCTGACGGCCGCAATCAGCAGATAGCCACCGAAGTTGACGCCAAAGCGTCGAAAAGCCGCCTCGAAGTACGCGCCGACAGGATGCAATGGGCGACCGGTCGGCCCGAGTGGCCCCGGTTCTTCCTCAACAACCGGTGCATCGAGCTCGAGGTCCCGATCGTTGGCAGCGTCGGACGACGCAGAGCGACGGCGGAACAATCCCATGCTCAGACGGCCGCCTGAGGAGTCTCAATCGTGAAGACGATGCCGTCTTCCGTGTCACTGGTTTCTGCAATCACCCGGGCACCATCGCCGATATCGCCCTCGAGCAGACGCAGCGCCAGCGGATTCTCAAGCAGGCGCTGGATTGCGCGCTTGAGCGGTCGAGCGCCATACGTGGGATCGTAGCCTTCGCGAGCCAAGAGATCCTTGGCAGCATCGGTCACCTCAAAGGCCACACGACGAGCCTCAACGCGGCGCACGAGACGCTGGACCTGCAGGTCGACGATCTTGCGGATCTCGAGCTCGGTCAGGCGATGGAAAATCACCGTCTCGTCGATGCGGTTGAGGAACTCTGGTCGGAAGGTCTGCCGCAGCACACCATCGACACGATCGCGGATCTCGTCGTGGGAGAGCTCGCCGAGTACAAACTCGGACCCAGCATTCGAGGTCATGATCAGCACCGTGTTCGTAAAGTCGACGGTGCGTCCCTGGCCGTCGGTCAGGCGACCGTCATCGAGCACCTGCAGCAAGACGTTGAAGACGTCGCCGTGTGCCTTCTCGATCTCGTCGAGCAGGACGACGGAATAGGGGCGGCGTCGAATCGCTTCGGTCAATTGGCCACCCTCGTCGTAGCCGACATAGCCGGGTGGCGCACCGACTAGGCGCGAGACGGAGTGGCGCTCCATGTACTCCGACATGTCGATACGAATCATCGACTTTTCGTCGTCGAAGAGCAGTTCGGCCAGCGTCTTCGCGAGCTCGGTCTTGCCGACACCGGTCGGGCCAAGGAACAGGAACGACCCGATCGGTCGATCAGGATCGCCGAGCCCCGCACGCGAGCGGCGGATTGCGTCGGAGACGGCAGAGATTGCCTCCTCCTGCCCGACGAGGCGCTCGTGGAGACGCTCCTCGAGCTGCACGAGCTTCTGCATCTCACCTTCCATCAGGCGCGAGACGGGAATCCCCGTCCAGGCGCCAACGACGTCGGCGATGTCCTCCTCGTCGACCTCTTCTTTGAGCACCGAGCCATCCTTCTGCGCCTCGTCAAGCGCCGCCGTCTCGGCCAGCAGTTCGGCCTCGTACGCTGGGAGGTCGCCATACGTCAATTTCGCAGCGCGCTGCAGATCGGCCTCACGTTCTGCTCGCTCTGCCTCGTTCTTGACGTCTTCAATCATGCTCTTGAGTCGCCGGATCGAATCGATGTGGCGCTTCTCGAGTTCCCAGCGCCCACGCATCTCGTCGGCAATCTCTTGGAGTCCACCGAGCTCGCTGGCGAGGGCACTGCGCCGCTCGGCCGAGATGACGTCGCTCTCCTTCGCGAGCGCCGCATCTTCGATCTCGATGCGCACGATACGCCGCTCGATCTCGTCGAGCTCGGTCGGGCGCGAATCGATCTCGATGCGCAGACGACTGGCGGCCTCGTCGATCAGGTCGATTGCCTTGTCGGGCAGGAAACGATCGGCAATGTAGCGATCCGAAAGCATCGCAGCGGCCACGATTGCACTGTCCTGAATGCGCACGCCATGGTGGACTTCATAGCGTTCCTTGAGTCCGCGCAGGATGCCAATCGCGTCCTCAACGTTCGGCTCACCCACCAGCACCGGCTGAAAGCGGCGGGCTAGAGCAGCGTCTTTTTCGACGTGCTTTCGATATTCGTCGATCGTCGTCGCGCCGATTGCGCGTAGCTCGCCGCGCGCCAGCATCGGCTTGAGCAAGTTCGCCGCGTCGACGGCGCCCTCAGCCGCACCTGCGCCAACGACTGTATGTAGCTCGTCGATAAACAGCACGATCTGGCCCTCAGCCGCCGTTACCTCGCCGAGCACGGCCTTGAGTCGCTCCTCGAACTCGCCGCGGAACTTGGCTCCCGCCAAAAGCGCGCCCATGTCGAGCGCCCAGATCTTGCGGCCGCGGAGACTCTCCGGCACGTCGCCGGCCACAATGCGCATGGCGAGACCCTCGGCGATGGCGGTCTTGCCAACGCCTGGCTCACCGATTAATACTGGATTGTTTTTCGTGCGCCGCGAGAGGACCTGTACGACTCGACGAATCTCGTCGTCTCGGCCAATCACCGGATCGACCTTGCCGGCCTCGGCTGCTGCGGTGAGGTCGCGGGCGTACTTCTGCAGCGCGTCGTAGAGATCCTCGGCATTCGGATCGGTTACGCGCTTGCCACCACGGATGTTCTTTAGACCTTCCAAGAGCGCGCTCTTCGTAACGTTGTGGCGGCGCAGAATGTCTTTCGCTGCGCCCGAATGCTCGGCGAGCGCGATCAGGACGTGCTCCGAAGCAACATAGTCGTCGCCCATCTCCTGCGATTCCTTCGTGGAGCGCTCGAGTGTCTCGCGCAGCGCCAGTGAGGCCTGCGGCGAGGTCGCGGCACCCTTCATGCGCGGAAGCTTGTCGAGTGCATCGTCGGTTTCGCGACGAAGCGTGTCGACGTCGCCGCCAGCGCCACGCAAGAGCGACTCGGCGACCGAGCCGTGCTCGGCCAACAGGCCGGCCAAGAGATGAAGTGGAGTTAGTTCGGGGTTACCGGCGACGCGGGCACGCTCGGCTGCAGTGCCGAGTGCCTCCTGCGCTTTGACGGTGAGTTTGGTGGGATCCATGATGAGGGTTCCTCAGTTTGGTATCAGCTTCGGGAAGTCATTCAACGCATCCGTCGGCGGCGGATTACGATCTCTGCGCCAGGCGGCGGGATGTACGGCACGATCTCGTGTCGGTAGGAGCGATGCACGCTCTCGACCTCAGTCTGCATGACGCGCGCGGCCTCATCGAGGGCAGCTTCGAGGTCGGCGACCTGCTGCTCCAGTTGCTGCACACGATCTTCAAGTGCGAGCACGTGCTCGACGCCCTGGAGCGAGAGACCAAGGCCCGAGGCTAGCTCGGTAATGCGCTTCAGGCGCCTCAATTCGGAGTCCGAATAGAGGCGGGTGCCGCCGGCAGTGCGGCGAGGTCGTACTAGGCCTCGGGTTTCGTACAGCCGTAGCGTCTGGGGATGCATGCCCACGAGCTCGGCGGCGACGCCGATCATGTACTTGGGGGTGTCTTCGTTCATGTAAACAGCTCCGCCCGCGGATCAGTCCCGCCGTCGAGCGCTGCGAACTTCTCGAGCGCCTCAGTCTGCTGCGTCGAGAGTCCACTCGGCACGATCAGCTTGAGACGAACCAGCAGCGAGCCATCGTCGCCGCTCGTTGAGGGTGCGCCAAGACCTCGTACACGCAGCATCTTACCGTCGACAGAACCTGCCGGAACCTTGACGCGCACCTTTTCGCCGAGCGGTGTTGGCACATCAATCTCTGCACCCAGCGCCGCTTCGGGAAACGTCACGGGAACCTCGACTATGACGTCCTTGCCGCGTCGTGTGAAGCGTTCCGAGGGCAGCACCTGCACGACAACCCAGAGGTCGCCCGGTGCCCCACCACTCTCTCCGTCGAGACCCTTGCCGCGCACGCGAATGCGCGACGCATCGGCAATGCCAGCGGGGATCTTCACGGTGTAGCGCTTGGTCCGACGTTGGCGACCAGAGCCCTTGCAGGTTGTGCACGGTCGTTCGACAATCGAGCCCTGCCCGCCGCAACGCATGCAGGCCTCGGCGATCGCAAAGAATCCCTGATTGACCTGACGCTCTCCGGAACCACCACAGTCGGAGCACGTCGTACGCGATGTGCCAGCCGCTGCTCCCGTGCCAGAACAATCGGCACAGTTGAGGTCCTTGTCGACCGGCACCGTCACACGAGCTCCGCGCAACGCGTCGTCGAATGAGAGCGTGACGCGCGTCTCGAGATCGACGCCACGGCGAGCGGGACGGCGGCCGCGACCTGCGTTCGGCCCGCCACCACGACGACGCCCGAAGAGGTCGCCGAACAGGTCGGAGATGTCGAAGCCACGGTCTTGAGCGAAGTCGCGAAAATCGTTGGGATCGAAGCCCTGTGCGCCAGTGCCGCCCGAGGCTCCGAACTGGTCGTACGCCTTGCGCTTTTCGACGTCGGACAAGGTGTCGTGCGCGGCCGAGATCTCCTTGAAGCGCTCTTCGGCTTTTGGGTCGTCGGGATTGGCGTCGGGATGGTGCTTGCGTGCCAGTTTTCGATAGCCCTTCTTGATCTCGTCTGCCGATGCCGCGCGCGGAACCTCAAGCACCTCGTAGAGATCACGCATTCCGCACGACCTCTACGAGACCGGCAGGGTCGATCGGGGACAACACGATGCGGCGACCGCCGACCTTGATCAGCACGGTGCGGCGCACGTCAGTGGCGAACGAGCGTGTCCAGCCGCCACCAGTGATGCGAAAACGACCGCGGTAGCCGTAGAGACCACCGGAGCCAAGCCGCAGCCCCAATCGCGCTTTTTCGGCATGCGGCTCGATGCGGCCAGAAATCCGCGACGAGCCACGGCGGCGCTCAATCACGAGCGCGTCGCGGTCGAGGCGATACGCCACGGGTTGCGTGACGCGCAGCCAGAGACCGATCGCGCCCAACACGAGCCCGGCCGACAACATCGCGACGGCGTGCAATGCATTGCCATTCGAGACGCCGACGCCGGTGCCAATCCAGGCCAGCAAGACGACGCACCAGAAGATGCCAGTGATGACCTTTTCGGCACCGCCCAGCGGGGCTGCAGCGATCGTGACGGGGGTCAGATTCAGGATGCGCCTCCGGCAACCACCACGCGGGCAGGCCGCAGCACACGATCGCCCAGCAGGAAGCCCTTCTGAATCACCTCGAGCACGGTGCCCTCAGGAGCATCGGCCGGTTGGGAAAGCAGCGCCTCGTGACGGTGTGGATCAAACATGTCGCCGGTCGGATCCAGCTCGGCCACGCCTTCGCGCTCCAGCAATGTCCAGAGTGCGCGATGAACGAGTGCCACGCCGTCGGCGATCGCCTCAGTCTCGGCCGTCTCAAATGCCGTCAGAGCACGTCCGAGATCGTCGAAGACTGGTAGTAGGTCGCGTAGAAGACGCTCGGCTGCGCGCTCGCGCAGTTCCTCATGCTCACGCGCCATCCGCTTCTTGTAGTTGTCGAACTCAGCCGCAAGCCGTCGCAGCTGGTCGAGGTAGTCGTCTCGGTCGCGCTCGGCCAGAGCCAGTGGATCGAGCTCTTCTTCGACACGCTCGGCCTCTGTCTCTGTCTCTGCCTCCGACACGATCGAATCCTCCCCGCTCTCGGCGGGGAGGTCCGAATCTACCGGGTCATGGGCGCTCATTTTTCTGCCGTAGCGGTGTCGGGATCGACAACCTCAGCGTCTTCGATGATTTCCTCGTCGGACTCATCGTCGGCGGCTGAGGCACCCTCGCCCGACGGTGCGGACTGCTGAGCATCCTTGTAGACCTGCTCGGCCAGGGCGTACGAGGCCTCCTGCAGGGCGTCGGCTTTCTGCCGAATCGCCGTTGCGTCCGAGCCCTCGAGCGCCGTGCGGAGCTCGGCTGCGGCGGTCTCGATCTTACCCTTGACCTCGTCGTCGACCTTGTCGCCATGCTCGGAGACGGTCTTCTCGGTCTGGTAGAGCAACTGCTCAGCCGTGTTCTTGGCTTCGACGAGGTCACGCGCGCTCTTGTCTTCGTCGGCATGCGCCTCGGCGTCCTTGACCATCTGCTGGATTTCGGACTCGTCGAGCCCCGAGCCGCCTTCGATGCGAACTTGCTGCATCTGGCCCGTGCCCTTGTCGGTAGCGGAGACGTTGAGGATGCCGTTGGCATCGATGTCGAACGTAACCTCGACCTGAGGCATACCGCGCGGTGCGGCCGGGATGCCGACGAGTTGGAACTTGCCGAGCGTCTTGTTGTAACCAGCGATCTCGCGCTCACCTTGGAGCACGTGGATCTCGACGGACGTCTGCCCGTCTTCGGCGGTCGAGAAGACCTCAGATTTACGGGTTGGGATCGTCGTGTTGCGCTCGATCAGCTTCGTCATCACGCCACCCTTGGTCTCGATGCCGAGGGAGAGTGGTGTGACGTCGAGCAGGAGGACGTCCTTGACGTCGCCGCGCAGCACGCCGGCCTGGATGGCGGCGCCGATTGCGACGACCTCATCCGGGTTGACACCGCGGTGCGGATCCTTCTTGGTGATCTCTTTGACTTTGTCCTGGATCGCGGGCATACGACTCATGCCGCCGACGAGGATCACGTCATCAATGTCGGCCGCTGTCAGACCCGCATCGGCGAGAGCCTGCTTGGTCGGTCCAACGGTGCGCTCAACGAGATCACCAACGAGCTCGGTCAATTTCGAGCGCGAGAGGGCCATGTCGAGATGCTTCGGACCCGAGGCGTCGGCCGTTACGAAGGGCAGGTTGATCTGCGTCGACTGCGTCGAGGACAGCTCGATCTTGGCCTTCTCGGCGGCCTCGTAGAGGCGCTGTAGAGCAAGGCGGTCGGCCGCGAGGTCGATGCCCTGATCCTTCTTAAACTCGGCGACCATCCAGTCGACGATTGCCTTGTCGAAGTTGTCGCCACCGAGGTGGTTGTCACCCGCGGTTGCCTTGACTTCGAAGACGCCGTCGGCGAGCTCGAGGACGGACACGTCGAAGGTGCCGCCGCCGAGGTCGAAGACGAGCACTTTCTGCTCGCCCTCCTTGTCAACGCCGTAGGCGAGTGCGGCGGCCGTCGGTTCGTTGATGATGCGCAGCACGTTGAGACCAGCAATGCGGCCGGCATCCTTCGTGGCCTGGCGCTGAGCGTCATTGAAGTAGGCCGGCACCGTGATCACGGCATCCGTCACCTGTTCGCCGAGCTTGGCTTCAGCATCGGCCTTGAGCTTCTGGAGGATCATCGCCGAGATTTCCTCGGGCGAGAACTCGCTGTCGTCGGCCGAGACCTTGGCGTCGCCATTGGGGCCCGAGATCACCTTGTAGGGGATCATCGTCATCTCTTCAGACACTTCGGACGACTTGCGCCCCATGAAGCGCTTGATCGAGAAGATCGTGTTTTCTGGGTTAGTAACAGCCTGCCGCTTAGCGGGGCTACCGACCAGGCGCTGGCCATCCTTGGCAAACGCGACGACGGACGGTGTGGTGCGGCCGCCTTCGGCGTTTTCAATGACAGACGGCTCGCCGCCTTCGAGCACGGACATACAAGAGTTGGTGGTACCGAGATCGATTCCGATTACGCGACCCATAAGGGATATGCCTCCGTGGAGATGGGATGAGGGGATTGAAGTGCAGGCGCCGACAAGTGGCGCGTGAGCACACCTTATTACCTTAGTGCATGAATATCAAGTTTTCTTTTTCACAGGATTCATATTTTGGCGAATCAAAAACCCCACTCCGCCGCTCCAGCGAGTACCATCACGGTATGCGTCGTCTCCTCCCAGTCCTCGCGCTCATCCTGACACTGACGATCTTCGCGACATCCGCGCAGGCCGCCGCCCGACTGAGCGCCGCCCAAGTTGCCACCGCGATGACGGCACGCCATGCCTTCGTGCAGCCCGGCGTATCACCAAAACCAGACATCGCAGCCCTCGCCGCCGTCGCCGCCGCAAACCCCTCCTTCTACTTGGTCGTGCTCGCCAGGCCAGTTGTTGGCGCTGTCAACGCCACGGGCTCTGCCCGATTGCTCGCGAAGGCACTACAGGCCAAGGACCCGCAAGCCACCGTTGGCCTGATCACCAAAGACAAGCTCGGCGGAGCATCGCTCAGTTATCCAAAAGATCGCATCAAAAAGGCCGTTGCCGACACGGGCGCAGTGGCCGCAACCGATCCGGTTGGCGCGCTGACGAGCTATGCAGCCGCCGTCACAAAACCCAACAAGAATGCTGCCATTGCTGCCACCAGTGACAGCAATGGCAGCAATAGCAGACCGTGGTGGCAGTGGGTTGTCGTGGTCCTGCTACTCGGAGGCATCGTGCTAGTGGTGCTCCGCATCCGTGCACGCTCCCATGAGCAGCGTCGCCGTCGCCGCGGTGGTTCAATCTGGACCGCGCGCGAATTTCACCTCGACCGCCTCGAGAGCCTCGCCGCACGCCACACGGCACTAACGGGCGAGACGACAACGAGCGATGGTCCGAATTCGGACGACCCCGAGGCAGCCGACCACCTCCAGACTGCGGGCGCTCGCCTCCTCGCCTTACGACGCACACTGCCAGCACTCACCTCGCCCCGCGAACTGCGCACCGTGGCCGGCGAGCTCGACGCCGTCGAGTGGGAGATCCTCTGGGTCGAATACCGCATGGCCAACCATGCTCCACCCCCACCGATTGCCCGTGGCTTCCCCGGCCTCTGCTTCTTTTCCCACGAACACGGGCTTGGTACCGAGGCCATCGAGCTACGCAAGCCCGACGGCACGATCAACACCGTCTACGTCAGCCCCGAGAATCGACTCGCCCTTGAACGCGGCGACGCTCCCGAAGTTTCGCTCGTGCACGTCGGCTCGCGCATGATCCCCTGGCCCGCAGCGCCATCCTGGTATGGCGCCTACGGCTGGAGCCCAGACGACCTACCGGGTCTCGAATACAACGGCGAGCAAATCTGGGGCATCGACGGTCCAGAGCGCGACGAAGAGCCCCCAGCAGACGAGGCCAGTAGCGACCTGACGACACCTCCCACAACAGCCTCCGGCATCCTCGCCACGCAGGACGGCGAGCTCGCGCCGCCGATCGTGGCCCCACCTGTGCTGCCCGTCGCAGAACCCGCTCCAGACCAGGCCTTCGAAGAACTCGACCTCCCAGCACCGACGGGCCTGATCGACGAGCCGAGCGGCGAGCCTGAGGCCTCCGAAGAACTCTTCCCGACGCCACCTACACCGCCCGCGATCGATGACGGCGAGGACACGATGGATGGCACGAGCCGCCGCCCAGCAGGTGGCGAAGCAACGCTCGATTGGGATCCATTCACCGAGCAGGAGCCGCCGGCAGACGGATCGCAGCAGTAACGGTGGCTCATCACCGGTGGTACTGGGGGGTTGTGATTCGCGTCGATTCGGCGCGCGAACTGTTGTCGTCAATCGCAGACGATGTGGATGACGGCGACGTCAGGGTGCAAGATCCGCGCACGGGACATATCACCCTGTTCTACGCCCCCTTGCGCGGCCGCCGCGATGCACCCGCACTCGCCGAACGTATCCGGGAGGCGGCGGCGGTCATCAAACCCTTCTCCGTGACGTGCGCAGGTTTTGATGAGTTTGCCTCGGCCACCCGCCCCGTCGCCTGGCTCGGCGTTCAGCAGGGGAATGAAGAGTTGCAGTCCCTGCGCGCTAGCCTCTGCTCTTGCGACCAGGATTGTCATCGCCATGCGTTTGTGCCGCACCTGACTCTGGCCTACGGCGAAGAGGCCGCAACCTACGCCGCAGTCCACGAGAAGCTCCTTGCACACGCAGGATCAGCCGTTTGTGTGACACGTGTCGATGCAGTCTGGATTGCCGGATTTCCACAGAATGGCCACCCGGCCCGCGACCTGCGGTACGTCGAACGAGTCCCTCTCGCTGGGTAGTAGTCCGTCGCGCTATTACAGTAATCAGCGGCGCGCGACTACACTATTTGGATGCGCCCTCCGCTCACCGATTCGTTCGACCGCCACATCGAGAGCGTTCGTATCTCGATCACCGACCGCTGCAACTTCCGCTGCAAGTACTGCATGCCGGCGGAGGGACTGCCGTGGCTCCAGCGCACGGAAGTATTGTCGTTTGAGGAGATCGAGCGCCTCGCCACGATTCTCGCTTCGATGGGTGTCAGCCACGTGCGTCTGACGGGTGGCGAGCCGCTTGTCCGCCGCGACGTCCCCGACCTGATCGAGCGCCTCGTCAAGGTGCCGGGCCTCAAAGACCTCGCCCTGACGACCAACGGTGTCGCGTTGCGCACGCTCGCTGGGCCACTCGTCGATGCAGGCCTACGTCGCATCAACGTCTCGCTCGATAGTCTCGACCACTCGCGCTTTGCCGAGATTACGCGACGCGACATGCTCGATCGCGTCCTCGAAGGGTTGGAAGAGGCGGAGCGCTACCCCGAGCTGCGCCCGATCAAGGTCAATTGCGTCGCGATGCGCGGCTTCACCGAACCCGAGGTGATCGCCTTCGCCGAACTCGCCCGACGCAAGCCGTACATCGTCCGCTTTATCGAATTCATGCCCCTCGACGCCGACCGCACGTGGCGTAAGGAAGACGTCCTGGCCGGTGCCGAGATTCGCGCCATGATCGAAACGGTCTACCCCCTCGTACGGGTGGAGGCAGCCGCGTCGTCCACTGCTGAGCGCTGGGCATTCGCCGACGGGACAGGCGAGATGGGTTTCATCAATCCGGTCTCCGAACCATTCTGCTCCTCGTGTGATCGCATCCGCATCACGGCCGAAGGCGCGCTGCGTACCTGCCTCTTCGCGATGGAGGAGACCGACCTCCGCACACCCCTGCGCGCCGGCGCTACCGATCTCGAAATCGAGACGCTCGTGCGCCAGGCCGTCCAAGCTAAGCGTATGAAGCATCAGATCGGCGAGGCCGGCTTCGTCCGCAGCGCCCGCTCGATGAGTCAAATCGGCGGGTAAGCGCGGTACCTCAGACCACGCGCCATCACGTGACGACGAGTACCATTGCCCTGTGAGCCCGGCCACGACTAACCCGATTCGCCGCGCCGTCGATCGCGTGGGGCGCCTGATGCCCCGAGGCTGGCGCGATTTCTGGCTCCAATTTGCCATTTTCTGGTCGTTCTACGTGGCCTACGAAGGGTCGCGTACGCTGGCTCAGAGCGACCGCTACTTGGCCATCCGCAACGCCCTCGACGTCGTACGAGCACAGCAGGTGCTCGGCATTGACTGGGAGCGCGGCGTCCAGGTCTGGGCGATCAACGCGCCGAGCCTGGTCATGGCTATCGCCAACTGGACGTACTTCAACTGCCAGTTCACGATCACGTACGCACTGCTCTTGTTCATCTACTTCCGCCGCAATCACGCCTTCTACTTCATTCGCAATGCGCTGCTTGCGACGAGTTTCGCTGCACTGCTGGGCTACGTCCTGCTGCCAACCGCGCCACCGCGCATGCTCGGTGGGCTCGGGTTCATCGACACGCTGCAGCAAACGTCGATCAACCACAGCTCTGGCATCGTGCAGTGGTTTGCCAATCCCTATGCCGCAATGCCATCACTGCATACGGCGTACGCGGTGATCATTGGCTGCGCTGGAGTGCTCGTCTTCTCCCATCCGCTGCTGCGAGCGATCTGGGCGCTGTACCCGCTCCTAGTCCTCTTCTCAATCATCGCAACCGCGAACCACTGGTTCCTTGACGCGGCCGTCGGTGCGTTTGTGGCGCTGTTTGCCTTGCTCTTTGCCTTCGCTGTCAGTCGGGGGCGAATCCCCACGCTGACACATGCGTGTGCAACGCGGTTGTCAACTCCGCCCTCAACGCTCGGTGGCGATTCTTTGCCACAACGCGCCTAGCCAACCGCTCGTCGGTCATTGCCAACCGTTCGTCGGCCGCGGACAGTCAGTCGTTGGTGTTGGTCGTATCTTGCGGACATGGGTGTAGAGCGACTCCAGCAGGAATACACAGACGGTACGCGCCGCGTGATCGCCAGCATCATGGCCCGCATCACGCGCATTCCGGTGACGGCTAATCAGGTCACTATTGCTGGTTTTGTACTCAATGCGATTGCCGCGGTGCTCGTGTACCGCGAGGCTTACATCGCAGGTGGCGTGCTCTTCCTGGTCGGCTCAATCCTCGACATTTTCGATGGCGCCATCGCCCGCGCTCGCGGCGAAGCCGGCCCGCGTGGCGCCATGTTCGATTCGATTCTCGATCGCTTCTCCGAGGCCATCATGCTCGGCGCCATCGCGCTCGTGTTTGCGCGTGATGGTAATGAGATTGCACTGATCGCAGTCATCGCCGCGCTGACCAGCTCGTTTATGACGTCGTACCTTCGCGCCCGCGCCGAGGCACTTGGTCTCGACGGCACGCATGGCGTAATGGCACGTGCCGAGCGCGTCGTGCTGATCGCCGCCGCGCTCTTGTTCGCTCCCCTCGGCGCTCTGCCGTGGGGCATCATCCTGCTCGCCGTTCTCTCGACCGTCACTGTTGTGCAGCGTGCTCGTCACGTTCTGCGCCAACTCTAGATCCCGACCTAGCCCCACACCCAGATCCACACCCAGATCCACACCCAGATCCACAACCAGATCCACAACCAGATCCACATTACTCGGAGGAATCACCACGTGTCTACACCCCAGAATCGCGTTCGTCGCCGCTCGGACGGCAAGGTCCGCGTCGCCATCGTTGGCGTCGGCAACTGCGCATCGTCGCTCGTCCAGGGCGTTGAGTACTACAAGAATGCCGACCCTAAAGAGACTGTTCCAGGGCTAATGCACGTCAATCTGGGTGGATATCACATCCGCGACATCGAGTTTGTGGCGGCCTTTGATGTCGATAAGGAGAAGGTCGGCAAGGATCTTGCCGACGCGATCTTCTCGGGCCAGAACAACACGATCAAGTTCTCGAAGGTGCCAAAGAAGGGCATCAAGGTCCACCGCGGCATGACGCATGACGGCATTGGTAAGTACCTGTCGGAAGTCATCACGAAGGCTCCAGGCGAAACGGCTGACGTCGTCCAGATCCTCAAGGACACCAAGGCCGACGTCGTCGTTTCGTACCTCCCGGTCGGTTCGGAGGAGGCAACGAAGTGGTACGTCGAGCAAGCACTGGCCGCCGGCGTTGCCTTCGTCAACAACATTCCCGTCTTCATTGCACGCGAGTCCTACTGGGCCAAGCGCTTTAAGCAGGCTGGTCTGCCGATCATTGGCGACGACATCAAGAGCCAGGTTGGCGCGACGATCACACACCGCATGCTCGCCACGCTGTTTGAGGATCGTGGTGTTCACCTCGAGCGCACGTATCAGCTGAACGTTGGCGGTAACACGGACTTTTTGAACATGCTCGAGCGTGAGCGTCTCGAGTCGAAGAAGATCTCAAAGACGAATGCTGTCACGTCGCAGATCGATCACGACATGGGTGCCGAGAATGTTCATATCGGACCGTCGGATCACATTCCGTGGCTGACCGACCGCAAGTGGGCGTACATCCGCCTTGAGGGTCGCGCCTTTGGCGACGTACCCTTGAACGCGGAGCTCAAGCTTGAGGTGTGGGACTCCCCGAACTCCGCCGGTATCGTGATCGACGCCGTCCGCCTGATCAAGCTAGCGCTCGACAACGGCATCTCGGGACCACTCGAATGGCCCTCCGCTTACCTGATGAAGTCACCTCCGGTCCAGCATCGCGACGAGCTTGCCCGCGACGAGGTCGAGGCGTTCATCCGCAAGTACGGTAAGAAGAGCCGAGCCTCCACGGCCGCCAAGCGTGCGCCTGTCAAGGCCGCCGCGAAGAAGGCTCCCGTCAAGGCTGCTGCCAAGAAGGCTCCGACCAAGGCTGCTGCCAAGCCAGCCAGCAAGCCAGCCACCAAGCCGGCCGCCAAGCGCGTGGCAACGAAGTCGAAGCCCGCAGCACGTAAGCGCTAAGTCCGACTGCCATTCCCCCTGCTCGTTGACGGTGGGTGGCTCGAACTTCGGTTCGCGTCACCCACCGTTGTCGTTTCCTCATCAAGGCGGACATTTTGGGCCCGGGCCCAAAATGTCCGCCTCTTTGCAGGCCATCCGCATACCTAAGCAAAAAAACGCTCTTCTCGTATGCGTCTACTTCGCATAACAGCGCGTATTGCTCGGCACGTCGTGCGGGTCATGTGCGGTTGCGCCTGCAAGCTGCGAAGGCGGTTTCTGGGAGTGCCTTCGCAGCGCAATCCCTGTGCCTGCAACAAACATGAGCGAAGCGGACATTTTGGGCCCGGGCCCAAAATGTCCGCTTCACCTATCGTGCGGGTATGCGCATTTCTGTCTTTGCCACCACACCGCTCGACCGGCCCGGTCCGGAGAGTGCTGCGGCGATTGCTGTGGCGGAGGCGATTGCCGATAAGGGCGTCGAGGTCGTGCTGGTCGGGACGGCCCGCAATGCGGTACAACAAGTTGCGGGCCGACTCACAATCCGTGCGCTCGAGCAGAACGGAGCGGCCGCGCTCGCCCACACAGACCTCGGACCTCGCACCGTCGTAGTCGGAGGTCCCACGATGACGTGGGCAGCCGACGCGGCAATTCGACGTGTGATTGGTGCAGGCGCGATCGACCTCGTCGTAATCGTTGGAGATGCCCAAACAGCAGTCACCGCAATAGTTGACGATGCTGCTCCAAGCGCCGAGCGGATTGGACTGACCGGCGCCAAGCGCGCCGCCACCGCAATGATCAAGTTCGCCGGCGACTCTGCGCGAGCACCGTCCCCACACGCGCCCGCCGACCCGATCCTCGGCGACTTTCACCTCCACACCTGCTTCTCCCCCGACTGTGGCACTGGCATCGACGAACTCGTCGAACGAGCGCTTGCACTTGGAATCGGCGCGCTCTGCGTCACCGATCACGACTCCGTCGCCGGCGGTTTCGCAGCGAAAGCTCACGTCGAAGCGAACGGAATCCCGCTCCATATCGCCGTCTCGAGCGAGGTCAAGACCCAGACCGGCGAGGTGATTGGCATGTACCTCAAGGAAGACATTCCCCCCGGCCTGCCCTTCGCCGATACCGTCGAAGCGATGCGTGCCCAGGGTGCCTTCATCTATGTGCCGCACCCCTTCGACAGCATGCACGCAATCCCGTCAGAACCGCTGCTCGAGCGGATGGCGCCACTGATTGACGCGCTCGAAGTCGTCAATGGTCGCCTGGTACGCGAGCGCTTCAACCACGAGGCTCTCGCTTTTGCCACTCGGATCGGCTTGCCGGCCGGGGCGGGCTCCGACGCGCACGTTCTCGACGGACTCTTCACAGCTGGTCTCGAGCTGCCCGCCTTCCACGATCCCGCCTCGCTTGCCCTCGCTCTTGGTGATGCTCGAGTCGTGCGGCACCCGAAGAACATTCTCGCGCTGCAGGCGCGTAAGTGGTTCCGCAAGAGGAGGAAACCACTGCACGCCGAATGATCGGGGACGCGCCGTGGCTGAACCTGACCAGATCTATGAGCGGTACCTCGCCCGCGCGATTAGGGCAATGAATGCGCTGGGCGATGACCTCACCGCCAGCGATGACGAAGTTGAGCCACTCGCAGCTCCCGTGCTTGGCTCGGGCCACCCACTCGCCGACATCATGCTGCTCAAGACCCGCGCACAGCCCGCAGAGGTGCAGGAAGGCGTGGCGTTCTTTGGGCGTGCCGGTGGTGCGATTCTCAAGAGCGTGACGCGCGTCGGCATCGATCCGCTGCTGATCTACGGGACCAACTGTGCCAAACGCGCCGACGACGACCTGACCGACGCAAGTGGTGCGCCCGCGATGTTCCTGCTGCGCGAGATCCAGATCACCGAACCCAAGATCATCGTCTGCATGGGGCCGGCGACAGCCGCCTTCATCAACCTGATCAAGGTACCGCTCGCCGAGCCGATCGACCCAGAGCTAATCGGACAGCTCCAGCAGTTGACCCCAACGATTGAGACGCTCGTCACACCGGATATCGACGAGTCGCTCGACGAAGAGTCCTCCAAGCGCCGCTTCTGGAAAGCCTTCCAGGAGCTTGGGCGCTGGTACTCCGCGCTGCCGCCGTACTAGTCCGTACCTAGTCCGTACCTAGTCCGTACCTAGTCCGTACCTAGTCCGTACCTAGTCCGTACCTCGCCGGTGACTAGTCGACGACGAGCGCGTCAGCCGCCGGCGTGCGCACGAAGCGCGCGACGCACTCAACATGCGGCGTGTGCGGAAACATATCGACGGGTCGTACAACCTCGAGGGCGTAGCCGCCATCGGTAAACAGCACCGCGTTGCCCGCCAGCGTCGTCGGGTTGCAGGAAACGTACACAATCGTCTGTGGCTTCAGTTCGAGCACGCGCCGGACTGCCTTCGGTGTCAGGCCCGCGCGCGGCGGGTCGATCACGACGAGGTCTGGCATTGGCGCACCCGCTTCGATCAGGGGCTCGATTGCCTTGGCAACATCGCCCGCGACGAACTCGGCGTTTTCGATGTTGTTCCGCAGAGCATTCTGCGTCGCCTGCTCGACTGCATCCTCGACGATCTCGATTCCGACGACTCGACCAGCGTCGCGCGCCAGCGCCAGCCCGATCGAGCCGATCCCGCTGTAGAGGTCCCAGACCGTCTCTGTGCCTGTCAGTCGGGACTCCTCGATGGCAATGCCGTAGAGCTTTTCGCACATCGCCGTGTTCGTCTGAAGAAACCCGTTGTGCGGCACGTGCAGCGTCAGGCCCAGGATCTCTTCGCGGTACCAATCCTGGCCGGTGATGATCTCGGTTGGGTGGCCCTGCGTCGTCTCAGAGAGCCCGCTGTTCTTCGTCTGCAGCAAACCAACAAAACCAGGCACGGACTCTTGGAGTTCGTCGATCAGATTGCCAAGTTTCGGCAACTCGATGTCGGTGGTGACGAGCGCAAGCAGTAGATCGCCCGTGCGTGCCGAGTGACGGATGATCAGATTGCGCAGTTCGCCCTCGTGCAGGCGCTGGTCGTAGCCCGAGAGCCCCGTCGACTGTGCCCACCGCTGGACTGCATCCTTGGCGGCATTCGGTGCATCGCCGATCAGGTAACAGCGGTTGACCTCAAGCACTTCATCCCAACGGCCGGCTCGATGAAAGCCCAGCACGGGACCCTGCTCCTCTTGCGTAAACGTCAGCTCGACCTTGTTGCGGTACTCAAGGTTGTCCTCCGCGCCCACGATCTCGTCGATCGGCACCTCGGGAAGATGCGCGATGCGTGTAATCGCGTCGCGCACAAGCTGCGCCTTCTCGCGCAGCTGTGCTGGGTACGAGAGCGCCTGCCATCGACACCCGCCACAGGCACCAACGTGCGGGCAGGTCGGCTCGACGCGATCCGGTCCTGGTGCCAACAGCTCAACGACGTCGGCCTCACCATGCTTACGACGCGACGTACGCACGCGAACGCGGACATGATCGCCAGGCAGCGCGCGATCAACAAAGACTACGAAGCCATCAATACGCGCGACGCCACGACCGCCGGTCGCAAGCGACTCGATCACAACGTCGGCGACATCACCACGGGAAGGACGGTCAGCCACGGAGCGGATCGTACGCGAAGGCAGCCGATCGGCGATCCGCACGCGCCGGGCAAGACCCGGCGCGTGCGGTCGAGACTAGGCCGAAGCGGACTTGGACTTGTCGGTACCCATGATCAGCAAGATGATCAAGGAGATCAGTGGGAAGAAAAAACCGAGCGCGGTCCACAGGTTCTCGCTGCGGTTCCGGCTTCGAGCCATGCTTCGACAGACCAGCGCAAATACGACCGCAATTGCGATGAAGACGATGTAACTGACCAGACCCGACATTTGAAACCTCCTGAAGATTGACGCGCATACGCGAGTGGTACGAGTCTACGCCCACTGCCGGAGCGCACTTCTTTTCAGAGCATGGTTGGTTCGGCAGGCGCAGTCACGATGCGCCCATCCAACCATTCGGCATTGCCGTAGAGCGGCTCGAGTCGCGCCACCATCCGCCCATCCCCACCCGGCACCAAGTCGACGAGATCAAAGCGACGCGCCACGAGGTCGATGTCAACGCGATAGTCGCGTCCACCTTCGCCCCAGGCGAAGGCGATCAGCACAGGGCGCGGGAGCGCGGCACCAATCACATCGATGCGCACCGTCGGTGTGCCGTGGAGCCCCACAAGGAGTCCAATCGTGGCAGCCTGAGGCGAACGGTTGAAGACCTCGGCGGCAATACCTGCGAGATAGACCTCGTCGGATTCGCGTCGCCGCGCACGCAAGATCGTTGCCTGTGCGGTCTGCGACTCCTCAACATCGTGCTGGAGTTGTTCGAGTCGCCGCTCCGATTCGGCGAGTGCAGCACGAACGACTGCACCCTCGGCCTCGGCATCGGCGAGGCGGGCGGCAAGCGTCTCGATCTCCGTTTCGCGATCGGACGAATTGCCGCGGGTGTCTTCAAGTCGCTCGGCGGTGGTCTCGAGTTGCGTCTGGAGCGTATTGACCTGTGCCTTCAGTGTCCGCACCGTACGATCAGGAGATTCGACGGGAATCACGAGCGAAATCGGCTCGTCATGGCGTTGCAAGCCATTCTTTTCGGCTCGCTCCAAGCACAGCGAACAGACTTGCACCGTCGAGGAGGAACGCGGCTCGGTATAGGTGACGGCCTGCTCGCCTGTCAGGAGATTGCGTCGGCAAATCACACATTGGATGTCGTTTCCATTGGCCATGCAAAACCGATGCTACCGAATACGTCCCTGCCAGAGGCAGGACTTCCCTTCCGCACGGGCTATATAAAGCGGAATAACCCGCTCGTTCCCCACTGGAGGATTCGAAACTATGGCTTCCACCGAAATCGCCACACTAGGTTTGATCTCGTTTATCGGGTACATCATCGTCGGCATTCGCCTGATGAACCTCTGCAACGCCTCGGGCGTTGCGCACGGCTGGCTCGCCTTCGTGCCGCTCCTACACTTCACGCGCTGGGCTCGGCTTGCAGGCAAGAATCCTTGGCTCGTCTTGCTGTGGTTCGTCTTCATCATTCCCGGACTGATTCTCTCGCTGATCTGGCTCAACAAGATCGCTGAGAAGACTGGGACGCAGTCGCCATGGTTCTGGGTCTACCTGATTGCTGCGATCGTGAGCTTCGGTGGCACCTCGATCTTCAATGGTGCACTCCAGCTGATCGTCACGCTGGTACTGACGGTTGCCATGATCGCCGCTCAGTGGATCATCTTCGATCCCACGAAGGGCACCAGCACGACGACCGCCACGGTCTAGCCCGCTCGTTCGCTCTGTAAGCCCTGAGGGGGTGGCGCTCCGGCGCTGCCCCCTCAGTCGTTTCTGGAACTACTGTTCCGCGGCGTACTCGGCCTCAAGCTCGAGTTCTTGCTGCTTGCGTGGAAAGCCGATCAGAGCGACCAGTAGGCCGATCGCAACCGTGATCAAGGCAGCAATCACTGTTGCAGCGGAGCCGTGGATAAAGGCATCGCGCGCACCTTGAATGATCGCTTCACTGTGTTGCGGAAACTGTTGTGCCAGCGCCTCTGCTCCACCAAACGAATCGCGTAGGATCCCTGCTGTCTGGCTGGTGATAGCGCTGCGCTCGCTCGAGGGAAGCTCCGCGAGCTGCGAATCAATCGACGCGGTGTATTGGCGCGTGAGGAAAATCGCCAGAATCGACTGCATGATGGCGGCACCGAGATCTCGCTGGAGATCCGTCATCGCCGACCCCATGCCAGCGCGATGCTCAGGAACGGCAGACATAATCGAACGCGAAGCCGGGGTTCCTGCCAAGCCAATGCCGATACCAATGACCGCAAATGCCGCGCCGACTGGGAGGTACGTCGCTCCCTCCCGCCAGGTGAACATCAATGCGATTCCAGCGAGCACGAAGGCGATTCCGATAACCAACGTCAGGCGACTGCCATAGCGCTCAATCATGCGCGCAGCGATCGGCGAAACCAACACCATCGTGACACTGACGGGTAGTGCAGCACAACCAGCTTCGAAGGTCGAGTAGCCAAGCACGTTCTGCACATATTGCTGCCCGATAAACATCGTGCCGACGAGCGTCCCGAAGACAATCAAGCCGGTTAGCGCGGCGACCCAGAAGATGCGACGCGCAGCAATCGCAAGGTCGAAGAGTGGATTTGGTGCGCGTTTCTGACGCCAAAAAAACAAGGCAAAGACACCGATGCTGGCACCCAACATCAGGCCCCCAATCAGCATGTTGGCTGGGACCGAGACAAAGTGCAGGCCCAGCGTCAGCAGGCCAATAGCGAGGACCGAGAGGATGCCACCCAGATGGTCAACCTGTCGCTGATCCTCATTGATGTTTTTTGGAATCACAAACAGAGCGAGGACGAAAGCAACGGCAGCAATCGGGACGGTCAAGATGAATGCTGAACCCCAGTTGAAGTGCTCAAGTAAAAATCCGGCAACCGCAGGGGCAAGTGCGGAGGCGCCTAATCCGAGCCCCGTCCAGAGTGCGATCGCGCGTGTCTGCGACTGCCCTTTAAAGAGCGCGACGACAATTGAGAGTGTCGTCGGGAATGCCATACCGGCTGCAATACCGCCACCGACACGAGCAAGCACGAGCACGTCAGCATTGGGAGCATAGGCAGCAAGCAAGGCCATCGGGATCGAAAGCGCGAGTCCTCCAAGGAGCATCCTACGCCGCCCGTAGCGATCTGCAATCGCACCGAGATAGAGCACGGATGCGGCCAAGCCGAGCGTAAAGCCCACAGCGATTAAGTTCAGCGAAACCTGCGTTGCATCAAGGTCGCGCCCGATCGTAGGGAGCGCCACATTGGCAACCGCGAGATTCATATTTGCGACAGCTGCCCCAAGAATCAGCGCCGTCAAGATCGCCGCCGCTCGCGGCGGTACCTCAGATTGTTCCGCGCGCGCTACCGAATCTCCTGCGCTCACTTCGACGACGACGCGTCATCATGCGCCACAACTCGACCATCTACCACTGCCTCTTGGAGCGCCAGGTAATCCTGCTCATTGACGTCTGCGTACGCAACGCCGAAGCTCGTAACTGCAGTCTCAAAACGGTTCGACGAGCCGAGGTACGCGGCAATCGCGACAGAGTCACCCGAGCGCGCGTGAGCCTTCGCCAGTGTCCACGCGCAGACCTGGCCGTAGCGCAGGAGTAGGCGCTCGCTCATCTTCTCGACATCTGCGGAGCCCTTCCAGTCTCGCAACTGGCGCCAGTAATAGTGGTGGCCGAGTGGCCCCGTCGCCCAACCAAGAAAGGCGTCGCTCGCCGATTGCATGAGGCGCTGCCCCGCGACAACTCGCTGCCCACCATGGGCATACTGCGAGGCTGCGAGGTATGGCTCAAGCACCGAGGTGGCAGCCTGCTTGACTTGGAGGAACAACAAATCGTTTTCGTCCGCACCCTGCATCAACACGATCACACAGCGCGTACCGACCGAGCCAACACCAACAACCTTAATCGCCGCATCAACATACGTATAGCGATCGAGCAGTACCTGAATGTCGTCACGCACCGATCCCCGATATTCAGCGAAGGCCTGACGTACAACTTCGGTAGGGTCCTCCTGCAACAAACCGGCAACGGAGGAGAGCGGCACGATCAGTGGTGGCTCCGTCACGATGCGGCGCTTCCCATCGACGACCTCGGTAAAACGTGACACCGCCTGAAGATGATTCTTCCCTCGCGCGCGCTCAGCAACCGCGGACGCATAGGCGCGCCAATCTTCGTCGTCGACCGTCTGCAAAGCGACATCGACCTCGAGCTGGCGATGCCACGTCTCGAGCGCGTTCAGATTGGCAAACTCACGCATCGCCGTGCGATAACGCTCTGCCGTCGCAAACGCAATTTCGCGCTGCCGCTTGGGCTTGAAGCCGCGGTCGCGCGCGGCGACCACCACGCTCGCCACCAGGCGCTTGACGTCCCACTCAAACGGGCCCGGTAGCGTCTCGTCGAAATCGTTGAGGTCGAAGACGAGGGAACGCTCGGGCGAGCCGAAGATGCCAAAGTTGAGCAGGTGCGCGTCGCCGCACAGTTGCACATTGAGGCCACTATGCTGCGATTGCGCAAGGTCGTGCGCCATCAGGCCCGCGGAGCCGCGATAGAACGTGAAAGCAGAGCGCAACATCCGGCCATACCGAATCGGTACCAGCCACTCCAGTCGACCCAAATCACCAGCGCCAATCAACGCGACAGCATCACGCCCAACCATCGTCGACCCAACCTCCGCAAGCCCCGCCAGCGACAACGTGTCGCGTACTGCTTTGCCTGCCGCTCGACGCTCTTCACGCGACAGCTGAGTCAGCCACTCGTGCGTCGTCTCGCTCATGCCGGGAGTCTAGTCGCGCTAACGAAGCGCCGCCGAATCCACCGCGGTACGAGTGGAGCCAGTCGGGATCGAACCGACGACCCCCTGCTTGCAAAGCAGGTGCTCTCCCAGCTGAGCTATGGCCCCAGGATGACGATCAGATGCAACGTGCACCCGAACCGCGTCGGAGATACTACCCGACCGCTGCCGGAGGCCATGTCGCCTAATCCTGGCGATCATGTTGTCGCCCTGAACCGACTACCGTACGCAAATGCCTCACGCCTTTGATTTAAGTGGTCGTTCTGCGCTCGTGACGGGTGCCGGGTCGGCCGATGGAATTGGCTTTGCCACCGCCCGCCTCCTTGCCCAACAAGGTGCGCAGGTCGTCTTGGCCGCCACCACGGAGCGCATTCACGAGCGCGCGACCGAATTGCGTGAGCTCGGATTCGACGCCACGGGCATCGTCGGTGACCTCACGCAGGCCGAGGTCGCCACCGCTCTCGTTGATACCGCAGCCGCGACCCTCGGCGGGCTCGACATCCTCGTCAACAACGCTGGCATGACCCAGACCGGCGAGCACGTTTCTGAAGGATCGTTAGCGGATCAGCCGCTCCATGACTGGGAACGCCAATTGCAGATCACGCTAATGACGGCGGTGTACGTAACGCGCGCGGCGATTCCCCACATGCGGCGTAATCAATACGGGCGGATCGTGATGGTTTCGAGTGTTACTGGCTCGATGGTTGCGATTGACGGCAGTAGTGCCTACGGCACCGCCAAGAGCGGTGTTGATGGCCTAATGCGCGCGACGGCTCTAGAAGAGGGCCGTAACGGCATTACCTGCAACTCGGTTGCCCCCGGCTGGATCCATACGGGCTCTGCACTCTCTGACGAGATCGTCGCGGGGAGCTATACGCCGATCGGTCGCCCGGGACGGGCCGATGAGGTCGCCGCAGTCGTGGCGTTCCTCGCCAGTAACGAGGCGTCGTACGTGACAGGTCAGCCGTTTGTTGTCGACGGCGGCAACACGATCCAGGAACTCAAAGTCGCCCGCGCCGGCGACTAGCCCCTTTAGTCTCCCAGTCGAACTCTCCAGAGGCCTGCGTATCGGACCAACCGGTCTCCTCCGTCGCATCAGCCGTGGTATTTGTCTCCCAGTCGAGGCGAACCGCTGGGTGCTCGCCCGTCTCTTCCTCTTCGATACGCGCGCTGTCTTCGGTCTTGAAGAGTGGGTGATTATCGAAGGGATCCGCGGGGATGAACTCTTTGAGCGGCATATCCTGCTCAAGACTCGAGTTCTTGCGCTTGAGTGAGAGATGTTCCTCGATGATCGAGGCGAACAATGTCTGATCGTCCGACATGAAGACCTCCATTTCCTGCTAACAACGCTGAGAAGTGTACCCGCGCAGGTGTCACGTGAAGGAATTGTAGACGAATCGTGACAAGAGCAGTACGCTGCCCACATGCTTGGAGCCGCTCAGTTGAGCGAAAACGCGTTAGCTCGGATCGTCGATGAGGCGGCGGCCATCTGTGCCGTTCCCGCGCCAACCTTCGCGGAGTCGCAGCGTGCTGCACTCGTGCAGGACCTACTGGCCGCAGCCGGCCTGGCGTCACAGATTGATGCTGCGGGCAATGTCGTCGCACGTGTTGGCGGCGACGGGCCGGCACTCGCCTTGGCCGCTCACCTCGACACCGTCTTTCCGAACCTGACGACAGTCCCAATCACTCATTCTGGGACCCGCTTGACTGGTCCAGGTATCGGCGATAACGCGCTCGGGATCGCGGCGATGTTGCACGTGGCGCGTGCGTTGGCCGAGACACCACCCACGCGACCCGTGATGCTTGTGGCAACCGTTGGTGAGGAGGGGCTCGGCGACCTCAGCGGCGTCACGGCGCTGCTCGACACGGAGCCAATTCGTGCGCTGATCGCAGTCGAAGGGCATGGGATCGATTGCCTTGCAGTCGGTGGTATCGCCTCGATTCGCCTACGCGCCGAGTTCTCTGGTCCCGGTGGTCATTCGTGGAGCGATCGTGGCCGCGGTAGCGCCATTCATGCTCTGATTGAGGCGGGCGAGCGGGCACTGACGGCCGCTCCACCCGCAGCGTTCAATATCGGTGTCATCGAAGGCGGTACCACCGTCAATGCGATTGCCCAGTCCGCCACGATGGTGATCGATATTCGACACGGTGATCCGCGGATCGTGAGAGCTGCACACGCTCGTGTCGAGCGCGCGCTCGCAACTGCTCTCCCTCATGATGTGAACGTCGAAGTGACCGTCGTCGGCAATCGTCCAGGCGGCTCGAACCGACCAAACGACCCGTTGCTCGAAGCGGCCCGAACCGCGCGGACAGCTGTGGGTCTAGGTCCGGCCGAGGAAATCTTCGCCTCGACAGACGCCAACGCTGCTCACGCACGCGATATCCCTGCAGTTGGTATCGGCATTTCCCGTGGCGACTTCGCTCATCGTGAGGATGAATGGATCGCTGTGCCTCCAATCGCACTTGGTGTCGCCAGCCTGCTCGAACTGGTGCGCCGTCTCGACTAGCGACGACACCAGCCGACCACGCGCCATCCAGGTCCACTCACCATCCTAGGAGGACACGACAAGTGCGCACGCATCATGCCCTCCTAGGATCCGCGTTACCGAGTTGATGGCGCCGGCGATTCCTTCCCCAACTCACCGAAAAATCCAACAAATGAGTGAGAAGCGCAGTAGACTGATGTCTACTTGCACGTCTTCTGTCTCTAAGGGAGATTCTTCTTGATCGCTGTCATCGTTATCGTCGTCATCGTGATCGTTCTCGCAGTGATCATTGCGGGCACGTACAACGTTCTCGTTCAGGCACGTAACCGCTGCGATGAGGCGTGGAGCACCATCGATGTGCAGCTCAAGCGGCGCCACGATCTGATCCCGAACCTTGTCGAGACGGTCAAGGGCTACGCCACCCACGAGAGCGAGGCCTTCGAGAAGGTCAGCAATGCGCGTGCCGCAGCGATGAGCGCGAAGACGCCCGGCGAGAGTGGCGTTGCGGAAGGCTTTCTGAGCCAGGCGCTTGGTGGCCTGTTCGCAATCGCGGAGGCGTACCCGCAGCTTCGTGCCGTCGAGTCCTTTACGCAGCTCCAGGCTGAGTTGTCGAACACCGAGGATCAGATCGCTGCCGCACGACGCCTCTACAACGGTAATGTTCAGACGTACCTGACGAAGATGCAGCAGTTTCCTGGCGTACTCATTGCCGGCCCCTTCGGCTTTGGTAATCGCGACTTTTTTGAAATTGATGAGCCCGCCAATCGCGAGCTCGTCAAGGTCGACTTCTCCAAGTAGTCCGTCCCGCGTCGCCGATCGTCACGATTCGGGTATTCTGCTCACTCACGGGCCCGTAGCGCAGTTGGGAGCGCGCCTGGATCGCACCCAGGAGGTCGGCGGTTCGATCCCGCCCGGGTCCACTCCTCAGCCGGCTAGATCGTGCCGGCTGAGCATGAGGAGGCACTATGGACGGACTCATCGCAGGGCACGACATTGGTACCGATCTCGCCTTGCAGATCATTGCTGCAGCCCGACTTGAGGCTGAGCGTCAGGGCCATCTCGTCTCGATAGTCGTAGCCGACCGAGCCGGCAATCCCGTCGCCACTGCACGCTTGGACGGCTCACCGGTCGGGGCGTACACCATCGCCATCGACAAAGCCTACTCTTCCGCGCTTTGGAACTGCCGCACGGGCGAGATGGCAGAGCTGAGCATGCCGGGCAAGGGTGACTGGGGCTTTGCGAAGACAATCGGTGGCCGCATGATCGTCTTCGCCGGCGGCGTCTCCGTGCGCAAGGACGGCGTTCAGATCGGCGCGATGGGCATCTCCGGTGCGCTCAGCGAGGAGGACCAGGCGATCTGCTTGGCTGCTCTTGAGTCGCTCGGCTTTGAGGGATAACGGCCAACGATGGACGTTATCCTCGTCCGTCATGCGATTGCCGAAAAACGCGATGGGCATCTCAGGTGCGCTCAGCGAGGAGGACCAGGCGATGTGTCTGGCCGCTCTCGAATCTCTCGGCCTTGAGGGGTAACATCCAGACATGGACGTTATCCTCGTCCGTCATGCGATCGCCGAAAAACGCGACGCTAGCCGCTGGCTTGAGGATGCGCTGCGACCACTGACCAACCGCGGGCGCGAGCGCTTCGCCCCGGCTGCACGCGGCATCACCGAGCTTGTCGAACACGTCGACATTGTGCTCGCAAGCCCGTACGTCCGGGCTTGGCAGACAGCGGAGATTCTCGCCGAAGAGGCGGGCTGGCCCGAGCCTGACGTCTGCACCGAACTCGCTGCTCACGCCCCGGTTACTGAAGCCCTGGTCGTGCTGACCCGCCTGCCAAGCGACATCACCGTCGCCTGCATCGGCCACGAACCAAACATGACCATCCTCGCCCAGTCGCTCGTGCGTCCGAAGGACGCCCACGAACTGGGCTGGTTCAAGAAGGGCGGCGCGGCCCACGTGCGCTTCAGAAACGGCGTCGTCGTCGGTGGTGGACGCTTACTTTGGGCGTGTACGCCGAAAGAGCTCCGGCAGCCCGACGCGTGATCAGCTTTGCTTTGGGGTCAGGCCCCTAAGCAAAGTTCAACTCCGATCCACCAGCCACCTAACGTGATCAGCTTTGCTTTGGGGTCAGACCCCAAAGCAAAGTTGAATTAATTGACGACAGGGTCGTCAACATCGGCGACAGTCACGACACAGTGGTGTGGCGTCACGTGACATCAGACGCGAGATCCGCGCATTACCGCGACAGGAACAACACTCTCGTCCCGCGCTCGTCTGAGATCGTCAGGGCATGCCACGCAGCCCGAGAAGCCAGCCGCTCAACACCCCACTCCACGTCATCGCTCGCGGCTACTTCGGTCAGCCTGTCTATGACAGCGCAGAGTCGAAGCAGCGACTACTCACACTGCTAACCGAGGCCGTTACCGAGCACCATTGGTGCGTCCTCAACTGGACCATCATGACCAATCACGCGCACCTCGTGCTCAGTCTGACGGATGCCAACCTTTCCGCCGGTATGAAAGAGCTGATCGGCGATCACGCGAAATGGTGGAATGCTCGGTATCAATCCCGCGGCCACGTCTACATGGGGCGCTATCGAAGTATCGTGGTCAATGACGCCGACCACACTCGCTCGCTCATGCGTTACGTCGATCTAAATGCCGCACGTGCGGGACTGTGTACGCATCCAACGGATTGGCAGTGGAGTGGTTATGCGGCTAACGCCGGGCTTCGGGCGCCTGAGCCATTTCATAATTCTGAAGAGGGGCGCCGTTTTGTGACCGCGGAGCGAGACGAGAACGAGGCCCACGCTCGGTACCGACGGTACGTCTGCGCGAAGCTTCCAGCTTGGGCACGCCAAGGCCACGAATTGGAGGAGCGCCCACCGCTTGTCGACGTCCTGATCCCTGGTCGCCAAGAGACCTGGGCCGAGGCGTTCGAGCTCTGGCGCTATACGACCGGCGATGTCGCTGCCCTCTACGGTGTCACCACGCAGTCGGTTCGAGATTGGCTCAAGTCCGGCCTTGCCCCCCGACCGTTCCCGCTTCCCCCGCAGACTGACTGACGATCAACTTTGCTTAGGGGTCAGACCCCTAAGCAAAGTTCAGACCCGTTCCACCAGCCGCCTAACGTACAACCAACTTTGCTTTGGGGCCTGGCCCCAAAGCAAAGTTGATCGCGAACGTCCTAGAAAACGTCCCACGTGATCTGCTTCGTCTCACTCATCGCGTCCAAAATATGCGTCGACAACTCGCGACCAGCACCCGACTTCTTGGCGCCACCAAACGGCGCCATCTGGTCCCAGTAGTTTGTTGTTTCGTTGATGTGGACGGTGCCGTGGCTCACGATGCGATCAGTGAGATCGCAGCGCGCGCCGGTACTTCCGGCGTCAACAACCGTCGTCTGGTGTACAACTCGCCGCGACCGTTGATGGCGACCATCGAGATCGCCCAGACCCACGAAATTGGGCTGCTGGTCTTCGGCTCGACCCCGCGTGAGTACGGACGCATCCGCTACCGACTCCATGCACGACGGTTGCGCCGCCCGGCGCAGTGCCTCGTCTGGCCGCTCGAATAACACTAGTAACGCAGTGGCACACCCTGCAACGCACGACGCACTGCATCATCAAACGACATGCGTTCCTTTGGCACGAGTCGGAGGATGTCGTCGTTGAGACAGATCGTCTCGTTGCGTAATCCCTCGACGAGTGGCCGCGCAATGTTGGTATCCACATCCGTCACGAGCCCGCACCAGAGCGATGAGAGCGACGGAGACAGCACGGGCACAGGCAGGATGAACGGCTTGCGTCGCCCAGCCAACACTGCGGTGCGCTCCATCATCTCTTGGAAAGTGAGGATGTCGGGGCCACCGACGTCGAGGATCCGGCCGTACGCAATGGGGAGCGCGCAGACGCCAACGAGGTAGTCGCGTAAATCAGCAAAGGCAATCGGCTGCGACCGCGTCGTCACCCAGCGCGGTGTGACCATCGCCGGCAGTCGGTGGACGAGGTCGCGCATCATCTGGAACGAGGCGCTGTGCTGGCCGATCACCATCGCCGCCCGCAGCGTCGTGACGGGCACGGAACCTTCGGAAATAATCGTCCCCGTTTCGTGTCGACTCTGGAGATGGTGAGAGAGTTCCGGGTCGTTATCACCAAGACCGCTGAGATAGATGATCTGCTGGACGCCTGCGGCCTCTGCTGCACCGGCCGCGTTGCGTGCAGCTTGGCGGTCGAGCTCGGCAAAGTCTCCCCCAGCGCCCATCGAGTGGACGAGCCAGTAGACGACGTCGAGTCCCTCGAAGGCGCGATCGAGCGAGGCGCGATCGAGCGCATCGCCCTTGACAACTTCGATCCCCTCAACGAGTTCGAGGTCGGCATTCGCTCGCCGCGCAATGGCCCGCACCTGAGCCCCTTCGTCGCGCAGCGCGGGAACCAGGCGACGACCGACATACCCCGACGCTCCAACGACGCCGACATGAAGGCCGTTCAGCCGCCCGGCTGTGTCGAGTGGCGGCGGGGCAACCGGGATCGGGTCGATCACGCGGGCAATCGACTGAAGACTTCGCTTTGTCACCCACCCATGCACGAGGTGTTGCCCGAGCGTGTACGGCGCCGCGATCAGAAAGGTCTTGATGCGTAGGCGCTCGAAACGCGGACGGTAGCCATCGACGACCACGCCCAGGTGGACGCCATCGCCTTCGACGCGAGCGATCACCCGTAGTTGGCCCGCGGCACCCGAGCAGGCTGAACCTCCAATGATCGGAAAGGCCACCTCGATGCCACCAGCGACATCCTCGATCGTGGCAGCATCGAACGCGAGGATCGTGACGCTTGTCTTCGCGACAACGAGACTGATCGGCCCGAGCGCCTCGCCTTCAGCGCGGACGATGCCACCCAGCGACCGCTGCAGGCTCGTCCAGTATGCGTCGGCGATGCTCTCTGCGGACGCTGTAGTTGGCGGAACCACAGGGTTCGCTGGCGCGAGCCAGTATTCGCTGTGCTGATTTGCGACGCTCGTCCAGTATTCCATCGCTGATTTCTTCGCAGCGCCTAGGCCATCGGACCGGTGCTGATCAGACACTCGCGTCGGCGACACGCTCGAGGTGGTGCTCGCGTGCCACACGCGCCAGGTCGACCATTCGCTTGGCCCGCTCGGGATCGACGCGATTCTGCGTCTTACCGTCGATCTTCAACGAGGTACCGACGATGATGCCGTCGGCAGTTTCGAGGATGCGCTCGGCGGTGTCGTGTCGCACGCCAGTGTTCGCGAGCACAGGCATGTCGGGGCAGGCTGCCTTGGCCTCTTCGAGGTCGGCGAACCGAAACGCAGACCCTTGGCGCGGACCCGAGATCAGGGCGGCCTCGCAGCCAAAGAACTGAGCACCTTGAGCGCGGTCGGCGACGGTGCGCGAGCCAAGTGGCGATGCAAACTCGGGTGTCAGGTTCGTAAAGACCGCGATGTCGTCGGCGCCGATCGAATGGCGGTAGGAGAAGGCGGCGCCCGGGTCGGGACGCAACTGTCCCATGTCGCTCTCGTACACGCCAATAAATACTTCGCGGACGAAGCGGGCTCCGACGGCGCGCCCGACGGCCAGCGTCGCGAATGGGTCCCACAGCATGTCGACGCCGATAGGGAGCGACAATTCGGGCGCAATCTCGCCGATGACGGCAGCCATCGCGGTCGACTGTTCCATCGTCACTTCAACGCGATACGGCAGGTCGCCTTCGTTGCAGAAGATGATCGCGTCGACCCCAGCCTCTTGGCAAACCTGTGCGTCGTGCTTGGCCGCCTCGGCGATCGGACGCATGCCCGCGGCGCGGTCGAAGGCCGGCGAACCGGGCAGCGCGAGCAGGTGGACAACGCCGATCAGCGGCTTCGAAATACCGAAGACGCGCTGCATGGCTTGGTCTGCAAGTGTGCCTTCCATAGGTGGAACCGTATTAGGGCTGCGCGAACACTGCAACCCGTGCCACACTCCATGGCGATGACTGAGACCATCAATCTGCCTG